>Ga0247843_1000968_pt1 | contig 63430 bp, 57 predicted proteins | sample LaCruzMarch2017__FD_192420 | JGI IMG/M metagenome (GOLD analysis project Ga0247843, IMG submission 192420) | Freshwater microbial communities from meromictic Lake La Cruz, Castile-La Mancha, Spain - LaCruzMarch2017_8m | ecosystem: Environmental > Aquatic > Freshwater > Lake | place: Spain...
CTCAACCTCCTCCGTCACGACCAAACCATCAAGGACACCATGCGTGGCAAGCGGATCCGCGCCGCACTCTGCGAGAAAACCCTCCAAACCCTGATGAAACTCGACTCTCCAGAATGAGGTAGCCCTGGCGTTGGGGTGGGATGGGCTTTCCAGGGCGATTCGGACCGCCCACGATCACAACTTGCAAAGTTGTGCTACGTCGCTGGCGCGGCCGGAGCTATTCCAGCTTCGACCCGGATTTTGAATCGCACCGCTGCGGTGGCTTCGTTGACAAAGTGCGGCGGTCATCGACTCGCCGCTACATTTGTCAGAGATGCCCTTCCTGCACCCCGGGCGCGATCATCTCGTTGGAGAGCTTGTTGTGGAACTCGAACAAGTCGGTGCGGCGGTCGGTGACCGGGGTGACGCTGCCGTTCAGACGCGAGCGGTAGAGGTCGGAGATGTCGAGGTCGGTGACCAGCATCGTCTCGACGTTCGGGTCGGCCTCGGCCTGGATACCGTCGCGGGCGAACTCGAAATCGCTGGGCGTGAACACCGCGGCGCGGCCGTAGTGGATGTCCATCGCGGGGACGTCCGGCAGGTTGCCGACGACGCCGGCGGTGGCGACGTAGATCTGGTTCTCGATCGCACGTGCCGCGGAGCACAAGCTGACACGGAGGTAGCCCTGGCGGTTGTCGGTGCAGTAAGGGATGAAAAGAATTTCCACCCCGCGGTCGGCGAGATAGCGGGCGGCTTCGGGGAACTCGACGTCGTAGCAGATCAGCACGCCGATCTTTGCCTTGGGTGTCTGCAGGACGATCAGCGAATCGCCGCCGGTGATGCCCCACCAGGTTTTCTCGGAGGGCGTGATGTGGAGCTTCGGCTGGGAGACGTGGCTGCCGTCGGGCTTGAAGATCATCGAGGTATTCTCGAGGCGACCATCGGGCTGGGTCACCGGATGCGATCCGGCGATGAGGTAAAGCCCCTGCTCGCGGGCCAGGCTACTCATCAGCGCGATGAATTGCGGCGTGTATTCGGCCAGCTTGCGGATGCCTTCCCGCGAGCCGAGCGGCTCGAGCGCGCTGAGGAGCTGGACGCTGAGGAACTCGGGGAACAGCACGAATTCCGCGCCGTAGTCCTCGCCAGCGGTCTCGACGAAGTAGCGGATTTGTTTCGCGAACTCATCGAAGCCCGTCACCTTGCGCATCTGGTACTGCACGCAGGCGACGCGGACCTTGCTGCCGTGTTCGTCCCGCGACTGGTATTCGGGATTGATCCACTCGATCATCGCGGCGTGGTCGCGCGAGCGGTGGTCGTGCAGGTAGTTCGGCATGATGCCGCGGACCGCGAAGCCCTGCTTGAGCTGGAAGCCGAGCACCGGGTCGGCGATCTTCCCGTCCTGCACTTGCCACACGTATTCCTCCGGGGTGAGGCGGGAAGCGTGGTCGTCGTAATGCCAGAGCCGGGCGCCGGCGAGGATGCGGCGGAGGTTAAGCCGGCGGCACAGTTCGCGGCGGGAATCGTAGAGCAAGGCGCCGATGCCGAGCTTGCGGGCGTCGGGATCGACGTAGACATCCGCACCATAGAGCGTGTCGCCCTGCGGGTCGTGGTTGTAGAAGAAGCCCGCGTCGGTGATGCCGTCGTAGGTGTGCTTGCGCAGCGGATTGCGGCCGAGGGTGACGATCAGCGACGAGGCGACACCGAGGATCTTGCCGTCGCGTTCCGCGAGGAGCTGGCCTTCGGGGAAAACATGGATGTGGGAGCGGAGATGCTTTTCATTCCATGGCCCTCCGGCATCGCCCGGCTGGGGGAAGCAGCGGCGGTGGAGCGCGAGGATCGCGGGGATGTCATCGACCGTGGGATTGCGGACGGAAACAGGGCCCGGCGGGGTGGCATGATCTGGCGGTTGCACGGGGAGAAGAGAACCCAGAAACCAGAGGCCAGAAACCAGAAAAACAAAAGAAGCCCGGGCTTCAGAAACTCACGGCCGGCACGGGGGTAAACCCAAGAAACCCCGTGCCGGCCGCGTTTCAGATTGGTCGCTACAAGCAGAAGGTAAAACCCAAGAAACCCAAAGCTCGCCACGACCTATGTCGATGGAGATACAGCCATACGCGTGCCAAGTCGTGGCCCGACTTGTGGAAAATTCGTCACAAATGTCGCCCAAGAAGCCGAGATATGAGCGCGCCGAATGGATGAGGCGGGATCACTTGCCATCGACGATTGCCAGCACCTCTTCGTGGGAAAGATCGGCCCGCTGGTAGGCTCCCATGGCGTTTTCGATCATGGCGATGGCGCTCTCCCGCTCGTCCTGGATCACATGGACATCGTGGGCGCGCAATTGTTCCACCTCGGCCTGGAATTTGGCGCGGGCGAAAACCAGGATGCCTGGATTCTTCACGCGGAGAACCGGCAGCGCGGCGAGGGTGACCGCGACCGCCGGAAAGGTGAAGGCGACAAAGCGGGCGCGCTCGATCCCGGCGAGATCGAGGGCTTCAGGATGGGCGGCGTCGGCAAAGAGCACCGGTTGGCCCTTGTCCTTGAGTTCCCGGACGGTCTCGGCATTGAGCTCGAGCACCAGCGTCGGGACATCGCACTTGAGCAGCGCCTCGTTGAGGGACTTCCCGACGGGGCCGTAGCCGCAGATGATGGCATGGTCGCTGATCTTGCGGACCGCTTCGGTCGGGGCGAGCGCCGCGGGGGCGCGCTTCGGACCGGACCGGATACCCTTGCTTTCCAGCCAGCGGCCGAATGGTCCGGCCCCGCGCATCAGCGAAGGGACCAGGCCCATGGTGACGGCGGTGCAGGCGAGGAGAAGTTGCTCGACGGCGGGATTGAAGGGTTGGAAGCCGCCAGCCTTCTTCAGCAGCACCAGCGAGAATTCACCGGTGCTGGCAAGGCTGGCCGTGGCGAGCAGCGCGGGCCGCAGCGGGAGCTTGAGGAGGCGGGTGACCCCGAAAACGATCGACCCTTTCACGGCGAGAATGACGAAGGTGCCGATCAGCACGAAGACCCATTCGTCGATCAAGGTGCCAACGTCGATCATCAGGCCGACGGAGACGAAAAAGATCGTGAGGAAGAGATCCTTGAAGGGCAGGATGTCGGAGAGGATGCGGTGAGAGTAGATCGACTCGCTCAATACCAATCCGGCGGCGAAGGCGCCAAGCGCAAGGCTGAGATCGAGCGCCTCCCCCGCCAGTGCGACCGCGGCACAGGTGCCGATGATGGTCAGGGTAAAGAGCTCGCGGCTGCGGGTGCGGGCGACGGCGTGGAGCAGCAGCGTATTGCCATAGCGGCCGAGCAGGACGGCCGCGCCGAGGAACAGCGTGCCTTTGGTCAGCGCCCATGCGATCTGGCCAACGGTGGACCCTTCGCTCCGCCCGTAGATCGCCGGCAGCAGCAGGATGAAAAGAATGACCAGGATGTCTTGGAACAGGGCCACGCCGAGGGCGACGCGCGCGCCAGGATTGTTCGGTTGGCCGATCTCCTGGAACGACTTCATCGCCACCGCGGTGGAGCTGAGCGCGACGGCAACGGAGAGCACGATCGCTTCCGGCCACGCGATGCCGGCGAATCGGGCGCAAGCCGTGGCGATGGTAGCAGTCAGCGCGACTTGCACTCCGCCGCCGATCAAGGCCACGCGCCAGAGGTGCCGGAGTTCGCCGAGGGAGAATTCCAGACCGAGCGTGAACATCAGCAGGATGACGCCGAGTTCGCCGAGATTCCCGATCATTGGATCGTCTGGAGGAACACCGACAAGAACCAGCACACCGCTGTTCGCGATCAGGATGCCGCAGAGGAAATAACCAACGAGCAGGCTCTGGCGGAGCTTTACGAGGATCAGCGACACGAAGACCGCGAGAATCAAGACAAGCGCCAGCATCCCGAAAAACGGGGTGACGGGAGATGCTCCGGCAGCGAGGGGAATGAAATCAGTCCAAGACATTCAGGATGCTTCGAAGCATTCGCGATGCATTGCGAACAGGGAAGACATTCGCGGAAGAAGTTACAGGGAGCAGGCCTCAATGTGATTCTGCCGTGCGATTTGACGAATGGAGTGTCGCCTTCAAGGCGACATGACGAGGGGCGGGCGGCATTCTGCCGCCCGCCCGGAATTGACGCAGAAGCGGGCAGCAGAATGCCGCCCGCCCATTGCAATGTCGCTTGGAAAGCGACACTCCTAACGAGGATCAGACCCCCGCCTCGTCCGGCTCGGCCTTCGCACCGAGCGGCTCGAACACGAGCAGCTCCTGGCCTTCCGGGCAGGTAACCTTGGCCGTGTCGCCGGGCTTCACATCGCCGCGGAGCAGCGCTTCAGCCAGCGGGTCTTCGAGGTAGCGTTCGACCGCGCGGCGCATCGGACGCGCACCGTAAGCAGGATCGAAGCCCTTCTTGACCAGCAGGTCGCGGGCGGTGACATCGAGTTGGAGCGTGATGTCCTTGTCGCGAAGGCGCTTGAGCAACTTGTCGATTTCGAGGTCGACGATCTGGTCGAGATCCTTCTTCTCCAACATGTGGAACACCACGAGGTCATCGAGGCGGTTGAGGAACTCCGGTTTGAAGAAGCGCTTCGATTCCTCGAGGATCTTCTCCTTCATGCCTTCGAAGTCGGACTCGTCCTGCGACATCGCGCCGAAACCGAGCGAGGTCTGGCGCTTGATGGTCGAGGCTCCGACATTGGAGGTGAGGATGATGATCGTGTTGCGGAAGTCGATCTTGCGGCCCAGCGAATCGGTGATCATGCCTTCCTCCAGGATCTGGAGCAGCAGGTTCATCACGTCCGGGTGGGCTTTCTCGATCTCGTCGAACAGCACCACCGAGTAAGGCCGGCGGCGGACCGCTTCGGAAAGCTGGCCGCCTTCCTCGTAGCCGACGTAGCCCGGAGGCGATCCGATCAGACGGCTGGAGGTGAACTTCTCCATGTATTCCGACATGTCGATCTGGATGAGCGCCTCGGCATCGCCGAACATGAACTCGGCGAGGTTTCTCGCGAGGTAGGTCTTGCCCACCCCGGTCGGCCCGAGGAACAGGAACGAACCGATCGGCCGGCGCGGATCCTTGAGGTCGGCGCGCGAGCGACGGAGGGCCTTGGAGATCGCCTTGACGGCTTCGTCCTGACCGATGACGCGGCCTTCGAGTTCGCTCTCCATCTTGAGCAGCTTCTCGGCTTCCTTCTCCTCCATGCGGCGGAGCGGGACACCGGTCCACTTGGAAACGACGGCCATGATGTCCTCGTCACCGACCTCGACGACGGTCTCCTCGGACTTGGCGCGCCAGTTCTTGAGGGTCTCGTCGAGCGTCTTTTTGATGTGCTTCTCCTTGTCGCGGAGCGACGCGGCTTTCTCGAAATCCTGCTCGCCGATCGCGCCGATCTTCTCGCGGTTCACCTCCTCGATGTCCGCTTCGAGCTGCTTGATCTCGGGCGGGCGGGTCATCGTGCCGATGCGGGCACGGGCACCGGCTTCGTCGAGCACGTCGATCGCCTTGTCGGGCAGATAGCGGCCAGTGAGGTAGCGGGAGGTCAGCTTGACCGATGCCACCACGGCCTCGGGCGTGAAGCGCGCCTTGTGGTGGGACTCGTACTTTTCCTGCAAGCCCTGCATGATCTTGATCGCGTCATCCACCGAAGGCTCCTCGACCTTGACCTGCTGGAAGCGGCGCTCAAGGGCGGCGTCCTTCTCGATATATTTGCGATATTCGTTGAGCGTCGTGGCACCGACCACCTGGAGCTCCGAGCGGGAAAGCGCGGGCTTGATGATGTTCGACGCATCCATCGCGCCTTCGGCCGATCCGGCACCGACGATGGTGTGCAGCTCATCGATGAACAGGATGACGTTCTTCACCTTGCGGATCTCGTCCATCACCGCCTTGATGCGCTCCTCGAACTGGCCGCGGTATTTCGTGCCGGCGACCATCAGCGCGAGGTCGAGGGTGATGACCTTCTTGTCGCGGAGGATTTCCGGCACGTTGCCCGAGGCGATTTCCTGGGCGAGGCCTTCGACGATGGCGGTCTTGCCGACACCGGCTTCCCCGATCAGCACCGGGTTGTTCTTGGTGCGGCGGCAGAGGATCTGGATCACGCGCTCGATCTCCGACTCGCGGCCGATGACCGGGTCGAGGCCGTTTTCGCGGGCGAGCTTGGTCAGGTCGCGGCCGAAAGCACGCAGCGCCGGGGTCTTGGTCTTGCCTTCGGGTTCAGGTTCCTCGTTCTCGCTGCCTTCGTCCTCGAAGCCTTCTTCATCGTCGTCCGCGTCGTCCTCATCGTCATCGTCCGGCGTGAAGTTCGGATCGATCTCGGCGAGGATCTCGTTGCGGGTGCGCTGGATGTCGACATCCATGCGGCGCAGCACGCGGGCGGCGACGCCTTCGCCTTCGCGGAGCAGGCCGAGCAGGATGTGCTCGGTGCCGACGTAGCTGTGGTTGAGCGCCTTCGCCTCCTTGTTGGCAAGGGCGAGGACTTTCTTCACGCGGGGCGTGTAGGGGATGCTGCCGGAAATCTTCTGACCGGTGCCGGAGCCGACTTCCTTCTCGACCTCCATGCGGACGCTCTCGAGGTCGAGGCCCATGCGCTCGAGCACGTTGACCGCGACGCCTTGGCCGAGCTTGATCAGGCCGAGCAGCAAGTGCTCGGTGCCGACGTAACTGTGATTGAAGCGGTCGGCCTCCTTCCGGGCGAGTGCCAGCACCTGTTGCGCTCTGGGTGTGAAGTTGTTCATAGGATTTCGGGGTTTTGATCGGGTGAATCGTTCTTTTTCCTTCTTGAACCAATATCAGGGGCTTCGAGGCTTTGCAACCGGGAGCGGACGATTTCCGCACGAATGGAGTCGCGCTCTTCCGGGGAGAGTTTGCGACCGCTGTGTAGCTGAAGGTGTGCCGGTTGGATGTCCATCAGCAGGGCGTCGCAAGATTTCACCGTTTCGGTCGGCAGAAAACCAAGATCGCCGCCGAGGCGGAGCAAGGAAAGGTGGTTGAGGGCTTCCTTGGAATCGATGATCCAGGCATGGCGCAGCACCCCGTAGGCGCGGCCGATCTTGTCGGCGACCATTTCGGGATCGTCCTCCAACAGCTTGTCGCGGGCATTCCGCTCATGGGTCGCAACTTGGGCGATCACACGCTCGAGCCGGCGCAGGATGGTCTCCTCGCTTTCGCCGAGGGTCGACTGGTTGGAGATCTGGAACAGGTTGCCAAGTGATTCGGTGCCTTCGCCATAAAGGCCGCGAACCGCGAGGCCGATCTTGTTCACCGCTTGCAGGACCTGGCCGATCTGGTCGCCGAGGACCAGCGCGGGGAGATGAAGCATCGCCGAGGCGCGCATGCCGGTGCCGAGATTCGTCGGGCAAGTCGTGAGGTAGCCGAGCTCGTGGTCGAAGGCGAGGTCGAGGGACTGCTCCAGTTCCTCGTCGATGGTGGCCAGCGACTCGTAAGCGGCGCGCAGCGACATGCCGGGACGGATCGACTGCATCCGCAGGTGATCCTCCTCGTTCAACATCAGCGCGATCGACTGCCGGCGCTCGATCACCGCCGCGCTGCCCTCGCCGCGGGCGGCGTGTTCGCGGCTGATCAGGTGGCGTTCGACCAGCACCTGCTTTTGCACGGAGCTGAGGTCGTCGAGTTCCTGCGAAAAGGCATCCTTCATGCAAGGCAGCGCCTCGACCGCCGGCCGCATCACTTCGAGGGCGTGGCGGCGTTGCTCTTTCTTCGCCCAGCCGGGGAAGGACTCGCCCTTCAAGTTTCGGGCGAGGCGGATCCGCGAGGTCAGGACGATGGCGTTGTCAGCCCCCTCGCCGGTCATCCAGTCGGCGGGGTTCTTAACGAGAGTGGTGAAGCGCATCATGGCGGGTCAGTCGGTGGCCGGGGTGACGCGGATTTCGATCTGGCGGATCTCATCGCGCAGGCCGGCGGCTTCCTCGTAGTTTTCGGCGATCACGGCGAGGTCCAGTTTGCCGCGCAGTTCCTCGAGCCGCTGGGTGCGGGCGTGGAGTTCCATCAGGCCGGCTGGCACCTTGCCGCAATGCTTGGTGCCCTTGTGCATGCCGCGCAGCATCTGGGAGACTTCGTCGTGGAAAGTCGTGTAGCACTCCGCGCAGCCGAAGCGGCGGATCCGCCGGAGGTCGTCGAGGGTGAAGCCACAACCACCGCAACGGCGGGTGGCGCCGGTCTGGAAAGGTGCCGGCGTCGAAACTTTGCCGCCGGTTTTGCCTAGCAGCATCTCCGCGAGGGCGAAGCCCGTGGGGTCAGTCACCCCCTTCTCCTTGGCGCAGTTGTCGCAAAGGGCGATTTTCTTGATTTGCCCGCCCACCAGTTGGGTGAGGTGCACCTTTGCTTGCTTGCCGCAGATGTCGCAGTCCATTGACGGCCCAAACTAAGAGCGCCTCGCCGGAATGCGAAAGGAAATCTCCCGGCAATTACGCGTTTTCTCAATCGATCGGCGTGCCGGTGGTCGAAGCCAACTCCTTGAAAGCCGCAATGAAGCGCTTTGTGAGCGGTCCGGGCGTGCCGTCACCGATGACGCGACGGTCGAGCGAGACCACCGGAATCACCTCGGCGGCGGTGCCGGTGAGGAAAAATTCATCGGCGACGAAGAGGTCGTAGCGGGTCAGCGAGCGCTCCACTTTCGGAATGCCAAGCTGATCGGCCAACTCGAGGATCACACGGCGGGTGATCCCATCAAGCGCACCGTCGCTGACCTGCGGGGTATGGAGCACGCCGTCGCGGAGGATGAAGAGGTTATCGCCGGTGCATTCAGCCACGTAGCCCTGCTCGTTGAGCATTACGGCTTCCAGCGCCCCGGCCTGGATCGCCTCCACCTTGGCCATGACGTTGTTCAGGTAATTCAGCGATTTCACCTGCGGCATCAGCGCGCCGGGTGCCGGGCGGCGGGTCGCGGAGGTGATGACCGACAGACCCTTCTCGTAGTGCTCTTGCGGATAGAGGCTGATGGTGGAAGCGATGATGAACATGCTCGCCCGCTTGCAGAGGTAGGGGCTGAGACCCATCGTGCCGGTGCCGCGGGTGACGACCAGGCGGATGTAGCCGTCGTCGAGCCCGTTTGCGGCGACGGTCTCGACCACGAAGCGGCAGACTTCTTCCCGGGTCCACGGGATCTCCAGCACGATCGCGCGGGCGGAGTCGAACAAACGGCGGATGTGCTCTTCCAGGCGGAAGACCCGCCGGTTGTAAAAGCGGATGCCCTCAAACACGCCGTCGCCGTAGAGCAAGCCGTGATCGAACACGGAGATTTTCGCCGCGGATTCATCCACCAATTCGCCGTCGAGCCAGATTTTCATGGGAAAAGTCCGGGAAGCCTAAGGCCCGATGGCAAGCTGGCAAGCCCCTCGTTCGGCGAATCGGAAGACCGGTCAGGGAGTCCCTTCCGCATCCGGCTCCTCGCTCTCGGCCGGCTTCACATCGGTCAGCGCCGCCCAATCCACCGAACCATGGTCCAGCCGCTGGAGCTCGCTGGCGTAAACCACGTCGTCGTTTTTCGGGTCCATCTCGGCCGCCAGCTCGGTGAATACCCGGGCGAGCAGGCCGTTCTCGACCCCGCCTTGCTGCTTCAAGGTTTGTCCGCGAGCATAGAGCAGGCCCGCCAGAACGTCGGGCCGGTAGTCACCCGGCACGGGCTCGGGCAGCAGGCCGCGGGACAATTGAAAGCTGAGGACCAGCGCCTTGCGGTTGCGCGGTGCCAGATGAAGCGCCAGCGCCACCAGCCGGCGGGCTTCCGCCAGCGAGGCCACGCTCGCCTTCGCCGCCGCCACCTGATTGGAGGCGTAACCCGTCAGGTTGTCCGCGTATTCTTCCCGCTCGCGGTCGAGCAAGCCGAGCGCTTCGGTAAACACCCCCGCGCCGGTATTCGGCGGGTTCCACTCGAACTTCGCCTTCTCCTCCGCTGCAAAGACAGGGAGACACAGGCTGAGGACGATGGCTTGCCAGCGGCGGATCACGGCAGATAGATTTCCGCCCCAGCCCGGCCATTGCAAGTGACAAGTCCCCGAGATCCGAAAGCCGACCTGCGCCGCGCCCTCCGCCGGTCGCGGCCAGACCAGGAATCCCAACTTGCCCAGTCGGCCGCGATCCGCCGTCACCTCGGAAAATGGCTGGCCGGACATCCGGCCCGGACCATCGCGTGCTTCGCCGCGCTGCCCGGCGAACCGATGCTGCTAGCGTTGCTCGCGGAGTTTCCCGACCGCCGCTGGCTACTGCCGCGGGTCGATGGGGAAACGATGTTTTTTCATTTCGCCAATGCTGCCACTCTCGTCGTCGGCAACTTCGGAATTCAGGAACCGCCGAAAGACTCGCCCGTTTGCCCGGTCGGCGAGATCGACCTCTTCCTCTGCCCCGGCATGGCCTTCACCGCCGGTGGCGTCCGCCTCGGCCGGGGCAAGGGCTACTATGACCGGGCGCTGGAATGGGCGCACCCCGAGTCGATCAAGGTCGGCGTTTGTTTCCGCGAACAAGTCGTCCCCGAACTCCCCTCAGCCCCGCACGACGTGCCGATGCAATTCCTGGCGACGGCGGAGGGGATCCGGCCCTGCCGTTAGACCCACCCCGGCACTGCCATCTTGAACTCCGGGATCTGCGCGAAGACCCATTCCCCGTCCCCGGTTTCGCCGAAAAACGCCCCTTCCGCCACGGCGTCCCCGCGGGTCACGTGGTAGCTATTGTAGGAGAAGCTCTCGCCCGGCTCGATCACCGGCGTCTGGCCGACCACGCCGTCGCCTTCGACCACCGTGACTTCGCCGTCGTCCTCGCGCACGATCCACTTCCGCCCGCGGATCGTCACCTTCTCGCCGGACTCGTTCTTGATCGAAATGAAATACACGAAGGGATGCGGACGCTCGTCCGGAGCATCCAGGCTGGGCATGTAAATCACGTCGTCCACCCGGACGCTCAGCCCGTCGAGTTTCCGCATCATCAGACTCATCTCCGGCGACTGTGGACCCTCCTTCCAACCCCTGCCAAGCACCAAGGCGGGATGATTCAGGGATCCGTTCAAGGAACCGCGCCAAGTCCCGGACCGGAGAGAGTGCGGGTCACCAGCATCCCGTCGCGGGTGTCGAACAGCCCCGGGAAGCGCTCGGTCCACCCCGCATTGGCCGCCGGGACATACTGGCGGGCGTTGGATTCGATCGTGGAAAGCCCGGGCACATGCGATGCGATGCCCGCCGAATGGATCAGCGAGGCCCCCGGGCAGGTCAGGTCCTGGACGCAGAGGAACATCCCGTATTTCTTCCCCGCCGCCGCCATCAGCAGCGCGTGGGACTGGCCCTTGCACGCCTTGAGACAAGCCCCGGTGTAGCCCATCTCGCGGGAAAGCAGCAGGGCTTCGAGGTCGGTCAGCGACTCATCGATCACCACCGGCCGCAGCTTTGCCGCCGCTTGCATCGAATTCTTGCGGTCCGCCTTCAAATCCCGCCGGGTCGGCTGCTCCAGATAGAGGATGCTTTCGAATCCCTTCGGCGCCTGTTCCTTCACCTTGGCCAGGAATTCCAGCACGTAGTCCACATTCGCGCAGGCCTCGTTGAAATCGCAGCAGTACTTGAAATCCACGTCCGGGCTGGTCTCGCGAGCCACCCGGTCGATCGCCACGGTGCGTGCGATGTCCCATTCGAGGTTCTCCCCCTGGAGCTTGATCTTGATCCGCTTCAACCCGTCGCGGCGGATCCATTCGCCGAGCGTCTCCGGCATGCCGTCGTTGACCCGTTCCTTCAATTCGGAATCCAGCACGGCATCGAGCCCGCCGACCGAATGGAACAACCAGACCCGGTCGAGCGGCTCCGGATTCAAATAGGACTGCAACGACTCGCCCTTGAAATCCGGGCTGAGATAGCGGGAAAGATCGTGCCCGATCAGCTCCGGTGAATTGGTGCTGTAACAGTTCAGCCCGAGGGATTTCCCGAAGGCGTCATGCAGGGCCGCGTCGAAGGCGCTGGCCGTGACCTGGGTGCAGAGCTTCGGGATCGGCGTGGACAATTTCAGCTCCTTCGACAGCTCCGCCGCCGCCTTGAGATACTCCGGCTCGAGCTGGTGGTTCATCTCGATCGGGTGCGCCGATTCGGTGAAACCGCGGGTGATCGCCGCGATCTTCCCTGCCAGTTCCTTCATGGCCCGCAAGGTCTCGTCGTAAGGGATGACCTTCGAAGGGAACGACCACACGTTGCCCAGCGGCATCGAGCCGAAGCCCTTGGTGACCTTGCCCGATGGCGAAATCACCTCGACCGTCACATTCAGCAAGGTCACCCGGTCCACCGCCGTGCCGCCGAACTTGTAGGGCATGCGGTATTTGAACTCCTCGAACGCGAACTCCACCCCGCCGATGCGAATGCCCGCCGGCTTGCGGACGATCAGCCCGGGAACCTCACCCGCCGCGGCCCCGCCGGCCAGCAAGGTGGTGGTTTTCAAGAAAGCGCGGCGGGAGAAGGGGGAAGTCGTCATGGTCTGTGGGCCGGGAATAACAGCCGCCTGCCACGGCGTCAGCTTCTCTCTTCTGCCTTGCCTCTTTTCCCCATCCGACTTCCGCTTTCCGCCGTGACCCCTGAAGACCAACACCAACTCCTCACCGCCGGCACCGCCAAGGTGCTGTCGGAAAAGGAACTCCTCGAAAAGCTCCGCGATTCGGCGAAGAACAATCGCCCGCTGCGGATCAAGCTCGGCGTCGATCCCACCGCGCCGGACATCCACCTCGGTCACACCGTCGCGCTCGAAAAACTCCGCCAGTTCCAGCTCCTCGGCCACCAGGCGGTGCTGCTCATCGGCGACTTCACCGCGACCATCGGCGACCCCTCCGGCCGCTCCGTCACCCGCCCGCCGCTGACCCGCGACGAGGTCCTTCACAACGCCTCCACTTACACCGAGCAGGCCTTCAAGATCCTCGACCGCGAGAAAACCGAGATCGTCTACAACGGCGACTGGTTCCGCAAGATGAGCTACGAGGACATCCTCCGCCTCAACGCCCGCGTCACCCTCCAGCAGATGCTCCAGCGCGAGGACTTCCGCACCCGCATCGAGTCCGGCCAGGAAATCCGCCTCCACGAACTCCAGTATCCCGTCATGCAGGGCTGGGACTCCGTGGAAATCCGCGCAGACGTCGAGATCGGCGGCACCGACCAGCTTTTCAACATCCTGGTCGGCCGCGACCTCCAGAAAGAGGAAGGCCAGCCGCAGCAGGTCGTGATGGTCGTGCCGCTGCTCGAAGGCCTCGACGGCGTGAAAAAGATGTCCAAGTCCTACGGCAACTACGTTGGCGTCAACGACGCGCCCCAGGACATGTTCGGCAAGCTGATGAGCGTGTCGGACACGCTGATGGCGCGCTATTACCTGCTTCTGTTAGGGGAATCGCTGGACATCTCCATCCACCCGATGGACGCCAAGAAGGCCCTCGCGGAAAAGATCACCGCCCGCTACCACGGCCCGGAAGAAGGCAGCGCCGCGCGCGCCACCTGGGATGCCCGCTTTTCGCAACGGGACATCGGTGCCGGCGCTGCCGACATCGCTCTCGCGGACCTGCCTGCGGACCTCAACGTCCTGACCCTCACCGCCCACGGCTTCAAAGCCGGCTTCGGCGTTGAGAAGTCCAACGGCGAGCTGCGCAAGCAATTCATCACCCCCGGCTCCGTCCAGCTCAACGGGGAGAAACTCACCGACGCCAACGCCCCGGTCACCGTCGCGGCGGGCGATGTCCTCAAACTGTCCAAAAAGCACGCGGTGCGTTTTTCTTGAAGAGGATGCGCATCGCGAGCGACGGGCTCCCCCCGGTCTCGCACTTGCGGCTCCTTGACAGGCCCGCAGGCAGGCGGCGAGGCATCCCATCCTGACTAACTCTCCCCTCCCCCGATGAAGGACAAACTTACGGCCTTGGTCCTTGCATGCACCCTCGGAAACCCTGGCGCCGGATTTGTAGGAGCCGCGAAGGCGGCGGAAGAACCTGCGGACAAGGAAAAGGCCGACAAGCCCTTCGAGCAGCAACTCATCGGCTACTGGGCTCCGGATTGGGACGAGATTTCCGTGAAGTGGAAACCGATGTTTGAGGAGCTCGCCAAACTCGGCGGGGGAAGCCTTTCCAAAGAAGAGCTGGCCGCAGCGGAGAAGGAGGCTGCGGAGGAAGCGAAGGAGTATTGCCGCCTTCTGACGATCGAGTTCACCAAGGACCAGTTCCGGCAGCATTCCGGTCCCGGCAGCGTGGGAGAGCAGGCCTATGTCGTGAAGAAGGTTGATGCCAAGACCGGGACGATCGAGGTGGAGTTGGTCTCGAGCGGTGGAGGGAAACCGGAGCGCGACAGCATCGTTTTCAAGGGCGACCGGCTGACGATGACCGAAATGGGCGAAAAGGGTGAAAAGGGCGAAGGACAGTCCACACCTTGGATTCTCGACCGGATCGACAAGGAGGCGTTTGAGAAGCGCCAGAAAGCAGCCGCCGAGTCGCAGAAGTTGAGGAACGCGGGCGAAAAGCCGCAGGATTCCGACAAGCCTGCGGGCAAATAATCGCGGGAAAGGCTGCTTGTCCTTTTACAATCCGGAGACTGCACCGGGTGTCCCCACCCCTGAACCGAAGGCGGGGCCGCCGGAAGTTTCCGCAAACTTCGCTTTCCATGGCCGCGGATCGGCCTTAGCTCCCGCCCATGCCCGATCTTCCCATCCTCTACATCAAGCCCGGCTGCCCGTGGTGCGATGATGTCGTCGACTACCTCGCCAAAAAGAAGATCGCCGTGAAGATCCAGGTCGTCTCCGGCAACCGCGAGGCGATGCAGGAAATGGTCGACCTCTCGGGTCAGTCGAAAGCCCCGACCCTCGACTGGCACGGCGAAGTGCTGGCCGACTTCGGGGTCGAGGAACTGGTGCCCTTCCTCAGGGAGCGGAACATCCTCTGATCGAGCGTTTGATTGACCACGCCGCCGGCTCACTGGCTCACTGGCTCACTGGCTCACTGGCTCACTGGCTCACTGGCTCACTGGCTCACTGGCTCACTGGCTCACTGGCTCACTGGCTCACTGGCTCACTGGCTCACTGGCGCACCGGCGCACCGGCTCACCGGCTCACCGGCGCACCGGCTCACCGGCTCACCGGTCCTATCCCGCCATTTCCTCCGCCCATCCCATTCCCCGCTTGCCGAAGCTCAATCGCACATCTGAGATGTGCTTATGCCTCTCGCCAAGCTTGATGCCTTCGATCCCGGGATCGTCCGCCTGTCCCACTTCGCCAAGGCCTTGTCCCATCCGGCGCGGATCGAGATCCTGCGCCAACTCGCCCACGGCGGGGAACTCTGCTGCTCGGACATCGTCGCCGCGCTGCCCCTGTCCCAGCCCGCCTCCTCCCGCCATATCGCCGAACTGGTGAAAGCCGGCCTTCTGAAAATGCGCGCCCACCGCAGCCAGGTCTTCTACCGCCTCGAACGAAAGGCACTCGATCAATTCTGCCGCTCGATGGCCGCGACCCTCCACTCTTGAACCCATCATGAACCCGATCCGCATCCTCATCATCGGCGGCGTCGCCGGCGGGGCCTCCGCCGCCGCCCGTGCCCGCCGCCATAGCGAAGAAGCCCATATCACGCTGATCGAGCGCGGACCCGATGTCTCCTTTGCGAACTGCGGCCTGCCCTATCACATCGGCGGCGAGATCCCGGACCGCGGGGAGCTTGCCATCCAAACCCCGGAAAGCCTCCGCACCCTTCTCAATCTCGACGTCCGCACCCTCATCGAGGCCACCGCCATCGACCGCGCCCGGCGGGAAGTCACCGTCCGCTCGCTCGCCGACCGCAACACTTCCGTTCTTCCCTACGACAAGCTCATCCTCGCCCCCGGTGCCAGCCCGCTGCGACCTCCCCTTCCCGGCATCGACGACCCCAGGATCCACACCTTGAGAAACCTCCAGGACATGGACCGCATCAAGGCCGCCGCGGCCACCGCGAGCCGGGTTGCGATCATCGGCGCCGGGTTCATCGGACTCGAGATGGCCGAGCAACTCCACGCACTTGGCAAGCAGGTCACGCTCGTCGAACTGCAAACCCAGGTGCTGCCGCAACTCGACCCCGAGATGGCCCGACCTCTCGAAAAGATGCTGCGTCAAATGGGCATCGATCTCGTTCTCGGCGACGGCATCCAAGCCTTCCACGCCTCCGGCGATGGCCTCGACCTCTTGCTGAAATCCGGTGCCTCCCTACCCACCGACCTCGTCATCCTGTCGATCGGCGTTCGGCCGGAAAGCCAGCTCGCCCGCGACGCCGGCTTGGAACTCGGGCCACGCGGCCACATCCGGGTCGATCCTTGGCAGCTCACCTCGGACCCCGACATCTTCGCGGTCGGCGATGTCTGTGAAACGGCTGATCCCATCCTCGGGACCCGCGTCGCCGTTCCGCTCGGCGGCCCGGCCAACCGCCAGGGCAGGATCGCCGCCGACCGCATCTTCCTGGGCGAGAAAGCGCGCCCCTACCCCGGCAGCATCGGCACCGCCATCGTCCGCGTGTCCGGACTCGCCGCCGGCATCACCGGCTGGTCGGAGACCCGCCTCAAGGCCGAGGGCGTCCCCTACCTCACCGTGACCGTGAACGGCAGCTCGCACGCCAGCTATTTCCCCGGCGCCGAAACCATCACCCTCAAGCTCCTCTGGTCCCCCGATGGGCGCATCCTCGGAGCTCAGGCCACCGGCGCCGATGGCGTGGACAAGCGCCTCGATATCATCGCCACCGCCATCCGCGGCCGCATGTCCACCGACGATCTCGCCCAGCTCGAGCTCTCCTACGCCCCGCCTTTCGGCAACGCCAAGGACGTGGTCAACGTCGCCGGATTCGCCGCCGCCAACATCCGCGACGGACTGCTGGTCCCGGTGGCCGGACTCGCGGACGCCGGTGCCCAGATCGTCGATGTCCGCCCCGCCGCCACCGCCGCCAGGCGACCGGTCCCCGGTGCGAAGAACATCCCGCTTGCCCAATTGCGCGAGCGGCTCGGCGAACTCGACCGCTCCCAACCGGTCTTCACCATCTGCCAGACGGGAAAGACCAGCTACTTCGCCGCGCGCATCCTCGCCAACCACGGCTTCGACGCCCGCAGCATCCTCGGCGGGGCGCATCACCAGTTGTGAGATTGCTGAATCCCATCACACCCGCACTGCCAGCACCGAGACGGTGGCGTCGTGAAGCAGGCGCTCGGCATTCGTTCCGATGAAGAAGCTGGAAAGGCGGGAATGCCCGCGGGTTCCCAGCACCACCAGATCCGCTCCGCTGTCCTGAACGTGGTGGGTGAGCGCCATTGAGGAAGAGATGGATTCAAGGATCACCGGATGATGTTCGATCCCCGCCAGCCCGACGGCGTGAGGGGAGAGGAAGGCCTGCATGTCGCGGTTCACCTTGGCTCGGCACTCGTCGACGTAACTGAGCGGCGAATCGCTCTCATGGTCCAGCACCTCGCCCCAGATATCGCGAGATGGCGGATACATCACATGGACGATGTCCAGCCGTGCGCCTTGGACGGAGGCTAGGGAAATGGCGCGCTCCAAGGCCCGGGACGAGGAGGGCGAGAAATCGACGCATACCACGATCCGCGTGAAATCGTCTTCCTGCCAATCGCGGATCACCAGCACATCGCAAGGAGCGGTGCGGACGCAGTTGGACGCGATCGAGCCCAGCCGCTTTTTGGTCAGATCATTGGCGGCGATGACCAGCAGCGAAGCCCCGGTCGCGTCCACCAGCGCTTGGATTTCCTCGGCCGGGCGGCCGCTGCGCAGTTCGATCCGCACTTCCGCCCCATCGGCCTCGGCGGCGATCAGGTCCTGCATTTTCCGCTGGGCCTGGGCGAGAAGGAGGTCCATCCCGGGGTTCGACCCGCCGCTGGCGGCACGGTGGGCGAGACCGCCCGCGTCCAGAACGTGGACCGCGACGACCGGCACGCCATTCCGCGTCGCCACGTGCCTGGCATGCCGAAGGACGGATGGTGAGGCTGCGGAGAAATCGATACCGGCAATGACGGGAGATGAGGCAATCATGAGGGTTCTGGATGGGTTGGGGCTTGGGTCACCGACGCCGGTTGATACCGACACGGGAAGCCGCGATGGACGCCCCCGGTGTCGTTGACAAGCGAACCGTATCGCTACGTCGCCGACCTACGAGGGAATGCAAAAATTCGCGTGGATTTCGGGAGCCGGTGCCCACCCGGAATGCGAACGAAAGCCCCCGATTCCCCCGGTCCCCAACCGCCCCGAAATTCCCATCCCCTAAGGGGGATTGCCCTCAGCAATCCGGAATCCCCTTGCCAAGCCGCCTCCCGTCCGTCTAGTCCCTCGGCCCGGAGCCTGCCACCATCCCATGGGAAAAATCCTCATCATCGCCGAAAAACCCAGCGTCATGACCGACCTCAGCAAGGCCCTCGCCAAGGCCTTGGGGAGGTTCGAGAAGGAGGGCTCCGGCCGCGACTCGTGGTTTGAAAACGAGGGCGCGATCATCACTTCCGCCGTCGGCCACCTGGTCGAGCTCCGCATGCCGACCGGCCCGAATGGCAAGAAGCTCCCGTGGAACTTCGAGGTCCTGCCCGCCATCCCGGAGCGTTTCGAACTCGATCCCATCCCCGACTCCGAGGCCCGCCTCAAGCAGGTCCTCAAGCTCGCCAAACGCAAGGACGTCGACTCCATCGTCAACGCCTGCGACGCCGGCCGCGAGGGCGAACTGATCTTCCGCTACATCATGGACATCGGCGGAATCACCAAGCCGGTGAAACGCCTCTGGATGCAATCGATGACCAACCAGGCGATCATCGACGCCTGGGAAAAACTCCGCTCCGACGAGGAGATGCGCCCACTGGCCGATGCCGCGAAGTGCCGCTCGGAATCCGACTGGCTGGTCGGACTCAATGCCACCCGCGCCCTGACCTGCTTCCGCTCCCGCCACGGCGGCTTCAACATCACCGCCGCCGGCCGGGTCCAGACCCCGACCCTCGCCATCCTCGCCGCCCGCGAAGCCGAGATCCAAGCCTTCGAATCCAGCCCCTACTTCGAAGTCCACGCGAACTTCGGCGTCAGCGCCGGCAGCTACGACGGCAAGTGGATCGACGAGGCGTTCCGCAAGAACGAAGCCCTACCCCACGGCCGCGCCGAGCGGATCTGGGACCAAGCCGCCGCCGAGGCGATCAAGGAACGCTGCGACGGCAAGACCGGCGCCATTTCCCAGGAGACCAAGGCCAGCACCCAGATCTCCCCGCAACTCTACGACCTGACCACGCTCCAGCGCGAGGCCCCCTTCACCGCCAAGGGGACCCTGGCGATCGCCCAGGCGCTGTATGAGAAGCACAAGATGATCACCTATCCCCGAACCGATTCCCGCTACCTGCCGGAAGACTACGGGGACACGGTGCGCGAGACCTTGAAGGAACTCGCCTCGTCCGACCTCGGCGTCGCGAAATACGCCCGCATGGTGCTCGAAGGGAAAGCCGAGAACGGACCGCGCTTCAGCAAGTCGAAGCGCGTCTTCGACTCGAAGAAAGTTTCCGACCACTTCGCGATCATCCCCACCGGCAAAATCGCCAAGCTCAGCGACACCGAGGAAAAGCTCTACGACATGATCGTGAAGCGCTTCATCGCCGTGTTCTTCCCGAACGCCGAATACGAGCAGACCACCCGGCTGACCCGCATCACCACCGGCACGATCACCGACACCTTCAAGACCGACGGCCGCGTGATGATCAAGGCCGGTTGGCAGGAAGTATACGGCAAGCGGCCCGGCGTCGCTTCCGGCAAGGACGAACTCACCGCCGTCGCCGCCGGTGAAAAGGCCGACGTCAACGAGATCGAAGTCCGCCACGAGCATACCAAGCCGCCCGCCCGCTTCACCGAGTCAACCCTGCTTTCCGCGATGGAAGGAGCCGGCAAGCTGATCGACGACGAGGACCTGCGCGAAGCGATGTCCGAGCGCGGCCTCGGCACTCCGGCCACCCGCGCCGCGACCATCGAAGGCCTGATCGCGCAGAAATACATCGTCCGCGACGCCCGCGACCTCCACGTCACGCCGAACGGCATGCGCCTGATCCACATCCTCAAGGAGATGGAAATCGTCGGCCTTACCTCGCCCAGCCTGACCGGCGAGTGGGAGTTCAAGCTCCGCCAGATGGAGCAAGGCCAGCTCCAGCGCGAGACCTTCATGGGCGAGATCGAGACCTACACCCGCGACATCGTCACCCGGGCGAAATCGCTGGCCGCCGAGATCAAGAACCGGCCCTTCGACGACCTCGACGCCACCTGCCCGAAATGCGGTGCCAAGGGTCTCAAGCAGACCGACGCCACCTACGAGTGCCGTGCCCTCGACTGTGGCTTCAAGGCGAAGAAACACATCGCCGGCCGCCTGATCACCGAAGAGGAGGCCCGCGATTTGTTCAGCAAGAAGTTCGTCGGACCGCTCACCGGCTTCAAATCGAAGTTCAACAAGCTGTTCGATGCCGCCCTGGAACTCGACGACAAGTTCAAGGTCAACTTCGTCTTCGAGGGCAAGGAGGACCGGGTGGTCGAGCTGACCGACGAGATGATCCTCGGCAAGGTCACCATGGCGGACGGCCGCAACGTCACGGTTTACGGCACCGAGAAGGCCTACATCGTGCCCGAGCTCAAGACCAAGACCGAGCCCGAGGGCCTGCGCCTCGGCCGTGCGATCTTGCAAAAGGACATCGAGCCCGACCAGGCCTTCAAGCTGCTCGCGGAAGGCAAGACCGACCTGATCAAGGGTTTCGTCTCCAACCGGACCAAGCGCCCCTTCGACGCCCACCTCACGATGGACTTCGAGAAAGGCAAGATCGGCTTCGCCTTCCCCGAGCGCGCCCCGAAGGTGCCGAAGGCGAAAAAGTAGCAGCAGTTTCCGAGCGGGATCGTACCCGGCACGCTCTCTGCCAGGAGGCGGAGCCTCCACCGGGGGCGCGGAGCCTCCGGCCCGCAGGGCGGTCCCTGTGACCCCCTCTGCCCATTCCAGCCTGCATCGCCCAAGAGTGAACTCCCCGGTGGTTCTGCGGGCCGGAGGCACCGCGCACCCGGCGTTGCTCCGGTCCTCTCTAACCGCCCGGACCTTGGCCCGCTTCCCGCTTTAGCCGCCCTGCCGGTCGATCCAAGGTCACACGCCTCGCATTTCGATCCGCACACAAAGAATACTAACCTTTTGACGAATCAAACATGACTCGGAAGTCTTGCTCCCATGAAAGTTAAGGAATCTTAAATTACTTTCCGTAACCAACTGGAAATCAAACCCAACGACAGGGTTTAAATCCAAACAATCTCGAACTTCATCGCTTGCTTATCATCCACCTTCCTACGCGTTCGCGTGCCGAGAAACATCTTGTCAGTTAAATGATCAGGAGTTCTACTGCGCTCGTTCCTCACGGAACACCCCGCGCCGCCCGAATCCCCCCTGAGGACGGCAAAGGAAACCAATCGACCGACCGAAGGATCCCCCGTCCCGAAGAAGGTCCCCAGCGACACCGGCCAGCGACGATTCCCCCCGATCCGAAGCAGCCGCCTTCCCCCCGAGGCAAGTGTCCACGTGTCAGCCGCCCGGCGGGTCAACTCCCCGATCCGCCGGGCGGACTGCTCCGGAAAGAGGCTCCTTGAATGCCCTTCCGCCCGCTCCGCCGCCACGGCTTCCCTTGCACGCCCCGGAATTCTGCACTACCTCCGGGCCGCATGGTTCGATTTTCCCTTTTTGGCATTCCCGTGGAAGTGCAGCCTTGGTTCTGGCTGACCCTCGCCCTGATCGGCGGCATCAACGACGCCGGAACTCCGGAGGGGCTGATGCGGTTGCTGCTTTTCGTCCTCGCCGGCTTCATTTCCGTCATGGTCCACGAACTCGGCCACGCCTTGGCCGGCAAACGTTTCGGGGCACCCACCGCGATCACCCTCCACGCCTTCGGCGGCTACGCCACTTTCCCCGTCGGCCGCTTCACCCGCACTCAGGACTTCCTGGTCACCGCCGCCGGCCCCGCGGTCCAACTCGTGCTGGGTGGCATCTTCCTGGCGATCTGGAAGAGCGGCACCCCCTTCGCCCCGATGGGACTCGTGTTCATCAAGGCTTTGACTGTGATCTCGATCTTCTGGGCCATCCTCAACCTGATCCCCGTGATCCCGCTGGATGGTGGCCGTCTGATGGCCTCGATCCTCGGCCCACGGCAGGCCAATTTGACGCTGAAGATCAGCATGGTCATCGCCATTGCGAGCGCTGCACTGTTCCTCTATTTCAACATCGGCATCATTTTCCCGATCTTCCTCGGATTCATGGCCTATCAGAACTGGCAGGAGCTCCAGCAGCGCCGTCAGGGCGGCCTATGAGAAAAACAGCAACCGCCCCGCCGCAAGGATCGAGAAGCCGACGATCATCCACTCGAAAGCCCGCTGCGACACCCGCTGGATCAGCCACTTCCCGGCGAAGACCCCGCAAAACAAGGCCGGCAGGCACTTGGCGTTCTCCATCAGGCTGTCCGCCGTGATCAATTCGAGCTGCCGGGTCAGCGGGACTTTCAGTAGGTTCACCAGCAGGAAGAACCGCGCGCCGATCCCGATCAACTCCATCTTCGGCAGCTGCCGCGACAGCAGGTAAAGCTGGATCACCGGTCCCGCCGCATTGGCAAGCATGGTGGTCACCCCGCCCGTCACGCCCGCCGCCGTGCCGAAGACCCGCGACTCCGCCAGCCGGCCGACCGCTTCCGGCTTCCACGAGCGGAACGCCTGCAAGGCGACCATCGAGAGAATGCAGACGCCGATCGTCTTGCGCGCGACGCCGTCCGAGATCGCATCGAGCAGCCACCACCCCGCCGCCAGCCCGATCACCGTGGCGGGCAGGAGCTTCCACACCGGCTTCCAGCTCCCGTGCTTGATGAAGGCCGGATACACCGTGAGGTCCGCGACGATCAGCAGCGGCAGCGTGATCCCGACCGAGGCCTTCGCGCCGTAGAGATCGGCCATCAGGAACACCGAGATCAGCGAGATCCCGCTGAAGCCCGCCTTCGACATCCCGATGCAAAACGCCGCCAGCAAGGCGAGCGAGTAAGCAGCGGTTCCATCGAGCACGGAGCATGGGTAGCGGGCACCATTCCTTCAAGCAAGGCCGGCCCGTGACTGCCGCAGGATCACGGCAACGTCACTTCCACGATCCCGAAGCCCCGCGGCTGGGTCGCCGGATTCCGCGGCTGGTCGAGCTGCACCCGCTCCCACTGGCGGCCCAAGTCCGTCACCGTGGTGGTGCCGGTCATCGGAGTAAAGCTCGCCGCGGCCAAGGTGGAGGAGGTCTTCGGCGTGTAGATGATCCCGCTACCCTTCCGGCGAAGGAACTCCACGCGGAACACCGCCTGCGCCCCGCTTCCGGCGACACTGAACACCGGCAGCCCCGCCAAGCCTCCGCCTGCGGTGAGAGTCCGCAGGTCGGAATTCCCGCCGTTCAGATTGAAGGCGTATTTGAGAAGGTTTGCCACCCCGTCGTTGTAGGGCGTCGCATCATGTCCTGCCGGAAGCCCCACCAGCCCGGCGGCGCTTGTCCACGAATTGTAAAGACTCGCGGCCGTGACGGCACTGGCGGAGAGCGCGATGTCGAAGGGCGATTCATCCGCGTCGTTGCTCAGGAGCTGGACCGCCGCGCTGTAACTCCCGGCGGTCACTCCTTGGAACTGGATGTTCACGACCGCGGAGGAGCCCGGCACCACACTGAACGGCAGCGTTCCAGCATTGTAAGTGAAGCTTCCCGCGTTCGCCCCCGTCATGGCGAGTCCCGAGACGACCAGCGGTCCGCTCCCGGTATTCCGGACGATGAGGCTTCTCGACATCACCATCCCCGTCGCCGAAGGGGCCATCGTCACCAACCCGGCGCCGTCGAGAAGTTCCGCCGCCGCGGATGGCTCCACCACGATCTCCGGCGCATCGGGCGGCGGGATGACAAAGCCATAGGCCGCCCCCGAATTCGCGGCCCCGTTGCCGTTCTGGAGCCCGTTCACCCCGCGGGCACCGCCCGACTCGCGCGCGGCTCCGGCAACCACCGTGTCGGCCGAAATCGCGACCGCCCCGCCGAACGCATCGCTCGCCTCGGTGTTCGATGCCTTGAGGTAGCCGATCTGCCACCACTGCGCGACGCTGCGGGAGAACACATAGGCCGCGCCCGCTCCCGATGCCGAATTGCTCGCCTGGTTCCCGTCCACTCCCGTCGCGGAGCTATCTTCGCCGGCCGCGCCGACGACCAGCGCGTCTCCGTCGAGCGACAGCGATTTTCCGAAAGCATCGCCACCGCCCGGATTGGATGCTTTCAGGTAGGCCTGCTCCGTCCACAGCAGACCGGCGAGTTGGAAAACATAGGCCGCCCCTGCATCGGGTGCCGCGGTGTTAGAGGGGTTGCCGATGACTCCGCTCGCCTCACCGCGGGCTCCCACCGCGATCGTCCCGCCGGAAACGGCCACCGCGCTGCCGAATCGCGCATCCGGTGCAGCGTTGGATGCCGTCAAACGCGCCTGATGCGACCAGGTCGCGATGCTGCGCGAAAACACATGAACCGCCCCGCGATAGCCATCGGCCTGCGGTGCTCCGACCACCACCCGGTCGCCGTCGACCGCGACCGCACCACCGAACTCCGCGTAGGCTGCCGTGTCGGACGCCTTGAGATAGGCCTGCTGCGACCAGTTCGCTCCATTGCGGAAAAAGACATAAGCCGCGCCGGACGAGAACGACCCGTTATTCCCGCCGTCGCCATTGACCCCGGTCGCGCTGCTGCATTCCCGGCTCGCTCCCACCACCACCGTGTCGCCTGAAACCGCGACCGCCACGCCGAAGAGATCCGCCGCTTCCCCGTTCGAGGCCTTGAGATACGCCTGCTGAGTCCAGACCGTCCCGCTGCGCTTGAACACATAAGCCGCGCCAGAGTTCGCGGCGGTGTTGTTAGATCCGCTGCCGTTGACGGTCGTGCTCCCGCTGTCTTCCAGATGCGCCCCGACCACGATCGTGTCGCCCGAAATCGCCACCGACCAGCCGAAGGAATCGTAGGCCCCGGTGTTCGATGCCTTCAGATAGGCCTGCTGGGTCCAGGTGTTCCCGTTCCGAACGAAGACATAGGCGGCACCCGCCTGCAGCGCGGACTCACTGGTCTGGTTTCCATTGACCCCGGTCGCGTTGCTGCACTCGTTGGGAGCCCCGACCACCATCGTGTCGCCGGAAATCGCCACCGCGGAGCCGAAGGCATCCGCCACCCCGGAATTGGACGACTTCAGATAGACCTCCTGCGCCACCGGCGTGGCCGCCGCGACGACAAGACCACTTCCGACAATCCGGGAAATGAGGCTGAGGAGGAATTTCATCAGTGAGGGGAATGGAGCCGGGGCGGGAGAAGCCCGGCAAGCGCCCGCCGGTTCTCCCGGACGCGCGAATCTGAACGGGAGATATCCGGAACTGCCCTACCCCGGCAAGGATCCCGGTCGGACCTAGCCATACCCAGCCCGATACAAGCTGTATCGCCATCTTAAATCCTCATCAAACCCCTGACGGTTAGAGTTTTCCAACACCAAACAAACCACCGATCCACCCTCCCGAAACCAGCTCCTTTACTTGCCTGACTATCACCAGATTTAAACTTGATCGCAGAAATCGAGCGGGACAGCGGGGCTCGTCGGAAGCCGGGTCCGGATGGTGGACCACGTCTTCAGGGACTGAATCCAGTAAACCAGGAGAAGACGACCCTTCCCTCCGAAACCTCTATATCGCCGCCGCCAGCGGGTGAACCCGTGCACAGTGGCTCGGAGAATCCGTGAATTTCGCTCCCGCCGATTCCCGAACCTGTTAGACCGCGGGCTCCGCCTGATCCCCGGCATCCGCCTTCGCCTCGCGGATCCGCTTCAGCCGGATCTGCAAGTCGGCCAGGGCGTTCATGAAGTAGATGTAGGCGTCGTAAGCGCTGCCGTAGGGCGAGAAATACTGGTGAACGCTGCCGTCGGTGCCGCCCTTGGTGGACATCCAGTAGAAGTGGTCGGAGGTCTGCATTTTGGCCCAGGCGTGGGTCAGGTCGGGATCCTTCGCGGCAAGCACTTCCTCCTCCAGCTTGTGGATCTTGGCGATCGCCTCCTGTTGCATCACGTTGCCGGTCCACGCGCTCAGGTCGCGCTCGGCATCGGCCCAGGAAGTCGGCCAGTGGCAGTCGTATTCCTTCGAGGCGCGGAACAGGTCGACCACCTCGCTCGGCGTGACCCACTTGATGTCCTCGTCGAGCACCGCGTCGGGCAGCTTTTCCCAAAACTCGAAGATCCCGGTGTCCTTCCATTGGTGCTCGCCGATGGTCTCGTAGTCCATGAAGAGGTTCACCACGTCGCCCGGCGCATTCTTCAGCCAGCCGGCGAACTTCTCCGGCGTGAGCGGCCATTCGTTCCAAGTCTGGTCGGAAAAGCGGAAGCCGAGATCATCGGACAGCCCGACGTTCCGCAGCAGCGTCTTGAGCTGGGAAACCTGCGGCGCGCGATAGAGGTAGTTCGGCGATTGGCCGTTCAGCACCCACGGCACGCCTTCGCCGAGAATCCCGTCGAACCCCATCGTCTCGGCCTGGGCGGCGATCGCGTTGTTGTAGATGAGCTCGGTGTTGCGGAAAACCCGCGGCCGGATTTGGAAAACATCCTCCAGCTTGTCGAGGTGTCGCTCGACCTGCCGCTCGAACTCCTTCTTCGAATGCAGGATCGCCAGCGAGTGGTAATACGTCTCCGCCAGCAGCTCGACATTGCCGGTGGCGACCAGGTCCTGGAACGACTTCAAGACGTCGGGCCGGTGATGCTCCATTTGCTCGATCACCGTGCCGCTGATCGACAGCGCCATCCGGAAACGGCCGCGGCTTTGCTTGATCGCCTTTTGGAACAAGGCGTTGGCCGGCAGATAGCACTTCTCGGCAACCTTCGAGAGGATTTCGCCGTTCAGTCCATCGTCCTCGTAGAACGCATGCTCGCCGATGCGGAAGAAGTCATACGGGATCAGCCGGTTCGGCTGGTGGACTTGGAAGTAGAGGCAGACGTCAGGCATGGGTACGGGAAAGGCAGGGTGTTCGGTGGTTGAACGAAGGACTGGAGCTTCGAAATCCCGACGCCTTCTTTATGGAACGAGTTCCCGGTAAATCTCCACCACCGTCTCCGCCGCGGCGTCCCAAGTGGCGGCGGCCATGTCCAGTGCGGCCTGCTCAACGACGTGCGCGCGCAACTCGTCATCCGTCAGCAGGTCGATGATATGCTTGGCCATGAGGTCGACGTCCCAGAAATCCGCCTTGAGCGCTCCTTTCAGCACTTCGGCGACGCCGGACTGCTTCGAGATCACGGCCGGGATGCCGAATTGCGCGGCTTCAAGTGCAGAAAGCCCGAACGGCTCGGAGACCGACGGCATGCAGTAGATGTCGGTCATCGACAGCAGCTCGTTGACCTTTTCCTTGTTAAGAAAGCCGGTGAAGTGGAAGTAGCCGCCGAGCCCGCGGAAGGCACCGCTTTCGATCAGCGGCTTGAGGCGCTCGCCGGTGCCGGCCATCACGAAGCGGACGTTCTTGTTCTGCTCCAGCACCTTCGAGGCGATCTCGAGGAAGAACTCGGGACCCTTCTGCGCGGTCAGGCGTCCCAGGAAGAGCACCAGCTTCTCCGGGAATTTCTTCTTGGTAGAAAATACCTCCACCGGCTCCGCGCCGTTGTGGACCGGGCGGATCTTCGCGGGATCGATCCCGTAGTGCCCCGAGCAAATCTGGCCGGTGTAGCGGCTGACCGGGATCACGATGTCCGCCTGCTCCATGCCATATTTTTCAAGGTCGTAAATCCAGCCGCGGGCATCGACCCCGGCGCGATCATACTGCGAGGCATGGACGTGCAACACCAGCGGCTTGCCGGTGGCCTTCTTGACCTCGACCCCGGCGAGGAAGGTCATCCAGTCGTGGGCGTGGACGACGTCGAAGTCCGTCTGCAAGGCGAGCTTCGCGGCGATCTTCGAGAACTCGATCACCTTGGTCGCGAGGTCCGCACCGTAGAGTTCGCCCATCTTGAACTGCTCGAGCTGGTTGCGGGTCGTCTGGGAAAAGCGGATCTCGCCACCGGGCTCCATCCGCACCCGCTCGACGGTCGTTTCATCCGAATCGTAGGGGTCGAGGTGGATCGGCACACGGTCGATCTGAGCGAAGCTTTCGTAGCGGTATTTGCCCTCCACCGTCTGCAAATCCTCGACGCGCAGGTTGTTCAAACCCGTCAACTGGAAGCCCTCGAATCCGGAATCCGGAGCGGCGCGCGGCACGATCACTCGCAGGTCCACGTGCTTCGACAGGGCTTGGGAAAGACCGAGACAAGCGATGCCGAGACCACCGTTGATCAGGGGAGGAAATTCCCAACCGAGTTTGAGCACACGAAGGCGATTCATGACTTTGATGACTGCTTTGGAGCCTGATTTTCAGGCACTCCGAGGCTGCGAAAGGGCTTGAGCAATGGACGGGCCAATGTCGATGGATTTTACGGAAGGATACGTGCCGGCCCTGTCACAAGATGAGGAATCCCCGGCCCCTGCTTGTCAGCGGAACCATCAAGCTCCGTCCGCGGAGCTTGGCACGGCGGCGGCTTCGGTGTTGAATCCCGCAGTCCACCCACCCCGCCGTCCACCCATGGCATCCGACGAATTTTCAGGCAACTACATGGAGAAGCACCGTCCCGCGGAAGCGGTGGTGGACTTCTTCCCCGGCGGCATCCGCGAGCTGCGACGGCCGGCCGCGGGCGTGTTCGAATTTCTCACCGACAACGGCGTACTGCTCCAACTCCGCCTCGTCGCGGAAGGCATCGTGCGCTTCCGCTTCACGCCGGAGGGTCGCTTTGAGGACGACTTCTCCTACGCGGTCGATCCGGCGTTTGAAGCAGCCGCCCCGGAGCATGAACTGATCGAGTTTGCCGACGGCTTCGCGATCAAGACCGGCCACCTCTCGGTGCGGATCAACCGCCACGGCCTCAAGACCACGATCACCGACACGGCCACCGGCAAGATCCTTTGCCAAGACGACAAGGGCTACCATTGGGAGGACAACAAGCAGTTCGGTGGCGAGATCGTGAAGATGAGCAAGGTCTGCCAGCCGACCGAATACTTCTACGGCTTGGGCGACAAATCCTGCGATCTCAACCTCCGCGGGCGCCGCTTCCAGCTCTGGGGCAGCGACACCTACGCCTACGGCCCCGAGTCGGACCCGCTCTACAAGAACGTCCCCTTCTACATCAGCCTGTGCCGCGGCACGAGCTACGGGATCTTCTTCGACAACACCTTCCGCAGCGGCTTCGACTTCGGCAGCGAAAAGCCGAACGTCACGACCTTCCACGCCCAGGGCGGGGAGATGAATTACTACTTCATCCACGGCGCGACCCCGCTCGATGTCGTCCGCCGCTACACCCGCCTGACCGGCTTGCCGGAAATGCCGCCACTGTGGGCGCTCGGCTACCACCAGTGCAAGTGGAGCTACTACCCCGAGGCCTTGTTCCGCGGGATCGCCCGCGGCTTCCGCGAGCGCCGGATTCCCTGCGACGCGCTCTATCTCGATATCGACTACATGGACGGCTACCGCTGCTTCACCTGGGACGCCGAGCGCTTCCCGGACCCGAAGCGGATGGTTGCCGAATTGGAAAAAGAAGGCTTCAAGACGGTCGCGATCATCGACCCCGGGCTGAAGATCGACCCGGACTATCCAGCCTGGGTCGAGGGCGTGGAGAAGGGCTACTTTTGCCGCCGCCAAGACGGAAACCTGATGAAGGGATCGGTCTGGCCGGGACTCTGCCATTTCCCGGATTTCACCCGACCCGAGGTGCGCGACTGGTGGGCGGGGCTATTCGAAGGGTTGATCGGCGGTACCGGCGTCCACGGCATCTGGAACGACATGAACGAGCCGGCGGTCTTCGAAGACGGGACCTTCCCGCACGACGTCCGCCACGACTACGACGGCCATCCTTGTTCGCATCGCAAGGCCCACAACATCTACGGCATGCAGATGATCCGTGCGACGCAGGAAGGCCTGCGGCGCTTCGGCAAGGGCCGGCGGACCTTCTCGATCACCCGCTCCGCCTACGCCGGCACCCAGCGCTTCGCCTGCGGCTGGACCGGCGACAACGTGGCGTCCTGGGAGCACCTCAACATGGCCAACACCCAGTGCCAGCGGCTCGCCACTTCCGGCATGTCGTTCATCGGATCGGACATCGGCGGCTTCATCGAAACCCCGACCCCCGAACTCTACCTGCGCTGGGTCCAGCTCGCGGTCTTCCATCCTTTCTTCCGCACCCATTCCTCCGGCGACCACGGCGATCAGGAACCCTGGTCCTTCGGCGAGGACACCACCGACTGGGTCCGTCGCGCGATCGAAATGCGCTACCGCCTGCTGCCCGCCGTTTACACCGCCTTCTGGCAGTATGTGAAGGACGGCACGCCGATGCTCCGATCGCTGCCGCTGGTCGACCACCAGAACCCGGACGCCTATTGGCGCAGCGCCGAGTTTTACTTCGGCGATCACCTCTATGTCGTGCCTATCATGGCCGAGGGCGAGGAAGGCCGCTTCCTCTATCTGCCGAAAAGCGAGTGGTTCTCCTACCACGACGACTCGCGGCCGAAGGCGGTGGCCACCGACATCTGGATCGAGTGCCCGATCGACCGCATCCCCGTCTTCGTCCGGGCCGGCGCGGCGATCCCACACTGGCCGCTCCAACAGCACACCGGCGAGATCCCCCACCCCGAGCCCGAACTCCGCGTCTGGTGGAAAGACGGCTCCGAGATCAGCCGCTGGTACGAAGACGACGGCGACGGCGAGGCTTGGAAACAGGGCGTCTATCGCGACTCGACCCTCGAGGTCAAAGGCGCAGCTGGCTCGCTCTGCCTGAGCCGCGAATGGCAAGGCATCTGGGCACCCGGCTATCAAACGGTGCACCTCACTTTTTGTGGAATCGGTAGCGCCGACGGCGAGCTGAAGGTGGTCATCGACGGCAGCGAACACATCGCCCTGCGTGGCGACGACGGCCGCTACCGCGCCACCGCGCCGCACGACTTTAAAAGCGCCGCGCTTTCCTGGACCCCGGTCAACACCGCGACCGGAAAGACCAGCGGGGCGCCGGCCTGAGCCTGCTCATCCGCGCGACTGGATCGAGGCGATGGCCCGGTCCAGCAATACTCGGACCTCGGGTGAAGCCGCTTCCCGTGCGCCCTCCAGCACCGGCAGGCTCTTCGCGCTGCCGTTCTTGCCGAGGAGCCGGATGGCGGACATCCGCAGAGTGACGGAGCCCTTTTCAAAACGTGCCAGGACGGCATCCTCGATCGCCGTGCCCATGGCGGAGTAGAGTTCTTCCCAAGCTGTTGAGTCCCGCGCCCACATGTCGTCGATAATCGGGATCACCGCCAGGTCCTTGCGGGTTACCAGCAGCTCGACCAGCGATTCAGGAACCTCTTTACCCGTCGCTGAAATCTTCAGGACCGCGTCGCGCACCACCTTTTCGGACCCGTCGCCGGGTTGGCCCCAGACCAGCAGCGCGGTGCCCACCTCACCCTGCAACTGGATATCGCCCTCACGGATCAAATCCTGCATCCGCTTGACGATGTCGTCGCGGTAGAGCTTCGGCTCGGCGGCCGCAAGCCGGAGGACGGCCTTGAGCGCGCGCTCCAAGTCGATGCTCTCCAGCTCCCGGCGGTTGAGTTCGTAGAACGCCGGGTTCTTCATGTCGGTCAGCTTGTCGTGGGAACCTTCGAGGAAAGCCTCGTTGTCCACCTGGACCTCGATCACCCGCAGGGAGTCGATGATCCGTGCCTCACCGAAGCGTTGGCAAAGCCGGGCCATCTCCGCGAAATCATCGACCACCCCGGTCACCACCATCAGATATCCGTCGTCCCGCTGGTACATGTGCGAACTGAACTCCGCCCCGGTGTTGCGGATGATGTAGTCCCTCACCTGGAACTTGTGGATTTCCTGCAAACCGCGCAACCAGATGCCCATCACCCCGCGACCGGCGTTCCCCGCTTCCTTGCCATAGCGGCGGATCTCCCTTTCCAGCGGGTCATAGCCGATCTCCTTCTTCAGCAGCGCGAATTCGTCGTCTTCCACCGGCGCGTCCACCTCCTCAGGCGCGCCCGTCTTCCCGGGATTCCGAATCCCGCCGATATCCGTCACCGAAGTCACCGGTTGGTTGCCCTCGATGAAAATGAACGGCAGCCCCAACAAGGCGGCCGAAGTGACCACCGCGCCGAAGATCGCCTTCCCGCGGCTGCGGGGATTCGCCAGAATCAAGAAGGTCCCGCTGACAATCGCCGTGAATCCCGCCAGCATCAGCCGCTTGGACTGCGAGGTGCCGAACAACAGCCCGCCCGGCGAACCGCCGAAAACCAGCATCAGCACGATGATGATGGCCACCGAGACGGCGATGAAACCGAAAATCAGCCTCAAGGGCGAGGTCGGCTCCAAGTCCACGTGCGCCGGCTCCTCGTTGTATTGCACGGTTTGGAACGTCGTCTGGGCGGAGGCGATCGTCTTCGGCACCCGCGAAAAGCGCTCCAGCGAGCGACCGGGGCGTTCACCCGGATAGAATTTCTTGGAACGGACGATCACTTCCTCGTTCACCCGGAAGCGGTGCTCGCAGGTGCCGCATTCCACCATCCGGTCGCGCAACTCGGTGCCCACCTTGAACCGCTGCCCACAACCGGGGCAGCGGATGGCAAGTTTTTCGGCTTCGGCGTGCGGATCGTCCATGCGCGGCAATGATTGGCGGAACCTTGCGGCTTTGCAACCCGGGAGAGCGGTCCGGTTAGACCGGGGTCCTTTCGCGAACCATCCGGACGGCGACGCAATCGGTGTCCGGCAGGATGAATTTCTCCACCGTCACCTCCACCGCAGCGGCGGCCGGGCAGGCCAGCACGTGGCTGGCAATGTCCGACGCCAGCGTCTCGATCAGCCGCCGCGGCCGATCAGCCGCCAGCGACTGGATCCCGGTCGCCAGCGCGGCGTAGTCCAGCGTCTTCTCCAGATCATCGGCCATCTCCGCGAACGGCAGGGCCACCGAAACCGTGACGCTGACCCGCAACTCCTGTGGAACCGCGAGTTCGTCGTCCGGCACCCCGACCCGCGCGACCACCCGCAGCCGCCGGATCTCGATGTGATGAAAATTTCCCATGGTCAAAGAGGATGTTCGATCAGCCCCTGGTTCAGTGCTTCCACCAGCAGCGTGCGGGTCGGGCGGTTGAGGTCGAGGGACATCGCACCGGAGGCGGTGACCCAGCGGAATTCCTGGGCTTCGTCATTCAAAACGACCGCGGAGGAGGATGCGCGGGCGACGTAGTTGAGCAACAGGAAGTGCTCGGGGCGCAGGAACTCGGTGGAATCGATGCAATCCTGCACCAGCACGAAGCGGAGGTCCGAAATTTCCAGCCCGGTCTCCTCGCGGATCTCGCGACGCAGGGCGTCCGGCGAACTTTCGCCGCGCTTGATTTTCCCGCCGGGGATCCCCCATCGGTGGCCCCACTTGTGGGTCTTGACCATCAGCAGCTTGCCCGCACCGTCGTGGATCAGCGCGCCGACCGTCGCCACCGGCCGCGGCTTCCAACCGGGCCGCGCCATGAGCTGCCGCAGCACCTGGAGATCGGGCACCGTGAGGTCCGGCCGCGCTGCCGCCAGCGGCCCGGCGTGGGTGTAGCCGGTGAGCACCGCGATCGAGGTCATGTTGCCATGCCGCGCGGTGTCGATGTCGTGCGTCATGTCGCCGATGAAGGCGCTTTCCGCCGGAGCCAGCCGGTGGCTTTCCAGGATGCCGAGGATCCGCTCGCGCTTGTCGAGCACGCCGGAATAGGTCGCCTCGAAAAAGTCCACCAGCCCGAGGTCGTGGAGCTGCCGGTGGAAGGCATCGCTGTCCATGCTGGTGAGGACAAAGGCGCGCACGCCGTGGTCGCGGCACCACTCGAGCTTCTCCCGGGCGTGCGGCAGGATGGTCACCGGTGCCTCCGATGCCGTGAAGGCCTTGCGGAAATGGACCTCCAGCTCGTCCAGCGGAATCCCGGGCAGCATTTCCTCGTAGAAATCGCGGTAGGGTAGTCGGAAGCGGAGCCGGAAGCCCTCGCGGTCGAGCGGCTCGACGCCATAGAGCCCGAGCACGTGATTGGTGGCCTCCAGGACCGGCGGCAGGTCGTCCACCAGGGTGCCGGACCAGTCGAAGATGAGATTGTGGAACATGTGGGATGATTCTCTAACCGACGGAAAAGCGCAGGATCTTCACCACCCCGGGACCGGCGGCTTTCTGGATCTTCTGCAACAGCACACCCTTGGTCTGCTCCAGGTGAAAGCGCATCGCGGGCTGCAGCACGTGCAGGGTCAGGCAGCCGCCCTTGAGCGATACCGGCGTGGCATGCCCGGCGACGAAATCCCCGGCGACCTCCTTCCACATCCCGCGCAACCGTTCCTCGTCGATCCCTTCGGTCGCCCCGGCCTGGCGCAGGATCGCAGCCAGGAACTCTTTCGGCAGGTGGAGCCGCTCGTCGGGATGCGACGGGTCATCGGCTCCCCGCCAGTCCCGGAGCACGGCGCGTCGCATCGCCTCAAGCCGGGTTTCCTTGGCCATGGGAAGTGGATCAGCTTTCCCCGTCCTCACCGATCGCTTCAACCGGGCAACCCTCCATCGCCTCGCGGCACTGGGACTCCTCCTCGGCATTGACCGGCTGCTTGTAAACGAAGGAGTAGCCCTCGTCATCCGAGCGGGTGAAATTGTTCGGAGCGGTCTCGCGGCAGAGGTCGCAGTCGATGCATTGGCTATCGACGTAGAATTTGCCTGTGATGTTTTCCCGGTTCTTGTCTTCGCGGTCGGCCATGGAAAAAGAAATGGTGCTGCCGTGTGAATCGCGCTCCCGGGCCGGGCTTGCAACCCCTTTTTGCCGAATCCTCGCGGGCATGGTTTGCACTGGCCAAGAGCGGGTGCGGTTTCTAAACCGGTGGCGGCCTCATTCATGTCCTCGGAACCTACCAATTCGTCCGGTCTGCCGGGCCGCAGCCGTCCCGCCCTGTCGGATCTCTCCCGGGAGACGACCGAGGAAGACCTGTGGAACCTCGACGACGAGCTGGCCGAGCGACCCGCGCCGCAGGTCAAATACCCTCCGCAGCCGCGCAAGGGGCTGGAACCGGTTCCCGAGGACGAAGCCGCAAAAGCCGATTCCGACGGGGCGCAGGAACCGCAGCCGGAGTCATCCCGCCAGCGCGGCCGGACCCCGGCAGCTACCCGCCTGACCCAGCAGGAAAGCCCTCTCCGCCGGCGCGTCGACCAACCCCAGGTGCGCGACGAGATCGGCGACCTGGATGAAGTCGAGGAGCAGGTCCTTGAAGAAACCTCGGATGGAGTGCTCCGGGTGATCGACGACCCTGAAGCGGAAGCCGTCCAAGACACCCGGGAAACGCCATCGGATCCCCGACCCGCCGAGCCCGAACCCGCCGAACCGCTTCCTCCAAGGCAGAACCTGCGCCGCGACTCCACCGAGACGAAGCGCGCCACGGGTGCTCCGCTTTCCCGGCCCCGCTTGAACCGCCGCGAGGTTTTAGGACTGGCCACCTTCGCCTTCACCCTGCTGCTTGCGGCCATCTGGGTGCTCACCCGCTTTTTCAGCGCGTTCGAGTTCAAGAGCGAGTTCGCCAAAGGCCCCGACTTCCCGATCAAGGGCGAACTTCTTGCTCTCACCGCCGCCGACACCTACTGGCGCGAACCGGTGCGGGCCGGCGAAGCACGCGACTTCGCCCGCCGCGAGGTCAGCCTGATCCCGGTGCTCGAAATCACTCTGGACCCCGCCGCCTCCTCTGCCGGTGCCCTGCTGGTGATCTTCCGCAACAGCGAGGGCCAGCCGGTCGGCGATTCCATCCGCCGCTCCTTCGCCGGGGGCCGCTTCGATGTCAGCGGCAACGCTTCCATCGCTTTCCCCGCCACCGATGGCTTCCTCTCCGAAGGCGATTTCAACGCCTACCGCAGCGGCAAGGGTGATTACTGGACCGCCGAGGTTTTCGAAGGCCCGTCGGTCGACTCCCAGGCTGACCAATTCAAGCCGCTCGCCCCCATCCCCGTCCGTCCCAAGCTCCGCTGACCATGCCCGCGTCCAATGTTCCACCACTCGTGCCCCGTGAAGGCTGGCACGTCATCCATCTTTTCTATCAGATCGACCACGCCCAGTGGTCCATCCTCGGCGATGACGAAAAGCGCGCCGCCAAGACCCGCCTGACCGAGCTGGTCCAGGAAATCCGCGCCACCAAGGACACCCACCTGCTGACCTTCGCCATCGCCACCCCGAAGGCCGACCTCGGCTTCATGCTGCTGACCCCGGACCTCCAGGTGGCGAATGCCTACGAAAAGCAGCTCACCCTTTCGCTGGGGCCGGAAATCCTCAGCCCCACCTACTCCTACCTCTCCCAGACCGAGAGCTCGGAATACACCACCAGCTCGGAGCAATACGCCGCCGAAACCCTGGTCGGGGAGAAAGGCCTGACTCCCGGCAGCCCGGAGTTCGACCAGGCGAAGAAGGAGTTCGACGACCGGATGGCCCACTACCTCCAGCACCGCCTCTACCCGGTCCTGCCCGACTGGCCGGTGGTCTGCTTTTACCCGATGTCCAAGCGCCGCAGCGGCAGCGACAACTGGTATTCCCTCTCTTACGAAGCCCGCCGCGAACTGATGGCCGGCCATGCCCGTGTCGGCCGCACCTATTCCGGCCGCATCCTCCAGCTCATCACCGGCTCCACCGGCCTCGACGAATACGAATGGGGCGTCACCCTGCTCGCCAAGGACACCATCGACATCAAGTCGATCGTCTACGAAATGCGCTTCGACGAGGTCTCCGCCCGCTACGCCGAGTTCGGGGATTTCTACATCGGCATGCAGCTTCCGCTCGACGAGCTGTTCCGCCGGGTCTGCCTCTGATCCTCGCTCGGATCGCTGACACGGCCCGCCGTGTTTCACTGATGAAATGCGGTTCCATCCGGCGTAGCCTGTCGCCATGGATCCCACCGACCTTTCACGCCGCGGCTTCGTCGGCACCGCCCTCGCCGGCATCGCGGCGCTGACCGCGAAATCGTCCGCCCAGGACGCAGCGCTGGCCAAGCCGTTCCGCGATCCCTTCGTCTACCGCTTCAAGATCGGTGAAGTCGAAGCGTTCTCGATCAGCGACTGCGACCTCGGCTTCCGCGAAGGACTCGACCTGATGTGGCCGGTGGAAGACCGCCCGATGATGAAGGCGGAAATGGAGCGCCACGGCGAACGCCTCGATGTCCTGCCACTCTACGTGAACGTGCTGGTGATCCGCTCCGGCACGGACGTCGCGCTCTTCGACGCCGGCTTTGGCAAGGGCAACAATCCGAAGATGGGCTGGCTTCAGGAAGGCCTCGCCGCGGTCGGCATCTCGCCGGAACAGGTCACCGCGGGCTTCCTCAGCCACGCCCACTCCGACCACCTCAACGGCTTCGTCCAGAACGGCAAGCCGGCCTTCCCGAACGCGAAGATCTACCTGCTCGAAGAAGAGCTCGCCTTCTGGCGCGGGGAAAATCCCGACTTCTCGAAGTCGAAGCGCAACAAGGAACAACTTCCCGGGATGATCAAGCAGGTGCGCTCCCACTTCGATACCCTGCAAGCCAACCTCGTGCCGGTGAAGGACGGCGCGGAAGTCCTCGGCGGCATCGTCCGCGTCGAAGCCGCCCCCGGCCACACCGACGGCCACGCCTGCTTCCGCGTCCGCTCCGGCAAGGACGAGCTGCTCCACCTGATGGACCTCGCCCACCATCATCTCCTGATGTTCGCCGACCCGAACTGGACCATCGCCTTCGACCACGACCCGGTCACCGCCGTGGTCACCCGCAAGAAGTTCTGGAAGGACGCCGGCGACAAGCGCACCCGCTGCTACGCCTTCCACCTCCCCTGGCCGGGCCTCGGCCACGTGATGCCCGATGGCGATGCCTACCGCTGGTGGGCCGAGCGCTGGAGCTGGAGCTGATCACCGCCGATTGGAGTGTCGCATTGAAGGCGACATGACCACGGATGCGCGGCTTCCAGCCGCCCGTGACGATGCTGCGTCGAACCCCTAAAGTGGTCCGTCCATGCCATGCCGCTTTGAAAGCGACACTCCCCTCAACGCGTCACCTGCGGCGCGAACCAGCAGCCCCAGTCGGAGCCGATCCCGTCGCCCGCATCTTCGGCCAGCAACTCGAGGTTCGACACGCCTTCGACGCTCACCTTGAAGCTCCGCAAAGTCCCCGGCTCGGTCTTCGGCGAACGCCATAGCTCCTTGCCGTCGGCCATCACCACGAACACGCAGCTTCCGCCATCGTGTCCGTCGGGCAGGCCGGCGTGACCTTCCAGCGTCTTCCATTTCCCGCCAAGGTCCCAGATGTGGCTCGATTTGGCATGGGCATAAAGCCCGCGGGGGAAAAGCCGCGAACCGCAGGAAAACAGCAGCCCTTCCGGCAGGCGGTTCGGCAAAGCACGACCGTAACCGACCCGCGCCGACTTCGGGGTCGCTTCCGACAAGTGGCAAAGCGCCCCTTCCGCCACGGCCGGAGCCGGGCCAGGCTTGAATCCCACGCTCGCTGCCAGCACCCGCGCGGTCTCCTTCACCAAAGATTCGGCCGATGAAGCTTCGACCGCTTTCAAAGCCGCAGCGACGCCTTCCGCCGGGCCTTCCAGACTCTCTAACAGTAGCACCAATTGCAGCCGCGCCTGGCTCGCGGAAAGGTCCACACTGCCGTCTTTCTCCACGAGATAAGGAAAGGTGATCCGGCTGCTCGCCCCGGCAAAAGAGTTCGCCGCGCCGTTCGCCTGCACCACCACCACCCGGAACACGCCGGACTTGCCGGCCGCCAGCGCGTTGGCATCGAGCACGAACTTCCCCTCCGCGTCGGGGATCGCCGTGCAGGTCGTCGCGTCGTAGTCACCGCCGCCGTCCGGGTCCATGTAGCCGAGCACCGCGTAAGCCGGCGGGTCCGCCTTCACGGTGCCGGACAGGGTGAAGGACTTGCCGAGGTTTTCGATTTTCACCGCGCTCACCTCCGCGTTCGACGACAGGTCGATCCCCTTCACCGATCCGCTGAAAATCGGGTGCGAGGCGAGCTTGAGTCCGTGGGCCAAGGTCAGGAACGAACCCTTCCCTTCACCGCGCAGGTCCTCGCCGTAGCTCCGGTTGCCGCTGCCCATCAGCGCGGTCCCGAAAGCCGCCTGTTCGTCCGGCCGCTCCTTGTTGTGCGGCAGGCCTAACGCGTGGCCAAGTTCGTGACAGACGCCGCCAATGAAGATCGAGTTGTAGCGCCCGATCGAAATGTCGCCATACTGCCCGTCGCGCACCCGCGGCTCCTTCTTCGCCAGCAACTCCAGTTCGAGGATCGGCGAATCGACCTGCCACGCCGTGCCGCCGCGGTTCGTTCCACCCGCGTAGTAGGGGCTGTTCTGGGTGATCGTCCGCTGTTCCGCGTCCCAGTTCGACATGTTGCAGAAGATGACGATCGTTTCCTTCTCCGGATCGATCCCCGCCGCGCGCAAGGTCGTCAGGCATTCGTTGCGGATCAGCCCGCCGGACTGGACGTCGTACTGGGCATAGGGCTGGCGGCCTTGCACCAGGTGGACCTTCATCATCCCGTCCTCCGCGTAGTCGAGCCGGATGGTCCTCGGCCCGAAACCCAGCCGCTTCATTTCCTTCGCGTAGAAATCCCGGATGTCCTCAAGGATCCCCCCCAACCGCTCCCGGTAGCGCGGAGCGGGCTCGCGGTCGGACGGCGTCCAATACACGATGTGGATCTTCTTCTCCGCCCGCTGCGGGTCCTTCGCCTGCCAGGCATCGAGAACCGCCCGCGCCTGAGGCACTTTGGCGTCGATCTCCTGCTGCGGAGAGGCACCAACAGTCCAAATCAGGCACGGAAGGAGGAAAGAGGCAGAAATACTCAGTTTCACGCCCACAAAACGGCACAAGAAACCGGATCCATGCAAGAATTTGCTCCGATCCGAGAATTTCTCAGGGCTCCACCTCCCGGCCCGCCCCGTCCCCGCGAAACGTCACGGCTTTTCCCTTGCCAAGCACCGCTCGCCTCCCTATTTCGCCAGCCCCTTCACGCGCCGCCTCAACACCAAAGGAAAACCGAAGGGACCATCCACGCGGCGGGTTTTCCAAGCATCGCCCGACCTGAATCAAGGCGGGACAACCCCAGAATCATGATCAACGAACTCATCAGCGACATGGTGGACGCCGGCGTCCACTACGGCCACCAGACCAAGAAGTGGAACCCGAAAATGAAGCCCTACCTCATGAAGGACAAGGGCGGCATTTACATCATCGATCTCGAGAAGACGGTCCGCTGCCTCGACAAGGCCTCCGATTTCCTTTCCGACCTCGCCGGCAAGAACAAGAAGATCCTCTTCGTCGGCTGCAAGCGCCAGGCCCAGGACGCGATCCGCGAAGCCGCGGAAGCCACCGGCCAGTATTACGTCAACCACCGTTGGCTCGGCGGCATGCTCACCAACATGACCACGGTCCGCAAATCGATCGAGCGCCTCAAGTGGCTCGAAAACATCGAGAAGCAGCCAGAGTTCAAGGCGATGTCGAAGAAGGAGCTCTCCGCCCTCGGCCGCGAGCGTGAAAAGCTGCTGCGCAACCTCCGCGGGATCCGCGGTCTGGAAGGCAAGCCGGACGCCATCGTGATCGTCGACTCCGCCCGCGAGTCGATCGCCGTCGCCGAAGCCCGCCGCCTGGAAATCCCGATCGTCGCGATCGTCGACACCAACGCCGACCCGGCCGTCATCAACTACCCGATCCCCGGCAACGACGACGCCGTCCGCGCCATCCGCATCATCCTCCAGAACCTGGTCGACGCCATCGTCACCGGCAAGAAGGGCTGATCCGCTTCCCGTTTCCCGGCTGCGGTTCCTTCCGGGGTGCCGCAGCCTCTTTTTTCCCACGACTCCCAACTTTTTCTCAAAATGATCACCGCATCCCTCGTCAACGAACTCCGCCAGAAGACCAGCGTCGGCATGATGGAGTGCAAGAAGGCGCTCACCGAAACCAACGGCGACATCGACGCCGCCGTGACCTATCTCCGCGAGCGCGGCATCATGAAATCCGCCGGCATGGCCACCCGCGGCGGCACCGAAGGCATCATCGCCGCCCGCCTTTCCAATGACGGCAAAACCGGCATCCTGATCGAAGTGAACTGCGAGACCGACTTCGTGTCCCGCAACGAGCAATACGTGCAGTTCGTCGACGAGATCGCCAACACGCTTGCCGCCTCCGAAGCCAAGACCCTTGAAGAGGCCCTCGCCGTGAAGATCGGCGATCTGACCGTCGAAGACTTCGTCAAGGCCAAGGTCCTCGCCCTCGGTGAGAACATCCGCCTGCGCAAGTTCGAGCGCTTCGACCTCGCCGACCACGGCGCGATCGCCCAATACATCCACATGGGTGGCAAGGTCGGCGTGCTCCTCGAAGTCAGCGCCAGCAGCGGCGACACCGCCGCCAAGGACGTCTTCCGCGACCTCGTGAAGGACATCACTCTCCACATCGCCGCCGCCGCGCCGAAGGGCCTGTCGCGCGACGACATCGCCGCCGAACTGGTCGAAGCCGAAAAGGACATCTTCCGCGTCCAGCTCGCCAACGAAGGCAAGCCGGCGGAAATGATCGAGAAGATCCTGCTCGGCAAGCTCGGCAAGTTCTTCGCCGAAAGCTGCCTCCTCGAGCAGGGCTTCGTGAAAGACCCGGACACCACCATCAAGAAGCTGGTCGAACAGGTCGGCAAGGACCTCGGCGACACCCTCGAAGTCCGCCGCTTCATCCGCTTCGGTCTGGGCGACTGATCTCCGGCTGACAACTGGATTCACCCGAATCCTCCCCCTCTACCCACGCCCGTCTCCGCACCCCGGAGGCGGGCGTTTTCTTTTCCATGGACTGCGGGCAGCCCGCTGCCGCTCTGTTGCCGCAGCCTGCTGTGGAATCAACCCCGTCTCAACCCAGGGCCCGGACATGTGCCAGCGCCGCCGACGCCAGCCCAGGCGGATTGTAGCCGCCTTCCAACGACGACACCACCCGTCCCGCCGCATGCTTCTCCGCCAGTGCGACCAAGCGCCGGGTGAACTCCGCAAAGGTCTCGTCCTCCCATTTCAATCCCCCCAGCGGATCGTCTTTCCGCGCGTCAAATCCCGCCGAAATCAGCACGAACTCCGGCCGGAAATCGTCCAGCGCCGGCCCCGCCTTCTCATCCCACGTCGCCAGTGCAAGCTCCCCGCCCGACCCATGCGGCAGCGGCAAGTTCAGCGTCGTTCCGATCCCCTCGCCCGTCCCGCGATCGTCCTCCGCCCCGCTGAACGGATAGCTCCCGCGTTCGTGAAGCGAGACGTAAAACACCCCCGGATCCCCGGCGAAGATGTCCTCGGTGCCATTGCCATGGTGCACATCCCAATCGATGATCGCGATCCGCTCCAAGCCGTGATTCTTTCGCAGATAGTTCGCCGCGATCGCCACATGGTTGAAGATGCAGAAGCCCATCCCGCGGTTCGCCGTCGCGTGATGACCCGGCGGCCGGACCGCACAAAAGGCCCGCGCCACTTCGCCGCGCATCACCGCGTCGACCGCCGCCAGCACCGCCCCGCTCGCTTCCAGCGCCACTTCATAGCTATCGCAGGAAAGCGCGGTGTCACCCGTCCGCAGGACGTCGGCACAAGCCGCCACGTCCCGGTAAACGACATCGTGGTAGTAGGCCTCGTGCGCCAGCAACACCTCGGCCACCGTCGCGGTCCGTCCCGGCAGCCGCACGATCTCCGGCGGCAGCGTTTCCAAGGCCTCGCGCAGCACCCGGTAGCGGGTCGCCGACTCGGGATGTCCATGGCCGGTGTCGTGGCGCTCGTAGCAGGCGTCGTAATGGACACCGATGGTGGGTTTTGCGTTCATCGTTCGACGGGTCGGATTTTCTTGTGACGAAGGAATGCCGGGTAGCCGCGGAGAATGCCCTCAAGCGGCAGGTCAAAGTGGCGCTCTTCCGCGAATGACGTGTCCCCGGTGGTCCCGCCGGCCCGCGTGAACAGACCGGCCATCGCGTGGTTCTCCGGCAGCACGCTGGCCCAGAAGGCGATGATCCCGCGCGCCTTCGCGGCCTTCGCCAGCTCGCCTAGCAGAAATCCCGCCATCCCGGAACGGCGCGTCGACTGGTGGACCACGAAGGCCACCTCCGCCGTGGTGGCGCCGGGGTCGAGATAGAAGCGCCCGATCGCCCGCAGCACCTGCCGCCCGCTCTCTTCTAGGAACAATCCCAGCGCCAGATCCTTCGCCGGATCGACCGCCGCCAGCTTGTATGCCGACTCCCCGCTCATCCGCTCGAGTTGATGACCGTAGCGCAGCCGCACCGTCTCCTCGTCGTGCGAATAGAAGAACTCCTGCAAAGTCCGCATGTCGCTCGGATGCAGCGGCCGGAGCTGGAAGCGGCCGCAGGTGAAATCGACCAGCGACGACTCGACCCCGCCGCGCGCGCCGCCCGGCATCGTGAAGAATTTCGGCAGCCACCCGCGGTTCCGCGCGCCCTCTAACAAAGCCTCGCGGTGGTCCGGATGCGCGATCTCCACCAGCCGCGCCACCCGCTCGCGGATGCTCCGGCCGTAAATGCTGGCGATGCCGAATTCGGTGACCACATGGTGCACGTCGCCGCGCCCCGTGCACACCCCGCTGCCCGGCTCCAGCCCGGCGACGATCCGCGAGCGTTGGCCGTCGTCGGACATCGAGGTCAGCACGATCACCGGCCGCCCGTCCTTGCTGCGGCCGGCACCGCGGATGAAGTCCTGCATCGCGCCGATCCCGCCGTAAAAGTGGTGCCCGCTCGAATCCCGCACCACCTGGCCGGTCAGATCGATCTCCCGCGCACCGCAGATCGCCACCATCCGGTCGTTGCGGGCGATCCGAACAGGATCGTTGACCCAATCGCTCGGATGCAGCTCGAGGTCCGGATTCCCGTCGACGAAGCGATACAACTTCCGGCTGCCGAGCACATGACTGGCGATGATCTTGCCGGGTTTGTAGTTCTTGCGCGAGTTGTCGACCGCGCCACAGCGGACCAGGTCCATCAGCGCGTCGTTGAACATCCCAGAATGGATGCCGAGATGGCGGTGCTTGCGCAGCGCGCGGACCACCGCCTCCGGGCTGTTGCCGAGGCCGACCTGGATCGTCGCGCCGTCATCGATCAACTGCGCGGCGTAACGGCCGATCCGTTCATGCCGATCGTCGATCACCGGCTTTTCCGCCTCTGGCAGCGGCACCTTCCGCTCCATGAAAAAGTCGATCCGCTTCGTCGACAGCAGCGTGTCCCCGCCGGTTCGCGGCATCAGCGGATTGACCTGCGCGATCACCAACCGCGCCGCAGCAACCGCCGCCCGCACCACGTCGACACTGACGCCCAGCGAGCAATTCCCGCTTTCATCCGGCGGGCTGACTTGGATCAAGGCGACATCGACCGGCACCGGCCCGCTGCGGAACAGCTCCGGCACCTCCGACATCGGGCACGGCGTGTAGTCCGCCTGGCCGCGCTCCACCGCCTCGCGCAGCGCCGGGGTAAGGAAGAACGAATTCGTCCGCAGCACCGATTTGTAGCGCGGCTCGATCCATGGCGTCTCGCCGAGCCCGTGGATGTGGACGATCTCCAGATCCTTCAACCGCTCCGCGTGCGCCAGCATCGAGCCCACCAGCGCATGCGGCACCGATGCCCCGCCGCCGATAAAAACCCGGCTGCCCGGCCGCAGCAGCTTGGGCCAATCGTGTTCATCGAGGGGGTTCACGCCGCGAACTTAGCACGCCAGGGATGCAATACCAGAAATTGGGGCGCACCCAGGACCACGAGCCCGGATGAGGAAGGGCATTGCGATTGCTAAGAGGAGGTGAACCCGAATCGAAACTTATGAGAATACTATCACGAATCATTACAACGACCGCGCTGATTGCCATATCGCCCCTCGTCACCTCCTGCACGACCACCTACGACTCCCATGGCCGTCCCGTGCAATCGGTGGATCCCGGCACCGCCGCCGCCGGAGCGGTTGCAGCGGGCGCTCTCGGCTATGCCATCGGGCAGAACAATGACAATGATCGCCGCTACTACGGCAGCGGTTACCGGCGCCCCTACTACCAACACGGCCGCCGGGGCTACCGCCGCTGATCAACGCATCACGAAAGGGCTGCCTCCAGCGTCAAGGCTGGGACAGTCCTTCCAGCCGTCCGCCCAATGTCAGCGTATGAACCCGAGACCGGAGATGCGCTCACGGCCATCCCGCTCCGTCACGATGATGGTGACGGTGCCGCCTGCAGAATCCGCGGCGACTTCGGTTTTCAAGTCATCGTGATAGGAGACGCGCCAGTTTTCAAACTGGTCGGGCGACCCGCCCGCCTCGCGGAACGATGCCGAGAACTGGGTCACGAAGGCCTTTTGAAAATTGACCTTTTCCGTCTCCGAAGGGATCTGCACATAGGAACCTCCGACGTTCTGACCAAGGGATTGAAGGGTCGCCCAGTCGATGTTTTCCATGGCAGTGCTATCACCGCGGGCAAGCGATTCGAAGGTGCTTTTGGCGAAGGTCAGGTCGCCCTTGCTGGCTACCTTTTCGGCGGTCTTTTTGCAGTGGCAGAATAGAAAGGATAGCAGGAAGAGAGGGAGCAGACTGAGGAGTTTCATGGATGGGTTGGGTGCGGCTAGGCGTGAAAGGAACACCTCTCTCCGCCAGCAGCGGGCGGACCACACGCAAGCCCCCCGCCCTTCCAAGGGATGCGCGATACAAACCGCGGTGCGGATCGTGCAACTTGCAGCACGCCCGGGCAAGTTGCCCTGGATTGCCGCCATGTTTGCGAATGATGCGTCCGGAGGCTCCTGCCCGGGCGCGCTTTATCAGCAGCTTTTTCTTCCTGTTGAAGTCCTTGCCGCAGTCACCCCGGTCCCGACCTCTTCTTTTTTCCAAGGATTTCCAGCGGGAGGTGTCATGCTGCTGCAACCGATGAAACTCTTTCTCTTCTTGCTCACTCTCCTCCCCTGCCTCGCCCTGGCCGCCGACCCGGTGAAGACCAACGCCCGCCTGCCACAGGATGAATTGATCTTCCCTCAGCCCGAGACCAAGGGCGAGGTGAAGGTCACCGCCAAATTCAAGAGCGACCGGATCGTCAGCGAGATCGCCCAGGGGAACTGGGTGCGCAGCGAACACGTGCTGACCTACGAGGTCACCCAGGCCGCCGCCGGATTCCCGCACAAGGAGCTGATCTTCGTCTGCCGCGACACGAATCCCGATCCCGAGTCCGGCATCATGATCAAGAAGGCCGCCTGGCCCTTCGCCGAAGGCAGCATGACCTTCCACCTCGCGCCGGACGCTTCCGTGCGACATCTTGCTTACTTCGAGATCACCCGTTACGACTCCAAGAAACCCGACTGAGCCTTCCCCATGAAAGCACTCGCCCTGACCACCGCCCTCGTCACCGCCGCCAGCGCCGAAACCGCGCTGACCATCTACAACCAGAACCTCGCGGTCGTCCGCGAGACCCTTCCGCTCGACCTCAAGGCCTGCGAGAATCCGGTTACCTTCGACCGCGCCACCGCCCAGGTGCTGCCGGATTCCGTGGTCCTGCGCGATCCCGCCGGCAAGGCCGCCTTCTCGATCCTCGAGCAAAGCTACCGCAACGACCCGGTGAGCAAATGGCTGCTGCTAAGCCATTTCGAAGGCCGGGAAATCGAGTTCCGAACCGTCTATCCCGACGGCAAGGTCGAGTTCAAGCCCGGCAAGATCATCCGCTCCGGCCACGTCCCCGGTGGCCAACCGCAGGACCCGATCATCGAGGTCGACGGCCTGCTCCGCTTCCAACTCCCCGGCGAGCCGCTCTTCCCCGCACTCGGCGACGGCTCGATCCTCCGCCCGACCCTCGGCTGGGCGATCCAGAGCCAGGCTGACGCGAAGTTCGAAGCCCAGCTTTCCTACCTCAGCAACGGCTTCGCGTGGGAAGCGGACTACAACCTCGTCGCCCCGGAGAAGGGCGAAACCGTCACGCTCACCGGCTGGGTGACCGTGAACAACAACAGCGGCACCGCCTTCAACCAGGCAAAGGTCAAGCTGGTCGCCGGCGAGGTGAACATCGTCCGGCCTAACATGCCGATGGAAGGCATGGCGATTGGTGGCAGGATGATGAAAATGGCCGACGCCGCTCCGGCGGTTTCGGAAAAGGCCTTCGACGACTTCCACCTCTACACCCTCCAGCGCCCGCTGACGATCCGCGACAAGGAGACCAAGCAGGTCGAATTCCTGCGCGCCCCGGCGGTGAAGGCGGCGAAGAAATACATCTACGACCCCGCCGCGATGTTCCGCTTCGGCGGCGGCGGGCCCCAGACCGGGCCGATCCACGGGCAGGAGTTCCCGAAAGACGTCGCGATTTACTGGGAGTTCAAGAATGAGGAGGCGAACGGCCTCGGGGTCCCGCTGCCCGCCGGCCGTGTGCGCTTTTACCGCTCCGATGACCAGGACGGGAACCTCGAGTTCGTCGGCGAGAACGACATCGACCATACCCCGCGCAACGAGGACGTCTCGATCTACACCGGCAACGCCTTCGACCTCGTCGGCGAGCGCAAGATCGTCAACTTCGAGCGCGACGACCGCGCCGAGTGGATGAAGGAAACCATCGAGATCACCGTGAAAAACCGCTCGAAGGAGCCGAAGGAAATCATCGTCCGCGAGCACCTCTGGCGCTGGCTGAACTGGAAGATCGAGAACGCATCGATGGAGCACGTGAAGAAGGACGCGCAGAAGATCGAGTTCACCGTGAAGCTCGCGCCCGACGAGGAAAAGAAGGTGACTTACACCGCGCACTACACGTGGTAGTGGCCTATTTCCGGAAGCAACCCACCGAGTGGTCGTCCACCATCCCGACTGCCTGCATGAAGGCATACATCGTGGTCGATCCCACGAAGTTGAACCCCGCCTTGCGCAGCGCCTTGCTCATCGCGTCGGACTCCGGGGTCTTCGACGGGTAGTCGGCCATCGTCTTGAACTGGTTCACCCGGGTCGCTCCCCCGGCAAAGCTCCACAGCCATGCCACCGGGTCCTCGATCTTCAGCCACGCTTTCGCATTCTCGCGCACCGACAGGATCTTCCCGCGGTGCCGGATGATCCCGGGATCCAGCACCAGATTCTCCAAGGCCGCATCCGTCATCGTCGCCACTTTCACCGGATCGAAGCCGTGGAAAACCTCGCGGTAACGCTCCCGCTTCTGCAAGACCGTCCACCAGGAAAGTCCGGCCTGCGCCCCTTCGAGGCAGATCATTTCAAAGAGATAACACGCATCCCGCGACGGCACACCCCACTCGGTGTCATGGTATTCGACATAAAGCGGGCGGTCGGCAGGGAGCCAGGGGCAGCGGGTCTTCGACATGCCTCGATGCTGGAAAAGCCAACGACCACGCGCAAGCCCGCCAAGTGCAAACCGGGGGCATTCCTGCCCGTGGCAAACGTGTCGACCGGTCGGTAGGGTTTAACCCCATGGCCGCCCTGACCTGCCCGAGCATCATCTCCTGATCAAACGGTCCACGGCAACTTGTCCGACACAGTCCGTTCATTTTCGTCATGATCCATCCCCACGAATCCAACGGCAAAGCACGGGCCGCCGCCACCAACCGTATGCCGGTCACCCGCGAGAGGGTCGAGGCGCGGACCCGTGAACTTGCCAGCCAGGGCGGACGGAACGCCCATCAGGTGACACGGGCCGATTACGAGCGGGCAAAAAGGGAAATCACGGGGGAATCCGACCGGTTCCGCCAGGATGACATCCTCGAGTCACCCGCGTTCTGGAGACCCGACATGATCCGCTCATGAAGCCTCGCAAGAGCCCCGGCCCCGGTCGCAGGAAAGCAGTCGCGCCCGCGCCGCGGAAAGAAGTCGCCAATCCCCACCCGGTGGACCACTGTGGAGGCGGCCAACTCGCGCAAGCCGGCCCGGAGCCGGATCCCATCATGAACTCCAAGCCCGTTCCCTTGCTCCGCGGATATCTGGCGGCGCTCCGGAGGCACGTCACCGCATCCACTCTTCCCGAACCCGGAGCCGCGAGAACTCTCGGAGCGCTCGCCGTGAAGAAGGGCATGGAGATCCTCGACCTCGCGAAAATCCATGAGGACTCCCTCATCGCGCTGGGTTTCCCACGATCCGCGGCAAAGTCCAACGACGAGATGATCCGCCGTGCCGGAACGTTCTTCGCCGGGGCTCTCACCCCCATCGAGGAATTCCACCGTGGAACCGCCGAAGCCAACGCTCTCCTGAGGGCCGCGGTGAAGACGCTCAAGCAGCGGACTGCGGAACTCGACTCTTCCAACCGGGAGCTCGTCCGCGAGGTCATCCACCGCAAGGAAATCGAGGATTCGCTCCGCACCCGCGAATCCACTGCCAGCCAGTTGCTGCTGAAGTCCCGGCTGATGCAGGACGAACTCCGCCTCCTCTCGCGCCGCCTGCTTTCCATCCAGGAAGAAGAGCGCATGCGGATCAGCCGCGAGCTGCACGATGTCATCGCGCAAACGCTTGCGGGCATCAACGTGCGGCTCGCGACCCTGAGGCTGCAATCCACGGCGGATGCCAGGAATTTCCAGAAGAAGATCGCGACCACCCAGGAGCTGTTGGAGAAGTCCATGGGTATCGTGCACCGATTCGCCATCGACCTGCGGCCCACCGTGCTGGACGACCTCGGCCTGGTTCCGGCATTGCGCTCCCACTTGAAGCGCTTCACGGAGAACACCGGCATCACGGTGACACTCACGGCGGATCCGGCCCCGATGAATCTCAACAGCGCCTGCCGCACAGCGCTCTACCGAATCGCCCAGGAAGCGCTCGCCAACGTGTCGCGACACTCGAAGGCAACCCACGCGAAACTGGTGATCGACAAAGGCACGGACCATATCCGGATGGAGATCACCGACAACGGGGTCGGCTTCAAGATCGCGGATCTCGAACTGCCTGACCGCACCCGGCGCCTTGGATTCCTTGGAATGCGGGAACGGACGGTGATGGTCGGAGGAACTTTCCACGTCGCGTCCGTGCCCGGCTCGGGAACCACCATCCGGGTGGAGCTTCCGCCCTGCAAACGGCAATTGAAACGTGCTCGCGCCGGAAAGCGCGGGACAGCCGCTTCCAAACTTCCATGAACGCCATATCCGTCCTGCTGTTGGAAGATCACGCCATTGTCCGCGAGGGCCTCCGCATCCTGCTTTCCATCGAGAAAGACATCGTGGTCGCGGGAGAGGCGGAGAACGGCCGCGACGCGGTCCGGCAGGCGCGCAAGCTCCGTCCGGACGTGATCGTCATGGACATCGCGATGCCTCTCCTCAACGGGCTGGAGGCCACCCGCCAGATCCTCGGGTTCCTGCCCGGCACGAAGATCCTGATACTCTCCGCCCACAGCGACGATGCCTATGTCGACCAGGTGATGTCGCTCGGTGCGGCCGGCTACCTGATCAAGCAAACCGCCGCCCATGTATTGCCCGATGCCATCCGCAAGGTTCACCGCGGGAGCTGCTTTTTCAGCCCCACGATTGCAAGACGGCTCGAACGACAATTGCAGAGGTCGCGGCAGGACGGCTCGCCCGTTTCCGCGGGACATGATCCCACGCGACTCACCTCGCGCGAATCGGAAGTCTTGCAGCTCATCGCCGAAGGCAAGGCCAACAAGGAGACCGCCGGCGAGCTGGGAATCAGCATCAAGACCGTGGAAAAGCACCGGCAGAGCCTGATGAACAAGCTCCACATCCACGACACCGCGGGCCTGACCCGCCATGCCATCGCCACCGGAATCATCGAGAGCAGCGTGCAAGTCACGACCCGCCCCTCGGGCACCTTCGAGGACTGACGGACCGACGTTCGGCGCGCACTCGGTGGTAGGGTTAGACCCCATTGAGGCATCGCGCCTCCCGCGGCAGGGTGATCCCATGGCGTAACCGCTCCTCATGCGGAACCCGCCCGATCACCTATCATGAAACCAAAACATATCGCTTCCATCGTCGCGCTAGGCCTGAGCACCACCGCCTTCGCCGGCGAGACCACCACCGCCACCTATAGCGCCCCGGCCGCCGAGGCCCCGTCGCTCTGGACTTGGTTCATCGGCGGCTCCGCCGGCTACCTGCTTGAAAGCGAGGAAGAGTTTTACACCCTCCATCTCGGGATGAAGATCGCGGAAAGCGGCCCGGTCAGCCACTCGCTCTACATCGAAGGGGCCTACACCGAACTCACCGCCCTCGGCATCGATTCACAGATCATTCCGGTGACCCTTAACTACAAGATGGAGTATTACTTCAACGATTCGTTTTCCTTCTACGCCGGTCTCGGCGGGGGCGCTGCCTTCGTCAACAACGACGTGCTCGGTTTCAGCGACGACTCCGTCGAATTCACCGCCCAGGTTTTTGCAGGCTTCGGCTACGACGTCAGTTCGAACTTCCAGCTTTATACCGGTGCCCGCTGGGTTTGGGTCGATGATTCGGAGATCGGCGGTGCCTCGGTCGATATCGGCGACGACGTCGGTCTCGAACTCGGCGCACGCTTCAAGTTCTGAACCTTGCCGCCCCTTTTGCTTCCCGGCCTTCCGCCAACAAATGCGAGGCCGGGAGGCCTGCTTCTCCCCTGATAACCTGACGATCCCCGGGATCAAAACTTTCACCATCCGGACGAAAGCAAACTTCCGGATTCCGCCCCCAACATTTGAATACCATGAAAACCAAATACACCATTCGCACCGCCCTGATGATCCTCACCGCCTTCGCCCCGGCCGCCTACGCGGCGGACGCCAAGGAGGAAAAGCCCAAGTCGGAAGAAACCTCAACCGTTCAGGACGGGACCCTCACCGCGATGATCGCCGACAGTGCCACGTTCGCCACCTTGACGAAGGCCCTCGTCGCCGCCGGACTCGACGTGACGCTCGGCACCAAGGGTGAATACACCATTTTCGCCCCGACCGACGATGCCTTCGGCAAATTGCCGGAAGGCGTGCTGGCCAAGCTGCTGCTCCCCGAAAACAAGGAGAAGCTCCGCTCCTTGCTGCTCTATCATGTCGTCGCCGGCAAGGTGCTCTCCACCGACCTCAAGGACGGCGACGTGAAAACGATGAACGGCGAGAAAATCGAAGTCGATGTCGGGGACGACGGGGTCGAAGTCGAGGACTCCAAGGTCTTCAGCGCCGATGTGATGGCCAGCAACGGCGTCATGCACAGCGTCGGGACCGTCATCGTGCCAAAGTCCCTCGAAGGCTTTGCCGGTTTGAACAAGTGAATTGATTCTTCCCTGAAAAACCCAATCCCGGCACCCGCGGCCAACACCGCGGGTGCTTTCGTTGCAGGCATGCCATGCATCGTGTCCTTCGCTTTTCCAACCGACGACCTGCCGGCTCCCTTCTTATCCGCTTGCTCTCGGTCAGAACATGCGGACTATGAGCTTCATGCTTAAAGCCATTCTTGCCGCTACGATTTTCACAGCATCCCACGCCGGAGCCAACGATGTCACGATCAAGATTGAAGGCGTGAAGGACAACGTCGGGAAGGTTGCCGCGCTCCTCTTTGCGGACGCCAACGGCTTCCCCAACGAAACCGCCAAAGCCGTGCACAAGATCCAGGTCGATGCCAAACCCGGCACCACCGAGATCAAAGTAACCGGCCTCAAGCCCGGCCGCTACGCCGTCTGCGTGATCCACGACACCAACCAGAACGCCCTTCTCGACCGGAACTTCCTCGGCATCCCCAAGGAAGGCGTCGCCATCAGCAACGGCATCCGCCGCGAGAAGCCGACTTTCGAAAAAGCGGTGATCGAGATCAAGGAAGGCGACACCGTGGTGATGCCGCTCAAATACTGGTAAGCCCGACCCACAAAAAAGCCCCGCCGGACAAACCGGCGGGGCCATTTGGTATTTTGAAACTTCAAGAAGCCCGCGGGGCCGTGTGCCCCGGGTGAGCGCCGCTGGACCGGGAGGCTTCACGTCTCAAGGGCGCCGGCCAAGCGGACCTGCCGCAGGGCTGACGCTCTGGGTGAAGGCAGCGGTTTGGTAGGCGTTGCGGAACACGCATCCGGCTTTCGGGTCGATGCGGGGATCCCCGGCAAAGGCATCCGAAGCATCCGAGCGAAGAACCCACGAGTCGACCTGGGCGCGCTCCGCGGTGACATCGACCACGGAGAAGCCGTGGAAGTCGAGGTTCACGTCCTTGACCCAGGCATTGAACCCGCGGATGAGGGCCTCGAAGCTGGCGGTCGCGGGATTGGCGATGTAGCCGCCAAGACCGTCAGGAACCCGCTCCGGCTGGCCGACGAGTTCGTTGACGTTGTCCGAGGTGATGGACGTGCAGACGAACTCGGTCGCCAGCGACAATGGTGAACTACCATACGTGGCGGGATTCGCCGGGATATCACAAGCATAGGTCGAGTGGATATCCCCGGTGAGGAAGACGCAGTTCGGCACCGGGCTACCGCCCGCGCCGCCGATAAGGCCCAGGATCTGGAGCCGGCTGCTGGCGTAGCCGTCCCACGCGTCGGTATTGAGCGAAACCGGGCCCTGGGTACCGAGGGGAATACCGAAGAACTGGAACAGCAATCCCTGCGTCTGCGCGTCGAGCAAGGACGGGATGACGATGATCGGTGCGATCTGGACCGAGTTCCCCATGAACTTCCAACGCGCGGAGGACCCGACCAGATTCCCCTGGAGCCAAGCGGTTTGCTGCGGGCCGAGGATGCTGCGGGACGGGTTGTTGATGACCGCGCTGTCGGCAGGCGAGGCCGGCTGCTCGTCGCGGTAGCTGCGGAGGTCGAGCATCAGGAGATCGACCAGCGTGCCGAAGGAGAACTTGCGGTAGATCGGCTTCGCCTCGCCGATCGCGCCGGTGGCAAGAGGCTGGCGGACGGGCATCCACTCGTAGTAGGCCTTGATGGCGTCGGACTTGCGCAGCGCCCAGAGACCTTCGCTGTCGGGCTGGTGGTTTTCCGCACCGTCGCGCCATGCGTTGTTGGCCGTCTCGTGATCGTCCCAGGTGGCGATCATCGGATGCCTGGCGTGCAGGCGGCGGAGATCGCGGTCGGCCTTGTAGCAGGCGTGGCGGCGGCGGTAGTCGGCCAGGCTGGTGATTTCCGTGGCGGGATCGTGGGCGCGGGTGACGCCGGCGAAGCCTTCCGGGCCGTATTGTCCCTGTCCGTATTCGTAGATGTAGTCGCCGAGGTGGACCACGAAGTCGATGTCCTTGCGGTCGGCGAGGTGGCGGTAGGCGGTGAAATATCCGGCCTCGAAATTCGAACAGGACACCATGCCGAAGCGGACCGAGGCGGGTGTGGCGCTCGGGGCGGGGGCGGTGAGGAAAGTGCCGACCGGCGACTCGGAATCGCGGGCGGTGAAGCGGTAGTAGTATCGGCTATAGGGCCGGAGACCGCCGACATCGATCTTCACGGTGTGATCGGAATCCGCCGAGGTCTCGAAACGGCCGGAAGCGACGCAGCGTTTGAACGAGCCGTCACGGCAGACTTCCCACCGGCCGCGGACGGGCCTTCCGAGGCCCGAGCCGGGGGTGGCATCCGGGGTCGGATTTACGCGCGTCCAGATGATCATTCGATCCGGCAAGGGATCGCCGGACGCAACGCCATACGTGAAAAGGGAGGGCCGATGCGACGACGAGGACGCCTCGGCGCGTCGGCTTCCGAGCTGGAAAGCGGCGAGGAAGGCGATTGTAGCGGAACCCTTTGCGAGGAACTCGCGACGCGGGATGCTGGTTGAAGCGGCCGGGGCCGCGGATTCAGCGCTTTCAGTGGCGACGACGGACGGAGCGGCCGCAGAGGGGCGCAAGTGGAGGCGGTGAGGTTTTCCCATGACGCTCCAGCCTGGATCCCGCCGAGCCTGGGATGCAGCGAAAGTATGCGACAGTTTGGTCATCCAAAGCGGCCCGGCAGATCAGGGTGCTTCTTTCAGGAAGCCTCCGCGGAAAAAAGCACAAGGCCCCGCCGGACCAACCGGCGGGGCCTCTTCCAGGAACTTGATACGTCTTACTCGGAACTTCCTCAATAGCGGTAGGTCTCGCCCTTGAACGGGCCTTCCACCGGGACGTTGATGTAGTCGGCTTGCTCCTTGGTCAGGACGGTCAGCTTGGCACCGACCTTCGAGAGGTGGAGACGAGCGACTTCCTCGTCGAGGTGCTTCGGCAGCACCGTGACCTGGCCGGGCTTGTTGGTCTCCCGGTTCTGCCAGAGGTCGATCTGGGCGAGCGTCTGGTTGGTGAAGCTGTTCGACATCACGAAGCTCGGGTGGCCGGTGGCGCAGCCGAGGTTCACCAGGCGGCCTTCGGCCAGCATGTAGATGCTGTTGCCAGCCGGGAAGGTATACTTGTCGACCTGCGGCTTGATGTTGGTGCGGACCACGCCGGGCGCGTTGTTGAGCTTGTCGATCTGGATCTCGTTGTCGAAGTGGCCGATGTTACACACGATGGCCTGATCCTTCATCTTCTCCATGTGCTCCAGCCGGATGATGTCGAAGTTGCCGGTGGTGGTGACATAGATGTCGCCCCAGCCGAGGGTGTCCTCGAGGGTCAGCACGCGGAAGCCTTCCATCGCCGCCTGCAGCGCGCAGATCGGATCGACTTCGGTGACCACGACCTGGGCACCCTGGCCGCGCAGCGCCTGGGCGCAGCCCTTGCCGACGTCGCCGTAGCCGCAGACCACGCCGACCTTGCCGGAGATCATGACGTCGGTGGCGCGCTTGATGCCATCGACCAGCGACTCGCGGCAGCCGTAGAGGTTGTCGAACTTCGACTTGGTAACGGAGTCGTTCACGTTGATCGCCGGGACCAGCAGCGTGCCGGCCTTGGCCATCTGATAGAGGCGGTGGACACCGGTGGTGGTCTCTTCGGAGACACCCTTCCAGTCCTTCACCATCTTGGCGAAGATGCCGGGCTGCTTGGCGTGGACGTCCTTGAGGAGATCCTTGATGACCTGCTCCTCGTGGTTGCCGGACGGGGTGTTGACCCAGTCGGAACCGTTCTCGAGCTCGTAGCCCTTGTGAATGAGCAGGGTCGCGTCGCCGCCGTCGTCGACGATCAGCTGCGGGCCCAGGCCGGCGGGATTGACCAGCGCCTGCCAGGTGCACCACCAGTATTCTTCCAGCGTTTCGCCCTTCCAGGCGAAGACCGGGATGCCGGCGGCAGCGACCGCGGCGGCAGCGTGGTCCTGGGTCGAGAAGATGTTGCAGGAAACCCAGCGCACCTCGGCACCAAGATCGACCAGCGTCTCGATGAGAACGGCGGTTTGGATCGTCATGTGCAGCGAGCCCATGACGCGCACGCCTTGCAGCGGCTTCTGCGGACCATACTTGGCACGGGTCGCCATCAAGCCGGGCATCTCATGCTCGGCAATCTCAATTTCCTTGCGGCCGAAATCGGCCAGGCCGATGTCGCGAACTTTGTAGTCGGTGAAACTCATATAACTGTTTTGTGGATGGAATCTTGAATCTTCAGCCAATCGCCTTCTTGAGCGCTTCCGCCTTGTCGGTGCGTTCCCAGGTCAGATCGGCGTCGTCCTTGCCAAAGTGGCCGTAGTTGGTCGACTTCGAGTAGATCGGACGAAGCAGGTTGAGTTGCTTGACGATGTCGGCGGGCTTGAAGGAGAAGACCTTGAGCACGGCGGCAAGGATCTTGTCGTCGGGCTGGGTGCCGGTGCCGAAAGTATCGACATGCACGCTGACCGGCAGCGGGTGGCCGATGGCGTAGGCGAACTGGATTTCGCAATGCGTGGCCAGTCCGGCGGCGACGATGTTCTTGGCGACATAGCGGCCCATGTAAGCGGCGGAGCGGTCGACCTTCGATGGGTCCTTGCCTGAGAAGGCACCACCGCCGTGACGGCCCCAGCCGCCGTAGGTATCGACGATGATCTTGCGGCCGGTGAGACCGGAGTCGCCCTGAGGTCCGCCGACCACGAACTTGCCGGTCGGGTTGATCAGATACTCGGTGTCCTTGGTGAGCATGTTCTTCGGCAGCACCTTCTTGATCACCTGCTCGATGCAGAACTTTTCGATCTCCGCGTGCTCCACGTCGGCGGCGTGCTGGGTCGAAATCACCACGTTGACGATGCGGGTCGGCTTGTTGTCGACGTATTCGACCGAAACCTGCGACTTCGCATCCGGGCGCAGCCACTTGGCCAGCTTGCCAGCCTTGCGGATGCGGGTGAGTTCGCGGCCGAGACGGTGGGCGAACATGATGGGTGCCGGCATCAGCTCCGGCGTCTCGTTGCAGGCGTAGCCGAACATGATGCCCTGGTCGCCGGCGCCCTGTTCCTCGTGCTTCTTGCCTGCCGCGCCCTTGGCATCCACCCCTTGGGCGATGTCCGGGCTCTGGATGGTCAGGTAGTTCGTGATGAAAATCTGGTCGGCGTGGAAGACATCGTCGCTGTTCGTGTAGCCGATCCCCCGCACGGCGTCGCGGATGACCTTACTGATGTTAATCACCTCGTCGATCGGCTTGGTGGTACCTTTCTTCAGGTTCTGCAGCTTGGGAATGGTAATTTCCCCGCCAACCACGACCACGTTGCTCTTCACGAAGGTTTCGCAGGCCACGCGGCTCTTGGAATCGTAAGCCAGGCAGGCGTCGAGGATGGCGTCCGAAATGGTGTCGGCAACTTTGTCCGGATGGCCTTCGCCGACGGACTCTGAGGAGAAAATGAAGGTGCTCATAAGTAGGTCAAATTTCGTATCGTCAAATCGCGATGGGTTGATGTATGCGTTCGCCCATGCCGTCAATGCTGAAATCCTTGAAGCTACTGACCGATCCCACACGGCTGCGGATCCTGCTGCTTTTGGAAGCGGAAGCCTTGAGCGTGGCGGACTTGCAGGAGCTGCTCGGCATGGGCCAGAGCCGGATCTCCACGCAGCTTTCCCAGCTCAAGGGCGGCGGGCTGGTGCGCGACGAACGCAGTGGAAAGCACAATTTCTACCGCTCCGAGATGGCTCCCGCGCTGACCAGCCTGGCGAAAGAAGCCGCGAAAGAACTGCCGGAGGTCGCCAAAGACGCCGCCGCGCTGCGCCACCTCCAGCGCAAGCGTCGGGACAAAACGCGCGCCTATTTCGACGAACTCGCCGGCCGCTTCGGCAAGGACTACGTCCCCGGCCGCTCGTGGAAAGGACTCGCCGAGGCCCTGCTCAAAGTCACCAACCACGGCGTCGTCGCCGACCTCGGGGCCGGTGAAGGAACGCTTGCCCAAATGCTCGCCCGTCAGGCCGAACGGGTCATCGCGGTCGATCTTTCGCCGAAGATGGTCGAGTTCGGCAGCGAACTGGCGCGCCGCCACGACTTGAAGAACCTGGAATACCGTCTCGGCGACATCGAGGAACCGCCACTCGACGACGCCTCGGTCGACCTCGCCTTCCTGAGCCAAGCGCTTCACCACGCCGGCAGCCCGCAGAAGGCACTCGATCAGGCCTTCCGCATTGTGAAACCCGGCGGCCAGCTGGTGGTGCTCGATCTTCTCCAACACTCCTTCGAAGAGGCCCGCGAACTCTACGCCGATGTCTGGCTCGGCTTTGGCGAAGGCGAACTGGCCGCGATGCTGGAAAAGGCCGGATTTGTCGAAATCGAGACCGCCATCGTCGATCGCGAGCCGGAGCCCCCGAACTTCCAGACCCTCCTCGCCGTCGCGAGAAAGCCGGCGTGAGGGATTGCGATCACGGGCAAGGTCGTGTTGCTTCCCAGCGTGTTCCGGCAAGCGATCTGTCCCGTCTTACTGCTCGTCGCCTCCTGCGCGCCAAAGCCGGAGCAGCCCCCGACCGCGCGACTCATCGCCGAGAAAGCCGTTGCCGCGACTCCCGCACCCGCGAAGCCACAAGGGCCTGCCGCCACCCCCCGGGTGAGCTCCACGAGCCTCTCCGGAATCTCCATCACCGCCGTGACCTTTGACAGCCGCAGCCACCGGCTCGTCGTCGCCGACCAACCCGGCGGCCCGGGTTCCCAGTGGCCGGACGCGCATGCCGCCGCCGCCTCGCGCAACGGCCTTGCCGCGGTGAATGGCGGCTTTTTCACGCCGGAGGGCGGACCGCTCGGACTGGTGATCGCCGGGGGAAAGCGGGCGGGCAGCCTGAACCGGGCTTCCTCGCTTGGGGCCGGACTTTTCGTGGACGACGGCTCCCCCGCCCTCGTCCGACGCGAGTCCGGAGGGACCGGCGGCGAGTTGCTGCAAAGCGGACCTTTTCTCGTGGAGAACGGCCGCGCCATCGCCGGACTCAGCCCGGAAAGCTCGACCGCCCGGACTTTCCTCGGCTGGGACGGCGCGAACGGATGGGTCATCGCCCGCAGCGGACCCTGCTCGCTGGCGGATCTGGCGAAGGCCCTCGATGGCGCGAAAATCGGCGGCATTTCCTGCCATGTCGTGCTGAACCTCGACGGCGGACGCTCGTCGGACCTGTGGGCTGGCTCGTCGCTGGTCGACGGCCCCATCAGCCAGCGTCCGTTCTGGAACAAGCCGGTCCGGAATTTTCTGGTCTTGCTGCCGCGATGATTCGCGGCGTCCCGGCGGCCGGAAATTGATTTGGACTTCCAAACAATCCCAAACCCTGAAAATCCACCCTCCAAGCCTAACAATTCAAGGGTTCCGAAGCCTTTTCCGAATCGTTTTGGACAGCAGGCGATTGCGGTGTTAACAAGTCTTCGTTTCCCAACATCCCAATCCCCCGATTGCCATGAAATCCCTCCTCTGTGCCGCCGCTGCGCTTTCCTTTGTGTCATGCGCCCAAGTCAATCAGATCAAAACGGCCACGGTCGGCGGGTTTTCCAAGGTCTCGGAGGTCTCCAAGAGTTCGATCGCCAAGCTGATGCCCGCCCGGATTCCGGTTGTGGAAGTTCGCGAAAAGGATCTCAAAGCCCAGCCGACCGGTCAGGAGCAGGCCGTCGCCTTTGAAAAGAGCCGCCGCAACCGCTTCTGGAACATGTTCAGCGGTCCGGTTGATTTCGAGGAACCGGTGCTCCCCGCGGATGTGGGTGCCTTGGACGGCGATTTGCTTCCTCCAAAGGCCGAGTGAAGCACGAGACGGACTCGCGCCGAACTTCCCGCGAAAAACTTGGAGGTTTTTTAAACCGCGGAGTGAGGAATCACATTCTCGGTTTGTTCATGAAAATCCAAATCTTCTTCCTTTCAGCGGCTGCGGCGTTTCCGGTTCATGCCGCCACACTGGGCACCTGGTCCGCCAGCGGCGGTGCGAACCCCGGAACCGACGGCTGGACTCTCACGACCTCCACCGGAAATTCCTCCCAAGCCGGCTCCTTCCAAGGAAACTCGGGCGGCAATGGTGATGGCTCGGGCGCAGGCGCTGGCAATCCCGCTTGGGGCTTCTACGCCAACAGCGGCCAGTCTTCGTCGGGCGTCTGGAATCTCGCGGGCGGTTCTCTCACCGTCGGTCAGGAAGTCGGGATCGACTTCGACAACGGCTTCGTCAACAACGGCTCTCAGGTCGGGATCGAGTTCCGCAACGGCACCACCGTCGGCCTTTCCATCTTCTTCACGGGCGGCGCTTCTTTTTACCAGGTGTTCCGCAACGGCGGCGTGGTGAACTCCACCGAAGGCTTCACCGACAACGGCTTCAACATCCAGGTCGAGTCCACCGGCACTTCCACCTATGCCCTCAACTTCGGAGCTTTCAGCCAATCGGGCACCTTCGGCAACGGCGTGGCGGCCATCGATAACATCCGCGTCTTCAACACCAACGCCGGAGAAGGTGGCGCGTTCAATCTCTTTGCCAACAACATCACCGTCGTCCCCGAGCCCGCCGCCGCACTCCTCGGATCGCTGGGCATGCTGGCACTGCTCCGCCGCCGGAAGTAATCGCTGGCTTCAGAATACCCCGCAGCCCGGCCGAATTTCCCCGGCCGGGCTTTTTCGCGCCCACCCGACAAGTTCCGCATTCGGTCGTTGGCAATCCGGCGGGCTTCGCCTAACCCTCGCCGCGCCATGCTTAAAGCCGGAATCGTCGGACTGCCCAACGTCGGAAAGTCCACCCTCTTCAACGCCGTCACCCGTTCCCGCAAGGCGGAAGCGGCCAACTACCCCTTCTGCACCATCGATCCGAATGTCGGCATGGTGGTCGTCCCCGATTCCCGGCTCGCCGTACTTTCGAAGATCTCCGGCTCGCAGAAGCTGGTCCCCACCGCGATCGAGTTCGTCGACATCGCCGGCCTGGTCAAAGGCGCCTCCGAAGGTGCCGGCCTGGGCAACCAGTTCCTCGCCAACATCCGCGAGACCGACGCCATCGTGCAGGTCGTCCGCTGCTTCGAGAACGACGACATCATCCACGAACTCGGCACCGTGGATCCGATCCGCGACATCGAGATCATCAATGCGGAGCTGATCCTCGCGGACATCGCCGCGATGGAGAAGCGCCGCGTTTCCCGGGAGAAGAAGGCCAAGAGCGGCGACAAGGAATCCAAGGCCGAGGTCGAGCTGATCGACAAGCTGATGCCCCACCTCAACGACGGCAACCCGGCCCTCACCCTCTCGCTGGCCGACGCCGAGCGCGTCCTGATCAAGGACTTCTTCCTGCTTTCCGACAAGCTCACCATCTTCGCCTGCAACGTCGCCGAAGACGAGCTGGCCGCAGCCATGGCCGACCCCGACTCGCACCCGATGGTCGCCAAGGTCCGCAAGTTCGCGGCCGAGGCCCACGGTGCCGAGGCGGTCGTCATCTCCGCGAAAATCGAAGAGGAACTGGTCGACCTCACGCCCGAAGAAGCCGCCGAGATGCTCGGCGAAATGGGTATCTCCGACTCCGGCGTGTCCGCCCTGATCCGCGCCGTTTATCACCTGCTCGGCCTCCGCACTTACCTCACCACCGGCGTCCAGGAAACCCGCGCGTGGACCATCCACGAAGGCGACAAGGCCCCCGCCGCCGCCGGGGTGATCCACACCGACTTCGAGCGCGGTTTCATCGCCGCGGAAATCGTCCACTACGACGATCTCGTGGCGCTGGGCTCCAAGCACGCCGCCAAGGAAGCCGGCAAGCTCCGCATCGAAGGCAAGGAATACGTCGTGAAGGACGGCGACGTCATCGAGTTCCGCTTCAACGTGAGCAAGTGACACTAAGTTGGCTGCGGCATCCCCGCCCTTCGTAGCTTCAGCGAAGTGGGTTTGCCGCCAGCCGTCCCGCCGCAGGCGAAGTAGCGCAACTTTGCAAGTTGCGTGCTTCTGGCACCCCGCCTCACCCCATCGGATCCGGGCTGCCCCTTCGTGCCGCACCCCATCACAAGTTGCAAAGTTGCGCTACCTCGCTCCGCGACTCTTGCCCAGCTCCAGCCTACGGCGCGCAAGAACGGAAAACACCGCTTCACAGCCGCGGATCGAACACGCAGCGCTCCGCCTTGCTGCCTTTCAACCTCGCCGCCGCCGGATGGCGGGGATTGAGGAGCAGCGTCCTTTCCTGCGGCACGATCACGCCCGGCAGCGCCATCGCCACGTCCCCCTTCTTCGCCAGCCATTCGGCCCCCAAACGCCGGGCACCCGTCGACGAAGGCTGATCCCGCCAACCCGCCGGCAAGTGCTTCGCCGCCATGACCCGGATGGCGTCGTCCGGCACTTCGACCCCAATCACCCGCCACTCCAAACGCAACGCTTCGCGCGGCGCATGGACCAAGATTTCCAGAGCCGCCAAGGCCCGCGACTCGGCCAGATAGACCGCGGCGATTCCCGGCGGATTCCAACGGCCGCCATGGAGACGCGCTCCCTCGCCGTCCATCGCGGTGGCGGCCCAGCGTTCCTGCACGATCCGATACCAAAGCGCCATCTCAGGAGAAAACCCCGTGTTCGATCCTTCCTAACAGGGCTTCCACCTCCCGGGCCCCGATCTCCGTGTCGGCGAAGTCCAACGGGCATTCACCGCGGAACGCGACGGCAGGTGCCGCCAGCCACGACCGCGCTGCCTTCTCCCCGCCCAGCACATCCGAGGCCCGCAAGAACAACCTCGCAAAGCGCACCAGGCGGTCCGAGGCCGACCGGTCCAGCGTGCCGTCCGCCTTGCGCCGGTGCAGCGTGGCCCGCGACATGCCTAACAGCCCTGCCAGGCGCTCCTCGGTAAGCCCGAGCAATTCCCGCAGCGAGTGGAACTCCGCCAGCGGCAAACCGTCCCGGACCTTCTCAATCACGTAAGCCGCTTCGGGTTCTCCCAGAACCGAACCGGAAGAGAAGCCCGGTCCATGGCCCGGCCCTGTATCCATGGAGGAAAGTCCCTCCGTCGCCGCGGAGCTCTTCCCCGCACCCTTCTTCAGCGCATCCCGATAACTCACTTTCTGTTTCACATGCGACATTTACCCGCTTCTTTCGAAACTCACAAGTTTTTTCCGCCTGCTTTCCCCCAGCCCCGCCATTCACCTTGCACGGCGTCGGTTCCCCCCTAGCAGCCTGTCGGACTTGATACCAGCCTGACAGGGATTTTCCGGCGGCCGGCCGGCCGGATGGGTTGTCAGTCGGTTTTCGCCGGTTTTGCCGCCAGCGCGCGTTCCCATGGGTGCCAGAAG
>Ga0247843_1000970_pt1 | contig 63282 bp, 56 predicted proteins | sample LaCruzMarch2017__FD_192420 | JGI IMG/M metagenome (GOLD analysis project Ga0247843, IMG submission 192420) | Freshwater microbial communities from meromictic Lake La Cruz, Castile-La Mancha, Spain - LaCruzMarch2017_8m | ecosystem: Environmental > Aquatic > Freshwater > Lake | place: Spain...
GGGGATGGCATCCCGGCGGCCTATGCGCTGCCATTGCCGAAGCTCGACCTTGCGCCCAAGTTCCGGCGCACGCGCATCCTGCCGCTCGGGCCCGATGTGTTGAGCGAGTTCGAAATCGAGGCGGATTGACCCCATGTTCACCGGCATCGTGACCGCCCTCGGGCAGGTGGCCGCCATGGCCCCGGCCAATTCGAGCCGTGATCTGCGCCTGACGCTGGCCACCCCGCCCGGCTGGCTGGCCGGGGCCGAGGTTGGTGCCTCGATCGCCTGCGCCGGCTGCTGCCTGACCGCGATTTCCTTCGCGGGCGACAGTTTCGACGTCGAGGTCTCGGCCGAGACCCGCGCGCGGACCACGCTCGGCGGCTGGCGGGTGGGCCAGCGCGTGAACCTGGAACGCTCGCTGAAGCTCGGCGACGAGATGGGCGGGCACATCGTCTCGGGCCATGTGGATGGGCTCGGCCGGGTGCTGAGCGTGGAGCCCGAGGGTGGCTCGGCGCGCTGGCGCTTCGCCCTGCCGGCGCCGCTGGCGCGCTTCGTGGCGGTGAAGGGCTCGATCGCGGTCGAGGGCTGTTCGCTGACGGTGAACGAAGTCGGGCCCGATTGGTTCGGCGTCACCCTGATCCCGCACACCCAGGCGGTGACCGGCTTCGCCACCCTGGCGCCAGGCGATGCGGTGAACCTCGAGATCGACATGCTGGCCCGCTACGTGGCGCGCCTGGCGGACACCGCGGCATGAGCGCGCCCGTCGTCACCCGCTTCGCCGACTTCCTCAGCCCGACCGAGGAGCTGATCGAGGAAGCCCGTCGCGGCCGCATGTTCATCCTGGTCGATGACGAGGATCGCGAGAATGAGGGCGACCTGGTCATCCCCGCGCAATTCGCGACCGCCGATGCGGTGAACTTCATGGCCCGCCATGCGCGCGGGCTGATCTGCCTGGCCATGGCCCGCCACAGGGTCGAACAGCTCGGCCTGCCGCTGATGGCGCAATCCAACGGCACCCGCCACGCCACGGCCTTCACCGTCTCGATCGAGGCGCGCGATGGCGTCACCACCGGCATTTCGGCGGCCGACCGGGCGCGCACCATCGCGGTGGCGATCAACCCGGAACTGGGGCGCGAGCATATCGTCACGCCCGGCCATGTCTTCCCGCTGGTGGCGCGGGAAGGCGGCACGCTGGTGCGCGCCGGCCATACCGAGGCGGCCGTCGATTTCGCGCGCCTCGCGGGGCTGAACCCGTCCGGCGTGATCTGCGAGATCATGAATGATGACGGCACCATGGCCCGCATGCCGGACCTGGTGGCCTTCGCGCAGCATCATGGCCTGAAGCTCGGCACCATCGCCGACCTGATCGGCCATCGTCGCCGCACCGAACGGCTGGTGAAGCGGGTCGAGGAAGGCGCGCTGGAGGGCGTGGGCGGCGCCTGGCGCGCCATCGTCTATGCCTCGACGCTGGACGCCGGCGAACATCTGGCGCTGGTCAAGGGCGACCTGACCCGGCCGGGCGCCACGCTGGTGCGCATGCATGCGGCCAGCCTGCTGTCCGACCTGGTTGTCGGCCGCGCCGAGGCCGACCTGCACGCCGCCATGCGCGCCATCGCCGCCGAGGGACGCGGCGCGGTGGTGCTGATTCGCGACTGGCGGCCCGATGGGCTCAGCCGGCAGCTGGCCGCCGGGCGGGACCGTCCGAGCTTCGCAACCGAATTGCGGGACTATGGCATTGGCGCGCAGATCCTGGCCGATCTCGGCCTGCGCGAGATCATCCGCCTGTCCGACAATCCCCGGCCTGTCGTGGGCCTCGAAGGCTATGGGCTGAGCGTCGTCGAGACGCGGCCAATCCCAAAGGACAGCAAGTGAGCACCAAGGATTCTCCCACCCGGTCGGTGACCCCGCTCGAAGGTCCGCCCGCGCGCATCCTGCTGATCCAGGCGCCCTATTACGCCGATGTGGTGGGCGGCATGGCGAAGGGGGCGCTGGACGTGCTGCGGGCGGCTGGCTGCACGGCGGAAACCGTGGATGTGGCTGGCGCCTTCGAGCTGCCCGCCGCGCTGCGCATGGCCACCTTCGCCGAGCCGGCCTGGGATGGCTATCTGCTGCTGGGCTGCGTGGTCCGCGGCGAGACCGACCATTATGACTTCATCTGCGACGCGGTCTGCCACGGCGTCATGGCGATTTCCGCCGAAACCGGCGCGGCGCTGGGCTTTGGCCTGCTGACCGTCGACAATCTGGACCAGGCCATCGCCCGGTCCCGCGAGGATGGGATGAACAAGGGGGCGGAGGCAGCCCATGCCTGTCTTGGCCAGGTGGCGCTGGCGCGCCGCTGGGGGCTTGGCTGATGGCCACCCCCGCGCCCGGCCTTCGGCCCCGCACGGCCGCCCGCCTGGCCGCCGTGCAGGCGCTGTTCCAGTCCGAACAGGCGGGCGAGAGCCCCGAAGCGGTGATCGAGCAGTTTCTGCGCCACCGCCTCGGCGCCGATGCCTCGGGCGATGGGCCGGCGGAAGGGCGCATCCCGGATGCCGACGGCAAGCTGTTCGCCCGCATCGTGCGCAGCGCCGCCCTGAAGATCGAGGCGCTGGACGCCGAGATCGCGGCGGTGCTGGCGGCCGACTGGCCGATGGACAAGCTCGACCCCGTGCTGCGCGCCCTGCTGCGCGCCGCGGCGGCGGAATTCGCCACGCCCCATGAACCGCCGGCGCGCGTGGTGATCAACGAATATCTCGACATCGCGCACGGCTTCTTCGTGGGCGATGAGCCCCGCTTCGCCAATGGTGTGCTGGATGGGCTGGCGCGCCGGCTGCGCGCCGATGAGTTCGCCGCGCCCGCCCGCCCCAAGGCGGGATGAACGGGGCGGGATGAGCCTCCCGGCCGAATTCGCGCTGATCGCGCGGCACTTTCGGCCGCTCGCCGGGCAGGGGGCGCTCGACCTCGCCGACGATGCCGCGCTGCTCGACCCGCCGCCGGGCCGCACCCTGGTGCTGGCCGCCGATGCGATGGTGGCGGGCGTGCATTTCCTGCCCGAGGACCCGCCCGAGACGGTCGGCCGCAAGCTGTTGCGGGTGAACCTGTCGGACCTGGCGGCGATGGGGGCGGCGCCGCTGGGTTACCTGATGACCTGCCACTTTGCGCGCGGCACCCCCGATTCCTGGGTGGCGGGGTTCGTGGCCGGCCTTGCCGCCGACCAGGCGGAATTCGGCCTGTCGGTGCTGGGGGGCGATACCGTGACCACGCCGGGTCCGGCCAGCTTTTCGCTGACCATCCTGGGCAGCGTGGCGCCTGGCCGGGCGCTCAGGCGGGCGGGGGCGCGGCCGGGGGATGATGTCTGGGTGTCGGGCAGCGTGGGCGATGGGGCGCTCGGGCTGCTTTGCCTGACCGGGCGGCTCGCGCCCGACGCGCAGCTGATCGACCGCTACCGGCTGCCGCGGCCGCGGCTGGCGCTGGGCCAGGCGCTGGCCGGGCTGGCGCGGGCGGCGATGGATGTGTCGGATGGGCTGGTGCAGGATCTCGGCCATCTGGCGCGGGCGGCCGGCTGCGGTGCCGAGATCGCCTGGGCCGACCTGCCCCTGTCCCCGCCGGCCGCCGCGGCGCTGGCGGCCGGCCGCGTGGGGCCGGAGCGGATCCTGGCCGGCGGCGACGATTATGAGCTGTTATTTGCTGCCGATCCCGCCGATGCGGAGCAGATCCGCGCGGCCGGCGCGGCTTGCGGGGTGGCGGTGACGCGCATCGGATGCTTCAAATCGGGCGATGGGGTTGTGGTGCGCGACGCGTCCGGCGCCGTGATGCCACTGCCCCGGGGGGGATGGAGCCACCTTTGATGTCCGCCACCGAAGACCGCGCGATGCGACGCGACGTGCGGCTGCTGTTTTTCTGCCAGGCGCTGATGAACGCCTCGATGGTGGGACAGGTGACGATGAGCGGGCTGATCGGCTGGAGCCTGGCCGACGACAAAAGCCTGGCCACCCTGCCGCTCGGCCTGCAGATGGTGGCGACCATGGCGGCCTCGATCCCGGCCGGGATCATCTTCGCCCGGCTCGGCCGGCGCGCGGGCTTCATGGTGGGGGCGGCCGGGTCGTTCCTGGGTGCCCTGACCTTCGCCGCCGGCATCCATGAGGCCAGCTTCTGGCTTTACGTGGCGGGTGGCCTGCCGGCCGGCATCGGCTTCGGCATCGCCCAGCATTACCGCTTCGCCGCCGCCGAGGTGGCGACCCCGGCCTATCGTCCGCGCGCGATCAGCCTGGTGATGGCGGGCGGCATCCTGGCGGCCATCTTCGGGCCGGAGCTGGTGAAGCATTCCGAAGGCATGTTCGTGCCCTTCAGGTTCCTCGGCACCTATCTGATCCTGTCGCTGCTGCCGGTGGTCTGTGCCGTGCTGCTGACCATGGTCCGCCTGCCGCCTGCCGCGCCGCGGCCCAAAGTGTCGACGCCGCTCGGCGAGATCCTGCGCCGCCCGACCTTCCTGACGGCCGCCATCACGGGCGCCATCGGCTATGGCGTCATGAACCTGCTGATGACCTCGACACCGCTGGAGATGCGCGCCTGCGGCTTTGGTGTCGCGGCGACCGCCACGGTGATCCAGGCGCATGCCGTGGCCATGTTCGCGCCCGGCTTCTTCACCGGGCGGCTGATCACCCGCTTTGGGGTGCGGCCGATCATCATGGTGGGCATCGCCTGCAATGCGCTCTGCGCCGGCGTGGCCATGCTGGGGGAAAGCTTCGCCCACTTCACCGTGGCGCTGGTGCTGCTCGGGCTTGGCTGGAACTTCATGTTCACCGGCGCCACCACGCTGCTGGGCGACGCGCACAGCGCGGCCGAGAAGGTGAAGGCGCAGACGGCCAATGATTTCATCGTGTTCGGCACGGTGGCCTTCACGGCGATGGGCTCGGGCGCGGTGCATATCGTGGCGGGGTGGGACGTGCTGAACGCCGCCATCCTGCCGGCCTTGGCGCTGGCGGCGGCGCTGATTGCATGGCCGAGGCGGGCAGCACGGCCTGCGTGACGGAGGCGCGCCGCGCGGCGCGCGTGACGGGGTCGTGCCGCGGGCGCGGCCCCAATCCTACCGGCCGGTGCTGCCGGACCCTGGGCCCTGCTGTTGCAAGCCGCCGCCCACGCCCGGGCCGAGACGACCCAGATTGCCGAACAGGCGCTGCAGCAGCGTCCGCTCGGTACCGGGCGAGGGGGTTTCGCGCTCGACGAAGGCGACCTGCCGGCGATCAGCCTCATTCACCTGCGTCACTTCGCGCACCACGCCACGGGCGTCGAACAGCACCGCCACCACGGCCTCGCGCTCCAGCGCCAATTGCTGGCCGGGACGCTGGCGCGTCACGCTGCTGATGTAATACCAGGCGCTCTCGTCGAAGGTGCTGGTGGCCGAGGGGCTGCCGAGCAGCGCCCGCACATCGTCACGCCGGGTCACGCCCGGGGTGATCTGTGCCAGAACCTCTGCATCCACCGCATGGCCGCGTTGCGTGCGGGGCACGTCGAACATGTCGCGCCCCGGCAGGTTGCTGGTCCAGTTGCCGCTGCACCCGGCCAGGCCGAGCAACAGCACCAAGCCAGCGCGTGGCACCAGATTGACCGTTCGGGGGGGGCGATCCATGTGGGCTTCGATGCCACCGCGCCGGCCCAGGGTCAACGGCGCCGACACTGACCGGGAGATTGAGATGGCCCTGTTTGGCCTTTTCCGCAGCCGTCCGCACGAACGCGAAGCCTTCGCCCTCTATGGCGCGGCGGTGGCGGCCGCCCGCGCCCCGGCAATGTTCGGCCAGCTTGGCATCCCGGACACGCTGGATGGTCGCTTCGACATCGTGGCGCTGCATGTCTCGCTGCTGATTCGCCGAATCCGGCGGGACGCCGATCCGCGCGGGCCCAAGCTGGCGCAGGCGGTGTTCGATGCGATGTTCGCCGACATGGATGTGAATTTGCGGGAGATGGGGGTCAGCGACCTCGCGGTCGGCAAGCGCGTGCGCAGCATGTGGGAAGCCTTCCATGGCCGCGCGGCCGCCTATGAGGCGGCGCTCGACGATGCCGATGCCGCCACCCTGCCCCCCGTGCTGGCCCGCAATGTCTGGCGCGGCCAGGCGCCGGAGGGGGCGCCCGAGGCGCTGGCCCTGCAGGTGCGCGCCATCGCCGCGGCGCTGGCGGCGCAGCCCTTCGCGTCGCTGCTGGCCGGCGAGGCGACCTTCCCCGAGGCGGTGGCCGCGTGATGGCGCCCGAACTCAGCCGACCGCTCCGCCTGACGGGTGCGCCGCGCGACCTGACGCTGGCGGCCACGCCCGCCGAGGGTGCGGCGCTGGCGCGGCGCTATGCCATCCTGGCGGTCTCGTCCCTCACCGCCAGCGTCGCGCTGCGCCCGATCGACGGCGGTCGCACGCGCGTCACCGGCCGGCTTCGCGCCGAGGTCACCCAGGCCTGCGTGGTGTCGCTCGAGCCCGTGCCACAGACGGTGGACGTGTCGCTCGACCTGCTGATCCTGCCCGAGGGCGAGGCGCCGACCGACGATGATCCGGAAAGCCCCGACGAGATCGAAAGCGAGCAGGACCGGATCGACCTGGGCGAGGTGCTGGCCGAGCAGCTGGCGCTGGCGCTTGATCCCTATCCGCGCGCGCCCGGGGCCGCGCTGCCGGCCGAGGTCACCGAGCCCGAGGCGCCGGCGCCCGCCCCAACGCGGATGAACCCCTTCGCCGCCCTGGCGCGTCGCGGTGGCGGCTGATATGCATTGCCGGGCGTGCAGCGCGTGCTTGCGCCCCGGGCGGACGGGTGCTATCCGCCGCGACCCAACTTTTCCTGTTGCTTGACGAGAGAGGCCCGGCGCCATGGCCGTTCCGAAGAAGAAGGTTTCGCCCTCGCGGCGCGGCATGCGCCGCAGCCATGAGGCACTCAGTGCATCGGCCCATGTCGAATGCAAGAATTGCGGCGAGTTGAAGCGCCCGCACCATGTCTGCTCGCATTGCGGCCATTATGATGGTCGCGAAGTGATGGCGGCCGACAAGGCCAAGGGTGTTGTCCGCGTCTGAGTGCCCCGGTGCCTGACGGACAACCCTGATTGTGAGCGGCACGACCGGCTCGGGGGGCATCCCGAAAGGCAGCTTTGCGCTGGCGATCGACGCCATGGGCGGCGACCATGCGCCCGAGTCCGTGCTCGACGGGCTGGAGTTGGCGGCGGAGCGTCATCCGCTCGCCCGCTTCCTGCTCGTCGGCGATGAGGCTCGGCTGGGCGCCATGCTGGCGCGGCGTCCGCGCGCGGCCAAGGCATGCAGCCTGCGTCACGCGCCGGAGACCGTGTCCGGCGATTTGAAGCCCACGGCGGCGCTGCGGCTGCGCGGCAGTTCCATGCGCGTGGCGATCGATGCGGTGGCCTCAGGCGAGGCATCGGGCGTGGTCTCGGCGGGCAATACCGGCGCGCTGATGGCGCTGGCCAAGATCGTCGTGAAGACCCTGCCGGAAATCGACCGGCCAGCGCTGGCGGCCATCGGCCCCTCGGCGCGGGGCGATGTGGTCATGCTCGACCTCGGCGCCAATCTGCAGTGCGATGCCCGCAACCTGGTCGAGTTCGCCGTGATGGGCGATGCCTTCGCCCGCGCCGTGCTCGGCCTGACCAACCCTTCGATCGGCCTGCTCAATGTGGGCAGCGAGGAGCTGAAGGGCGATGAGCGTGTGCGGCTGGCCGCCGAGACGCTCCGCGACAGCCATATAGGCACCAATTTCCGCGGCTTCATCGAAGGGCATGACATTGCCGCCGGCACGGTCGACGTGATCGTCACCGATGGCTTCACGGGCAATGTCGCGCTCAAGACCGGCGAGGGCGCGCTGAAGCTGATGCGCGACCTGCTCCGCCAGGTCTTCACCAGCAGCGTCCCGGCGCGGCTGGGCTACCTGCTGGCCCGCCCGGCGCTGGACCGGCTGCGCGAGTGGATGGACCCGCGGCGCTACAATGGCGCGGTGCTGATCGGGCTGAACGGCGTGGTCGTAAAGTCGCATGGCGGCACAGATGCGCTGGGCTTCGCCCATGCGGTGGATGTGGCCATGGACATGGTGACGCACCGCTTCACGGATCGCATTCGCGAGGGGCTTCTGCAACTCAGCGCCGCGCGCCCGCCCGCCGCCTCGCCGGTACCATAGAAGAACGGGGAATCCATGCGCGCAGCCATTCGCGGGACTGGCGGCTACCTGCCGGCACGCTCGCTGACGAATGACGAGCTGGCGGCCTGGAAGGGTCTCGACACCTCCGACGCCTGGATCCGCGAACGCACCGGGATCGCGCGCCGGCACATCGCCGCCCCCGACCAGACGGCCTCCGACCTGGGGGCAGCCGCGGCGCGGGCAGCCCTGGCCGATGCCGGGGTCGGGCCCGATCGCGTTGATGCCATCATCGTGGCCACCAGCACCCCCGACAGCGCCTTCCCGGCGACGGCGGTGCGCATCCAGGCTGCACTCGGCGTCAGTCGCGGCTTCGCCTTCGACATCGCGGCCGCCTGCACCGGCTTCATCTATGCGCTGTCGCTGGCCGATGCGCTGATCCGCACCGGCCAGGCGACCGGCATTCTGGTCATCGGCACGGAAGTCTATTCGCGCATCCTGGATTGGACCGACCGCGGCACCTGCGTGCTGTTCGGCGATGGGGCGGGCGCCGTCTTCGTCGCTGCCGAGGATCTGCCGGCCGGGCAGGGGCTGCTGTCCACCCATCTGCACGCCGATGGCCAGCATGCCGGCATCCTGCATGTCGAGGGCGGGGCCGGTTCCACCGGCGGCGCGGGCCTGCTGCGCATGGCGGGGCGCGAGGTGTTCAAGCACGCCGTCACCAAGCTGGCCGCGGTGGTGGACGAAGCGCTGGCGGCCAATGGCCTGGCGCAATCCGACATTTCCTGGCTGGTGCCCCACCAGGCCAATGCGCGCATCATCGACGCGATCGGGCGCAAGCTCGGCCTGCCGCCGGAACGGGTGGTGGTGACCGTGGACCGCCACGCCAATACCTCGGCCGCGTCGATTCCCCTGGCACTGGCCGAGGCGCGCCGCGACGGGCGGATCCGCGCCGGCGACCTCGTGCTGATGGAAGCGATCGGCGGCGGGCTGACCTGGGGCGCGGCCATCGCGCGCTGGTAGCAAGCGATTGGAAGCGCTTGCGCGGCGATGATGATGCATCCCGTGAAGCCAATCGGTGGCCCCGGACAGCGCCGGTTGACTGAGGCGGCTGATCCCGGTTTGCTATCCCACTGAAGGAGTTGCGGGATTGGGCTCGGAGATGAAGACGGTCACGCGCGCGCACCTCGCCGAGGCGATCTATTCGGAGGTCGGCCTGTCGCGAAATGAAAGCGCGGCCCTGCTGGAGACCGTGCTGGAGCGCATCTCGGCGTCGCTCGAGGCGGGCGACAGCGTGAAGATCTCGGCCTTCGGCAGCTTCGTCGTGCGGCAGAAGGGGCGGCGCGTCGGGCGCAACCCGAAGACCGGCGTCGAGGTGCCGATCCTGCCGCGGAAGGTGCTGGCCTTCCGGCCTTCCCATGTGTTGCGCGCGCGGCTGAACCCGGATCTCGCCCCCGGGACGGCCGGCCCGGATGACGGCGCATGAGTGACGAGGCCGATGCGGGCCAGGGGCGCGGCCGCAAATCGCCGACGGCGTTCCGTACCATCAGCGAAGTCGCCGACGATCTGCAGATCCCGCAGCATGTGCTCCGCTTCTGGGAGAGCAAGTTCGCGCAGCTCAAGCCGCTGAAGCGCGGCGGCGGGCGGCGCTATTACCGGCCGGAGGATATCGCGCTGCTGAAGCGCATCTCCGACCTTCTCTACACCCAGGGCTATACGATCAAGGGCGTGCAGCGGCTGCTGCGCGAAGGCGGGCTTGAGGACGGGATGGCGCCGGAACTGCCGCTCGACCATCCCGACCTGGATGAGGTCGAGGCGCCGGATGCGCTGCGGCTGGCGATCGAGGCGCTGGAAGGGCTGGCGCATGAGCTGCGGGCCCTGGCCGCACCAGGCTGAGGGGGGTGGGGTTGGCGCCAGGATGGCGCCGATGCTATCAGCGCCTTGTCGGAGCGTAGCGCAGCCTGGTAGCGCATCAGTCTGGGGGACTGGGGGTCGTGGGTTCGAATCCCGCCGCTCCGACCATTTTTTCCCCAAGGAAGCCCAGTTGTTCGCCCGAACTGGACGCATGCCTGGTTTCCAAATCCCCCCCAAGCGGCCGACATGGGCGATGGTCGCGGTGTGCGTGGTGGCCGGACCCGGCATCCGTGCAGCCAATCCGGACATGGCGTCCGGTGGGCAAACTGCCCGTCGCCATGGCTACCCCGCCCGGCCGGAAAAGGCTTCGCAGGGCGCGCCCTGGATTTCATGCCCTCGCCGAACGACGATCCGCGCGCATGATCCTGCTCATCGACAAGAGCGACCGTTTCACCTTCACGCGCTACCATCCCCTCGGCGATCTCGGGGCGCTGGCCGAGGTCCGGCGGAACGACGCGCCCAGCATCGACGTCGCCCTGGCCCTGCGACCGGCGGCGATCATCCTCTCCCCGGCCCCTGCACGCCAAATGAGGCCGGTATCTGCCTGATGCTGATCGCAGCACCCGCCGAGGCGCGGCTGCCAGTGCTCGGCGTCTGTCGCGACGTCAGGCGATCAGCAGCAAGTCCGTCGCGGCGAGCATGGTGCCGGCGCCCAGGGTCAGCAGCAGGGTGCGATCCCCCGGGGCCGATCCGTTGGCGTCCCACCAGAGCCGGCCGGTGAGCTCCTCATACGCAAAGGCGCCGTCTGGCGTTCCGCGCGGCAGGGTGGCCGCGAAGAACCGTCCCTCCGCCGTGCCGCCGGCCAGCAATCCGCCGCCAAAGCCCGAGGCGGACACGAAAAGCCGGTCGCTGCCGGAGACGAAGCCAACCACCGCATCCACGCCCTCATCGGGCGTCGCGAGTTGGATCACGTCGGCGCCCTCGCCGCCGATCAGCGTATCGTGCCCGGCGCCACCCACCAGCGTATCCGCCCCCGCGCCGCCATCAAGCCGATTGGCGCCCGCATTGCCGGTGATGCGGTTGGCCTCGTCATTGCCCGTCCCGCGGCCCGCCCCTTCCAGCAGGATCAGCACCTCCAGATGCGCGGCCAGCCGGGTGGCGGCGAGGTGGCTCAGCACCGTATCGAAGCCCTGCCCGGCGCGTTCGATGGTGCGGTCGCCGGCAAGGTTGACCAGGTAGGTATCGTCGCCCGCCTCGCCCTGCATCTGGTCGCCGCCGCCGCCGCCATCCAGCGTGTCGGCGCCGCTGCCGCCGCGCAGCGTGTCGGCCGCGCCGGCATCCGCCAGGTAGGCGTCCAGCTGTTCGAGCGAGTAATAGCGGGTCGTCAGGTCGGGGTTGCGTGGCAGATGGTGGCCGACCAGCAGGTCATCGCCGTCGCCGCCGAGCAGCAGGTCGCCACCGGCCCCGCCCACCAGCGTATCGCCGCCATTGGCGCCGAGCAGCGTGTCCGCCCATGATTCGGATTGGGAAAAAGTGTAGGCGCCCTGCACGAACGATAAATCGAAAACCGGGTTGGCGATGATCCCCATATCGGAGGTACCGTCGCCAAACAAAAGATCATTGCCATCGCCGCCATTCACACTGTCGGCGCCGCCGGTCGCGATGATCATGTTGTCCAAGGCAGTGCCGGTCAGCGTGTCATTGCGGCCGCCAGCCAGCGCTTGACCGTTATCCGACACCCAGAGATCCTCGATGCCGGTGGCCAGCACCGTCCGGCCCGGCAGAAGGGTCTGGGTGGTGCCCTGTGCCGCCAGGCTGAAGGCGATGCCGGCATGCGCATGGGTCGAAGCGATGATCAGCATGTCCCGGCCGATACTGCCAAAGGCTTCGGCCTCCATCTCCCACCCGCCGGTGGGGTTGAGCCGGAGATGCAGCAAATCATCGCCATCGCCGCCGGTCAGCCGCAGCTTGCCGAGTTCGCCGGTCAGCAGATCGTTCCCGGCGGCGCCATGCGCCGTGGCGAAGTGTTGGCGTTCTTCCTTGCCCCGGATGCGGATGTGGTTGCCGAGGCCATTGCCGACAATCGTCGGATACACCGATGCGCCTTCGCCGTGACTGGCTTCCTCGATGCCTTGCGGCATGTGGTAGGTCTGCGGGACGAAGGGATCTTCGAGCCCGCGGAGGGCGCCGGGCAGGTAGGCGAAGCCGATGATGTCCCACCCGCCATCGGCGGCCTCGACGATGGTCACCGGCGGTGTCGGCAGCGGGCCGTCATTGTACATGTAGTCTGGGAAGTACAGGATGTACTGGTCGTCGCCGGCACCGCCGGCCAGCCTGTCGCCCGGGTTGAAGGCGATCGCGTTGTTGTGGCCGCGGTTGCTGAAAATGTCGTTGCCGGCGGAGCCGGTGCGCAGGATGCCCATCACTGTCTCTCCCCGATGACCCACATTGGACAACCGGTCTCACGCACCGGCGGACCGATCAACAGGTTTCCGCCGGTATCCTCCCCTGGCACAAGGCCGGCTTTTGCCCCGCCCTTGATTCTTGCCCCACGCCGGACAACGATCCGCCGGCCATGATCCTGCTCATCGACAATTACGACAGCTTCACCTTCAATCTGTACCACTTCCTCGGCGATCTCGGGGCGGTGGTCGAGGTCCGGCGGAACGACGCGCTCAGCGTCGAGGCCGCCCTGACCCTGCGGCCGGAGGCGATCATCCTCTCGCCGGGCCCCTGCACGCCGAACGAGGCCGGCATCTGCCTGGACCTGATCGAAGCCGCCGCCGAGACCCGGCTGCCGCTGCTCGGCGTCTGCCTCGGCCACCAGGCGATCGGCCAGGCCTTTGGCGGGCGCGTGGTGCGTGCGCCCACGCCGGTGCATGGCAAGGTCTGGGACATCACCCATGACGGCACCGACATTTTTGCGGGCATCCCCTCGCCCTTTCGCGCCACGCGCTACCATTCGCTGGTGGTCGAGGCGCTGCCCGACACGCTGATCCCGACGGCGCGCACCAGCGATGGGCTGGTGATGGGCCTGGCGCATCGCGACCTGCCGATCTGGGGCGTGCAGTTCCACCCCGAGAGCATCGCCAGCGAGCATGGGCACGATCTGCTGCGCAACTTCCGCGCGCTGGCCGCCCGCCGCAACGCCTTCGCCGCGGCATGAAAGGCGGCCTTGCATGAAGACCATCCTGGCGCGCCTGGCGGCCGGTGAGCGCCTGGCCGAAAGCGAGGCCGAAGCCGCCTTCGGCCTGATCATGGCCGGCGAGGCGACGCCCGCGCAGATTGCCGGCCTGCTGATGGCCATGCGCGTGCGCGGCGAGACGGTGGCCGAGATGACCGGCGCCGTCCGCGCCATGCGATCGCGCATGCTGGCCGTGGAGGCACCGGACGATGCGATGGACATTGTCGGCACCGGCGGCGATGCGGCCGGCACGCTGAACATCTCCACCGCCGCCGCGCTGGTGGTGGCGGGCTGCGGGGTGAAGGTGGCGAAGCATGGCAACCGCGCGCTTTCGTCCCGCTCCGGCGCGGCGGATGCGCTGTCGGCGCTCGGCATCCCGGTGATGGACACGCCGCTCGATCGCCTGCCCGCGGTGCTGGCGGAAGCGGGCATGGTGTTCCTGATGGCGCCCCGCCACCATGCGGCGCTGCGCCACGCGGCGGGGCCGCGCATGGAACTCGGCACCCGCACCATCTTCAACCTGCTGGGCCCGCTGGCCAATCCGGCGCGCGTCAAGCGCCAGATGACCGGCGCCTTCGCCCCGGAATGGCTGCGCCCCATGGCGGAGACGCTCGGCCGGCTCGGCACCGAACGGGCCTGGCTGGTGCATGGGCAGGGCCTTGATGAACTCACCCTCGCCGGCCCATCCCAGGTGGTGGAACTGCGCGATGGGCAGTTGCGCGAATTCCAGGTCACGCCCGAACAGGCCGGCCTGCCCCGGGCGCCCACCTCGGCCCTGAAGGGTGGTGACCCGGCCGAGAATGCCGCCGCCCTGACCGCGCTGCTGGACGGTGCGCCGGGCGCCTATCGCGACTGCGTGCTGCTGAATGCCGGGGCAGCCCTTGTGGTCGCGGGCCGGGTGGAGGATATCGGCGCGGGCGCCGCCCTGGCCGCCGCCGCCATTGATCGCGGGGCAGCGCGCGCCGTGCTCGACAAGCTCAGGCTGGCCGCCGCGCCGCCCCCATCCGGACCTGCCGCAGAATGACCGAGATCGACACGCTGCCCGATACGCTCGCCCGCATCCTGGACGATAAGCGCCGCGAAGTGGCTGAGCGCCGCGCGGCGACCTCCTTGCAGGAAATGGAGCGGCGCGCGCGGGATGGTGCCGCCCCCCGCGACTTCACCGGCGCGCTGTGCGACGCGGTGGCCGAGGGGCGCGTTGGCCTGATCGCCGAGATCAAGCGCGCCTCGCCCTCGGGCGGGCTGATCCGCGAACCCTTCGATCCGGCCGCGCTGGCTCAAGCCTATGAAGCGGCGGGCGCCACCTGCCTGTCCGTCCTGACCGATGCGCCCTGGTTCCAGGGCGAGCTGGCGCACATGCAGGCCGCCCGCGCCGCCTGCAGCCTGCCGGTGCTGCGCAAGGACTTCATGATCGACTCCTGGCAGATCTTCGAGGCGCGCGCGGCCGGGGCGGACGCGATCCTGCTGATCATGGCGGCGCTGTCCGATTCCCAGGCCACCGAGCTCGAGGCCGTGGCCCGCTCGCTCGACATGGCGGTGCTGGTCGAGGTGCATGACCGGCGGGAGCTGGACCGGGCGCTGGGTCTGGAAACGCGGCTGGTGGGCGTGAACAACCGCGACCTGCGCACGCTGGTCACCGACCTGGCCACCTGCGAACTGCTGGTGCCCCTGATCCCGGCCGACCGGATCCCGGTGGCTGAAAGCGGCATCCGCACGCCGATCGATGTGCGCCGCATGGCGGATGCCGGGGCGCGCTGCCTGCTGGTGGGCGAACATCTGCTGCGCCAGGACGACGTCACGCAAGCGGCGCGCACGCTGATCGAGGCGATGTGAGCGGGCCGACCCTGACCCATTTCGACGCGGCCGGCCGTGCCGCCATGGTCGATGTGGCGGGCAAGGAAGCCACCGCGCGCCGCGCCGTGGCGGCCGGGCGCATCGTGATGGAGCCCGCGACGCTCGCCCTGATCCGGGACGGGCTGGCGGGCAAGGGCGATGTGTTGGGCGTGGCGCGCATCGCTGGCATCATGGCGGCCAAGCGCACGGCGGAGCTGATCCCGCTGTGCCACCCGCTGATGCTGTCCAAGGTGGCCGTGGATTTCACCCTCGCGCCGCCCGATACGGTGGAGATCGAGGCGGTGGTGACGCTCACCGGCCGCACCGGCGTGGAGATGGAGGCGCTGACCGCCGTCAGCGTTGCCGCCCTGACCATCTACGACATGGTGAAGGCGGTTGATCGCGGCATGCGGATCGAAGGCATCCGCCTGGTGCACAAGTCCGGCGGCAAATCCGGCACCTTCGAGTCCGCGCCGTGATTTCCCTGGATGAGGCGCGGGCGCGAATCCTGGCCGCGCTCAGCCCGACACAAGCGGAAACGCTGCCGCTGGCCGCCGGCTGGAACCGCGTGCTGGCCGCGCCCCTGGCTGCCCGACTGACCCAGCCGCCAGCCGATGTCTCGGCCATGGATGGCTATGCGGTGCGCGCCGCCGATGCGCAGGCCGGCGCCGTGCTGCGGCGGATCGGCGCCGCCCCCGCCGGCCACCCCTTTGCCGGCACCCTCGGTGCGGGTGAGGCGGTGCGGATTTTTACGGGCGCCTTCGTGCCCGATGGCGCGGATGCGATCCTGCTGCAGGAAGACGCGACCGAGCAGGATGGCGCCGTGACCGTGACCGAGACGGTGGTGGCAGGCCGCTGGATCCGGCGCCGCGGCCTCGACTTCTCGGCCGGCGATGTGCTGCTGCCGGCCGGGCGCCGGCTGACCGCGCGCGATGTCGGGCTGGCGGCGGCGGCGAACCATCCCTGGCTGTCGCTGCGGCGGCGGCCGCGCATCGCCATCCTGGCGACCGGCGACGAAATCGCGCTGCCCGGCGACCCGCTGCCGCCCGGCGGCATCGTCAGTTCCAACGCCCATGCGCTGGCCGCCCTGGTGCTGGCGGGCGGGGGCGAGCCGATCGTCGCACCGATCGTGGCCGATGACCGGGACGCCATCGTGGCCGCCGCCCGTGCCGCGGCCGGCTGCGACCTGATCGTCACCACCGGCGGCGCCAGCGTGGGCGAGCATGATCTGGTGCAGGCGGCGCTGGGCCCGGAGGGCTTTGCGCTGGATTTCTGGAAGATCGCCATGCGGCCGGGCAAGCCGCTGATCTGGGGCCGGCTCGGCGCCACGCCCTTGCTGGGGCTGCCGGGCAACCCGGTCTCGGCCCTGGTGTGCGGCGTGCAGTTCCTGCTGCCGGCGCTGGCCGCGCTCCAGGCGCTGCCAGCCGGCCCGCCGCCAACCCGGATGCTGCGCGCGGGCGCGGCGCTGGCGGCCAATGACAGGCGCTTCGACCATCTGCGGGCCAGCCTGTCGCCGGATGGCGGCACCGCCACCCCCTTCCCGACGCAGGACAGTTCCATGCTGGCGACGCTGGCGCGCGCCGAGGCGCTGATCCTGCGCGCGCCCCACGCGCCCGCCCTGCCCGCGGGGGCGGCGGTGGAGGCCATCATCCTGGCTGAACTCGGCGTCTGATACCAACGGCCGCTTGCAGCGACTCGTTGGTATCTTTTTGCGTCCTCAAGCGGCGGGCGCGGCCTCCGGCCGCTTGCCTCGCGCCACTTGGCGCGGCGGCCATTCGGCCGCTCGGCCAGCGGTGCTGGCCGCAGGTCACACGATAGGGCCGTTGGTATGATCCCGGCCGCCAGGCCGTGTCACTTTCGGCGCAGCAGGGCCGCGACAATCACGATGGCGGCGATGATCAGAACCGCCACCATCCCTTCCACGACAGGGAAATTCGGCGCATCCCGCGCGACGAACAATGCGGCGATGGCGCCGGCCGCCAGCAGTAGAACCCGCACAACAAGCCCCATCATCGCCTCCCCGGTGAGGGGCGGCGGCTTCAGTGGCTGAAGCGGCGCGTGCCCCCATCCACATGGATCACCTGGCCGGTGATATAGTGCGCCCGCGGGGAACAGAGGAACACCGCCAGCACGGCCAGATCCTCGGCCTCGCCGATATAGCCCATCGGCACCTCGGCCTCGGCCCAGGCGCGGCGGGCTTCCTCGGTCGGCAGGATGCGCGCGTCGATCTGTTCGGAGCGCAGGCGGCCGGGGGGGATGGAGTTCACCGTGATCCCGTGGCGGCCGAGCGTGCGCGACAGCGCCTTGGCCCAGATATGCACGGCGCCATTCGGGGCGTTGGCGGCGTTGACCCCATGCGGCTCATCCTGGCCGGTGATGTTCAGGATGCGCCCGAAGCGGGCTGCCTGCATGGCGGGCACGAGGGCGTGGGTCATGCGTCGGCCGGCATGGAAGTTCAGCTCCATCGCCTCCATCCAGGCCTCGTCCGAACCGAGATCCTTCTGCGGGCGGCTGCCGCCGGCATTGTTCACCAGAATGTCGCAGCCGCCGAAGCGCCCCAGCACCGCATCCCGCGTGCGGGCGGCGGCGCCGGGGTCGGTGATGTCGTCCACGATCACCAAGGGCTCGGCGCTGGCGGGCAGGCTGGCGGCCAGCGCCTCCAGCAGTGGGCGGCGGCGGGCGAGGAGCGCCATGCGGCACCCCTCGGCGGCCAGCAGCGTGGCGATCGCCCGCCCCAGCCCCGCCGAGGCACCGGTCACCAGTGCCACCCGGCCGGCCAGCTTCAGGTCCATGCCCCGCGACCTCCGACTATTCGGCCCCCAACTATTCAGCCAGGGCCTTGTCCTTGCCCTTCCGCAGGCCGGGCAACAGCATGGCACCCAGCGCGATGGCGCCGATGGCCAGCAGCGTGCCCGAGATCGGCCGCTCCACGAACACCATCGGATCGCCGCGCGACAGCAGCATCGCGCGCCGCAGATGTTCTTCCATCATCGGACCCAGCACGAAGCCGATCAGCATCGGCGCCGCTTCCAGCTTCACCTTGCTGCAAAAGTATCCGAACAGGCCGAAGAACAGTGTCTGATAGACATCGAACACGTTGTTGTTCAGCGAATAGACGCCGATCGCGCAGAAGATCAGGATCGACGGATACAGGTACTTGTAGGGAACCTGCAGCAGCTTCACCCAGATGCCGATCATCGGCAGGTTGATGATCAGCAGCATGAGGTTGCCCACCCACATGCTGGCGATCAGGCCCCAGAACAGGTCGGGCTGGGCTTCCACCATGCGCGGCCCGGGCTGGATGCCCTGGATGATCAGCGCGCCGACCATCAGCGCCATCACCGCGTTGGCCGGGATGCCGAGCGTCAGCAGCGGGATGAAGCTGGTCTGGGAGGCGGCGTTGTTGGCCGCTTCCGGACCGGCCACGCCCTCGATCGCGCCAGTGCCGAACTCATGGCGATATTTCGAGACCTTGCGCTCCAGCATGTAGGAGCCGAAGGCCGCCAGCGCCGCGCCGCCGCCGGGCAGGATGCCCAGCACCGAGCCGAGCGCCGTGCCGCGCAGCACCGCCGGGGTGGCACGCATGAATTCGGCGCGTGTCAGGAACAGGCTGCCCACCTTGGAGGAGAGCACGTTGCGGCTTTCCGGCCGCTCCAGGTTCAGGATGATCTCGGCGATGCCGAACATGCCCATGGCGATCGAGACGAAGCCGATGCCGTCCGAAAGTTCCGGGATGCCGAAGGTGAAGCGCTGCTGGCCGGTCTGCACGTCGGTGCCGACCAGGCCGAGCGACACGCCGAGCACCACCATGCCGATGGCCTTGGTGACCGAGCCCTGCGCCAGCACCGCCGAGATGATCAGGCCGAGCAGCATGAGCGAGAAGTAATCCGCCGGCCCGAAGGAAAGCGCCACCTGCGTCAGCAGCGGCCCCGAGGCGGCCACCAGGATGGTGGAGACGGTGCCCGCGAAGAAGCTGCCCAGCGCCGCGGTGGCCAGCGCCGCGCCGGCGCGGCCGTTGCGGGCCATCTTGTAGCCTTCGAGCGTGGTGACCACCGAACTCACCTCGCCGGGCAGGTTCAGCAGGATCGCCGTGGTCGAGCCGCCATATTGCGCGCCGTAATAGATGCCGGCCAGCATGATGATGGCGGTGGTCGCCGGCTGGCCGAAGGTGATCGGCAGCAGCAGCGAGATGGTGGCCACCGGGCCGATGCCCGGCAGCACGCCAATGGCCGTGCCGATGACGCAGCCCAGCAGCGCGAACAGCAGATTGTCCAGGCTGAGCGCGACCTGGAAGCCAAGGCCGAGGTTGGTAATCAGGTCACCCATGGTGCCGTTTCCTTCTCACTGCACCAGGAAGGTGGGCCACAGCGGCACACGGATATCGAGCTCGCGGATGAAAACCCACCAGCAGAGCACACAGAGGAAGATGATCATGCCGATCACCCCCTTCACGGAATGGGTCTTCTCGGCGAAGGCGGCCACCGTCAGCGTCGCGGCCAGGGCCACCATCAGGCCGAACACTTCGAGCATCAGCCCGAAGGTCGCCATGCCGGCATGCACCAGGCCGATCGGGCGCCAGCCTTCCGCCATCGAGACGGTCACGCAGGCCGCGAACAGCGCGAAGCCCAGCGGATACCAGCCCGGCGCCCCCGCGCCACGGGCCACCAGATAGACCAGGAAGAAGGCGACGACCGCGGCGGGCACCGCGATGACTTCCAGCTTGGTCCATTTGTCGAGCGGGTTCGGCCCATTGAACAGGCCGAGCAACATGACCGACGCCCCGAGACCGCCCAGGATCCAGAAGGCCAGCATCGGCATGTAGCCGGGGCCCATGCGGCGCGCGGTCCCGAGTGTATGGTCGGTGTTCAGCCAGAGGCCAATGATCGCCAGGCCGAGCAAGAGCCCGCCCGCGATGAGGTCACGTGTATTGAGTTTCATTCCCACCCCTCGCCTCCCGGCTCGTCGCCCGCTACCTACACATGGCCGCGCCGGTCACGCAATCGCGCGCGGCGGCTGTTGCTGAAACTTCAGTTCACGCTTGCACCCGAAGCGCGCACAACAGGCGCCCAGGCTGCAACTTCCTGCGCCACGAATTCGGCGAACGCCGCGGAGCTCATCGCCCCGGGGCTGCCGCCCAGTTCGGCAAACCGCGCCGCCGCCGCGGGCGTGGAGACCACCGCCATGGTCTCGCGGTGCAGCCGCTCGACGATGGCGGGCGGCATGCCGGCGGGGCCGGACAGGGCGAACCAGGAGGTGCTCTCCAGCTCGAACCCCTGCTCGCGGAAGGTCGGCACCTCGGGGAAGCCCGGATGGCGGGCCGCGCTGCTCATCGCGATGGCCCGCACGCTGCCCTGCCGCACATGGCCGGCCGCCGAGGGCAGGCTGTCCGACATCATCGGCACCTGGCCCGCGATCACCGCCTGCATCGCCGGGCCCGCGCCACGGAACGGGACATGTGTGTAGGGGATGCCGGCCAGTGCCGCGAAGCGCACGATCAGCAGATGGTTGGAGGAGCCGGCACCGCTCGACGCCATGTCGAGCCCATCCTGCCGCTGCCGCGCCCGCCGCACGATGTCGGCCAGGCCGGTGATGCCGCTATCCTTGTTCACCACCCAGACCGAGGGGTTGGTGATGACCATGGCGATGTGGGTGAAGCTGCGCACCGGGTCGTAGCGCAGATTGCCGTAGAGGGCCGGGCTGATCGCGTGGCTGGCAATGTTGCTCATCACCAGCGTCTGCCCATCGGGGGCGGCGTCGGCCACCAGCTGGCTGCCGGTGGTGGCGCCCGCGCCGGCGCGGTTTTCCACCACCACCGAGACGCCCAGCCGCTGGGTCAGCCCCTCGGCCAGGAAGCGCGCGGAAATGTCGGTGGAACCGCCAGGGGCGAAGGGAACAACCAGCCTGATCGTGCCCGCGGGCCAGCCCTGTGCGCGAAGGATCGACGGTGCCGTGAGGCTCGCGGCCGTGCCGGCCAGCAACGCCCTGCGGGGGACGCGCATGTCGATCTTCCCTGTGACGTTCCTGGGCTGAGCGTATCGCACGCACCGCGCTGGCCGGGCAAGCGCAGCCGGGGGCGATCAGGGGGCGGCTGGCGGGCCTGCCTGCCCGAGCACCCAGCCCTCCCATCGGCGGATCCAAGGGTCGGCCGGGATATGGTCGGGGCGCGCACCGTCCAGAACGGCAACCAGGTTGAGCAGGCCCAGCACGCAGTCCAGCCGATCCTCGCCGGCGGCGTCGGTGCCGAAGCCCTCGGCGATGGCCTCTGCCAGATCCGCGTCGGGGCGAACGCCAAGTCGCGCCATCACCGCCTCAAGCGGCCCGGCCAGGTCGCGGCGGGCCGCCGTGTCGCGCTTGCTGCCGGCCAGCCTGAGCCCAAGCTGGCGCAGCGCCTCGGCCGGATAGACCTCGGCCAGCACGGCGCGGCCGGGGGCCAGCAGGCCGGCCAGCGGCCCCGCGAACGGCCAAAGCGCGATCGGCGCGCCGGCCCGCAGCGCGGGGCCCAGCCAATCCCGCCAGGCGGTGATCGCCGCCTTGCCCGTCTGGTTCGCGCCCAGCGTCCAGAACAGGGGCGCGCCGGCGGGCCGGTCGGCCGTGGCGCGGTCGCAGGCGCGCGACAAGGCGGCCGGCCCGGCAAAGCCCAGCGCCGCGGCATGCGCCGCGCGGCGCATGCCCCGCACGCCACGCATCGGGTAGAAGGGGCGGGCCAGGGAGACGCTCTCCAGACTGTCCGCCACCTGGAAGAACGGCTCCTCCGGCAGCCGCGCCGCGAGGAAGGCCGGGAAGTCGGGTTCCGCGCGGCCGGCGGCAAAGGCGCGCGGCAGGCCGAGCGGCAGGTCGAGCCCAAGCGCCACCGGCGCGCCGCCCGCCATCAAGCTGGGCAGCAGCCGCGCGGGGTCGCCCACCAGCCGGGGCACGGCCGCCATCCAGCCGCGCGGGGCCCGCGCCGCCACGCAGGCCCAGCGCTTGCCCGGATGCGCCGACCAATCGGCGTGTGCGGCGATCATGCGGCCCCTTGGCAGGGGCGCGCCGCCCCATGCCATAGTACGCGCCCGGCCAGGAGAGACCGATGGATGCCATGCCGCTGAAGGGCCAGGATGCGCTGCATCCGGACGGCCAATATTCCCGGGTCGCCAAATGGTTCCATTGGCTGACGGTGGGCCCGATGGCGATGGTGATCCTCTCGGGCCTGACCATCCGCTTCATGAAGGACGATGTGAAAATGTCCTTCTATGCGCTGCACGAGAATCTGGGCCTGCTGCTGCTGGGCCTGTCCGTGGCGCGCCTGGCCTGGCGCCGGCTCAGCCCGCCGCCCGCCCCCCCCAGCCACCTGCCGCCCGCCATGCAGCGCGTGGCGCATGGCGTGCACCTGGCGCTCTATGGGGCGCTGATCGCGATGCCGCTGATCGGCTTCCTGATGACGAACGCCTATGGATTTCCCATGGCGGGGCCCACGGCCATCCTTGGTGTGTTCGACCAGCCGAAATTCATGGAAGCGAACCAGACGCTGGCCTGGCTGCTGCACTGGGGGCACAGCCTGATCGGCTGGGCGCTGCCGCTGCTGATCGGCGCGCATGTCGCGGGCGCCGTCTACCACCATGCGATCCGCCGCGACGGCACGCTGCTGCGGATGCTGTAGGCGCTATTTCAGCGGCTTGTGGGCGCGGTCCAGCAGGCGGGAGAACCAGCCCTTTGGCGCTTCCACCGCCGGTTCCGCGGCGCGGGCGGCCTTTTCGGCCTCCTTCGCCTCCAGCACCGCGCGGCGTTCCTTGTCGGCGAGCCACTTCTCCAGGCTCATGCCGGCCTTGGCGGCGCGCCGCGCCTCATAGGCGCGCTGTCCCTCAGTCAGTTCCGTCGGCTTCGCCATGGCGCAGATCCTCTCCGACCCCGTCAATGGCGCGGCGCGCCCGGCCTTGCAAGACGCGCCGCGCCGGACGAGGGTACGGCATGGACCCGCGCCTCAAGGCTGGCATTTTCATCTCGATGGCGCTGCGGCTCGGCGACATTTCCGGCAAGCCCGGCATGGTCGTGCGCAAGGGCGATCCGGATGCGGGCGCCATCCTGTGCCTGTTGCGCGGCCGCGCCGGCACGCTGGTGCTGAGCCAGACGCGCGATGGCGAAGGCCGCCCCGCCTGGCTGAGGGCCACCGCGATCGGGCCGGACGCCGAGGCCGAGGCCCATGTCGCCCGCCAGGTCGCGCGCGATCCCGACCTGTGGGTGGTGGAATTCGAGGCGGGTGACTTCGTGCCACCCTTCGAGGCGCGCATCCTGAAGTAGCGGGGCCCCTCAGCCCCGGGGCTTGCCGGCCTCGCGCATCGTCAGGTCAGCGCGACGGCGCACCGCCGGGTGCAGGGCGGTCCCCAGCCCGGGTGCCACCGGCGCCTGCACGCGGCCGGCGCGTAGCTCGGGCAGCGTCGTCACCAGCTCCCGGTACCAGGTGGCGAGGGTGGCGCGCACCACTTCCTGGAAAATCGCCGTCGGCGCGTGCAGCGCAAGATGCAGCCCTGCCATGAGCGTGACCGGGCCCGTGCAATCATGCGGCGCGAGCGGTTTCGCATAGGCCTCGGCCAGCGCCGCGATCTTGCGCGCCTCCGTCAGCCCGCCGCACCAGGCCAGGTCGAGCATGACGATGTCGAGCGCATCCGCCTCCAGCATCCGGCGGAAGGCGGCGGCGCCGGCCAGCGTTTCGCTGCCGCAGATGGGGGTGCGCGTGCGGCGGCGCAGATCCGCCAGCGCCTTCGCATCATCCATTTTGCCGATCGGATCCTCGGCCCAGAACAGGTCGAACTCCTCCAGCGCGCGACAGATCCGCGCCGCGGCATCGGCACTCCAGAGGCTGTGCAGCTCCGCCATGATGTCGATCCGGTCGCCGACGGCCTGGCGGATCTTGCGGAAGGGCTCAAGCCCGGCCTTCAGCTCGGACAGGGTGATCGTCTGTCCGCCGGAGGCGGCGGCATACACGTCGAGCGGCCAGATCTTCATCGCGGTATAGCCTTCGGCGAGCAGGCTCTCGGCCAGCGCCCCCGCGTCGCGCATGAAGGCCACCTGGTCGTCATAGGGGCCGGCCGGCGCATCCTCCGCGCCGATGTCGCGCCGGCCGGGGCCCGCCACGCCGCGTGGCGTCCCGCTATTGTAGGCGTAGCCGGCGCAGGTGTTGTAGGCGCGGATCTCGGTGCGCATGGCGCCGCCGAGCATCTCATGCACGGGGATGCCGTGCCGCTGGCCTGCCAGGTCCCACAGCGCGATGTCGACGGCGCTGGCCGCCTTCACCTCGGCACTGGTGCTGTTGAAGCCGAGATAGGGGGTCAGCAATTGCCGGGACACCGCCTCGATGCGGCGCGCATCGCGACCGAGCAGCCAGGGCGCGATCTCGGCATGCAGCACGGCCTCCACCGCGGCGGCGCCGCGGAAGGTCTCGCCAAGGCCGGTCAGCCCCTCATCCGTCTCGATCTCGACCCAGATCAGGTTGGGTCGCTCGGCGATGCGCAGCGTGCGCAGGCAGGTGATCCTGGACATGCCGCTACGCCGCGCACGGGTTGTTGGTGGGGATCACGGTGCTTTCCTTTTCCCTGGACGGCCTTCGGCAAGGCTCGAGCATAGAGGCGGCCGGGTCCGGCCTGTCAAACGGCCGCCGCCTTGCCGGGACGCCGCGGGCGGCCTCAGCGCAGCAGCGGCAGCATCACGCGGCTCGGCCGCGCGGCGTCGGTGAAGATCGTGTTCGTCGCCACGCGCCGCCCGCGTGAGGCGCCATCCGCCTCGCCCGTGTTCGGATTGACGTCGTATTTCGGGAAGTTGGAGGAGGAGATGTCCAGCCGGATCCGGTGCCCGGGCAGGAACAGGTTGGCCATCGGCAAGCCGAGCCGGATCTGGCGGACCTCGCCCGGCGTGGCGAGGCGCGGGCGCGCCGGGTCCTCGGCGTAGCGCAGCCGCAGGATCGTATCCCCGAGCAGCATCGCGTAGCCTGCCGGATAGTCGGCGCTGGGCGGATGCACATCCACCAGCTTGACCGTGAAGTCGGTGTCGGGCGCGTCGGTGGCGACGAAGAGCTCCACCGCGACCGGGCCGACCAGCTGCACCGCCTCGCTGAGCGGCGCGGTCTGGAACACCACCACATCGGGCCGCGACGCCAGCGGCAGATAGGGCGGCGCGCAGCCGAAGAAGCCGGGCGCTTCCACCTGGTCGTGGCTGCCGGGGGAGGCGATCGGCTCAAGCGAGGAGAAATTGCCGCCGATCGTGGGCACCGGATGTGCAGGATCGAATTGAAAGCTGACCGCGGCAGCGCCGGCACCGGGCGCGGCCTGGTCCAGCGCGCCATCGGCATGCAGATGGAACGCGGTCGGCACGCTGTCCGGCAGCGGCCAATCGGGCGCCACGATCCAACGCCCGCCATGGTCCAGATGGCCCGCCACCGTGCGCCGCCCGCTGCCGCCACCCATCACGAAGATGCGCACCGGCGGCTCGTCATCCGGCACGCCGCGCACGGCGTGGTCCAGGAAGCGCAGGCGCTGGCGGTTCCAGTCGCCCGCCCAGGAATCGATCGGCGCATCCGGCCCGAAATCCACATCGCCGAACACAGGCTGGCTGCGCTGGCCATGCGTCCAGGGACCGAGGATCAGCCGCTGCGCCCCGCGCCCCGCACGCTTCAGCCCGGCATAGTTGGCGGTGACCGTCCCGGGATAGGGGTCGAACCAGGACGACATGTGCAGCACGCACGCATGGCTGTAGCGGTCATGGAACCCCTCCGCCCAGATGCCGGCGCGCCGCCAAGTCTCATCGAAGGTGCCCGCGCGCCACTGGTCCAGCAGCACCCTCTCATAGGCCGGGTGGTGGCGCAGCGGCGAATGTCCGGCCCGCCAGGGCAGGCGGGTGAACCAGGCGGCCAGGTCTTCGCCCGCCAGCGCCGCGCGCAGCACCGGATCGGCGGCGGCCTCGGGGGATCGGCGGGCCTCGTTGAAGGCCCAGCTCGCCTGCTTCATCTCGAAGGCGCCATTGTGGCGGATCGCGTTGCGCCAGCCATTGTCGAAGCCACCGGAATCCAGCACCTGCGCCACCAGGCCGGGCGGGTCGAGGCAGCCCAGCGCCGCGCCGGAATGCGCGCCGTAGGACATGCCGATGGTGGCGATCCGCCCGTCGCACCAGGGTTGCGCCAGGATCCAGGCGCAGCTGTCGAACCCGTCCGTCGCCTCGTTCAGGTATTTTTCGAACAACCCCTCGGACTCGCCCCGGCCGCGGCAATCCTGCAGCAGCACGGCATAGCCTGCACAGGTGAAGACCGCCGCCAGCCTCGGCCCATCCATGGGCGTGGGCTCGGCCGCCGTCACCTCCACGCTGCGGGGCGCGTCGCGCCCATAGGGCGTGCGCTCCAGCACCACCGGGAAGGGCCCGTCGCCCGCCGGCAGATAGAGGCTGGCGGCGAGATGGGCGCCGTCGCGCATCTTCATGCGCAGCAGGCGCCTCATCGGGCGATGCGCGCGAAGCGGACCGAGGTTTCGTCCAACATGTTGGCGTCATGCACGACATCCCCGCGCGAGGCCCAGAAGGATTTCTGCCAGAGCAGCGGGATGATGCCCTGATCCTCCATGGCGATGCGGGTCGCCTGCGCGAGCAGGCGGTTGCGCTCCTCCGGGTCGAACACCTCGAGCGCCCGGGCCAGCGCCGTGTCGAAGTCAGGATTCGAATAGCGGCCGCGGTTGATGCCGCCCATGCCGCGCGGCAGGTCGCGCGTGGCGAGCAGGCCGCGCAGACCGTCGGCGGAATGCGGGCTGGCGCTGTTGTAGGCGAACAGGAAGGCGGAGAAGCGCTGGTCGGTCGCCTGCCCGATATAGACGTTGAACGGCATGGTGGACACGCCGTTCACGCGGATGCCGCCGCGCGCCAGCATCTGGCCCAGCGCCTGGGCCGTCGCCGCATCCTGCGCGAAGCGGTTGTTGGAGGAATGGATGGTCAGGCCGAAGCCGTTCGGCCAGCCGGCTTCGGCCAGCAGGGCACGCGCCCGCGCCGGGTCGAAGGGCATGGGCGTGAGCGCCGGGTCGTGGCCGCCCTGTCCGACCGGCACGATCTGCCCGGCCGGCACGCCGGCGCCCGACAGCAGCGTGTTCACCAGCGCTTCCCGGTTGATCATCATCGAGAGGGCCTGCCGCACGCGCCGGTCGCGCAGCGGGTTGCGCGCCATCGGCCGGCCCTCGGCGTCGGTCACGAAGGGGCTCTCGTCGCGCCCCTGGTCGAGCGCCATATAGGCCATGCGCGGGGTGACGATGGCGGTCACGCGCACCCCCCGTTCGCGCTCCAGCCGCGCCACGTCGCCGGATGGCACGCCGTCGATCACCTCGACCGCGCCCGACAGCAGCGCCGAGACGCGCGCGGCGGGGTTGGTGATGAAGCGCACGGTCACGCGCTCGAATTCCGACGCGCCGCGCCAATGGCCATCGAAGCGCTGGAGGCGCATCTGGTCGCCCGGCGTCCAGGACACGAAGCGCATCGGCCCGGTGCCGATCGCGGCGCGCCCGGCATTGAAATCCGCCGTGCTGGCGCCTTCCGCGGCGCGGCGCGACGCGATGTAGACCTGCCCGATCTGCTCCAGCAGCAGCGGTGTCGGGACGCGGGAGGTGACGCGGATGGTGTGGGCGTCCACCACCGTCATCGTGGCGATGTCGCCCACATTCCGCGCCCAGGAGGAGGGGCTGTTCGGCACATCCTTCGCGCGGGTCAGGGAGAAGACGACATCTTCCGCCGTGAAGGGCGAGCCGTCATGGAAGCGCACGCCTTCCCGCAGCCGGATTTCCCAGGTCAGCGGATCGACCACCTGCCAGGAGGCCGCGAGCGAGGGGCCGATGGCCTGGTTGACGTCGAAGTTCAGCAGGCTGTCGTAGATGTTGCGCATCGTGGATGCGTCGTTGCCCGCATTGTTGAAGTGCGGGTCGATGGCGGCGTGCTCGGCCACGCGCCCCATCGTCAGGTCGCGCGCAGCGGCCGGCGGGGTGGCGTGCGCGGCGCCGAGTGCCAAGGCCATGGCCAGGGCTGGCCGGCAGGATAGCTTGATCATGGTCATCTTCCCCCTCTGCGGTCTCGCGTTCCGTGCGATTGACGCGTTATCCGTGCAGAGCCTACCATTCTTACTCTGTGTAAGGAAAGCCAATGGCGGCCGACCAGCTTCGGACCAGGCGGCAGACACGGGCTTGCGTGCTCGACCGGCTGCAGGCCACGGGCGGTCTGTTCCGCCCCCAGCTTGCCGCCGATTGCGACCTGACCGAGGCCAGCATCTCCCGGATCCTGGCGGATCTGAAGGAGGAGGGGCTGGTCGAGGAGATCCGCCGCCCGGCGCCCTATCCGGGCGGCCCCTCACAGATCGTTACACTGCGTGCGGATCAATGGGTGGCGGGGTTCACCCTGGGCAATGGCCGGCTCGCCTTCGGGGCGGCGACGCTTGGCCAGGAGATCGGCTATCTTGAGCGACTGCCCCTGCCCGATGTCAAGGACCGCCACGCCATCGCCGCCGCCTTCGACCAGGCCATCGCCGCGCTCAGCGCCTGGTGCGCCGGGCGGGGCGTGGTGCCGCTGCGCATCGGCGTCTCCGTCCCCGGCCTGCGCGCGCCGCCGACGGCGCCGAACCCGATCGCCGCGCTCGACGCCGCCTGGCTGTCCGGCCGCCTGCACGAAGCCTTCCCGACGGTGCCGCATGGGCTGGCCAATGCCGTCGCGGCGCGGGCGGCGGCGCACCTGTTCGGCCCTGGCAGCGCGCCGATCGGCACGCGGCACCTGTTCGTCCATCTGGGCCGCGGCATCGGCGGCGCCTGGGTTGAACCGGTCACCGCCGCGGCGCCCATCCGGGCGATCGAGTTCGGCCATCTTATCGTCCAGCCCGGCGGCCCGGCCTGCCGCTGTGGCCATCGCGGCTGCCTGGAAGCCTTCGCCTCGGCCGGCGCCATCGGCCGCATCTTCGGCATCGCCGAGGCGGAGATGATTGCCGCAGACAGCGAATGGCCGAGGCTCGCGCGGATGACCGCGCGGCGACGCGCGCTGCTGGCGGAGGCGCTGCATCGCATCGGGCTTGCCATCGGCAATGTGCTGAACATCGTGCCCGTCTCGCTCGTCGCGCTGTCCGGCTGGCCGAGCGCCCTGGCGGCGGAAGACCGCGCGGCGATCGGGCAGGGCATGGCGGACAGCATCTTCGGCGGCGCCACCGCGCTGCGCGTGCCGCTGCGCTTCCTGCCCTCGACATCGGGTTCCGATCCGCGCCCGGCGCTGGCCTGGGCCATGCATGAGCTGGTGCGCGATGGCGGCCTGGCGCCGCGCCAGACCAGGGCGCGGCAACTGGCTGCGGGCTAGAGCACTATCCGTCCAATTGGACGGATGTCGTGCTCTATAACTTATTGCTTCTAGGGCAAGAATTCCGATCGAATGATTCCATTCGATCGGAAATTGCTCTAGCGAAGCGAGCGTTCAAGCAAACGCCGCCTGCGCCCGGCATTGCCCGGGCCCGGCGGCACAAGGAAGGCCCACGGCGCGATCGCCGCGAGGGCCAGGGGGGAAACACGATGAGGAAACTGCTACCGGCCATCGGCCTTGCCATGCTCCTGGGGCAGGGCGCATCGGCCCAGGCCCCCTCGGCCGAAGCCTGCGGCGGCCTCGCCGCGCTTCGCATCGGCGCCGCCCAGATCACGCTGCCCAGCGGCGGCGCCGAGGTGACCTCCGCGACGCAGGTCGAGGACGCGAATGGCCGCCATTGCCGCGTCATGGGGGCGATACGGCCGGTGGACCCGGCCGCGCCCAGCATCCTGTTCCAGGCGAACCTCCCGGCGCGCTGGAACGGTCGGGCGCTGCAATTCGGCGGCGGCGGCTACAATGGACGCATTCCAAACACCACGGGGCTCGAGGTGCATGGGCTCGCCGGCACGCCCACACCGCTGGCGCGCGGCTTCCTGACCTTCGGCGGGGATTCCGGCCACCAATCCGCGAGCGCCAACGACGCCTCCTTCGCGCTCAATCCGGAAGCGCTGCATAATTTCGGCTACCAGCACATCCGCAAGACGCTGGATGCCGTGCGCCAGGTCGCGATCGCGCATTACGGCCAGCCGCCGCGGCGCGTTTACTATAATGGCGGCTCGACCGGCGGGCGCGAGGGGCTGACCGCGGCGATCCGCTGGCCCGAAGCCTATGACGGCATCATCGCCTGGTATCCGGTGTCCAGCTTCATGGGGCTGCGGCTGTGGGGCGCGCTGCTGGCCCAGGCGGTCTATGCCGAGGAGGCGGCCGGCTGGATCCCGCCGGCCATGGTCGAGCGCATCCAGCGCGAGTCGATCGCGCGCTGCGATGGGCTCGATGGCGTCGCGGATGGGCTGGTGAGCAACCCGGATGCCTGCCGCGCGACCTCGGCCAGCGCGCTGGCGGCGCTGCGCTGCCGCGGCGGGGAAACCGGACACCCGGCGCATTGCCTGACTGCCGCGCAGGCCGAGCGCACGATGCGGATCTACCACCAGGGCTATGAGCTGCCCTTCGCCTTCGCGAATGGGGCGCGTGACTATCTGGGCTACAACAGCCTGGAAGGCATCGCGATGCAGCTGGGAAGCCAGCCCGGGCTGCTCTCGCCGCCGCGATCAGGGCCCAACGCGCATCACGTTGATCGCGCCTACCAGTTCTTCCGCTATTTCGTGAACCAGGGCCGCGACTTCGACATCCGCCAGTTCGACGTCACCCAACCCGGGCCCGTTCGGGATCGGATCCTGGAGATTTCCGGCCTGTTCGACGCGACGGCGACCGACCTGTCGCGCTTCGCCGCGCGCGGCGGCCGGATCATCTGGCTGCACGGCCATGACGACCCCTCGGTCAGCCCGCTGGAAAACCGGCGCAATGTCCAGGCCGTCATCGCCCGCATGGGACAGGATCAGGCGGACCGCTTCCTGCGCTACTTCGAGATCCCGGGGCTTGCGCATGGCGGCGGGCGGTTCGCCCCGCAATGGGAGAGCCTGGCGGCGCTCGACAATTGGGTGGAGAACGGCACGCCGCCGGATGCCGCGATCGTCACGGACGGCACGCGGAGCGACACGGCGGGTCGCACCCGTCCGCTCTGCCGCTTCCCCACCTGGCCGAAATATCTGGGCCAGGGCGACCCGCGCCTGGCGGCAAGCTTCGCCTGCGTCGCGCAATAGCGCGGATGCGGCCAGATCATTACGGCTTTCGTTGTTGAAGCGTTTGACGGGCGCATCCGGCGGTGGTTTTCCCCGCCGGCTGCATCCCGGCCCCAACCTTCCACAGCCCCTCGGCGGGCCGCCCATCGCGATCATTGTCGCGCGAACCGGCCTCGCCCTATATCTCCTCCCCGGATGATCCAGACCCTTCCCCTGCACCCCGATCGCGACCTGCTGGCTGGCGAATTGCACGCCCGCCCGCCCCAGCCCCTTGCCACGCCGGTCACCCTCAGCCGCCTGGCGCAGCTGACCGAGCCCGGCCAGGACAAGGCGGCGGGCATCGCGCATGTGGCGCAGCTGTGCCGCCGCTACGGCGTCACGCCGCCGGCCCCGGGCGCCGATTACTTCCTGGCCGATTTCGGGCGCTTCACGCTGCGCTACGAACGCCACACCGAATTCGATGGCTGGACCTTCTTCCGCCCTGCCCAGCCCGGCCCCGACCCTTTCGAGGAAACCGCGATCGAGGCGGTGCCGACCGATTGGCTGGCCGGCCTGCCCGGCCGCGCGCTGGTCGCCTGCCATATCGCCGTGCTGCACACGGATGGCGAGGATGAGCCGCCGCCCCCCGGCTGCTTCGTGCCCGACAATCTGGCCGGCTCCAGCCTGACCGGCGGCGCCGCCACCGCCTGGACCGATTTCCGGCTCGGCCCGGATGGCTTCACCCGCGTGCTGGTGCAGGACCATGGCATGAGCGCCGCGCTGGCCGGCCGCCTGGCGCAGGCGCTGTGGGAGATCGAGACCTATCGCATGCTGGCCCTGCTGGCCCTGCCGCAGGCGCGCGCCTGTTCGGCCGAACTGGGCGCGGCCTCGGCCCGCCTGGCTGCGCTGGCCGCCCGCCTGCCGGGCCTCGTGGAGCTGGAGGAAGAACGCGTGGCGTTGGAGGAACTGACCGACCTCGCCACCACCATCGAACGCCTGGCGGCCGAGACGGCGGACCGGTTCAGCGCATCCCGCGCCTATCACGCGCTGGTCGGCAAGCGGCTGCAATCGCTGCGGGAAGAAAGGCTGCGTGGTCTGCCGACGCTGGCCGACTATCTGGAACGCCGCCTGGACCCGGCGATCGCCACGGTGGAGGCGACGGGCGCGCGCATCGCCAGCATGTCGGTGCGCTGCGGCCGCGCGGTGGACCTGCTGCGCGCCCGGGTGGCGGTGGCGCAGGAATCGCAGACCCAGAAGCTGCTGATCGCCATGGCCGATACCGGCCGCGCGCAGCTGCGCCTGCAGGAAACCGTGGAAGGGCTGAGCGTGGCGGGCATCAGCTACTATCTGCTGTCGCTGGCCGGCTATGCGCTGAAGCCCCTGGCCGAGGGGCGCTTCGGGCTGGATGCGGTGCTGGCCGCGCTGGTGCCGGTGGTGGCGGGCTTCGTGTGGGTGCGCACGCGCCGGCAGCGCCGGCGGGTGTTGCAGGCCAGCCAGCAGGGCTGAGGCGTCGCTGCGCGGCGTTGCGCCCCTCCGGTGGATCGCGGATACAGGCGCCGGACGCCTTCAAGGCGGGGCCGGTAACCAAAGCCCCGCAATCAGGAGCATGACAGGTGACGATTTCCCCGATCGGTATCCGTTTTCTGGCCGACGAACATAAGTACAAGCCGCTGCCCGAGACCGTTCACCTTCTTGGCAAGCAGACGATCCTGGCCGATTTCGAGGGCATCCGTTACCTGCTGCGTGCCTGCGGGGTCGAGCCGCGCGACATCGTGCCGGAATATGAGACGGCGACGGTGCAGAGCCTCGGCGCGCCGAAACTGTCCGACAAGTCGCTGTTCGAGATGTTTGGCGTCAAGACCATCCGCGCCTTCGACCATAGCGATTTCGAAGGTGCCGACATCGTGGTCGACCTGACCAAGCCGATCGGCGACCAGCACGCCGACACCGCCGACCTGATCTATGACGGCTCGGTGATGGACAATATCTTCAACCCGGCGGTCGCGATGCAGAATGTCGCGCGCATCCTGAAGCCGGGTGGCCGCTATATCGGCTTCAATGCGGGGTCCACCCGCGGCCTGCCGGCCTATGTGGCGTTCAACCCCTACTGGTTCTTCGATTTCTTCGTCGCCAACCATTTTGCCGACGTGAAGATCTATGTGCTCGATTTCGGCCCGGTCAGCCGCAGCGGCAGCTGGGCGGAAGCCAGGGTCGATTTGCTGGATTGCCATGCGGACCATCGCAACACCCATGCCTATCCGGTCGGCACCAACGCCGTCTCGCTGTTCATCGTCGCCGAGAAGGCGGCGGATTCGACCTCGCAGGAATATTACTCGCAGGGCTGCTACCGGCTGCCCGAGGAATGGACCGATTTCGACCGCAAGCTGGCCCGGATCCAGGCCAGCCCGCGGCCCGATCTGGCGCTGCGGCGGCAGGCGGATTCGGTCGGCGGCACGGGGGGCTTCCGCTATGTCGGCAACATCGACACCGATGGCGACTTCAAGCGTAGCCCCGACGAGGTGCTGCCGCCGGTGACCCTGATCAACATGGCCGATTCCTTCGCCGGCCATGATTGGAGCTGGCCGAGCCAGCACCAGGGCATTTCCTGGCGCTGGATCGAGGGGGTGTCAGCCATCCTCCTGCCCGCCCAGCCGAAGCCCTTCCGCATCGTCGGGCATGTGCATACCTCGAAGGGGGATCAGCATATCCGCGCCATCCGCATGCGCTATGCCGGGGCGGAGCTGCCGGTGAAGGTGAAGGTGGCCAACGGCTTCTATACGCTGGAAGCCGAGGCGCCCGCCTTCGCCTACCCGTCCCAGGTCGAATTCCACGGCCGGGATGTGGCGCTGTCGCGGGTCGAGTTCCGCTGAGCGTTCCCTCGATCGCCGGCGGGCCGGTCAGCCCGTCGGTGCGCGACCATTGATGGCAGCGGCGATCCGCTCGAACCCTTCTTCCAGCAGTGCCGGCGGGCAGCCGAAGTTAAGCCGGGCAAAGCCGCGGCCGGGTTCCCCGAAATCCAGCCCTTCGTTCAGCGCCACGCGCGCATGGGTGCGCAGCCAGGCGCCGGGCAGTTCGCCGCCCATCGGCACGCCCCGGAAATCGAGCCAGGCCAGGTAGGTCGCCTCCAGCTTCGCCATCGTCACGCCGGGCAGGCGGGTGGCAACCGCCTGGGCCAGCCAGTCGCGATTGGCCTCCAGCCGGCGCAGCATGGCGGCGCGCCAGGGCGCCCCCTGGCGCAGCGCCGCCTCGGTCGCGTCCATCGCCAGCATGCTGCCGCCCGCCACCATGCCAAGCCGCGCGGCTTCGAACCGGGCACGCAGGCCGGCATCCGGGATGATCGCCCAGCCGAGCCCAAGCCCCGCCAGATTATAGGTCTTGCCGCCTGACATCAGGGTGATGGTGCGCGCCGCCACCTCGGGCGACAGGGACGCGATCGGCACATGGCGTCGCCCGTCCAGCACCAGATCGGCATGGATCTCGTCCGAGACGATCCAGGTATCGGTGGCGAGGCAGGCCTCGGCCATCGCTTCCAGCTCGGCCCGGGTGAAGACGCGGCCGCAGGGATTGTGCGGGTTGCACAGCAGGAACAGGCGGGCGCGGCGGGCTGCGGCGGCGAAGCGATCCGCATCGACGCCCCAGGCCGGGCCCTCCAGCGGCGCCTCGACCAGCTCCAGGCCCGCCAGGCCCGGCACCGCCAGCATCGGGTGATAGACGGGGGTTTGCAGCAGCAGCCCCTCGCCGGGCCGGGCCAGGGCGCGCGCGGCCATGTTGAAGCCGGGCACCACGCCGGCGAGGAAGACGATGGCCTCCGGCCGGATCGCCCAGTCGAAATCGCGCGCCACGGCCTCCACGATCGCGGCCCGCAGCCCGTCCGTCGGCATTGTGTAGCCAAAGACCGGATGGTCCAGCCGCGCCCGCATGGCCTCGACGGCGACGGGCGGGGCCGGGAAGTCCATGTCGGCCACCCACATGGGCAGGATGTCGGGGCCATAGCGCGTCCATTTGACGCTGGCGGTGCCGTGCCGGTCGACCGGCGTCTCGAAATCGAAGTCCATCCCGCCCCACTCCCGTCGCGGCCAAGTGCCGCCTGTGCCGCAAGCGCCGGGCGCGGGCAAGGCGGCCGGGGTCGCTCAAGACCCGCCGATCAGGATGCCGGTGGCCAGCACCAGCCCGCCCCCCAGCAGCACCTGGAACATCGCCCGCCCCACGGGGGTGTCCATGTAGTGCTTCTGGATCCAGACGATCGCCCACAATTCCAGGAACACCACCACCAGCGCGATGGCGGTCGCCGTCCAGAAGGCCGGGATCAGGTAGGGCAGCGCGTGCCCCAGCCCCCCCAGCGTGGTCATCACGCCGGATGCCAGGCCGCGCTTCCAGGGCGCGCCCCGGCCCGAGAGCTTGCCATCATCATGCGCCGCCTCGGTGAAGCCCATCGAGATGCCCGCGCCGAGCGAAGCCGAGAGCCCGACCAGGAAAGTGGTCCAGGGATCCTGCGTGGCGAAGGCCACGGCGAAGATGGGCGCCAGGGTGGAGACCGAGCCATCCATCAGCCCCGCCAGCCCCGGCTGCACCCAGGTCAGCACGAATTGCCGGCGTGCGCCGCGATCCTCCTCGGCGGCGGCGTCGCCATCTAGCTGCTCGGCGCGGATGCGCTCGGCCTTGGCTTCGTGCCTGGCCTCGGCGGCGGCCAGGTCGCCCAGCAGGCGCCGCACCTCGGCATCCTCGGTGCGGGCGGCTGCGGCCAAGTAGAAGCGGTGCGCGGCCTGCTCCATGGCCTGCGCTTCCTCGCGGATGCGCGCAATGCCCAGCGTCTCGAACAGCCAGACCGGGCGGCGGCTGTAGAAATCCGCCACATGTTCGCGCCGGATCGGCAGGATCAGCTCGCCAAAGCGGGCCCGGTACAAATCGATCAGGCGGCGGCGATGTTCGTTTTCCTCGGCCGCCATCGCCTCGAACAGGGCGGCCGAGGCCGGGTACTGCGCCCGCAGCCGGCTGGCATAGAGCGCGTAGATCGCCCCATCCTCCTCCTCGGACGAAATGGCCAGCGCCAGCAATTCCTGCGCGCTGAGACTGTCGAAACGGCGGCGACCCGACCAGGGGGCGAGGGGAAGGCGGAACATGCGGCTGGCTCCTCGGCTGGCGTGCAGCGCAGCATGCGCCTGCCGGCCCGGCGGCGCCATGCGCGTGGACGCTGGGCAGATCCGCTGCCAACCTGCCGTTGCTTGGCGGGAGGAACAGATGCGCGTGGGTGTGGTGGGTCTTGGCCGGATGGGCGGGGCCATGCTGGCCAGGCTGCGGCAGCAGGGCGTGGCAGCGGATGGATTCGATCTCGACCCCGCCCGCGGCGGCGTGGCGCGGCTGGAGGCGGTGGCGGCGCCGCTGCTGATCCTGTCGCTGCCCCACGCCGATGCGGTGGCATCGGTGTTGGCCGGCCTGCTGCCCGCGCTGCCGGCCGGCGCCTTGCTGGTCGATACCTCCACCATCGATCCGCTCGCCGCCCGGCGCTTCGCGACCCAGGCGGCGGCGGTGGGCGTGCCTTATCTGGACGCGCCGGTCTCCGGCGGCCCCGCCGGCGCGGCGGCGGGCACGCTGACCATGATGGTCGGCGGCGAGGAGGCGGCGCTGGCGGCTGCGCGGCCTGGCCTGGCGCAGATCGCCACCCGCATCCTGCATGTCGGCCCGGCCGGCGCGGGGCAGGTGGCCAAGCTGGTGAACAATCTTCTCGTGGCGACGCACCTGGCCGTTGCGGCCGAGGCACTGCGCATGGGCGCGGCGGCGGGCGTGCCGGCCGAGGGGTTGCTCGCGGTCGTGAATGCCGCCTCCGGCCGGTCGGCCGCCACCGAGGTGAATTTCCCGCGCTGGATCCTCTCGGGCAGCTTTGACTCCGGCTTCGCGGCCGGGCTGATGCGCAAGGATGTGCGGCTGGCGCTGGACCTGGCGGCGGCTGTCGGCGCGCCGCTTTCCGCCTGCGCCGCCGCCGCCGCCCTATGGGAGACCGACGCCGTGGCCGATGCCGAGGATTTCAACCGCCTGCCGGCCGCCATCCTGGCAGGGCGCGCGCCATGAGCGCCGCCACCGAAGCGGCGGCCGGCATCGCCGCGCTGCTGGGCGGCCAGTTGGGCAGCCTGGTCGGCGGCGCCATCGTCACGGGCAGCGGCGCCGACTTCGCGCTGCAGGATCCGGTCACCGGCACGCCCTTGCTCAGCTATGCCAGCGCGGGCCCGGCCGAGGTGGCGCGGGCCGCACCCGCCGCCGCGCGGGCCCAGCGCGCCTGGGCCGCGCTGGCGGCCGCCGAGCGGGGCAGGCGGCTGTTTGCCCTCGGCGCCCTGCTGCGGCGGGACCAGGCGGCGCTGGCCCGGCTGGAATGCGCCAATACCGGCAAGCCGCTGCGCGACTGCCTGGCCGAGGCCGCGCGGGTGGCCGAGATGGCGGAATATTGGGCCGGCTGGTGCGACAAGATCGAGGGACGGACCATCCCCGTCCCCTCCGGCCATCTTGTGTATGTGCGGCGCGAGCCGATGGGCGTGGTGCTGGCCATCACGCCGTGGAACGCGCCGCTGTTCACCTGCGGCTGGAACGCGCTGCCGGCGCTGGCGGCGGGCAATGCGGTGCTGCTGAAACCCTCCGAGCATACGCCGCTGAGCAGCCTGGCCTTTGGCCGCCTGGCGCTGGAGGCCGGGCTGCCGGAAGGCCTGGTGCAGGTGCTGGCCGGCCCCGGCGCCGCGCTGGGCCCCGCGCTGCTGGCCGCGCCCGAGGTGGCGATGGTGACCTTCGTCGGCGGTGCCGCCGGCGGCGCCAGCGTGGCCGCCGCCTGCGCCCGGCGCATGATCCCCTGCGTGTTGGAACTCGGCGGCAAGTCGGCCAACATCGTCTTTGCCGATGCCGACCTGGAGCTGGCGGTGCAGGGGGCGCAGCAGGCGATTTTTGCCGGCAGCGGCCAATCCTGCGTCGCGGGCTCGCGCCTGCTGGTGCAGCGTTCGGTGGCGGAGCCCTTCCTGGCGATGCTGGCCGCGGCGGCGGCGCGCATCCGGCTCGGCGATCCGCTGGACATGGCGACCGAGGCCGGGCCGGTGGCCACCGCCCGCCAATTCGCCCATGTCCAGCACCTGATCGCCGCCGGCGTGGCCGAGGGGGCCGGGCTGCTCGCCCCGCCGCGCGACCCAGGCCTGCCGCAGGGCGGCTTCTGGGTGCCGCCCACGCTGCTGACCGGCGTCACCCAGAGCGCCCGCATCGCGCAGGAGGAGGTGTTCGGCCCGGTGGTCGCCGCCATCCCGTTCGACGATGAGGCCGAGGCGGTGGCGATGGCCAACGCCACCCCCTTCGGCCTGGCGGGCGCGGTCTGGACGCGTGACCTCGGCCGCGCGCATCGGGTGGCGGCGGCAGTGCGGGCCGGCACCTTCTGGGTGAATGGCTATCGCACCATCCATGTCAGCGTGCCCTTTGGCGGCTTTGGCGCATCCGGGCATGGCCGTTCCTCGGGACAGGAGGCGCTGGCCGCCTATACCCAGGCCAAGGCGGTCTGGGTGGAGACGGCCGAGACACCGACGCTGGGCTTCGGCCACCGCCCCCCTTGAGCCCGAGTGCCCGCCCGGCCTAGCCTGTGCCGATCGCTGGGGAGACAACCAACATGCTTCGTCGTGACCTGCTGGCCAGGGGCGCTGGCCTGGGCGCTAGCCTGGGCGCCGGCCTTGCCGCCACCGCGCTGCCGCGCTTCGCCATCGCGCAGCCCGCCGCCGCCCGCACGCTGCGCTACGTGCCGCACGCCAACCTGCCCAACATCGACCCCTTCACCAACACCGCCTTCGTGGCCCGCGACCACGCCTTCCTGGTCTATGACCAGCTCTACGGCATGGACGAGCAGTTCCGCCCGCAGCCGCAGATGGTGGAAGGCCATGTCGTCGAGAATGACGGGCTGCTCTGGCGCTTCACGCTGCGCGAGGGGCAGCGCTTCCATGACGGCACGCCGGTCCGCGGGCGGGATTGCATCGCCTCCATCCGCCGCTGGGGCGCGCGCGATGCCTTCGGCCAGGCGTTGATGGCCCGCGTGGCCGACATGACCGAGGTCAGCGACCGGGTGTTCGCCATCCGCCTCAACCGGCCCTTCCCCAAGATGATCGACGCCTTCGCCAAGGTGACGACCTCCTGCCTGTTCATCATGCCCGAGCGGCTGGGCAATGTGGATCCGTCCACCAACATCACCGAGGCGGTCGGCTCCGGCCCCTACCGCTTCCTGCGCGACCAATGGGTGCCCGGCAGCCGCGTGGTCTATGAGCGGTATGCCGACTACAGGCCGCGGGAAGGTGCGCCCAGCATGACCTCGGGCGGCAAGGTGGCGCATTTCGACCGCGTCGAATGGGTGATCATGCCCGATCCCTCCACCGCCTCCGCCGCGCTGCAGGCCGGCGAGATCGATTGGTGGGAGCAGCCGACGGCCGATTTGTTCCCGCTGTTCATGCGCGGCGCCGCGGCGCGCAACATCGCCGTCGACGTCATCAACAATACCGGCCTGATCGGCATCTTCCGGCCGAACCACCTGACCGCGCCGTTCAACAACCCGGCCGTGCGCCGCGCCGTGGTGACCGCGGTCAACCAGATGGACTTCATGACCGCGGTGATCGGCGACCAGGGCATCCCCGGCCGGCCTAATCTGCGGCGCGAGGGCATCGGCTATTTCGCCCCCGAAAGCCCCTCGGCCTCCACGGTCGGGCTCGACCGGCTGCGCAAGAACATCGAGGCCGCGCGCGCCGAATTGCAGGCGGCCGGCGCACTGGGTGCGAAGCTGCTGCTGATGTCGGCCACCGACCTCTATTCGATCAACCAGGCCTCGCTGGTCGGCGCCGACCTGTTCAGCCGGATGGGCTTCAATGTCGATCTCGCTGCCACCGACTGGGGCACGATGGTGGCGCGCCGCGCCAGCCGCAACCAGGTGGAGCAGGGCGGCTGGAGCGGCTTCTTCACCTTCTGGTCGGGCGTCGATCATTGGAACCCGGCGAGCCACGCCTCGATCCGTGGCCATGGCGCCGCCTCCTGGCCCGGCTGGCCGACCATCCCGGCGCTGGAGACGCAGCGCGACGCCTGGTTCGACGCGCCGAACGACGCGGCCGCGCTGGCGGCGACCACGGAGATGCAGCGCGTCGCCTTCGACGAGGTGCCCTATGTGCCGACTGGCATGTATTACCAGCCGACGGCCTATCGCCGGAACCTCACCGGCATCCTGAAGGGCCAGCCGCCGCTGTTCTGGAACGTGCGGCGGGGCTGAGGACATCGCGACGGCTTCCATGCCGCCGGTGGTGACGTTGCGGCGGCGGCATGTGCTGGCCGGCCTTCTACCCTTGGCTGCGCCCGCATTGGGCCAGGGGGTCGGCGGCGCCGCGCCGCCGCTGCGCTTCGTGCCGCAGGCGGATGTGGCGATCCTCGACCCGATCGTCACCACCGCCTATGTCACCCGCAACCACGCCTATCTGGTGTGGGACACGCTCTATGGGCTGGACGCCGACTGGCGCCCGCAGCCGCAGATGGTGGAGGGTCATCTGGAGGAAGAAGGCGGGCGGCGCATCACCATGCGCCTGCGCGAGGGCCTTCGCTTCCATGATGGCACGCCGGTGCGCGCGGCCGATTGCGTCGCCTCGGTGCGGCGCTGGGCGGCGCGTGACCCGCTTGGCCAGGCGCTGCTGGCGCTGACCGAGGAGCTGGCGGCGCTGGATGATCGCAGCTTCCGCTTTCGCCTGCGCCGGCCTTTCCCGCTGCTGTTCGAGGCGCTGGCCAAGCCCGCAGTGCCGGTCTGCTTCATCATGCCCGAACGGCTGGCGACGCAGGACCCCAGCCGGCCCTTCCGCGGCGAGCTTATCGGCTCCGGCCCCTTCCGATTCTTGGCGGAGGAACGTGTGCCCGGCGCGCGTCTGGCCTATGCGCGCTTCGATGGCTATGTGCCCCGCGCCGAGGGCACGCCCGGCTGGACTGCCGGGCCAAAGCGCGCGCATCTCGACCGCGTCGAATGGCATGTCACGCCCGATGCCGCCACCGCTTCAGCCGCGTTGCAGGCGGGCGAGGTGGATTGGTGGGAACAGCCGACCGCCGATGTGCAGCCGCTGCTGCGGCGCAACCGCAACATCGTGCTCGACATTCCTGACCCGACGGGGCTGATGGCCGTCTGCCGGCTGAACCATCTGCACCCGCCCTTCGACAATCCGGCAATCCGCCGCGCCCTGCTGGGCGCGCTGAGCCAGGCGGATTTCATGACGGCGGTGATGGGCATCGACCGCAGCCTGTGGCGCGAGGGGGTTGGCTTCTTCCCGCCCGGCACGCCCATGGCGTCCGACACCGGGCTCGACCTGCTGACCGCGCCGCGCGACCTGGATCGCGCCCGGCGGGAAATTGCGGCGGCCGGCTATCGCGGCGAACGCGTCACGCTGATCGCGGCGTCTGACTTCCCGACGCTGAACGCCATGTCGCAGGTGGGCAATGATCTGTTCCGCCGGCTTGGCTTCAACGTGGACTATGTGGCGACCGATTGGGGCAGCGTGGTGCAGCGCCGCGCCAGCCGCGAACCACCCGAGCGCGGCGGCTGGAGCCTGTTCTTCACCTTCGCCGCCGGGCTCGATTTCTTCCATCCGGGCGGCCACACGCTGCTGCGCGGGCAGGGGGATGCGGGCTGGTTCGGCTGGCCGCGCATCCCAAGGTTGGAGGAACTGCGCGAGGAATGGTTCGCCGCCGTCGATGTGCCGGCGCAGCAGGCGATCGCGCGGCAGATGCAGGCGGTGGCCTTCGAGGAGGTGCCCTACCTGCCGCTCGGCCAGTATTTCCAGGCCACGGCCTGGCGCCGCGGATTGGTTGGCGTGTTGAAGGGCCCGCCCTTGTTCTGGAACGTCCGCCGCGGCTGAAGGCGCTTGCCGGACGGGGTGCGAGCGTGTCTGATTGCGCGCAGCAAGCAGGGGGATAAGACAATGCAACGGCGCAAGCTTCTGGCTGCCGGTGCGGCCGGCCTTGGAATGGCGGCCCTGCCTGGCCCTTCGATCGCGCAGCCGGGCAATGCGCGGCTGCTCAAGATGGTGCCGCAGGCGAACCTGACCTCGCTCGACCCGATCTGGACCACCGCCAACATCACCCGCAACCACGGGCACATGATCTATGATTCGCTCTACGGCATGGACGCGAACTTCGCGCCGCAGCCGCAGATGGCGGCGGGGCATGTGGCCGAGGATGAAGGCCGGCGCATCACCATCACGCTCCGCCCCGGGCTGAAATTCCACGATGGCGAGCCGGTGCGCGCGCAGGATGTGGTGCCGAGCCTCAAGCGCTGGATGCGCCGCAACCCCTTCGGCCAGAAGCTGGAAAGCCTGGTCGATGCGCTGGAGGTGGTGGATGACCGCCGCATCCTGTTCCGCCTGAAGCGGCCCTTCCCGCTGCTGTTCGCGGCGCTGGCCCAGGTCTCCAACAGCCCGGCCTTCATCATGCCGGCGCGGCTGGCGGCGACCGATCCGTTCCAGCAGGTGCGCGAGGCGGTCGGCAGCGGCCCATTCCGCTTCAAGGCCGACGAGTTCAATTCCGGCAGCCTGGTGGTCTACACGAAGAACCCCGACTATGTGCCCGTTGCGACGGGCACGCCGAGCCTGACGGCAGGTCCGAAGATCGCCAATTTCGACCGGGTCGAGTGGCACATCATCACCGATGCGGCGACCGCCGCGGCCGCGCTGCAGACAGGCGAGATCGACTGGTACGAACAGCCGCCGCCGGAAATCCAGCAGCTGCTCCGCCGCTCGCGCGCGGTGAAGATCGAGGCGATCGACCCGCTGCCACTGACGGGCATCCTGCGCTTCAACCATCTGCATGCGCCCTTCAACGACAAGCGCATGCGCCAGGCGCTGCTGCCCGCCATCGCGCAGCTGGACCATATGCAGGCGATCGTCGGCACCGATCCGGCGAACTTCGTCACCGATGTCGGCGTGTTCACGCCGGGCACGCCGCTGGCCAATGATGCGGGGCTCGCGCCGCTGACCGGCCCGCGCAGCATCGATCGCGCGAAGGCACTGCTGCGGGAAGCCGGCTACACCAACCAGCTGATCCGCCTGATCGGCCCGACCGACATCCTGGCCCCCGCGGCGATGACGCAGGTGGGTGCCGACATGCTGCGCCGGCTTGGCGTGAATGCCGACATCGTGCTGACCGACTGGGGCACCACCGTGCAGCGCCGCACCTCGCGCGAGCCGGTGGAGCGGGGCGGCTGGAGCATGCTGTTCACCGCCTTCTCCTCCTTCGATTTCGCCAATCCGGCGGCGCATTTCCCGCTGCGCGGCAATGGCACCGGCGCCTGGTTCGGCTGGCCCACCGTGCCGCGGCTGGAGGAGCTGCGCGACGCCTGGTTCGAGGCACCCGACCTTGCCACCGAACAGCGCCTGGGCCGTGAGATGCAGGCGGTGGCGATGGACGAGCTGCCCTATGTGCCGCTTGGCGCCTACAAGTCGCTGACCGCACTGCGCAGCGACCTGACGGGGCGCGTCGCGGGCCTCGCGCTGTATTGGGGCATTCGCCGGGGCTGAGCATGGCTGGAACCATGGTCCCGACCATCGGAAAAGGGGGTTTCCCATGCTTGATGTGACCCGCCGCGCTGCGCTCGGTGCGGCCGCCATGGCGCTGGCCGCGCCACGCCTGGCTTCGGCGCAGGCGGCCGCGCGCACCTTGCGCTTTGTGCCGCAGTCGAACCTGGCCAGCTTCGACCCGATCTGGTCCACCGCCGTGGTGGTCCGCAACCACGGGCTGATGGTCTACGACACGCTCTACGGGCTGGGCGCGGATTTCCGCCCGCGACCGCAGATGGCGGCCGGCCATGAGATCACCGAGGAAGGCCGGCGCTGGGTCATCACGCTCCGGCCGGGCCTGAAGTTCCACGATGGGGAGCCGGTGCGGGCGCGCGATTGCGTGGCCTCCATTCAGCGCTGGGCCAAGCGCGACGTGCTGGGCCAGCGGCTGGACGGGCTGCTGGATGAGATCCGCGCGCTGGACGATACGCGCTTTGAGCTGCGCCTGAAGAAGGCCTGGCCCGGGCTGGCCTTCGCCTTCGGCAAGCCCTCGGCCAACATGTGCGCGATCATGCCCGAGCGGGTGGCGCGCACCGATCCCTTCGCGCAGATCACGGACCTGACGGGCAGCGGCCCCTTCCGCTTCCTGCGCGACGAATTCCGCACTGGCGACCGCGCGGTCTATGCCCGCTTCGCCGATTATGTGCCGCGCGATGAGCCGGTGGATTTCCTGGCCGGCGGCAAGCCGGTGCATTTCGATCGCGTCGAATGGCGCGTCATGCCCGATCCCTCCACCGCCTCCGCCGCACTGCAAAACAATGAGGTGGATTGGTGGGAGACGCCACTGGCGGACCTGCTGCCGCTGCTGCGCCGCAACCGCGACATCGCGACGCCGCTGGTCAATACGGCGGGCAATCTTGGCGTCTTGCGGTTCAACTTCCTGCAGCCGCCCTTCGACAACCCGGCCATTCGTCGCGCCCTGCTGCCGGCGGTGGACCAGCGCGCCTTCATGGACGCGGCGATCGGCACCGATCCCGCCCTGTCGCGCGTGCCGGCGGGCGTGTTCACGCCGGGCACGCCGCTGGCCAACACGGCCGGGCTGGAGGCGCTGAGCAGCCCGCGCGACCTGGAGATGGCGCGGCGCCTGCTGCGCGAATCGGGCTATCGCGGCGAACGCGTGGCGATGCTGTCGGCCACCGACCTGCCGGTGTTGCAGAACCTGTCGGAAGTGGCGGCCGACCTGCTGCGCCGCGTTGGTTTCAATGTCGATCTGCAAGCCATGGATTGGGGCACGCATATCCAACGCCGTACCAATCGCGGGCCGGTCAGCGCCGGCGGCTGGAGCGTGTTTTGCACGACGTGGGAGGGGCTGGACGTCTCGGTGCCCGGCAGCCACCAGCCCATCCGCGGCCATGGCGCGGCGGCCTGGGCCGGCTGGCCGACCATCCCGCGCCTTGAGGAACTGCGCGAGGCCTGGTTCGAGGCGCCGGACCTTGCCGCCGAACAGCGGATTGCCGCCGAGATCCAGCAGACCGTCTGGCAGGAAGTGCCCTTCGTGCCGCTTGGGCAGGTGCTGCCGGTGATGGCGCATCGGCGCAGCATCACGAACCTGGTCACTGGCGGGCCGGCGCTGTTCTGGGGCGTGCGCCGCGCCTGATCGGCGTTTGGTGGCATGGCGCGTGCTAGCACTCAGCCGCTGGCCCGGTACGGGCGGGGGAGAGCGGCCCGCCGGCTGGCGCGCCGCTTGGGATTAAGGCATTCTGCCCAAAGACAGGGCGTCTGAGACAAGAAGGGATTAGGTGACGATGGAACGCAGGTCTTTCCTCAAGGGCGGCGCCGCCGCGGGCGTGGCCTTGGCTTCGGGCGGCGTTGCTGCGCCGGCCTATAGCCAGGCCGCCAACCGCACGCTGCGCTTCGTGCCGCAGGCGAACCTGGCGAATTTCGACCCGATCTGGGGCACCCAGTATGTGGTGCGCAACGCCTCCGCGATGGTGTGGGACACGCTCTACGGCTTCAACGACAAGCTTGAACCGCAGCGCCAGATGGTCGAGGCCGAGGAGGTCACCGACGAGGGCAAGACCTGGACCTTCCGCCTGCGTGAGGGGCTGCGCTTCCACGATGGCGAACCGGTGCGCGGGCGCGATTGCGTCGCCTCCATCCGCCGCTGGATGCCGCGCGACCCGATGGGCCAGCTGCTGCGCGCGGCGACCGACGAGATCGCAGCGGTGGATGACCGCACCTTCCGTTGGAAGCTGAAGGCGCCCTTCCCGAAGATGACCATGGCGCTCGGCAAGAACGCCACGCCGATGTGCTTCATCATGCCCGAGCGCATCGCGACGCGCTTCGACAGCTTCACCCAGATCAACGAATATGTGGGCTCGGGCCCGATGCGCTTCGAGCGCAACGAATGGGTGCCGGGCGCGCGCGCCGTGTTCAGCCGCTTCGACCAGTATGTGCCCCGCAATGAGCCCGCAAGCTGGCTGGCCGGCGGCAAGCGCATGGGCGTGGAGCGGGTCGAATGGGTGATCATGCCCGACCCGGCGACCGCCAGCGCCGCGCTGCAGAATGGCGAGATCGACTGGTGGGAAAACCCGATCACCGACCTGGTGCCGGTGCTGCGCCGCAACCGCAACATCGCCGTCGACATTGCTGACCCGCTGGGCAATATCGGCAGCTTCCGCATGAACCACCTGCACGCGCCCTTCAATGATGTGCGCGTCCGCCGCGCGGTCATGATGGCACTCAGCCAGGAAGACTACATGACCGCGCTGGTCGGCAATGACCGCAGCCTGTGGAAGCCGCTACCCGGCTTCTTCACGCCGGACACGCCGCTGTACACGGAAGAAGGCGGCGATATCCTGAAGGGGCCGCGCAACCTCGACGCCGCGCGCGCGCTGCTGCGGGAAGCCGGCTACACCAACGCGCCGGTCATCTGCCTGGTGGCGCAGGACCAGCCGATCACCAAGGCGATGGGCGATGTGACGGCGGATCTGCTGAAGCGGATCGGCATGAATGTCGACTTCATCGCGACCGACTGGGGCACGGTCGGCCAGCGCCGTTCCATGCGCAACCCGCCCAACCAGGGCGGCTGGAGCATGTTCCACACCTGGCATGCGGGCGCGGATGCCATCAACCCGGTGCTGTACAATGCGGTGCGCGCCAATGGCGACGGCGCCTGGTTCGGCTGGCCGAACGTGCCGGCGGTGGAGGCCGAGGTGCCGAACTGGCTGGCTGCCGCCAACCTGGCCGAGGAGCGGGCAGCGATCGCGCGCCTCAACCGCGCGGCGATGGAAAATGTGGTCTACGCGCCGACCGGCTTCTTCCTGAGCTACCAGGCCTGGCGCCGCAACGTGACCGGCATCGCCAAGGGGCCGCTGCCCTTCTTCTGGGGCGTCTCCAAGTCCTGAACCTGTTCGCGCCCCGGGCTTTTCCCGGGGCGCGCCTGAACCGAGAGGTCGCCGCCCCGCATGTTCGCCTATATCGTCCGGCGCGTGCTCGCCACCATTCCCGTCATGGCGGTGGTGGCGTTGTTCGTCTTCTCGCTGCTCTACATCGCGCCGGGCGACCCGGCGGCCATCATCGCCGGCGACCAGGCGACGCCGGCCGACATTGAGCGGATCCGCGCGAGCCTTGGCCTGGACCGCCCCTATCTGGTGCGCTTCGGCGCCTGGGTGTGGGACATTGCGCGGGGCGACCTCGGCACCTCGATCTTCACCAACCTGCCAGTGCGCACCATGATCGCGCAGCGGATCGAGCCGACGCTGTCCTTGATGGTCGTCACGCTGATCCTGGCGATCAGCCTGGCCGTGCCGATGGGCGTGATGGCGGCCTGGAAGCAGGGCACCATCATCGACCGCGCCGTGATGGCCTTCGCGGTGCTGGGCTTCTCGGTGCCGGTCTTCGTGGTGGGCTATGTGCTGGCCTATTACTTCGCGCTGGAGTGGGACCTGCTGCCGGTGCAGGGTTATACGCCCTTCTCGCGCGGCTTCTTCCCCTGGCTTGAGAATCTGGTGCTGCCGGCCATCGCGCTGGGCAGCGTCTATATCGCGCTGATCGCGCGCATCACCCGCGCCACCATGCTGGAAGTGCTCAGCCAGGATTACATCCGCACCGCGCGCGCCAAGGGCGTGGGCCAGCGCGCCATCCTGTTCATCCACGCGCTGAAGAACGCCGCCGTGCCGATCGTGACGGTGATCGGCATCGGCATGGCGCTGCTGATCGGCGGCGCGGTGGTGACCGAGAGCGTCTTCGCCATCCCGGGCCTCGGCCGCCTGACGGTCGATGCCATCCTGCGGCGCGACTACCCGGTGATCCAGGGCGTCGTGCTGCTGTTCAGCTTCGTCTACGTGCTGGTGAACCTGGCGATCGACATCGCCTATACACTGTTCGACCCGAGGATCCGCTATTGAGCACCACGGTCCTTCCGCCGGGCGTCAACGCCGCGGCACCCATGGGCGACATCATGCCGCCCGTCATCGCGCGCCGCGGCGTGCTGGGCTTCCTGCGGCGCAACCCGACCATCGCCTTCGGTGGCCTGCTGGTGCTGCTGATGGTGTCGGTCGCGGTCTTCGCGCCCTTCCTGTTCACCAAGGATCCCACCGCGCTGGCGCCGGCGCTGCGCACGCGCGAACCCTCGGCCACGCATTGGTTCGGCACGGACATGCTGGGGCGCGACGTCTATTCGCGCGTGCTGTACGGCACGCAGGTGTCGCTGCTGGTCGGCTTCTCGGTGGCGGTGCTGGCGAGTGCGATCGGGCTGACCATCGGGCTGATCTCGGGCTTCATCCGCGCGGCGGACGCCATCATCATGCGGGTGATGGATGGCATGATGTCGATCCCGCCCATCCTGCTGGCGATCGCGCTGATGGCGCTGACGCGCGGATCGGTGCGGAACGTGATCATCGCAATCACCATCGCGGAAATCCCGCGCGTGTCGCGCCTGGTGCGCGGCGTGGTGCTGTCGCTGCGGGAACAGCCCTATGTGGATGCGGCCGTGGCCGCGGGCACGCGCACGCCGGTGATCATCTGGCGCCACATCCTGCCCAACACGCTGGCGCCGCTGACGGTGCAGGCCACCTACATCTGCGCCTCCGCCATGATCACCGAGGCGATCCTGAGCTTCATCGGTGCCGGCACGCCGCCCATCATCCCCTCCTGGGGGAACATCATGGCGGAAGGCCGGGCGCTGTGGCAGGTGAAGCCCTATATCGTCTTCTTCCCGGCGATCTTCCTCTCGGTCACGGTGTTGGCCGTCAACCTGCTGGGCGATGGGCTGCGCGACGCGCTTGACCCGCGCATGGCCAAGAGGCTCTGACGATGCCACTCCTCGAAGTCGACAATCTCCAGACGCATTTCCGCACGCCCGATGGAATCAACCGGGCGGTCGATGGCGTGTCCTTCCATGTGAATGCCGGCGAGACGCTGGCGATCGTGGGTGAAAGCGGCTGCGGCAAGTCCGTGACCGCGATGTCGATCCTGCGGCTGATCCCCGAGCCGCCGGGCAAGATCGCGGGCGCCATCCGCTTCAACGGCAAGAACCTGCTGGAAGCCACGGACCGCGAGATGCGCGCGATCCGCGGCAATGAGATCAGCATGATCTTCCAGGAACCGATGACCAGCCTGAACCCGGTGCTGAATGTCGGCCGGCAGATCGGCGAAACGCTGCGCCTGCACCAGGGGCTGAACGCCCAACAGGCCGAGGAACGCGCCATCGACATGCTGAACCTTGTCGGCATTCCGGAAGCCAGGCGGCGCGTGCGCGAATATCCGCACCAGCTTTCGGGGGGCATGCGCCAGCGCGTGATGATCGCCATCGCGCTGGCCTGCAACCCGAAGCTGCTGATCGCGGACGAACCCACCACGGCGCTGGACGTGACCATCCAGGCGCAGATCCTGGACCTGATGCGCGACCTGAAGCACCGCGTGGGTGCGGCCATCGTGCTGATCACCCATGATCTTGGCGTGGTGGCCGAGGTGGCTGAGCGGGTCGTCGTCATGTATGCCGGCCGCAAGGTAGAGGAAGCGCCGGTGGCGGAGCTGTTCCGCAACCCGCGCCACCCCTACACGCAGGGGCTTCTGGGCTCGGTGCCGAAGCTTGGCTCCTCGCTCGTTGGGGAAGAAACGCGGCTGGCGGAAATCCCCGGCCTGGTGCCCAGCCTGAAGCGCAAGATCGAAGGCTGCGTCTTCGCCAGCCGCTGCGACCGCGCGACCGACCTGTGCCGCAGCTTCGCCCCCGCGCTGGAGACGAAGGCGCCGAACCATGTGGCCGCCTGCCACTATGCCTTGCGTGAGGAGGCGGTTGCGGCATGACGTCCGATGGTCGGAGCGCCGAAGGGCGCGGAGAGCTGAATCGGCCGTCGGGGAGCGGCGCGCCGATCCTGGAGGTCAATGACCTCAAGAAGCACTTCCCGATCCGTGGCGGTTTCCTGGGCGGCGTCACCGGCCAGGTCTATGCGGTGGATGGCGTTTCCTTCTCGATCGCGAAGGGCGAGACGCTGGCGCTGGTGGGTGAATCCGGCTGCGGCAAATCCACCGTCGGCAAGGCGCTGCTGCGCTTGTTCCCGCTGACCGGCGGCCAGGTGATCCTGGACGGCCAGCGGATCGACGATATGTCGGCGGGCACCCTCCGGCCGCTGCGTCGGCGCATGCAGGTGGTGTTCCAGGACCCGTTCAGCAGCCTGAACCCCCGCATGCGGGTGCGCGACATCCTGGCCGAGCCGATCCGCAATTTCGGCATGGCGCCGACCACGGCCGATCTGGACCGACGGATCGACGCGCTGCTGGACAAGGTGCGGCTGCCGCGCGATGCCCAGAAGCGCTGGCCGCATGAGTTCAGCGGGGGCCAGCGCCAGCGCATCGGCATCGCGCGCGCACTCGCCGCCGAGCCCGACCTGATCATCTGCGATGAGGCGGTCAGCGCGCTCGACGTCTCGGTGAAGGCGCAGATCGTGAACCTGCTGCAGGATCTGCAGGCGGATCTCGGGCTGGCCATGCTGTTCATCAGCCATGATCTGGCGATCGTCGAGCATATGACGCACCGGGTCGCGGTGATGTATCTCGGCAAGATCGTGGAGGTGGCGCCGAAGCGCAGCCTGTTTGCGGCGCCCAAGCACCCCTACACCGAAGCCCTGCTCTCGGCCGTGCCGCAGCCCACACCCGGCGTGCAGCGCGAACGCATCATCCTGAAGGGCGATGTGCCGAGCCCGATCAACCCGCCCAAGGGCTGCCGCTTCCACACGCGCTGCCCCTACGCCTTCGACCGCTGCCGGACCGAGGAGCCGAAGCTGAAACTGGTCGCCGACGCCGAGGGCGAGGGGCATACCTCCGCATGTCACCTGCATGACAGGCCGGCGTCGGAGAACCCGCTGGCCGGGGCGAAGGGCGCCAGCCTGCTCGCGATCTCCTGACGGCCGCTTGACGCGCGGCGGCCGGAAGGCGAGGCTTGGCATCAGCGAAACGGCGCCCAACTGCGCGCCAGAGCCAAGCTTTCAGGGGAGACGGGGCATGCCGCAGGTCCAGCTTACGGTGAACGGCACCGCGCATAAGGTCGAAGTCGAATCGCGGACGCTGCTGGTGGAGCTGCTGCGCGAGCAGCTGCGCCTGACCGGCACCCATGTCGGCTGCGATACCAGCCAGTGCGGCGCCTGCGTGGTGCATATGGGCGGTGATTCGGTGAAGGCCTGCACCATTCTTGCGGTCCAGTGCGAAGGTGCGTCGATCACCACCATCGAGGGGCTGGCCGCCGCCGATGGCACCCTGCACCCGATGCAGGAAGCCTTCCGCGAATATCACGCCCTGCAATGCGGCTTCTGCACGCCCGGCATGGTCATGAGCGCCATCGACCTGGTGAACCGCCACCCGGACGGGCTGACCGAGCAGGAAATCCGCGAGGGTCTCGAAGGCAACCTCTGCCGCTGCACCGGCTATCACAACATCGTCAAGGCGATCGCCGCCGCGGCTGATGTCATGCATGGTCGTCGCAGCGAACTGGCCCGCGCCGCCGAATAGGCGCCGGGTCTTTTTGGGGAGGGAAGAAAAAAAATGAACGTGATCCAGCCCTTTGAGGGCATCGGCGCCAGCGTGCGCCGCAAGGAAGATTTTCGCTTTCTCCAAGGTCGCGGCCAGTACACGGATGATCTGAACCGTCCGGGCCAGACCTATGCCTGGATGCTGCGCAGCCCGCACGCCCATGCCGAGATCCGCGGCATCGACATTGCGGCGGCCAAGGGCATGCCGGGTGTGAAGGCGGTGTTCGTCGGCGCCGACATGGCGGCCGAGAATATCGGCGGCATCCCCTGCGGCTGGCAGATCCACAACAAGGACGGCTCGCCGATGGCCGAGCCGATGCACCCCGCACTCGCGCTGGGCAAGGTGCGCCATGTGGGCGACCCGGTCGCGGTGGTGATCGCCGAGACCCGCACCCAGGCGCGCGACGCCGCCGAGGCGATCCTGGTGGATTACGCACCGCTGCCGGCGACGGCCAGCGTGGAAGCCGCCATCGCCCCGGGTGCGGCGCAGATCCACGACAATGCGCCGGGCAACCTTTGCTATGATTGGCACATTGGCGACAAGGCGGCGCAGGAAGCGGCCTTCGCCAATGCCGCCCGGATCGTCACCTTCGAGACCACGAACAACCGCCTGGTCCCGAACGCCATGGAGCCCCGCGCGGCGATTGGCGATTTCGACGCGATGAGCGGCGACTACACGCTTTATACCACCAGCCAGAACCCGCATGTGATCCGGCTGCTGATGGGCGCCTTCGTGCTACACATCCCGGAATCCAAGCTGCGCGTGGTCGCGCCCGATGTCGGCGGCGGCTTCGGGTCCAAGATCTACCATTATGCCGAGGAAGCGATCGTCACCTGGGCCTCGGCCAAGGTGAAGCGCCCGGTGAAGTGGGTGGCCGACCGCACCGAGAGCTTCATGTCGGACGCGCATGGCCGCGACCATGTCAGCCGCGCCGACCTTGCCCTGGATGCCAACGGCAAGATCCTCGGCCTGAAGGTGCATACGCTGGCCAATATGGGCGCGTATCTGTCCACCTTCGCGCCCTGCGTGCCCACCTATCTGTACGCCACGCTGCTGGCCGGCGTGTACACCACGCCGGTGATCTATGCCGAGGTGAAGGCGGTGTTCACCAACACCGTCCCCGTCGATGCCTATCGCGGCGCCGGCCGGCCGGAAGCCACCTATCTGCTGGAACGGCTGATGGATTGCGCGGCACGCGAGATCGGCATGGATCGCGTGGCCTTCCGCAAGATGAACTTCATCCCGGTGGATGCCTTCCCCTACCAGACGCCGGTGGCGTTGCAGTATGACAGCGGCGACTATTTCTCGACCCTGTCGCAGGCGCTGGAAACGGCGGGCTGGGACAGTTTCGAAGCCCGCCGGGCCGAGGCGAAGGCGCGTGGCAAGCTGCGCGGCATCGGCATCTCCACCTATCTCGAAGCCTGCGGCATCGCGCCCTCCGCCGTGGTGGGCAGCCTTGGCGCCCGCGCCGGCCTCTATGAGGTCGGCACCATCCGCGTGCATCCCACGGGCAGCGTCACGGTGCTGACCGGCACCCACAGCCACGGCCAGGGGCATGAGACGACGCTGGCGCAGCTGGTGGCCGACAAGCTCGGCGTGCCGATCGCCAATATCGACATCGTCCATGGCGACACGGCCAAGGTGCCCTTCGGGATGGGCACCTATGGCAGCCGCTCGCTGGCGGTGGGCGGCAGCGCCATGGACAAGGCAATGGACAAGATCATCGCCAAGGGCAAGCGCATCGCGGCCCACCTGATGGAAGCCTCGGTCCAGGATGTGGAGTTCGACCGCGGCACCTTCCGCGTGGCCGGCACCGACAAGACCAAGGGCCTGACCGACATCAGCCTGGCGGCCTATGTCCCGCACAATTACCCGATCGAGGAAATCGAGCCGGGCCTGGAAGAAACCGCCTTCTACGACCCGAAGAACTTCACCTATCCGGGCGGCTGCCACATTTGCGAGGTCGAGATCGACCCGGAGACCGGCAAGGTCACGGTGGTGAACTTCACCGCCGTGGACGATGTCGGCCGCGTCATCAACCCGATGATCGTCGAAGGCCAGGTTCAGGGCGGCGTGGCGCAGGGCATCGGCCAGGCGCTGCTGGAAGCCGCCATCTATGATGCCGAAGGGCAGCTGATCTCGGGCAGCATGATGGACTACACCATGCCGCGCGCCGACGATCTGCCCAATGTCGGCGTCGCCACCCACACCACGCTCTGCACGCACAATCCGCTGGGCGTGAAGGGTTGCGGTGAAGTGGGCGCCATCGGCTCGCCGCCTGCCGTGATGAACGCGGTGGTGGATGCGCTGCAAGATTACGGGGTGCGGCATGTCGAAATGCCCGCGACGCCCGACCGGGTCTGGTCCATCATCCACGGCCGGAAGGCCGCCTAGGAGCAAGCGCCATGTATGATTTCGCCTATCACAAGCCGGCCTCGGTCGCGGATGCGGTGGCGCTGCTGGCCGCCGATCCGGATGCCAAGCCGATCTCGGGTGGGATGACGCTGCTGCCCGCACTGAAGCTCCGCCTCAACCGCCCCTCGGCGCTGGTCGACCTGTCGGGCATCGCGGAGCTTCGCGGCGTGACGCAGGAAGGCGCGAACCTGGTCATCGGCGCGCTGACCCGACATGCCGAGGTGGCGACCAGCCCGCTGGTCAAGGCCGGCATCCCGGCCCTGGCCGCGATGGCGGCCAGCATCGGCGACACGCAGGTGCGCAACCGCGGCACCATGGGTGGGTCGGTGGCGAACAATGACCCTTCGGCCGACTATCCGGCGGCGCTGCTGGCGCTCGGCGCCACCATCCGCACGGATCGCCGCAGCATCGGCGCCGATGAATTCTTCCAGGGCATGTTCACCACCACCCTCGAAGCGGGCGAGATCGTCACCGGCGTGGTCATCCCGCTGCCCGCGAAGGCGGGCTACGCCAAGATGAAGAACCCGGCCAGCCGCTACTCCATGGCGGGCGTCTTCGTGGCGCAGGGCCCGGCGGGCGTGCGGGTCGCGGTGAATGGCGCGGGCGCCAATGGCGTGTTCCGCGTGACGGCGATGGAAGCGGCGCTGGCCGGCAACTGGTCGGCCGATGCGCTGGCCGGCATCACTGTGGACGCTGGTGGCATGAATGGCGACATCCATGGCAGCGCCGAATACCGGGCGCATCTGGTTACCGTCATGGCCAAGCGCGCGGTGCTGAACGCCGGCTGAGTCGAAGGGGGGCGGGTGCCCCCCTTCCGTCGCTACACGAACAGCGCGTTGACCTGGGCCGCGCTCATCGCGCCAATCTGGGTGGTTGTGAAGCCCGCCACCTGAAGCTCGGTCAGCGCCGCGATATCCTGCGTCTCCAGCCCTGCCACCTGGGTGGTGGTCAGGCTCGCAATCTGATCGGTGGTCAGCCCGGCCATCTGGCCGGTGGTCAGCGCGGTGATGCTGGTGCTGGTCAGCGCTGCCATCTGCGTGGTGGTCAGCGCGCCCAGCTGCGCGCTGGTCAGCCCGACCAGCTGGGTGGTGGTCAGCGCGCCCACCTGGGTGGTGGTCAGTGCCACCGCCTGGGCGGTGGTCAGTTGCGCCAGCTGCGTCGTGGTCAGCGCGCCGAGCTGCGTGGTGGTCAGCACCGCCAGGTCGGTCGTCTCGATGCCGCGGATCTGCGCCGAGGCGATGCCGCCGATCTGCGTCGTGGTCAGGGCGGCCGCCTGGGTGGTGGTCAGCGCCGCCAGCTGCGCGCTGGTGAGGCCGCTGACCTGGGTGGTGCCGAAGCCGCCAAGCTGCGTGGTGGTCAGCGCCGCCACCTGGGTGGTGGTCAGGGCGGCGGCCTGGGTGGTGGTCAGCGCGCCGAGCTGGGTGGTGGTCAGTGCGCCCCCCTGGGTGGTGGTCAGCGCGGCGATCTGGGTGGAGGTCAGGCCGCGCAGCTGGGTGGTGCTCAGCACCGCCAGGTCGGTAGTTTCCAGCGCCACCGTCTGGGTGGCGGTCAGCGCGGCCAGCTGGGTGCTGGTCAGGGCCGAGATCTGCGTCGTGGTCAGCGCGGCCAGGTCCGTGGTTTCCAGGCCCCGCATCTGTGCCGTGCCGAAGCCCGACAATTGGCTGGAGGTCAGCGCGACCAGCTGGGTGGTGGTCAGCGCCGCCACCTGCGTGCTGGTCAGTGCCGCCGCCTGCCAGCTGCCCAGCGCGGTCAGCTGCGTGGTAGTCAGCGCGCCGATCTGCGTGGTGGTCAGCGCGGCAGTCTGGGTGCTGGCCAGGCCACGGATCTGCGTGGTGGTCAGCGCGGCCAGGTCGGTGGTTTCCAGCGCCGCCGCCTGGGTGGCGGTCAGGCTGGCCAGCTGCGCGGTGGTCAGCCCGGCCATCTGGGTGGTGGTCAGGGCGGCCAGGTCGGTGGTGTCCAGCCCGCGGATCTGCTGCGATTCGATGGCGGCGATCTGCGTCGTGGTCAGCACGCCCACCTGCGTCGTGGTCAGCGCCCCGATCTGCGTGCTGGTCAGCGCCCCCATTTGCAGCGTGGCCAGATTGCCGATCTGTGTCGTGGTCAGCGCGGTGATCTGCGTGCTGGTCAGCCCCCGCGCCTGCGTGATGGTGAAGGCGTTCAGCTGGGTGCTGGTCAGGGCCGCCGCCTGGGTGGTGGACAAGGCGGCGATCTGGGTGGTGGTCAGCCCGCGCGCCTGGGTGGTGGACAGCACCGCCAGGTCGGTGGTCTCCAGCGCCGCCGCCTGGGTGGTGGTCAGGCCGGCAATCTGCGCGCTGCTCAGCCCGCCGATCTGGGTGGTGGTCAGCGCCGCCACCTGCGTGCTGGTCAGGCCGCGGATCTGCGCGCTGGCCAGGCCGCCAATCTGGGTGCTGGTCAGCGCGCCGACCTGGGTGGTGGTCAGCGCCGCCAGCTGCGCGCTGGTCAGGCCGGTGATCTGCGCGGTGGTGAAGCCGCCCAGCTGCGTGGTGGTCAGCGCCACTGCCTGCGTGGTGTTGAGCCCCGCCACCTGGGTGGTGGTCAGCGTGCCCAGCTGGGTGGTGGTCAGCGCGCCGATCTGCGTGGTGGTCAGCCCGGCCAGCTGTGTCGTGCCCAGGCCGCGCAGCTGCGCGGTGGTCAGCGCCGCCAGGTCGGTGGTTTCCAGGGCGGCCGCCTGGGTGCTGGTCAGCGCGCCCAGCTGCGCGGTGGTCAGGCCCGCCATCTGGGTGGTGGTCAGCGCGGCGAGGTCGGTGGTTTCCAGCCCGCGGATCTGGCCGGTGCCGAGCCCGCCGATCTGCGTGCTGCTCAGCGCGCCGATCTGTGTGGTGGTCAGCGCCGCCACCTGCGTGCTGGTCAGGCCCGGCATTTGCGTGGCGGCCAGCGCGGCCAGCTGCGTCGTGGTCACGGCGCCCAGCTGCGTCGTGCTCAGCGCGGCGATCTGGGTGGTGGTCAGCGCGCGGACCTGGGTGGTGGTCAGCACGGCGAGGTCGGTGGTCTCCAGCGCCGCCACCTGGCTGCTGGCCAGCGCCGCCACCTGCGTGCTGGTCAGCCCGCCCATCTGGGTGGTGGTCAGCGCCGCGATGTCGGTGGTGTCCAGCCCGCCAATCTGCGCCAGCGCGGCGATCTGGGTGGTCGTCAGCGCGCCCACCTGGGTGCTGGTCAGGCCGGTGACCTGGGCGCTGGTCAGGGCGCCCACCTGGGTGGTGCCGAAGCCGCCAATCTGGGTCGTGGTCAGGCCGGCGACCTGCGTGGTGGTCAGGGCACGGACCTGCGCCTGGGTGAAGCTGCCCAGCTGGGTGGTGGTCAGCGCGCCGACCTGGGTGGTGGACAGCGCGCCAAGCTGTGTGGAGGCGAAGCCGCGGAGCTGTGTGGTGGTGAGGACCGCGAGGTCGGTGGTTTCCAGCGCGCCCGCCTGGGTGGAGGTCAGCTGGGAGAGCTGAGCCGAGGACAGGCCCGCGACCTGGGTGGTGGTCAACGCGGCGAGGTCGGTGGTCTCGATGCCGCGGATCTGGCCTGAGGCGATGGCGCCGATCTGGGTGCTGGTCAGCGCCACGATCTGGGTGGTGGTCATGGCGGCCAGCTGCGCCGAGGAGAGCCCGCCAATCTGCGTGCTGCCGAGCGCGCCATTCTGGGTGGTGGTCAGGGCGGCGACCTGGGTGGTGGTCAGCCCGGCCACCTGGGTGGTGGTCAGGGTGGCCAGCTGGGTGGTGGTGAGCGCGCCGGTCTGGGTGGTGGTCAGCGCGGCGACCTGGCTGCTGGTCATGCCGCGCAGCTGCGCGGTGGAGAGCGCCGCGAGGTCGGTGGTTTCCAGCGCCACCGCCTGGGTGGTGGTCAGTGCCCCGACCTGGGTTGCGGTCAGGCCGGCCACCTGGGTGGTGGTGAGGGCGGCGAGGTCGGTGGTTTCCATGCCCCGCAGCGCGGTGGAGCTGATGGCGGCGATCTGGGTGCTGGTCAGCGCGCCGACCTGGGTGGTGGTGAGCGCGGCCAATTGCGCCGAGGTGAGGCCCGGCATCTGGCTGCTGGCGAGTGAAGCGACCTGGGTGGTGGTCAGCGCGGCGGCCTGGGTGGTGGAGAGGGCAGCGATCTGGGTGGTGGTCAGGCCGCGCAGCTGGGTGGTGGTCAGCACCGCGAGGTCGGTGGTTTCCAGCGCGGCCAATTGCGTGGTGGTCAACGCGCCGGCCTGGGTGGCGGTCAGGCCCGCGACCTGGGTGGTGGTCAGGGCGGCGATGTCGGTGGTCTCGAGCCCGCGCAGCGCGGCGGAGCCGATGGCGGCGATCTGGGTGGTGGTCAGCGCGCCGACCTGGGTGGAGGTCATGCCGGCCAGCTGGGCGGAGGAGAGGCCGGCGATCTGTGTGGTGCCGAGGCCGCCGACCTGGGTGGTGGTCAGCGCGGCGAGGTCGGTGGTCTCGAAGGCGGCGATCTGGGTGGCGGTGAGCGCGCCAAGCTGGGTGGTGGTCAGCGCCGCGGCCTGGGTGGTGGTGAGGGCGGCGATCTGGGTCGAGGCGAAACCGCGCAGCTGGGTGGTGGTCAGCACGGCGAGGTCGGTGGTCTCCAGCGCGGCGGCCTGGGTCGCGGTCAGCTGGGAGAGCTGGGCGGAGGAGAGGCCGGCCATCTGTGTGGTGGTCAGGGCGGCCAGGTCGGTGGTCTCGAAGCCGCGGATCTGGCTCGATCGGATGGCGGCGATCTGGGTGGTGGTCAGCGCGCCCACCTGCGTGGTGGTCAGCGCGGCCAGCTGGGCGGAACCGAGGCCGGAGGCCTGGGTGGAGCCCATGGCGCCGATCTGCGTGGTGGTCAGCGCGCCCACCTGCGTGGTGGTCAGCGCGCCCACCTGCGTGGTGGTCAGCCCGCCCATCTGCGTGGTGGTCAGCGCCGCCACCTGGGTGGTGGTCAGGCCCACGATCTGTGTCGAGACGAAGCCGCGCAGCTGCGCCGTGCCCAGCACCGCAAGGTCGGTGGTTTCCAGCGCGGCCGCCTGGGTGCTGGTCAGCGCCCCCAGCTGCGTGCTGGCCAGCGCACCCATCTGCGTGGTGGTCAGCGCCGCCACCTGGGTGGTGGCCAGGCTGCGCACCTGCGTCGTGGTCAGCGCCGCCACCGTGGTGGTGGTCAACTGCCCGATCTGGGTGGTGGTCAAGGCGCTGAGGGTCGAGGACATGCGGAGCTCCGGCTGTCAGCAGACCGCGCGCGCCGGTCTGGACCGGGCGCTGGGCGTTCATGGCAGGCGCGGGGCGGACATTTTGTCTCCCAGCCTTCGCCCCACCCTAGGCACGCTCAGGTTGCCGCCGCGTAAACCGCTGACTTAACGAATGGTTCAAACGCGCCGGTCATTCTCCGCCCGCCAACCACCCAGGAGGGGCGGATGCAGGGAATCGAGTCAGCTGACATTGCCGGGCTGCTCGGCGCGGCCGAGGGGCGCGCGGCGCCCGAAGCGGCCGGGCTCTATCGCGCCTGGCTCGCCACGCATGCCGATGATCCGTTGGCGCATGCGGCCTGGTTCAACTACGGCATCCTGCTGCATGGGCAGGGCGACCTGGCCGGCGCTGGGGCGGCCTTCGCTGCCGCCATCCGCCACAACGCCGCCTTCCTGCCGCCCTTCATCAACCTTGGCCTGGTCTATGAAAGGGCTGGCGCGCATGACGCCGCGCTGGCGCATTGGCAGCATGTGGTGGCCGCGCTGGGCGCCATCACCGCCGATGCGGTGGCGCTGAAGGTGACCGCGCTGAAGCATATCGCCCGGCTGCGCGAGGATCTGCGCGACCATGCCGGCGCCGAGGCCGCGCTCGCGGAGCTGATCGCCCTCGCCCCCGAGGCGCGGGACGCCATCCAGCATTGGATCGCGCTCCGCCAGCGGCAATGCGCCTGGCCGCTGCTGACGCGGGTCGGCCCGCATGATCCGCCGGCGCTCCGCGCGCGCATGGCGCCGCTGTCCGTCCTGTGCCACGCCGATGATCCGCTGCTGGCGCTGGCCATCGCGGCCGCCACCAGCGCCGCCGAGGCGCCAATGCCCGCCCGCTTCCGTACAAGTGCCGATTACGCCGCGCGCCGCGCCCGCCCGCCGGCGCGGCTTCGCATCGGCTATCTGTCGTCCGACCTGCGCAGCCACGCGATCGGCCACCTGACCGCCGACCTGTTCCGCCACCATGATCGCGGCCGCTTCGCCGTGACCGTCTACTACAATGGCATCCCGCACGAGGATGCGGTGAAGGCGCGCATCCGCGCCAGCGTCGAGGCCTGGGTGGATGTGGCGCCGCTGGACGATGACGCGCTGGAGGCGCGGATCCTGGCCGATGGCATCGACATACTGGTCGATGTGAACGGCCATACCCGCGGCAGCCGGCCGGGCGCGCTGGTGCGTCGACCGGCCCCGGTGATCGTGAATTGGCTGGGCTATCCGGGCTCCATGGGCTCGGCGCACCACCAGTACATCATCGCCGATCCGGTCATCGTGCCGCCGGGGCAGGAGCATCACTATACCGAGGCGGTCCGCCGACTTCCCTGCTACCAGCCCAATGACCGGCTGCGCCCGGTGGATGCGCCGCCGACGCGCGACGCCATGGGCCTGCCGGCCACCGGCACCGTCTTCGCCTGCTTCAACGGCACGCAGAAGATCACGCGCTTCGTCTTCGATCGCTGGATGGCGATCCTCGGCGCCGTGCCGGGCAGCGTGCTGTGGCTGCTGAAATCGAGCCCCGCGGTGGATGCCACGCTCGGCGCCCGCGCGGCGGCGGCGGGCATTGATCCGGCGCGGCTGGTCTTCGCCCCGATGGCACCCAACGCCGCGCATGTGGCGCGCTATGCCGTGGCCGACCTGTTCCTGGACACTGCCCCCTATGGCGCGCACACCACCGCCTCCGACGCGCTGTGGATGGGCACGCCGGTGCTGACCTGGGCCGGACGAGGTTTCGCCGCCAGGGTCTGCGCCAGCCTGGTGACCGCGGCCGGCATGGCCGAGCTGGTCGCACCCGATCCGGCGACGCATGTGGCCCAGGCCATCGCGCTCGGCCGCGATCCGGCTGCCATCGCCGCGCTGCGCACCCGGCTGCTGGCGATGCGCGACACCGCGCTGCTGTTCGACACGCCGCGCTTCGCGCGCGAGATCGAGACCCTGTTCGAGGGCATGTGGGCCGACTTCCTGGCCAATCGCCTGCCGCGCCCGAACCTGGCCAATCTGGACCGCATGCTGGCCATTGGCGCCGCGCGCGACCATGAGGCCGAGGAATGGGGCGCGCTGCCGGATGATGAGGCACGCTGGTGCGCGGCGTTGGCCCGCGCCGACGCCTTCGCGCCGCTGGCCGATGATGGGCGGCTCTGGACATGAACGCCCCCGCCGATCCCCGCGCCGCCGACCTGGCCGCGCTGTGTGCCGACCTCGCCGCCCCCGCCTGGGCCGAGGCGCTGGACCCGATGGGCGCGGCCCGTCGCCACCGCGCCTTGTCCGGCCTGCCCATGGAGAGTTTCCTGCCGCTGCTCGGCGGCGCCACCGCCGCCACCCAGGCGGCGGCCTACGGCGCCTGGCTCGCCGCCAATCCTGGCCATCCGCAGGCCGTCGCGGCCTGGTTCAACCTCGGCGTGCTCCACGCCCAGGCCAGCGACCCGGCGCGCGCCATCGCCTGCTACCGCAACGCGCTGGCGCTGAAGGCCGACTTTGCCGAGGCCGCCATCAACCTCGGCCTGGCGCTGGAACAGGCGGGCGACGGCGCGGGCGCGCTGGCCGCCTGGCAGGCCGCGCTGCAACCCGATGAGGCACGGCGCCAGCTGCTGACGCATCAGGGACGCCTCAAGGAACAGATGGGCGATTTCGCGGGGGCCGAGGCGGCGCTGGCAAAGTCCCTGGCGATCGCGCCCGACCAGCCCGACGTGCTGCAGCATTGGACGCATCTGCGCCAGAAGCTGTGCGCCTGGCCGGTGCATCCGCCGACGACGGACCTGGCGCTGGCGCGCCGCCATGCCGGGCCGCTCGGCGGGCTGGCCCTGGCCGATGACATCGCGTTCCAGCGCGAGGTGGTGGCCGAATGGCTGGCGCGGAAGGTGCCGCGCCCGTCGCACCGCCTGGCGCCTTTGCGTGGCTATGGTCACCCAAGGCTGCGGATCGGCTACCTCTCGGCCGATTTCTGCCGGCACGCCGTGGCCTTCCTGATGGCCGAAGTGTTCGAGCGCCACGACCGCAGCCGGTTCGAGATCTTCGGCTATTGCAGCAGCGCCGAGGATGGCAGCGCCGTGCGCGCGCGCATCCTGTCCGCGCTGGACCATGCCGTGCTGATCCGCGAGCTGGACGATGCCGCCGCGGCGGCGCGCATCCGTGCGGCGGAGATCGACATCCTGATCGACCTGAACGGCCTGACCCGCGGCGCCCGGGCCGGCCTGCTGGCCTGGAAGCCCGCGCCGGTGCAGGCGACCTATCTCGGCTATATCGGCAGCGTGCCCCTGCCGGAGCTGGATTGGATGATCTGCGACAGGGTCGCGGTGCCCGATCCGGTGGCGCATCTCTATCGGCCGGCGCCGCTGGCCCTCGATGGCTGCTACCAGGCCAATGACCGCCACATGCCGCCGCTGCCCGCGCTGACCCGCGCGGATGAGGGGCTGCCGGCGGGCGCGCCCGTGGCCTGCTGCTTCGCCAATTTCTACAAGATCACGCCCGAGACCTTTGCGGACTGGATGGCGATCCTGCACCGCGTGCCGGATGCGGTGCTGTGGCTGGCCGAGGATGGGCACGGCGCCAGCGCGCGCCTCAGCGATGCGGCGCGCGCCGCCGGGATCGATCCCGCGCGCCTGATCTTCGGCCCGCGCGTGGAGCCGGCGCGCTACCTGGCGCGGCTTGGCCTGGCGGATCTGTTCCTGGACACCACGCCCTACAATTCGGGCACCGTGGCATCGGACGCGCTGCGCATGGGCCTGCCCCTGCTGACGCTGGCCGGGCAGGCCTTTGCCGCGCGCATGGCGACCAGCCTGCTGACCCATATCGGCGCGCCGGAGCTGATCGCCGGCAACCGCGCGGAATATGTGGCGAAGGCGGTCGCGCTGCTGGACCACGCGCCGCGGCGCCGGGCGCTGGGCGCGCGGCTGGCCGCCGCCTGGCCCGGCACCATCGGCGATGCGTTGGCCTTCACGCGGCGGCTGGAAGCGGCGCTGGAACGGGTGGCGCTGCCAGCGTGATACTGTCGCCCCAGGCATTGGCCACCCAGGCGCTGGCCCACAGCGCATAGGCACCGTCGCGCAGCACCCGCACGGTGCCGAAGCCCGCCGCGCGCAGGGCGGCTTCCAGGCTGGTCGC
>Ga0247843_1000971_pt1 | contig 63210 bp, 40 predicted proteins | sample LaCruzMarch2017__FD_192420 | JGI IMG/M metagenome (GOLD analysis project Ga0247843, IMG submission 192420) | Freshwater microbial communities from meromictic Lake La Cruz, Castile-La Mancha, Spain - LaCruzMarch2017_8m | ecosystem: Environmental > Aquatic > Freshwater > Lake | place: Spain...
TCGCCGGCTCCGCCGGACCTTCCCAGCGCGGGAGAACAGCCCGTCCTTGCCAAGGAGATCGGATTCGCCTATCAAATGTCTGTCAGCCAGACCGACGGAATTCTAACATTCTAACGGAAAGAAAAATCCCCCCTCTTCGTTTTGGTTGGACTCAGCCCGTTATTGTCGCGTGGCGACGAAGCACGCGACGCGTTTGAGGCTGGCCGAAGCGCACAATTGAATAATGACTTCAAAATGGCGCTTTCTCAATTCCAGCGAAGCGCGGACATCATGTCGGGGACAACTGCCGGGGTGTCTACAAATCTTTGGTTCGAGATTGGCCGTTGCGAGCAACTTCTTGGACAACATAGGCGTGCCATCACTGCTTTCCGCAAGGCAATCGATACAAAGACTCCCAATTTCGAGCACCTGATTTGGCGCGCCTACCTTGGCATCGAGCGTTCGCTTTGGGCAACTGGTCAAGCGTCGGAGGTGTTCGGGGATTCTGTCATCGAGGGTGCGCGTGCTGCAATCTCTACCGGCATACCAGCAGTCCTCACATTGAGAGGCATCGGAGAGGTTACGTTGATCTCTGGTAAACCGCCCGGTGACCCGATCGAGCCCTTTCGAATTGTGGTTGGGAAGTCAGCCGAGATTGTACGCGACGGGGCGTGGAAGTCCGTAACGGTTGGGGATTTGGCAACGTCAGCGGCTGTGTATTGCCATGCTGCCGCCACAGTGAACTCGCTCCCGTTCGTGAGGATCGAGATTACGGCAGACACGGATGAGCGCGTGCTACAAGGGGTGATTCTGGCTTTGGTCTTTCAGTCGAACGCATGGGCGGAACCGCGGGGGCTGTTAACGAAGTTCTACGTGAAGATTCATGAGCCTAAGGAGCTTCCCATTCGTTTTGTGCCGATCGAGGTGCCGGATCCAGATCCCGGTCACACTGCGCCCAGCGAAATCTCCGAGGCCCAACCAAGCGGTGCTCAGCAGCCAACTACCGTTCCCGAGTCGAATCCGAAGGGCAGCCAGAAACAAGGACAGGTCAATGAGCTTTCCCCCGGTAGCGGGTGCTAGGCCATTGATGTTGGCCCAGCCTCACTCGAAGAACTTCTTGAGCGCCTTCTGTTCCTCGGGGTCGAGGGCGTCTTTCCAGACCCGGTCGCCGCCGTCGCCGGTTGCGCCGGTGGTACCGCCGGCGCGGGGGCCGACGGGGGTCTTGTCGACATCGTGCTCGCCGTCCTGGAGCTGGAGCAGGTCGCCGGGAAGGGAGCGGGAAAGGTCTTTCGATTCGAGGCCGGTGAGGTCGCCGAGTTCGATCTTCTCGCCTTCCTTGCCGAGGACGCCGGGAGCGTGGCCGGGACCGCGGTCGACGCCGCCTTTGCCGGCTCCTTCGCCTTCTTTCTCGCCGCCGCCTTCCTTGCCTTCGCCCTGGCCGTTGCCTTCGCCGTCGAGGAGTTCGTCGAGCCACTCGTCACCCTGGCCGCCGCCCGCGCCTTCGCCGCCGTTGTTGCCGCCGCCTTGGCAATCCTTGCAGGCTTTGGCGGCCTTTTGCATGTTCTCCTTGAGCTGCTGGAGCTGCTCGGGGTTCATCGCGCCGAGGTTCTTCGGGTCAAGCTGCTTGAGTTGGTCGAGCAGGCCGGGGTTCGGTTTGAGGGCGCCGTTCTGGAGGCCTTGGAGGGCTTGGTCGAACTGGTTGAGCAGGCGTTCCTTTTCCGCGGCGGGCATCCCGCCGGCTTTCTGGAGGTCGCCGATCGCCTTGTCGGCGCGTCCGAGCTCGCGTTCGAGTTTCTCGACCTGGCCGGAGTGCTCCTTTTTCAAGGTGTCGGTCGCTTCCAAGGATGAATGGCTGAACCAGTCTTCCTCCTCCTGGGCGCGGAGATCCTCGAGCTTCTTGCGCATCTCCTCGAGGTAGGTTTCGTCGATGACTTCCTCCTCGCCGAGGCGTTCGAGGTCGGCCTCGAGATTCTCCCAGGCGAGCGGTTGGTCGGGATGTTCGTCGGCCGCGGCGCTGCGGGCGGAGACCGGGATAAGCAGGCCGGCGGTGAGGAAGGCGAGCGCGGCGAGCGGCGGGACGATGACCCGTTGCCAGGCCCAGTCGACGCCGGCATCGACGCGCGGCGGGAGTTCGGGCCAAGGGGCGACTCCGGCGCGGGCGGCGGAAAGCGCGTTGCGCAGGCGCATCGAGGCCTCGATGCGGACCATCGACTGCTCCGGCTTTTCAAAACGGCGGCGGGCGACGGCCCAGGCAATGCCGCCGAGCAAAAGCACGGTGCCGGCAGCGGATAGGCTGAGGATCCAGAGCTGGGAATCGGGAGCCTCCCGGCGGACCAGCAGCAGGACGCAGGCACCGATCAAGCCGACGGTCACCAGCGGCGTCGAGAGGGTCTCGATCCACCAGGCAAGGTTGATCTTGCGCGCCACGGTGGCGGCCTGGCGGGTCCAGGCGTCGCGAAGCTTGTCCGATGGAGTTTCCATAATCCGCTGGGGAGCATAGCGTCAGCGGGGGATGTCGCGATGGGAAAATTCGGGGAATTTGGTTTTTTGGGGGGGGCGAGCCTGGCGGGGGCAGGTGTCTTGATTGACGGGGTTCACCTGATTGACAGGCCAGCGGTCTTGTTGACGGCTTGCGAAGTGGCCGGGGCGAGACTTGGATGACGCCGTGAGCGAGATGCCGGTCAAGGTGGAGCAGGACGGGTTGGCGCAGAAGATCGTCGAGGCGATCGTCGGCTCGATCACCCGGATCCCGACGACCCAGTTGGCGGAGAGCCCGATGCCGGCGGAGGCGGCGCGGGGGATCGCGCACCATGCGGCGCTGAAGGCGGCCGCGGCGGCGGGGACGCTGGGGCTGCCGGCCGGGCCGATCGGCTGGCTGACGATTTTCCCGGAGATGATGAAGGTCTGGCAAATCCAGACGCAGATGGTGGCCGATCTTGCCGGGGTCTATGGCCAGACCGCCTGCCTGTCGCGGGAACAGATGACCTATTGCCTGTTCCGCCACGGCGCGGCGATGGCGGTGCGCGACCTGGTGGTGCGGATGGGCGAGCGTTACCTGGTGAAGCGGGTCTCGCTGCAGGCCTTCCAGTCGATCGCGAAAAAGGTCGGCATCAAGGTGTCGCAGCGGGCGCTGGGAAAAGCACTGTCGCGCTGGGTGCCGGTGCTCGGCGCGGTCGGGGTGGCGGGTTATGCCTACTTCGACACGGCGCAGGTCGCGAAGACGGCGATCGAGCTGTTCGAGGGCGGGGTGGAGATCGATCCGGCGGATGAAAATGGCGCGTCGACCCCGGCGGGCATTCTCGCGGGTTGGCGGGCGGGGGAACTTGACGACGGATCGGCGCGGCAGGGCTTGCTGGGGCTGGGGCTGTCGTCCGCCGAGGCCGACGAATCGATGGGCGGGCTCGACGAAGCGGAGGCGACCTGATGAAAGAATCCGGACGCCTGCTGGATACAATGCTCGCCTTCATGCAACCAAATCCTATGGAAACGAATAGGTTCCCCGGTTGCGATCCTTCACTCAGCTTCCTTTGAAATCCATGTTGCGCCCCTTCCTGATCGCCGGCCTTGCCGTCCATGCCCCGGCCTTTGCCGAGTCCCGTTTCGAATTCCGCGATGGCGACCGCGTCGCGCTGTTAGGCGATGCTTTCATCGAGCGCGAGCAATACGAGGGCTGGATCGAACTCGCGGCGACGACGGCCTTTCCCGACCGCACGGTGACCTTCCGCAATCTCGGCTGGAGCGCCGACACGCCGGCGGGGTCGTCGCGCGCCGGGTTGAGTCCGCTGCAAGCCGGGCTGGAGCCCGCTGACGAGGGGTGGAAGCAGCTCGAGTTGCAGTTGGAAACCTACAAGCCGAACGTGCTAATCACCGGCTACGGCATGGCGGCCTCGCTGCCGGGCGGGCAGACGCCGGAGGAGTTCAAGCGGGACTTCGAACGACTGCTTGATCGCGCGGCGAAACTGGAAGGCGGGGTCCGGGTGGTGGTTTTGGGCGCGCCGCCGCGTTTTCCGCGGCCATGGGAATTTCCTGCCCCCGGACTGCCCGGGGAGCCGGAGACGCCGGCGAAAGCGCATCGGGAATCGCTGGCGGCGATCAACCGGGTGCTACGCGAGGTGGCGGAGCAGCGCGGGCATCCGTTCGTGTCGTTCGATTTTCTCGCCGGGACGGCCCACCCGCAAACGTATTCCGACAACGGGATCCACCTCAGCGCACGGGGCTACCGGACCGTGGCGGGCGTGATCGAGCGCCAGTTGGGATGGACCACGGCGGCTCCCGGCGAGAGCAAGTGGGAGAAAGGTGAAGCCTCCGAAGCGCTGCGCCAGGCGATCCTGCGCAAGAACGAGTGGTTCTTCCACCGCTCGCGGCCGGCCAACATGGCGTATATCTTCGGCTTCCGGAAGCGCGAGCAGGGCCGCAATGCCGGGGAGATCCTGGCCTTTGACAAGCTGGTCGCCGATGAAGACGCGCGGATCGCCCGGATGCGCGACCTTTCCAAGAACGTGATCGTCCCGGCGCCGCCCGCGCGGGCCGAGTCGCAGTTCGCGGCGAAGACCAAGCAGCCGTATCCGGAGTTCACCGTGGCCGACGGCTACGAGGTTACGCTGTGGGCGGAGAACCCGATGCTGCACAAGCCGACGCAAATGAACTTCGACGAGCGCGGGCGGCTGTGGGTCGCCAGCTCGGAGACCTATCCGCAGGTCGAGGTCGGCCAGACGCCGGATGACAAGATCGTGGTGCTGGAAGACACGAACCAGGACGGCAAGGCGGATGCCTCGAAGGTGTTCGCCTCGGGCATGATGATGCCGACCGCGGTGCTGCCGGGCGACGGTGGCTGCTATGTCGGACAGAGCACCGACCTGTTGCATTTCAAGGATACCGATGGCGACGGCGTGGCCGATAGCAAGCGGCGCGTGCTGAGCGGCTTCGGCACCGAGGACACCCACCACAATCTCCACACCCTGCGCCGCGGACCGGACGGGAAGCTGTGGATGAACCAGAGCATATACACCCGCACCGACACCGAGACGCCGCAAGGCCTGCTGCGCTTGCGGAGCGGCGGCGTGATGCGCTTCGACCCGCGGACGGAGAAGATCGAGACGGTGTTCTACGGCTGGTGCAATCCCTGGGGTCACCAGTTCGACAAATACGGCCAGTCCTTCGTCACCGACGGGGCGGGCGGGGCGGGGATCAACTGGGCGGTGCCGGGTGCGATGTATTTCACTTACGCCCGGGCCGAGAAAATCCTGGGCGGGATCAGCCCGGGCTCCTATCCGAAGTTCTGCGGGCTGGAGATTGTCGAGTCGCCGATGTTCCCGGCGGACTGGCAGGGCTCGATGATCACCTGCGACTTCCGCGCCCATCGCATCGTGCGCTTTTCCGTGGCCGAGCAGGGATCGGGCTACGCCGCGCAGGAAGCGGGCGACCTGCTGCGGACCAGCGACGTGAATTTCCGGCCGATCGACGCGAAGATCGGCCCCGATGGCGCGCTCTACATCGCCGACTGGTCGAACCCGATCATCAACCACGGCGAGGTCGACTTCCGCGACCCGCGGCGCGACCGCGTGCATGGCCGGATCTGGCGGGTGGCGAAGAAGGGTGCGGCGGCCACCGCATCGCGGAGCCTGGCGGCGGCGAAGGATGCCGAGCTGTTAGGAATGCTGACCAGCGACCATCGCCACGATCGCGAGACGGCGATGACGGTGCTGGTCGAGCGAAAGATGACGCCGGAGCTGAATGCCTCGATTCAAAGCTGGAGTGCGCAAGCAAAGGACGGCCGCACGAGGCTGGCGGCGCTGTGGTTGCGCGAGGGGCTCGGGATGCCGGCGGATTGGGCGGAGCTTGGCTTGCTAGGCCAGGTGCTCGGCGACGAGGACGGCCGGATCCGGGCGGCCGGGGTGCGGGTGCTGGGGAATCAAAGCCTCAACGGCCCGCAATCTCTGGGCTGGCTGGCCAAGGCGGCCAACGATCCTCATCCGCGGGTCCGGCTGGAAGCGGTGCGGGTGCTGGCGAAGCTGTCCGGGCCGGAGCCGATGGACCTTGCGTTCCAGGTGCTGCGCCAGCCGATGGACCGCTTCCTCGACTACGCGCTGTGGCTGAACGTCCGCGACCGGGGCGACGAGTGGCTGAAGGCCTTGTTGGACGGCCGGCTTGCCCTTGCCGGCCGCGAGAGCGCGCTGGATTTCGCCCTGGCCAACCTGCCGCCGGAGCGCGGGCTGGAAGGGATCCGCAAGCTGCTGCCGAAGCCCCTGCCGCGCGACGGCTCGGGGCCTTGGCTCGGTCTCGCGCTGAAGACGGCCGATCCCGCGATGATGGCCGCGGTTTACGCGCAGTTGTTAGACGGGGGCTTCGATGCTCCCGCCGCGGCGACCGTCCTGCGCGGGCTGGAGGCGGCGGTCAGCCAGCGCCAGATCGCGTTGCCGGGGGACCCGCTGCGGTTGCGCGGGTTGTTTGATTCTCCGGTGCCGGACACTGCGGCTGTGGCCCTCCGCCTGGCGGGTGCACTGCGGGTGGAAGGCTTGCTGGAGCCGATGAAGGCGGTCGCCGCGAATCAGGCCGGGCTTCCGGCTTTGCGGGTGGCGGCGATCGACGCGCTGTCGCATTTCGCCGCCGACTCGGCGCGGGATGCCTTGGTCGCGGTCGCGGGATCCGATGCGCCGGTGGAGATCAAGCGCGGTGCTGCGCTGGCGCTGGTCCGCCACCATCGGACGGCCGCGCTGGGGGCGATCCGGGCGCTGTTGCCGGGGCTCGATGATCTGGTGCAGGCCCGTGCGTTCTGGCAGCAGGCGCTTTCGCTGAGCGGGCTGTCGGGCGATCTTGCAAAGGCCTTCCGCGAGCAAGCGCTCGATCCGAAAGTCGCGGCGCTCAACCTGCCGGCGGTGCCGGACATCGACGAGCACGCCGAGCTGTTAGGCGTGCTGCGCCAGCAGGCCGGTGGAGCGGCGATGAGCGGGCCGACCGCGGAGTCGATCCTGAACCTCGCCAGGCTGGCCGCCGAGAAGGGCGATGCCGTCCGCGGGGAGGCGATCTACCGTCAGCCGGGCCTCGCGTGCATCGCCTGCCATGCGATCGGCGGGGCGGGTGGCAAGGTCGGGCCGGACATGACGTCGATCGGGGCGAGCGCGCCGCTTGACTACCTGGTGGAGTCGATCCTGATGCCCGGTGCGAAGGTGAAAGAGGGTTATCACTCGGTGGTGATCGAGACCAAGGACGGCCGCACGCTGATGGGCCGGCTTCTGCGTAGCGGCGGCGGCAGCGTCGTGCTGAGCGATGCCGCGGGGCAGGAGATCACCCTGGCGGATTCGGCGATCCTCAAGCGCACCGACTCCGGCAGCCTGATGCCCGCGAACCTGATCGCGGGGCTCAAGGAGCAGGAGCAGCTCGATCTTTTCAAGTTCCTGTCGCAGCTCGGCAAGCCGGGTGATTTCGACGCCACCAAGAGCCGCGCGCCGCGGGTCTGGGCGGTGATGCCGCTCACCGGTGCGATGCCTGAAGGGGCGGCCAAGGGAAGTCCTTCCCTGCCTTGGATGCCGATCAATGGCACCGTCAACGGCACCCTGCTGGCTGGCGACGTCGCGACTTTCGCCGGGACCGCAACCGAGATCCTCGCCGGGGCCCGGGTGGAGCTTTCAACAGCGGCCGAAGTCACGTTGAAGTTCCCGCGTCCGCCGCTCGGTGTCTGGGTCGATGGCCTAGCGGTAAAAGACGGCCGGATCCGTCTGGAGCCGGGGATTCACAAGATCGTGGTGCACGACAAGGCGGGCGCGGATTTGCGCTTCGAGGCATCTGCAGGGACCTTCTTGCCAACCTGGTAAATGGATGGCTCGGGTAAATTTTTGTAACATTTGGGCTGGAAATGGTGCTTGCTGACATATTTTAAAAATATTAAAGATCTCCGTAAGTTAAGGGAACATTGAAGCTTCGGGGTGATTCCCGGAGTGGTGATGAAGCCCGGATTTATCCGAGATCGCCATGCTCCGTCGCCCGTTCCACCTGCTCCGCACCGTTCCGATCCTCTCCTTGCTGCTGCTGGCGGCCGCCCGTGGTCATACCGCAGGCAACCCGACGACGCTGACCTGGGATGGCGGGGAAACCGAAGCGGGCTTGCAGTCGGTCGCGCAACCGTCGAACGCGGCGGGGCAGTATTACTTCCGGGTCAGTGCGCAGGCGGCGGAAGGCTGGCGGACGCGGCTGACCGTCACCGCGGGGGAGGCGAATCTCTATCTGGCCAAAGGCGTGCTGCCGGTGCCTGGAGCCGTCGGGACGATCTCCGCGGCGCAAGTCGGGAGTGACGGGGTGATTTTGAGTAAAACGAAATTCGCCGCGGGCGAGAGCTGGTTCCTGCTGGTGGATGTGCCGGTTTCGGGCAGTGCATGGTTGCTGGTTTCCGGGTCGCCGTATGTGAGGGATCTCGGGACGCTGCCCTACACGGACAGCAACGCGGACGGGACCTACAACATCGGCGAGGCGAGCCAGAACGGCGGGATCGCCGGCCAGGTGATGGGGCCGGAAGGCGTGGCATTTTTCAAAATCACCCTGCCTCCGAACGTGCCGGCGTGGGCGCTGTGGATGAACGGCGGCCAGGAGCTGGTGGGCGTGCGGAAGGGCCTGATCCCGGTGCTTTTCGACGGGGGAACGACGGCGGATCGCAAACGCAACGGCAGCCTGCTACTGGTGCCGCCGTACTTGGGGCAGGGGTCGGACAGCTACTTCGTCAGTGTTTCGGGCACGCCGGGATCGACCTACTCGGTGGACTCGCGGATCCAACAGATCGAGGACATGCCCTTCGAGGGAACGGTGCCGTCGATCGCGGCGACCGGCTCGCCGTACCGGGTGTTCCGGGTGGAAGTGCCGGCTGAGCAGGTGATCTGGGATCTCAGCCTGGAGCCGTTGTCGGGCGATCCGAACCTCTGCGTAAGGAAGCAAACGGTGCCGGCGGAGACCGACAACGATGCGATCAGCGAGGCGGCCGGCAGCATCCGCGATAGCATCACCCAGGTTTCGCCGGACCTGACCAACGGCACCTGGTTCATCACCTTGTTCGGCAATGGCCCCTACTCGACCCACCTGAAATCCGGCACGCCGGTGATTACCGACATCGGCTACCGCGGCTCGGTATCCAACGACCAGCCGGATCGCAGCGGCTGGCGCTACTACCGGGTCACGGACATTGGCGCTCAGCTTGGCACGCTGGGCTGGCAGTTGGATTTGGACAACGCGCCACCGGGCACTGAGATCTCGCTGCGGCGGGCATTGGCGCCGGGTTCCTGGAAGCGCAAGACCGGTGGATCGGCGTCGGCCGTGGCAGTGCGACATGTCGATTTCTCGAGTGCCACGGGAATCCTGCAGCGGGTGGATCACGAGGCGGATATCTGGTATGTCGGCGTCTATCAGCCGGATACCGCGCTGGGAAATTTCACCCTCACGCTCAGCGACATCGTGTCCGGGGCGGGCACCTTCGATGGCTACGTCGCGCCGGTGACCGGTCAGATCGAAGGCGAGTGGCGCTACTTCCGGATCAACGTGCCCAACGATCCGGCCTTGCTCGGCTGGTATTTGGATTTGAGCGCAGTGACGGGCACGACCACGGCGAAGATCGCGGTGCGACGCGACCGCTTGCCGCCCGCACCCTTGGGATCGCCCGTCGTCTCGGCGAACTCGGCCGCTTGGCCATCCGGCGCGGAGTGGAGCCAGACCACGGACTTCATCGGCGTGATGAAGGACTTCGGCGACAAGAATGTGACGGGTCATCAGTTCCTCGCGGCGAAAGGTCCCTACCGGCCCTTGGAAGGCGGCACGTATTATGTGGGCGTGCTGGCCGGCAGTGCCCAGCCGGCGGCGGGTCCGGTGAAGACGGTATCCTATCAGCTCCGCAGCCGCGGTATCGGCGGCAACTACGCGATCCCCGTGACGCCGCTGAATCCGGCGGGGGGCACGGTGACCTTGACCGATCTCGCGCCGCGCGACCTGCGTTTCTTCAGCCTGACGATTCCCGCCGAGGCGCAAGTTCCGGCGTGGTCGCTCGCCCTGACTCCAACGGTGGGGGACCTGCTGATGCAGATGCGCCGCGACTCGCTGCCTGACTTCACCTCTTCCGCGGTGGTCGGTGAAATCCCGGGCTTTGCCCAGTCCACGAGCACCGTGCTCGGTGGCAAGAAGATGAGAAGGACCGGTGGCGAGAAGCTCACGCTGCTGCCGGAGCAGGGCCAAGCCTTCCTTCAGCCCGGCACCTACTATGCGGCGGTGGTGAGCGAGGGTGCGACGCCGACCACGGTCATGCTGGGCGAAGCGCCGGCGAGCGGCACACTGGCTTCGACGACATCGGTGCCGGTGACGGATCTCGGAACCCTGTCGGGAGCGGTCACGTCGTCGGCGTTCCATTTGCCGGGCGGCGATCTGGCGGTCTATCAGGTGACGGTGCCGGCCGGAGCGCGCCTGCTGGAAGCGTGGATCACCGGGCGCAGCGGCAGCCCGGGAATCTCGCTTTTGAAAGGCACGGCAATTCCGAAGCCGTGGCCGGGGACCACGACGTCTAACAACGGCTACGGCTGGGTTGGCGGACAGAATTCGCCGACCCATCCGGTGCTGATCTCGGTGCAGGATCCGGAGGCCGGAGTTTACACGGTGGTGGTCCGGGCGAACGCCGAAGCGAGCACGTTTCCCAACGGTGCCGGAATGCTGAACTTCCGCGTCGTGGAGAGCTTCCCGCAGCTCGAGGTGCTGGGAGCGACGACCTCGGTTCAGGTGGAGGGTCAGCTCGCGGAGAGCTGGCGCTACTTCACGCTGACCGTGCCCGACAATGCCGCCTTGAAAGGCATTCATCTGGCCCTGCGCAACGTCACTTCCGGCTTGCCGCGCATGGTGATCCGCAAGGGAACCGGGCTGCCGAAGGACTTTATCACGACCACCGGACTGAGTTCCGACAGCACCACCTGGCCGGACAACGCGCAGTGGACGCAACTCAATGACTTCACCGGCATTTCGAAGGATTCTTCCGGACTCACCGTCACGAGCCGCAGCTTCCTCAGCGCCTACAATGCACCGATGAGCGCGGGCGTTTACACGATCGGCGTGGCCAAGGATTCGACGGTGAACACGGTGACGGTGCCGAACTCGCCGGACATGGCCTACACGCTGGTGGTGGAAGGCATCGGCGAAGGACTCGGCCTCGACCTGGTGACGCTGACGACCGACAATACCGCGGCTCCTCAAGCGATCACGGCGCTGCCGGAGCGTCATCACCGCTTCTTCAAGGTGACGGTGCCGGAAGGCATGGCGAGCTGGCGGATGAAGCTCTCCGGGAGCCTCGCTGCCGGGCCTCCGGTCGTCTACTCCGACGGGATGCTGGCGATCCGCAGGGGCCGCTTGCCCGCCTTTGATACGGCCTCCAATCCAACGGCGCGGGGCGGGGTGCCGGTAAAGATTCTCAACCAGAACGACCACTGGGTGATCCTGCCGGCCACGGCCAGCGGGGTGATCGAAGGAGGCGACTACTATGTCGCTGTGACTTCACTGGGCAACAATCCTTCCGCGACCCAGACCGGCAGCGGGACCAGCGATCTGACATTGGAAACCCGCGGCGAGGCACCCGTGAACGTTATCCCCGCGCTGTCCACGGCGGATGAGATGCTGGTACCCTACGATCTGGGAGCGGCCGAGGTCGCGACCTATGAATTCGTAGTGCCGGCGCGGGCCGAAGGACTGACGCCCTACGGGTTCACGATCTCGCGTCTTCAGGTTTTCGGGAAGTCGGGCTTCTCCCTGCGCCTGGACGGGCCCGACGGGAGCAGTCCGCCGCTGCCACCGGGACCGGGCACCGACGGATTCAACGGGGGCTTGCCCTCGCAGTTCGCCAGCACGGACATCATCGGTGGCCTGATCGTCTATCAGGCGATTCCGGGGACTTACCGCGTTTCCGTCCGCTCGACGGGATCGGTCTACTTGCCGGTCGGCGGCTTTCTGGCCCTGCAACTGATCGATTCGGGATCGGGGATTCCGACCTTGAGGTTCGATGGCGAGAATTTCGCGGTCACCAATGGCGGAGCCGTCACCGACATCCTGCCGTTCCGCGTGGTCGTTCCCGACGAACCGAACTGGAAAGCCTGGGGCATCCGGCTGGAAGGTCCGCATTCCGGGAAGCCCTCCATCATCATCCGGCGCGACCAGCCGGTGGAGACCACCGCTTTCGCAGGGGTGACTTCGGTCTCCACAAGCTGGCCCACGCTTGCTTCGTGGGGACAAGTGGAGGATTACACCAAGCTCATCAACGATCCCTTCTATGGAGGAGGCACCGACAAGGATCGTTCGCAGCAGTTCTTCGTCGCGGCGCGCGACAAGCCGCTCCAGCCGGGGACCTACTACGTGGGGATCGACAACCGCGGCACCGCCCTGATCTCTCCTCGCACCTTCACGATCCGGACTTTCGCGTTCGGCGAAGGCTACTCGGTGCCGGTGCCGGAGGCGCTTGAGGTCGGCGGCACCGCGTCCATTTCGATCGACGATCCGCGGATGCCATCGGTCCACAAGATCACCATCCCGGCGCTGACGCGCGCCTGGTCCGTCTCGCTGGCCACCACGGTCGGCGACTTCACGCTACGGGTGCGCAAGGGCTTCATCCCGGACCCGGTGAACTCGACTGCTTATCCCGACCTGTTAGGCGGGGTGATGATCCAGAAGGCGGGCAACGAGCGTTTCACGCTGTTGCCGAAGGCCGGTGCCGATTTCATCGAGCCCGGCGACTACTACCTGGTGGCGGCGAGCGAAGGTCAGAATTCGTCGATTCTTACCCGGACCATCGGCACCGGCATCGCTACCGCGACGCTGACCAACCACGGCCCGCTGGCGGTGGGCCATCTCGGGCTGGTCAGCCCTTCCGGCCTTTCTCAAGCGGTGACACTGGATCCGGCGGAGGTGGAATTCTTCACGGTGGAAGTTCCGGCGGGCGTCAACAACCTGCAGTTCCGGCTGAACGACCGCGCCGGGGAAGCCTCGATCGTGGTCATCCCCGGAACGCGCCTGCCTTCGCCGCTGTTGACCACCGAGAGCTACGGCGTATTCGGCGGTGAGACCGGCACCTCCTTGAAAAAGGACAAGGCGATCGTGAACCTCGGTAATCCGGCCGCCGGGACCTACACCATCGCCGTCCGGGCCGGAGGCGTCGCGCCCTCGGCCTACTCGTCGGCTTCGGCGACGCTGGCGGTGGACATCCTCAAGCCCGCGCCGCTCAATTTCTCCGCGAGCCTCAACGCCGGCAACGGCTTCTCGAACACCGATGCGCGCAGCCTGGTGGACAAGGAGAAGTATTTCTACCGGGTCGCGATGCCGGAGCAGATCGAGGGCCAGGAAGTGCTCGGCTGGCTGGTCACGCTCGATCAGGGCGCGCCGATCGTCCGCTTCTACCAGTCCGAGGCCGACTTCGGGAAGGCCGCGCCGGTCACGATGACCGGCCGCACCGCGCTGATCGTGCCGCCGCTGCTGACCTTGGGGACGAACTGGTTCATCGAGGTGGAAGGGGTGGGCACCACCGACTACGTGATCCGCAGCGAACCGGTGACGCTGACGGCCGCGCCGTGGTCCTTGCCGGCGGGATTCAATCAACACGCCGGGGATTCCAATCCCGGTGAACCGGACGGCGTCGGTGTCGGCCGCCAGCTTTCGCAGGACTACTGGGAGTTTTACGCGCTTGATGTCCCCGAGGAGAACTTGGGCTTGATGCGGCTGGCGCTCGAGGCGTCGAACGGCAATCCGAACGTCTATGTCCGGCAGGGTGGCATCCCCACCACCGACCACCGCAGCACCGGACTCTCTGGGAGCTTTCTCTACGAGCACAAGATGATCAGCGAGGATTCCGAAGCCGGGAACTTCTCGGCACCCAGCGATGTCACCCTGCAGCCGACCCGCCTGAATCCGGGGCGCTGGTACATCGGGGTGAAGTCCGACCCGGTCGGGACAACCCGCACGTCCAGTCGCTACCGGCTCAAGGCGCACTCCGGCGTGGTCACTGACATCAACCTGAGCGCGTCAGTGCCTTTGACCGGCCAGAACCTCGCGGAGAAAGACTGGCGTTACTACCGCGTGACGATCCCCCGCAACGGCATCCCGGCGAACTGGTTGCCCGCTTTCACACGCCTCCACGGCACCGCCCAGCTCTACATCCGCGACACCCTGCCCCCGTTCTCCTATGTGAAGAACACGGCGAGCACCGCAAGCACCATCACTTTTCAGGACTGGGGGACCGATGGCAAAAACAAGGTCTCGCCGACCGCCTACATCAAGGCGCCCGCTCCCGGCACGGTTTCGCTTCCCGTCCCGCCGCTGCGGCCGGGTGGCACTTACTACCTCGGCTTCTATGGTGCCAGCGGTGGAGCCTTCGAGGTCTCGTCATCGGTCTCCGCCGGCCAGTTCGCCATCGACACGGAGATGGCCTACGACACCGGTAGTACTTCGTTCAATATCCCGGCAGGTCAGCGGCGCCTGATCCGCTTCAATGTTCCGCCGGAAGCCACCCGGGTGAAGATCGACTGCCTCCAGTCCGCCGCCGGGCTGGTGGTCAAGCTGGAGCAGGGAGCGCCGCCCGACCTCACCGCCGGGGTCAGCTCCCACCTCCAGACCACGGCCTCGCCCGCCGCGAGCTTCATCGTGAACCGCGCTCTCGGCACGCAGTGGCCCTTCGTGGCGAACCAAGACTACTACCTTCTGCTCAACAACACGACCGGCGCGGCGATCGACAGCACGGTGACGATGAAAGGCGTGAACGCCTTGACCGAGGACGAGGATCTCGATGGCGTGCCGGATGCGTGGGAGCGGCGGTATTTCCCGACGCATACCACCTACAGCCAGACTTCCGATCCCGATCTGGATGGCAGCACCAATCTTCAGGAGTACCAGAACGGCACCGTGCCGAACGACATCAACTCGGCGATCTATCAATTGATCCTCAACGCGCCGGGAGGCGGGGTCGTCGTCTCGCCGCAACAGACCGCGTTCTTCCGCGGCGCGACTGTCAGCCTCACCGCGACGCCGGTGGCCGGGGATACCTTCCAGCGCTGGACCGCTCCCGGCACTCCGGCGGATGGCAGCACGACGCCGATGGTGAGTTTCCCGATGATGTCCAATGTCAACGCCACGGCAGTCTTCGTCACGACCCTGGGCCGCGCTCTCGATACCCCGGTCAGCCAGACGTGGACTACCAGCGGCGGCGGCACGTGGTTCGGCCAGTATGATCAGAGCCATGACGGGATCGACGCAGCTTCGACACCGGTGGTCGCACTGGGTTCGAGCGCCTCGATGTCCACCACCGTGACCGGCCCGGGAACCATGGGGTTCCGCTGGAAGGTCTCGTCGCGCCTGACCACCCACGTATTGGCCGTGCTGATCGACGGCGTGGTGCAACCCGGGGGGATCTCCGGCACCACCATGACGAACTGGGCGCAGGTTTCGCTCGCGATCCCGGCCGGCAGCCACACCGTTACCTGGCGTTACTCCAAGGGAACGGGCTCGGGCCAGGGGCTGGATCGCGGCTGGGTCGATCAGGTGACTTACACCGGCTTTCCGGTCGATTCACCGAGCTTCTCGGCATGGTCCGAAAGCCAGTTCACGCTGGCGGAGCGGGCCGATCCTCTCATCAGCGGACCAGATGCCGATCCGGATGCGGATGGCATCGCCAATGTGCTGGAAGCAGCCCTCGGATTGGCCCCGAAGTCGGCGAATTCTGCGAACGATGCCCTGAAGGTGACGGAACTGACGACGGCCGGCGGGAACCGGATTATCCGCCTGGAATGCAAGGTAGCCGGGCAAGCCGTCTCGAACCTCGTGCTCCGGCTGGAGTCGGTGGCGGACCTTTCCTCGGGAAGCTGGGGCATCCTCGCCTCGAAGTCGGGAACCGGAAGCTGGGCCAGCCAGGCGACGACCGCGACCAGCGAAGCGGACACCGGTGCGCCCCGCGAGGCGGTGGTGTTTGAGCAGACACTTCCCGCCAATAGCTCGGGCAAGCGCTTCTACCGGCTCGCCGCGGAATTCGTGCCCTGAACGCACCCTCATTCCCACCAGTCCGTGATCCACGTCGTCACCAGCCGGGCAAGCGCCAGCAGCGCGACGATCGCAATCACGCTGAGAACCGTGGCTCCGATGCCTTCGATCATGGCGGGAGAATTCTAGTGAACAAGGTCTTCACTTCATCCGCCGCGCGATCACGCCGTAGCGGGGACTGAAGATCCAGGCGGCGAGGAAGCAGAGTCCGAGGAGCATGACGATGACGGGGCCGGGAGTCAGGCCGAGCTTGGCGGACAGGAAGACTCCGCCCACGGCACCGGCGGCACCGAGGGCACCGCCGCCCCAGAAGAGGGCGTTGGTGCGGTCGGTCAGCAGGGAAACGGTGGCGGCGGGGGCGACGAGCATGCCGACGGAGAGCACGCAGCCGACGGCTTGAAGGGAAGCGACGAGGGAGAGGACGAGAAGGGTGAAGAGCAAGTACTGCATCAATCGTACCGGCACGCCCTGGGCGGCGGCGACGTTGGGCTCGAACATCGTCACGAGCAGCGGGCGCATCAGGAGATTGGCGATGAGGAGGGTGAAGGAGCCAATGCCGAAGGCGACCCAGAGGTCGGCATTGGCGACGGCCATGATGTCGCCGAAGAGCCAGTGCTCGAGTTCCTGGCGGGTATCGAGCCGCGGCAGCAGGGCGACCCCGGCGGCGAAGGCGGTGGTGTAGATGACGGCGAGGGCGGTGCCCTGGGCGATGCGGTTGCCGCGGGCGACCGCGACGGAGCCGAGCCCGACCATCAGCGCGGCGAAGAGCGCGCCGAGGAAGGCGCTGGCCTGGGTCAGCACGCCGGTCATCAGGATGCCGAGCGCGATGCCGGGCAGCATGGTGTGCGACAGCGCGCTGACCGACAGGGCGTTCCTCCGCAATACGACGAAGCCGCTGAAAAAGCCGTTGGCAAAGCCGATCAGCAAGGCGGCGGCGAGGGCGCGCTGGTAGAAGGGGTTGGAGAGGAGATCCACGGAAGTCGGTGTTTCGGTGGGGCGGTGTTAGAGAGAAGCGGTGGGGGCGACGGTGGAGGCACGGTCGTCCTGGTCGCTGGTTTGGCCGAAGGCGCGGTCGAGGTTGGCTTCGGAGAGGGCTTCGGCGGCGGGGCCGAAGGCGATGGGGCGGGTCTGGAGGAGGAGGGCCTCGTCGAAAAGGCGGGGAGCGGTGGCGAGGTCGTGGTGGGAGGCGATGACCAGCCGGCCTTCGTGGGCGAGTTTCTCTAACAAGGACCCGAGCTGGCGCGACGCGTTGCGGTCCAGTCCGGTGAAGGGTTCGTCGAGCAAGAGGACATGGGCTTCCTGGGCGAGGGCGCGGGCGAGGAAGGTGCGTTGCTGCTGGCCACCGGAGAGTTCGCGGATCTGGCGGTGCTGGAGTTCTAACAGATCGAGCGAAGCCAGGGCCTTGTCGACCGCCTCGGCATCCTTCTTGCTGAAGCGGCCCCACAGGCCGGTTTGCGGGTAGCGGCCCATTTCAACGAGGCCACGGACGGTGATGGGGAAGGACCAGTCGACTTCCTCGCGCTGGGGAAGGTAGGCGAACTCGCTGGACCAGCGCTTCACCGCGGTGCCGCGCCAGCGGATGCTGCCGGCGCTGCGCGGGACGAGACCGGCGATGGCTTTGAGCAGGGTGCTCTTGCCGGCGCCGTTCGGGCCGACCAGCGCGACGCGGTTGCCGCAGGAGGTGGCGAAAGAGACGGCGTCGAGAGCGAGAGTGTTGCGGTAGGTGACGCGCAGCGAATCGATCACCAGCTCGTGGTGTTGCGAGTGGTGCGCGCAGCAGTCGTGGTGTTCCTCGCTCATGGTTCCCAGAGGTCGTCGATGTCGCCGGGCGCGCTGAAGACGTGCTCGAGGGTTTCCTCGCCGGGGCGGTCGATGCGCAGCTTGGCGAAGCGGTGGCCCGGGGTGGTGTCGGCCCACACGACCTTGAGGAAAATGACCGGTTGCTCGCCGTGGATTTCGAAGGTCCCGATGAGCGGTCCGGCGGGGCTCTCCTGGACGACGGCGGGGCCGCCGGCTTCGAGGGAGACGGACTTCGCGGCGGCGGACAGGAGGATCTCGAAGGTCGCCTGGGAGGCTTGAGGAGCGGGTGTTGCCGTTTGATCCTCAACCACGGGCTTTGGCGTCGACGAACCGGTCAGGCGCGCCAAGCCGAAGCCGGCCAGCAGCAGGACGACCAGCACGACCAGCGTTCTAAATAGCGGGGAACCTCGCATCGACGGGGGAACCCTTGGCGCAGGAGCGTCGCAGTTGCAAGCGGTTTGCGGTTCGCTTCCTCAGGCCCGGCAGGCGGCGAGGAGGGCGGCGACCTTGTCGAAATCCTTCACGCCGGGGCTGGACTCGGCCCCGGAGGCGATGTCGAGGGCGGCGGGGCGGACGGCTTCGATCGCGGCGGCGGCGTTGTCGGCGGTGATGCCGCCGGCGAGGATGAGCGGCAGATCCGGGTGCTGCTCGACGAAGGTGCGGGCCAAGGACCAGTCGATGGTCTGGCCGGTGCCGCCGTAGACGCCGGGCGCATGGGCATCGAGCAGGATGCCCGATGCACGGAAATCGCGGGCGGCTTCGAGGTCGTCCACGCCGCGGACGCCGAGCGCTTTGAGGAAGGGGATGCCGGCTTCGGCGAAGGTGCGGGCGTCGGCCGGGGTCTCGTCGCCGTGGAGCTGGATGACGTCGATCAAGCCGTCGTCAAAGAGTTGGCGGGGCAGGTCCGGGCCGGCGTTGACGAAGACGCCGACGCGGAGGATGCGACCTTCGAGATCGCGGAGGAAGCCGGCGAGTTCGGGGCCGAGGTAGCGCTTCGACTTCGGCCAGAAATTCGCGCCGAGGGCATCGACGCCCAATTCCGCGAGGCGCTCGGCATCGGTGGCGAGGGTGACGCCGCAGATCTTCAGCGAGGGGCGATGCGGGGCGAGGAAGGAGGCGGGTGACACGGGGCGAAACTCAAGCAGCGGAGGCGCGACTGCCAAGCGGAATGACGGAATGGCTCAATCGGTCGGCACGATCCGGGTGCGGAAGAAGCGGGTGCCGGCGGCGGCGGGCGGTGTGATCCGGGCGCTGCGCGGGGTGCCTTCGACGGTCTCGACTTGATAGCCCGCGTCGATTTCCTGCGGCAGGTCGCGGGGGCGGAGGACGACGGCGGTGTCCCATTGATCGAGGTCGGTGGAGGTTTCGACATGCCATTCGATGCCGCCGCGGTCGGCGGGCCAGGGAACGCTGAGGGATTGCCCGTTCCAGGTCGGAAGAGGGCGGCTGGCGGCGGAAAGCGGGGCGCCGCTGAAGGCGAACTCGAGCAGGTCGTCGATGCCATCCTGATCGCCGTCAGCCGGACTGGTGCCGGGCAGGCCGAGGCCTTGGGCCCAGGTGGAGAAGGACAGGAGCGGATCGCCGATGCGGCCGAGGACGCGGGTGGCGTAGCTGGTGTAAGTGTTATAAGTGCCGTTGAACCAGAGCAGCAGTTCGTCGCGGCCGTGGGCCGGGGGGGCGATGGGGCGCAGGTTGTCGGCGGTGGAGTTCTGGGTGACGGGGGTCCAGGTGAAAGTCAGGCCGCCGTCCGCGGTGAAGCCGCGCCAGATTTCGTAGCGATCCGACGGGCGAAGCGGGACGTTGTCGATGTCGCCGAGGGCGAAGGGATTCGCGGCATTCGAGGAGAAGTAGACGATGCGCGGATCCTCGGGATCCAGGCACATGCCACCGCCGTAGTCGTCCTCCGCGGCATAGAGCGGTCGGCCGCCGTGGGCGATGAAGCGGCGCTGCCAGCCGGTGCCGGTCCAGCGGGCGTAGTAGTAATAGATGCGGTCGTGGTTCCAGCCGGTGCCGGTGACGTTGTCCCGCTGGACCTGAAACACACAGACGGGGGCGTTGCCGGTGCCGTAGTGGACGTCCCAGGTCCAGCCGCGACCGGCGGGGATCCAGTTGTCCGGGCCATCGCCGGGGCCCCAGGCGCTGGCGGAGTATTGGTAGATGACGCTGCCGCGCTCGCCGCCGTCGTGATTCAGGGGAATGTTCGCGAGGCTGTCGACCAGGGTGCCGTCGGTTTTGTAAAGTCCGCCGTTGTTGTAGTAGAGATGATAGACGGAGTTATTGACGTCCCGCGGGTGGCCGTCGGTGTAGATGAAGTCGATGCGGTCGACATTGTTCGAGCAGTAGCGAGGGTAGGGCCGGGTGCTGCCGCTGCCGGTGCCGAGGAGCTGGCGGGAAGTGCCCCAAGTCGCGCCGTTATCGGTGGAGAGGGTGAGGGTGGGGTTGAAGTTGATGCAACGGTGGAAGTTGTAGAGGGTGTTGCTTTCGCCGGAGAGCCGGTAGGTGTTGGCGTAGGTATTCGACGCCGGGACGGTGCGGGTGATCTCCGGTCCCCAGTCGGCCGCGGTGACCGGGGAGGGGACGAGCGAGGTGCGCTGGTAATAGACCGCGGGGCCGGCGTGCTTGGAATAAAGCGCAAGTAGGCGGCCATCGGGCAGGGGGGTGAGGGACGGGTTGTTGTGGTCGTCCTGCTGCTGGGAAGCGGCGGTGCTGAGGGTGACGTGAGCGGTGCTGCCGGTGGTGAGGTCGCGGCGGGTCAAGCCGTAGGTGCCGTTGGCCCGGACGTAGCCGGAGAACAGGGCACCCTGATGGACAACGGCGCGCTCGTCATTGAACCAGGTCCAGGCACCGTCGGGCGCGATCTCCACGGCATTGCCGGGAAGGGCCGGGATGGAAGCGGCGTTGAGCGGGTTGGAGCCTTCGGTGAGCTCCGTGTTGTCGGAATAGGTATCTCCATCGGTGTCGGGAAGATAGGGGTCGGTGCCGGCGGTGGCTTCAGCCCCGTTGGCAAGGCCGTCGCGGTCATCGTCTGCGGTGGGGACAAGGGGAAGGACTGGCTTGTGGCCGATGCCGTCGTACCAGACGCGGTTGCCTTCGCCAGATCCAGCGACGTCGTCGACGAAAGCGCTCAGGGTGCCGGTGGCGTCGGAGGTGAACTTCCCGAGGGGTGCTTGGCGCAGGACGCGGTTGCCTTCCGTGAGCAAGGGGGAGTTCGTGAAGTCGGTGGCAATGGCGGCCGGGGCCAAAGCTGCCGTCCCCAAGACATTGCCGAGGGGACTGAAATGCGTCAGCGGATGGGCGGGTAGAAAGTCGTCCGAGAGATCGGCGGGGGTGCCGTTGTCGGCGATGTCGCTTGATTTCGCCGAAGCCTTCAAACGCCAGTCGCGGCCGTCGTGCCAGAAGTAGGCGTAGAGGACGTAGTCGCTGTTCGGGGTGAGGCCGGTAAGGGTGGTGAGGAGGAGCGGTGCGTCTTCCGGGCCGTCGGCGTTCGACTCGAAGACGGTGGCGTTGTTGCCGAGGGTGCGGGTTTCCCAGTTCTGGTCGATGGTGGTGTTGCCCTGGGCGGCGGGAGCGAGCGGTTGACCGTCGCGCCGCACGGTATTGGACAGGGTGGCGTCGGTGTAGGTGATCGGGCCGGTGACGGGCGGGGGCGAAACAAGACGGTAGGAGACCCCGTCGTAGAAGGCACGGCGGTTGGCACCGACGGCCGAAGGCAGGTCGTCAATGTAGACTTGGATTCCCCCCCCGCTATCGGCGACCGCGTTGCCGAGGGATGCGGCGAACATCGTGCGGTCGCCTTCGGTGAAGAGGGAGGGAGCGGTCGTGTAGGTGAGCGAACTGGCGAGGACCGCGGCGGTGGCCCCGATTCCGGCGCTTTCGGCGGGGTTGGCGAAGAGGGTGTTGGCACCCGGGTTCGCGGAGAGGCCTGCCCGGAGGTTCCACGCGGCACCGGTGCCCGAGCCGTCCCAGAAGTGAACGTGGATCTGGTAGGTCGCGCCGGGGGGGAGGCCGGTGATTGTCGTGCGGAGTTCGGGAGCGTTCTCCGCGACCTCGCCAGCGGACTCGTAGATGTTTCCGCTGGCGGCGAAAACGGTGCGTTGTTCCCAGTTTTGATCCGCCCCGGTCGTGCCGTTTAGCGGCGGGGTGAAGCTGCCGCCGTTGGACAGCACGGTATTACCCCCGCTGCCGGAAGTGGCATCGACATAGACGGTGGTGCCCGATGCGGCGGAATGCGTGGCGACTAGGACGGCCGCCAAGAGGGGCAGTTGGGAAGCACGCATGATCGGTTGGCGGCGGGGCTGGGCTAGAACCCGAAGTAGCGGCTGGCGTTGCCGCTGCAGACGTCGCCGACCAGCTTCGACAGGGCGTCGAAGTCGTCCGGCAGTTCGCCACGGTCGGCTTCGCTGCCGATCAGGTTGCAGAGGATGCGGCGGAAATACTCGTGGCGTGGGAAGGACAGGAACGAGCGCGAGTCGGTCAGCATCCCGACGAAGCGCGAGAGCAGGCCGGTCGATGAAAGCGCGTCGAGCTGGAGTTCCATGCCGTTCTTCTGGTCGAGGAACCACCAGCCGGAACCGAACTGGATCTTGCCGGGCACGGAGCCGTCCTGGAAGGCGCCGGTCATCGCGGCGAAGAGGTAATTGTCGCGCGGATTGATGTTGTAGAGGATGACCTGCGGCAGGCAGCCGCGCTCGGCGAGGCTGCCGAGATAGGTGACCAGCGCCGCGCCCTGGCGCTCGTCGCCGATGGTGTCAAAGCCGCTGTCCGGGCCTAACAGCGCCGACATCCGTGGGTTGACGTTGCGGAAGGGGCCGAGGTGGAGCTGCTTGGTCCAGCCTCGCGCCGCGTCTTGCTGACCGAAGAAGATCATCAGGAAAAAGCAGAATTTCTCCTTCTCCTCCGGCGTGACCGGGATGCCGCGGCGCGCCTTGTCGAAGATGATCGAGGCGTCGGCGTCATCGCACGGAATCGCGGGGCAGCGGTCGAGCCCGTGATCGGAGAGCCGGCAGCCGGCGTCGTGGAAATCATCGTGCCTTTTCTGCAGGGCCTGAAGCAGGTCGGAGACGTGGTGGATGCTGGAGTCGGTGACTTCTTCCAGCTTCTCGATCCATGCGTTGAAGGCCTTCGGCTGATCGACCGAGAAAGCCTTGTCCGGACGGAAGGTCGGGAAGACGCGGGTGGTCAGGCCGGTCTTGGCGATCGAGTGGTGATGGAGCAGTGGGTCGGCGGGGTCGTCGGTGGTGCCGACCATTGCGACGCGGAACTTGTCGAGGATCCCGTGCACGCAGAAATCCGGCTCTGCGAGGCGCGCGTTGGCATGATCCCAGATCTCGTCCGCAGTGTCGGGACCGAGCAGGAGGTCGATGTCGAAGTAGCGTCGGAGCTCGAGATGAGTCCAGTGATGGATCGGGTTGCGAAGGGTGTAGGGAACGGTCTCCGCCCAGGCCTGGAACTTTTCGCGCGGGGTGGCCATCCCGGTGATGAACTCCTCGTCGACGCCGTTCGCGCGGAGCAGGCGCCACTTGTAGTGATCGCCGCCCAGCCAGAGGTCGGCCAGGTTTTCCCAGCGGTGGTTGGTCGCGATATCCTTCGGCGAGAGGTGGCAGTGGTAGTCGTAGATCGGCTGGTCCTTCGCCACTTCATGGAAAAGACGGCGGGCGGTCGGGGAGTGGAGCAGGAAGGATTCTTCGTCGAGATAGGCCATGGCGATGCGGGATCTTGGCAGGATGCGGGGAGTGGGCAAGGCGATCCTTGGGGGAGTTGTCGGACAGATCTTGGTAGCCGGACCCGGACCAGTCGGGGCTTGACCCGGTGGCAGATGGTCCCCTTGGTGCGACCGATGCGGCCCGGTCGGGCTGCCCATTGATTCCTGATGTTCTCCCAACTGTTTCCCAGCGAGCGCCCGGTCATCATCCAGCCGCCGCGAAGGAAGAGTAAGAAGATCGCGACACCCGCCACCCCGAAAATCAGGTCCATTGATGGTCGGCCGTCCTCCCCGACCCGGAGGAAACCAATCAACATGAAGACCATGGAGAGCAAGAGAGCGAAAGTCAGGGCGATGAATGCCAGGACCGGTGAGTCTCTTTTGGTGCGATGAAACGAGTCCATGGCCGTGATCGTGGACGACTCCTACAAGGAAGGGGGTCACGGCCGCTCGAAGATCATGAAATGCTGCCAGGGCAGCGGGCGGAGGTTGGAGACAAAACGAAAGCCCGCGGTCTCCAACTCCAGCCGGGCCTGGGCTTCGGTCATTTTGTGGAGGGGCTTGATCGGGACCCTGGGATCCTCGCCGCGGAACTCTAACAGGAAGATCCGGCCACCGGGCTTCAGGGCGTGGTGGAGGGACGCAAGCATCTCGCGGGGATGGGAGAACTCGTGGTAGGAGTCGACCATCAGGGCGGCATCGAGCGAGGCGGCGGGCAGCTTCACGTCTTCAATCGTGCCGAGGTGGGGCTCGACATTGGTGATGCCGAGTTCGGCGGACTTCTTGCGGAGGAAATCGAGCATCTCCGGCTGGATATCGACCGCCACGATCTTGCCCTGCGGCACTTTTTCCGAGAGCCGGAAGCTGTAGTAGCCCGAGCCTGCGCCGATGTCGGCGAGGACGGCGTCGGGCGCGAGGTCGATGGCGGCGATCGCCTTGCTCGGCGCTTCTTCCCGTTCGCGCTCGGTGCGCTCCAGCCAGCCGATGGCCGGGTGCCCCATCACCTTGGCGATCTCGCGGCCGTGGAAGAACTTGCCGATGCCATCGGGCGTTCCAGGGCCGGTGGTGTATTCGACGATGGCCGGTGCCGGGGGCGCGGCTGTCGTGACAGGGGGCGGGGTCGGAGAGGCGGCGGGCGGGGGGGGGGTGCGGAACCAGCCCCAGGCTACGATGAGCGCGATTGCAAGGACGGCGAGCAGCGGGACGAGGCGGGACATGCGTTGGGTTCTACACCACGGATTTGGGATTTCAGTCCTAATTTGTGCGGCGGGCCGCGGGACTCGAGGCGGTCCGAGAGATTGTCGGCGGAGGAGGAGTGAAATTGGCCGACCATCTCCGCTGCGCTCCGGTTGGTGCTCCCGGGAGGGGCGCCTTGGATTCACTGGAGATCGACGATTGCCCGGATCTCGGCCGCGATGCCTTCGGCGAGTTCGCGGGCACTGCGGACGAGGCCGTCGCAACCGCTCTCATCTCCGTGCAGCAACAGGCAGATCGCCCGGGTCATCGGGTGGGGTTCGAGGCGCACCCCGATTTCCTTGCGGGTGGCGAAGGCGAACAGCCCGGCGTAGAAGAGTGGCTTGGGGTCGCGCAGGATATTCTTGCGATAGCGGGTGAGAAAGAGCGCCAGCCAGCAGCTCTTTTCCAGCCGGGTGGGGTCGGTGAGACGCAGGTGGTTGATCCACGCCGTGGCGGTCTCCTTGAGCTTGCCGCGGACGATCCAGCTCTGGTTGACGCGCCGGACTTTCGCCAGGTCGGCTTCGCCCTCGTCGGAGAGGGCAGCAGGGTCGGGGAGGGTGGACATCGTTGGGTTTGAGGGAGCGGAAACGGCGGCCATTCTAACATCCACGCGAGATCCTTCAACCGGTCTTGCGTCCTGCGCCGGGTCTTCCTAGGGTCCGCCTCCCGCATGTCCGTCAAGATCCGCTTCACTTCCGCCGCCGCCACCCGTCTAGTCCTCGCCAAAGTCGGCCATCCCCAGCGCGACGAGCCGCTGCAGACTTCCAAGCAGGTCTTCCAGGTCCCCGAGGATGACCGCCCCGCGCTGACCGCGATCTTCCTGAAGGCCTTCAAGAGCCTGTCCGGCTACCGCTTCAACCACCACTCGTCGCTCGACCAACACGAGATGAACTCCTGCGCCAAGGCGATCTTCACCTCGCCCGAAGGTCTGCTGGAAAAGGGCTGCGACATCGCGAAGCGGCTCTACACGAAGTCGAACCACCCGAACATCAAGTCGGGCGACCTGTGCATCTCGTTCATCGAGGACATCGAGGTCAACGGCGAGCTGACCCAGGCCATCTGCATCCTGAAATCGGAGAGCGTCGTGCCTTTCCTCAGCATCTCGACCCGGGACGGCGACCTCCAGCTCCACACCGAGCAGGGGATCAATCCGGAGAAGATCGACAAGGGTTGCCTCATCATCAACCACCACCCGCACAAGGGTTTCCACGTGCTGACCTTCGACCGCTCGGGTTCCGACTCGCGGTTCTGGGTGCGCGATTTCCTGGGCGTGGTGCCGGTGACCGACAGCCCGTTCCTGACCAACAAGTTCACCGACATGGCGGTCGCCTTCGCCAAGCAGGAGGAGAAGGTGAAGAAGGAGGCCAGCCCGCAGGACGACACGCCGCCGTGGGAGACCTGCAACGCGGCCAACGAAGCGCTGGCCTACTTCGAGGAGAAGGAGCAGTTCAGCCTGCAGGAGTACGAGGAGCAGGTACTACGGACACCGGAGGCGGTGGCCAAGTTTGCGGAACACCGCAGCAAGGTCGAGGAAGAGCAGGGGCAGCGCTTCGACGACTCGTTCGAGATTTCCAAGAAAGACGTCAGCAAGGCGAAGAAGCGGATCGGCGCGGTGGTGAAGCTCGACACCGGCGTCGAGATCCACGTGAAGCCGTCCTTCACCAGCCAGCCGGAGCCGGTGCTCGAGCGCGGCTACGACGAGGCGAAGGGGATGAAGTTCATCAAGGTGTTCTTCAACGAGGACATCTCGAATCCCTGAGGAACCTCACTCGCCCGCGTCGGGATAGGAGCCGAGCAGCTTGACCATCGAGCAATGCTTCTCGAGCTCTTCGATGGCGTTTTTCAGCTCCGGGTCGTCGCAATGGCCGGAGAGGTCGACGTAGAAGACGTATTCCCAGTCCTTCCGCTTGGAGGGGCGGGACTCGATCTTCGACATGTTGATTTGGAACTGGTCGAAGGCCTGGAGCGCGCGGACCAGTGAGCCGGGGCGGTCGTGGATCGCGAACAGGATGGAAGTGCGGTCCTTGCCGGTCGGCGGGCAGGTTTTCTCGCCGATGACGAGGAAGCGGGTGGTGTTGGTCGCGCGGTCCTGGATCGAGGATTCGAGCATCGTGAGGCCGTTCATCTCGGCGGCGAGCGCGCCTCCGAGCGCGGCGGCACCTTGGGCGGCGTTGTCGCGGGCGAGCTGGGCGGCGCGGGTGGTCGAGGAGACTTCGACGAGGTCGGCTTCCGGGAAATTCCGCAGGATCCAGTTGCGGCACTGGCCGAAGACCTGCGGGTGGGAATAGAGGGTCTTGATCTGCTCGCGGGGAATGGAAGCCATCAGGCCGTTCTCGATGCGGAGCAGGATCTGCGCGCAGATTTGCAGCGGGGAATCGACGAAGAGGTCGAGGGTGTGGCTGACCGCGCCCTCGGTGGAGTTTTCGATCGGCACCACGCCATAGTCGGCCTGGCGGCGGGTGACTTGGTCGAAGACCTCGGCGAAGTTCGGCTGCGATGAATAAGCGACCGAGTGGCCGAACTTTTTGATCGCGGCCTGGTGGGTCCAGGTGCCTTCGGGGCCGAGGTAGGCGATCTTGAGGTCGTCCTCGAGGGCCAGCGCGGCGGACATGATCTCGCGATAGATCGCGCGGATCGATTTCTCCGGCAGCCGCCCCTTGTTGCGCTCGATCAAACGGCGGAGCAGGGCTTCCTCGCGCTCCGGGGCGTAGATCTGGAGGCCGTCGCGCTTCTTGACCTCACCCACCTGATGGACGAGGTCGGCGCGGTCGGAAAGGAGGTCGAGGAGGTTGCCATCGATCTCGTCGATGTGCTTGCGGATGTCGTCGAGATTCACGCGGGTTCTTCGTCGGGAGTGGAAACTTTCGGGCCGGTGGCGCTGAGCGCGAGCTGTTCTTCGGCGCTGGCGGCGGCCGGGCTTTCGGAGGGCGCTTCGGGCAGTTTCACGCGGCGCAGCTCGTTGGCGTTCGGAAGGTCGTCGATGCTTCGGATGCCGAAGTGCTCGTAGAAGAGTTCGGTCGTCTCGTAGAGCAGCGGTCGGCCGGGGAGTTCCGCGCGCCCGCCGATGCGGACCAGTTCACGGTCGAGCAGCTTTTGCAGCATGCCGTCGCAGGCGACCCCGCGGACCGCTTCGATGGCGCCCTTGGTGATCGGCTGGCGGTAGGCGATGATGGCCAGTGTTTCCATCGCCGGGCCACTGAGGCGCTCCGGCTTGCGGCCGGGGAAGAGGTGGCGGACGAACTCCCCGTAGCTCGTCCGGGTAAAGAGTTTCCAGCCCTTGGCGCGCTCCACCAGCAGGAAGGCGCGGCCGGTGGTCTCGTAGTCGTGGTTGAGTTTTGCGATCGCCACGATCACCTGGTCCGAGGACACGGCAGCGAGACCGGAGAGCCACTCGGGCAGATCGACCGGACTTTCGCCTTCCTCGATTTTTCGGGCGCGCGAATCCTCGGCCTCGGCGACGCGGGCGCGGATGAGCCGCGCGAGTTCTTCGGCGGGCAAGGGGTCGTCCGAGCTGGTCAGCAAGGCTTCGATGATCGAGGGCAATTCCATGGCGGGCGGCGGAGCTTAGGAAAGCGGCGGGGCATTTCAAGCGTGCCGACTCGTTGGTGTCATCGGGTGGGGCTTCCGTCGTTCGGACGCTGCCTTTTTGGGAGACCCGGGGGACCGGCGCCGAAGCCTGATTTCGGCAAAGGCCGCAGGTTTCAACAAATTTCAACTTGCAGGGGTTTGCGCCACGCGCTAATCGACCGCGCCCGAATTTCCACATCCCGTGAGTAATCCGGAGTTGCCAACGATTTCCCGACCCCGACCCCATCATGGCCGACAAGAAGCAACCCGCGAAAAAGGCGGCTCCCGCCAAGCCTGCGACGAAAGCCGCAGCAAAACCCGCCCCGAAGCCTGCCCCAATGGCTGCTGCCAAGCCGGCAACGAAGCCGGTCGCCGCAAAACCGGCTGCCAAACCAGCTGAGAAGCCCGCTTCGAAACCCGAGGCGAGCGCTCCAGCCAAGCCTTCAGTGCCTGTCGCGAAGCCGAAAAAACCGGCTGCCGTCGCGGTCGAGGTGGTCAAAGCACCGGTCCCGAAGCCCGCTCCCGCCGTTCCGGTGAAGGTCAGCGGCTTCGCCCTCAAGCAGAAGCAGCGCTTGCTCGACCTCCGCGACGAACTGGTCGACGCGATGTCCGGCATGACCGGAGAAATCCGCAACGCGCCGGAAGGCAGCGAGGCCTCCGGCAGCGGGATGCACCAAGGCGACGCGGGCAGCGATGCCTACGACCGCGACTTTGCCCTCAGCGTGCTGGCCAAGGAACAGGACGCCCTTTACGAGATCGAGCAGGCGCTCCGCCGCATTGACCGAGGTGCCTACGGGGTCTGCGAAATGTCCGGCAAAACCATCCCTCAAGCCCGTCTGGAAGCCATTCCCTTCGCCCGTTTGACGGTCGAGTGCCAGGCCCAATGGGAGAAGGAATACGGCAATCGCCGCTTCCGTCCGTCGAATGAAGTTGGCTTCTCCGGCGGCCATTATCAGGACGATGAAGATTCCGAAACGGTTTCTCTTGACGAGGACGACGACTGAATTAGCCTCCGCCCCCCAACTTCCCGCTTATGCCACGCGACATCATCACTCTTGAATGCACGGAAGCCCGTGCTCTGGGTAAATCTCCTTCACGCTACGTCACCACGCGCAACAAAAAGAGCCTGCGCACTCCGGGACGTCTCGAGAAAGTGAAATTCAATCCTTCCCTGCAGCGCCGTACCATTCACCGCGAACTCCGCTAATTTCCCATGCCAGAACCGAAGACCGTCGAACGCCGGATCGCCTTTCGCAAGTCGAACCGGAAAATGACCAGCCGCCGCCACGATATCCCGGCGGATGGCGTCAATTACCTGAATCCTGATCTGCTTTCGAAGTTCACTTCGGAGACCGGCAAGATCCTGCCCCGCCGCGTGACCGGAGTTTCGGCCAAGCTGCACCGCAAGATCACCAAGTCGATCAAGCGCTCGCGCGCCGTGAACCTGATGCCCTGAGCGGCGTCGGTTCATAGCAACGCTTTACCGGAAGCCTGCCCGACACCCGGGCGGGCTTCTTTCGTTAGGTGGAGTCCCAACCAACGTGGCTGGAGCGTCTCGCTCCAGCTTGTTCATGGGGCGTCTCGCCCCGTGAACTCTCGACAAGCCCCACATGAAGGAACTCAAGGATACCCAGAACGAGCGCGACGACCGCAATCTCGCCATCGATCGCGTCGGCGTGAAAGGCCTGCGCTTTCCGGTGGAAGTGCGCGACAGGGACGGCAGCGCCCAGCGCACCGTGGCCACCGTCGCCCTCGCCGTGGATTTGCCCCACCATTACAAGGGCACTCACATGAGCCGCTTCGTCGAAGTGCTCAATTCCCATGGCGGCTGCCTCGACGTCCGCACCATGGCAAGCCTGCCGCGCGAACTCTTGAAGCGGCTCGATGCCCGCAAGGCGCACGTCGAGTTCCAGTTCGCCTTCTTCCGCTCGAAACCCGCGCCGGTCACCGGCCAGGTCGGCCTGATGGACTACGAGGTCCGCTTCGAGGTCGAGGCGGAGCAAGGCGGCCCGCTGGATTTCATCGTCACCGTGATGGTCCCGGTGGCCACGCTCTGCCCCTGCTCCAAGCAGATCAGCGATCGCGGCGCGCACAACCAGCGCGGCGTGGTGACCTACTCCGTCCGCTGCAAGGAGCCGGTGTGGATCGAGGATTTGATCGAACTGGTCGAGCGCTCGGCGAGCTGCGAACTCTACAGCCTGCTCAAGCGGCCGGACGAGAAAGCCGTGACCGAGCGGGCCTATGACAACCCGGTGTTCGTGGAGGACCTGGTGCGGAACGTGGCTTCCAGGTCGAACGCGCACGAGGACATCATGTGGTACCGGGTTGAGGCGGAGAATTTCGAATCGATCCACAATCACAACGCGTATGCGGTGATCGAGAAGGCAGGGTGACGACCTCGCTAGTGCACGCCGCGGAGTTTCCGCTGGCCGAGCAGCGGATGGATGATTTCCCAATCGGCGGAATCCCAACCGATGAGCCCTCAGGCCTTCCTGCGGCGGCGGCCCAAGGCACCGGCGGCGCCCAAGGCAGCGAGCGTGACCAGCGAGCCGGGCTCGGGTACGGCGGAGACCTCGCGCAGCTGGACGGCGTTGATCAGCGGATTGCCTGCGGTGCCTTCGAGTTCGAACCTGACCGAGCTGCGTTCCGCAGTGAAGGTGCCCACGGCATACTGGCCGAGCCCGCCCGCGGCATCGCTGGTGTTGCTGTCGAGCGTGACCTCACCGGTGTCGGACAGGCCGATCGTCTCGGTCACCAGGGAGGAGCTTGCGGAATTGTTGCTCCACCATTGCAGGAGGTATTCCTGGCCGATGGTCAAGCCGTCCATCTTGAGATAGAAGGATGCCCCTGGATTGGAGGCGGATCCACCACTCCCGAGCAGCGTCTGATAGCTGCCGCTCAAGGTGGCGAAGCTGCCAGTCGCAGCCCCCAGACCGTTCGACGATACCAGCAGGCCGGCAGTTCCGGAGAAGGTCAGCGGGCCGAGATTGAAAGTGTCTCCCGTCATGTCTTCCGGGAAGGCAAACGCTTCGAACAGCACGCCATTGACCGTCGAGCTGGCAACCCCGGCGGAACCGAAATTAAAGGCGGAAACGAGGCTGCCGTCCGTCCTCACATCGCTGTCGCCGCTGATCGCCTGGGCCGTCCCCCACGCGATGGCATCGGCGCGGCTGGCCGCCAGGCTGCGGTCGGCAAGCAGACCGCCTAACAAGGCAATGCCGGTCGCGAGCAGCGCCGGGGAAAGCCGCGTGCGGCGGCTGGCGTTCGGTGGAAAGGTGAGGGAACGGCGTGGGAATGGTTGGGTTGTCATGAGGTGAAAGTTGAAAGTTGGGAGATCGCCAGGTTAGAGGCGGCTTGCGTGGGAGCGGAATCATTCGGCAACCTTCAGTGCCGCCTTGAGGCGATAAGGAGCAGGGACCTGATGGTCCCTTCTTCCGCGCCCGGGACGATGAAGAAGCGGCGACCGTGAGGCCGCCGCTCCTGACGGCAGGGACTCCTCAGCGGGCGGTCTTGCGGCGGCGGGTGAGCAGGCCACCCGCGACGAGAGCGAGGGTGGAGAGCATCGACGAGGGTTCAGGGACCGCAGCGATGCTGCTGGCGACACGGAACCCGAGGCCGCTGGCCTCGGACGTGGGGAAGCCGTAGTCGATGTAGGATGCGCGCAGGTCATCCTCGCCGACTTCGAACGAGCCCCCGCGCAGCCCGCGCGACGAGCCGGAAATCACCGCGTCATTCCATTCAGTAACGTTCCCTCCCTGGTCGGCCGTGCCGAAATAATTGTTTGCTGCCGCGCTGCCCACTGTGGTCGAGTTGCCATTCTGGCTGTTCCAGTCCGCGCCCTCAGCGTAGTTCGCCACGTTAGCGCCGGGATTGCTGATGTCTCCGGTGGCATTCGCTGCCGCCAATGTCGGTGCTGTATCGCTCTGGGTCGCATGGAGCCAGTAATTGTCGCCGCCACCAGCTCCCGGTGTCGGGTCGTAATACGCCGCCTTATACCACTCGTCCTCGCTGGGAAGATAGACACTGGCACCCACGTTCTTGGTGATTAGGCCCGTGTTGCCGCTAAGCGTGTAAGCTCCGACCTCGGTGCTGCCGCTGCCCTGACCATTCATCATCCAGTTGGCAAAGCGGGCCGCATCATACCAGCTCACGTAATTCACCGGCTTATCGCCCATGCTGGTGCGGAGGGTGTATTTCGCGCCGCTGGCCGCGCCTGCCGTGTAGGTGATGCCGCCGCGGGGATTGCTGCCCATGTTGGCATTGTAGACGCCGTTGGCATTTGCACCGTTCGGGTCCGCGGCATTGAGGAACGTGGCGTATTGGGCGTTGGTGACCTCGTGCTTGCCGATCTGGTAAGCGTAGGCGACCGCGCCGTAGCCGGTGGTGTCTGCGGCGTTGCCGGGATTGCCGACGTTGACCCAGTCCATGGTGATGGTGATGGAGGCGGAGGCGGAGGTGATGAACGCGGCAGTCGCCGCAAGGGTGAGGGTATTTTGAATTTTCATGGGGTGATGGAATGGCTGATGTGCTGGGTTGGATGGGGTGCCCGTGACGGGCGTGGAAAAATTACGAACCTTAAACCAACCCCGGACCGGATCGGTAATTCAATGCGTTAACGGTTAATTCAGGCGGTTGTTTTTGCCAGCGGGCCGGTGGGCTGGCGGATGAGCGGACAACGAGTGGCGTTCCCGGCTTTTCCGTTGGCTGGCCATTCGCGGTGCCGACGAGATGTCGGCGCACCCGGGATGCCGACGGGGACGTTGGCGCGCCCGGGAAATGAAACAAGCCGCCGCCTGCCGCCTGCCGGCGACGGGCAGCGGCTTGCGTGGGAGCCGGATTACTGGGCGGTCTTCAGTGCCGCCTTGAGGCGATAAGGAGCAGGGACCTTATGGTCCCTTCTTCCGCGACCGGGACGATGAAGAAGCGGCGACCGTGAGGCCGCCGCTCCTGACGGCAGGGACTCCTCAGCGGGCAGTCTTGCGGCGGCGGGTGAGCAGGCCACCCGCGACGAGGGCGAGGGTGGAGAGCATCGACGAGGGTTCAGGGACCGCAGCGATGCTGGTGACACTGGCGACGCGGAAGCCCACGTATCTGGCCTCGAACGTGGGGACGTCGCCGTAGCGGCTCCCGGAGCTGAGGAAGCCGTCATCGTCGCCCCAAGAGCCCCCGCGCAGCCCGCGCGTCGAGCCGGAGATCACCGCGTCATTCCATTCCCAGACGTTGCCTCCCTGGTCAAAGGTGCCGTAGGAACTTGCATCCCCGCGGTAACTGCCGACGTCGGTGGATCCACTGGTGTCGTAGTTCGCATCCCCGGTGACGATGCCGCTCTGACCATTCGGGTAAAGCGAGTAGGACGCGTCCGCTGCATTGTAGAACGCCGCCTTGTACCACTCGTTCTCGCTAGGCAGATAGACTTGGGCTCCGATATTCGCGGCAATGATGCCGCTGGTCGCGCCATTGAGCGTGTAGGCCCCGGTTTCCATGTCGCCGCCACTCTGGCCGTTCATCATCCAGTTGGCAAAGCGGGCCGCATCGAACCACGAGACGTGAACCACCGGGCGGTTGGCCAAGGCCGTGGTCACGCTATAGCTGAAGCTACCGGAACTGCCGGTTTGCGTGATGCCGTAGCTCGCCATGCCGGCGTTGTAGATTGCGCCGCTGTTGGACGCGCCCTTGGCATTGAGGAATGCGCCATACTGGGCGTTGGTCACCTCATACCTGCCAATCTGGTAAGCGTAAGCCACCGCGCCGTAGCCCGTTGGACCGGACGTGGTGTCTGCCGCATTGCCGGCATGGCCGACGGAGACGTAGTCGATGGTGACGATGGCGGAGGCGGACGACGCCAGCGCGGCGGGGAGTAGCGGGGTCAGGATGGTTTTGATTTTCATGGGGTGATGGAACGGGTGATGTGCTGGGTTGGATGGGGTGCCCGTGACGGGCGTGGAAATGGCGGACCTTGAACCACCCCCGGACCGGATCGGTAATTCAATGCGTTAACGGTTAATTCTGGCGTTTATTTTTGCCAGCGGCCTGGCAGCTGGCGAATGAGGTGACAACGCGGGGCCGTTCACGGCTTTCCCGTTGGCTTGCCATTCGCGGTGCCGACGAGATGTCGGCTTGTGTGAGAGGGGAATCATTCGTCAACCTTCAGTGCGGCCTTGAGGCGGCATAACAAGGTGGCGCCGGCTTGGTTGCTGAGGGCAAGGGTGACCGTGACGGTGTCCGGCGCTTCTCCATTCTCCACCACACCGACGCTGCCGGCGCTGGTCGTGCCGATGGCGACTTCCGTCCAGGTGGCGAGGTCGCTGCCGGATTGGAAGTCGAGGGCGACTTCCTGCTCCGAGGCATCGCTGCGGTTGAAGGTGAAGATGAAGTGGTCCGCGGTGAGCGTCACCACCGGTGAAAGATAAGCGTCGGCAGCCAGCGGATCGCCACCCAGCGCGAACTCGAGGATATTGGACCTGCCGTCGCCATCCGGATCCTGGGTGACACCGTCATTGACGCTGGCGACGAGGTTCTTGCCGGCCGACCAGGCGGCGTAGGACGAGCTGGTCGCCCCCGTTTTGACGATGAGCAGCTGTTTGTTGGCAAGATCCACTTGCAGGTCATAGCCGCCGGGCAGAACCGGGCTGTCGGCGAAAGCCAGCGAACCGAGGCTGCCGGTGCAGGTCGCGATCACGTAACGGTTGGCGGTCGGGGTGCCGGTGACCTCCAGTCGCGTGGTGGCGCCCGTGGTGAAATCGCCGGTGACCGCCAGCACGTCGCACGCGGTGCCGGTGATCTCACAGGCATAGGTGCCGGTGAGGGTCACGCTGCCGGTGCTGAGGGTTCCGGGGCTGTTGCCGCCGGGCGCGACCGTGCCGGAGACCGTCACGCCGCCGGCGACGGTGCCGCTGCCGGAAAGCGTCTTGCCGACGGCCACGGCGAGCAGGCCGGACGGGGTGGCGGAGACATCGAGGGTGCCGTTGACGATGTAGTTGCTGCTGGCGGCGATGGAGCCGCTGCCGCTCAGCGCCAGGGTTCCGGCGCTGACGGTGGTGGCTCCGGTGTAGGTGTTGATCCCGGTCAAGGTCGCCACGCCGGAGCCTGACTTCTCAAGCGGTCCGGCACCTGCCAGCACCGCGCTGGCGGCACCGCTTTTCAGGGCGAAGCCCTGGGTGGCGACCAGCGTTCCGTTGACGATGGAGCCCGCGTCAAGGCCACCGAGCCTGACCGTCTCGGTATGGCCGCCGAGGTCGAGGATCCCGCCCGTGCTGCCCGCCGCTCCGGCGTCCGGCAGGGTTTCCGCCACCCCGAGCCGCAGCGTTCCCGCGCTGACTTCCGTATTGCCGCCATGGGCATTGACTCCGGTGAGCGTCAGGGTGCCGGTTCCGATTTTGATCAACTTGGCCGGGCCGCTGAGCGTTCCGGCGTAGGTCGTATTCTGATGGTTGGACCCGACCTTGAAAAAGCAGGACGGCATGTTGATGCCACGCGTCCCCTTCAAACCGCCAAAAACATAGGTGGCCGGTTCGATCGCGATTAGGAGGCTGGCAAACGAGACGACGCCAGAGTCTGCCGCGTTCATGTCGACAGTGGAGTTCAGCAGGCTCACTCCACTATCCGCGCCTGGCGTCTGGGATCCGGTGCCTTCCATGAATTCGCCCCCAAGCGAGAGAGTGCCACTGATCGCGCGAGTGTCGCCGGAGTAGGTCTCGATTGATCCAGCCGCCAGGACCAGCTTGCCGGGACCCATCTTGGTGAGCGAACCACTTCCTTTGATGGTCCCATCAACTTTCATGGATCTACCGTTACCCGGAGCAAAGAAGCCACCGGCGGCCCCGAGCTCGATATCATAACCTACGGAGGTAATGCTATTGACATAAGCCCCGACCAAAGTGCCACCGTCGAGGACCACCGTGTTCCCTGCCGCTCCGAATGCATAGGATGAAGATATATTGACGGTGCATCCGATGATGGTGGTGGTCCCGACGTAGGTGTTGGCGGGACTCGTGAGATCGAAGCCTCCGCTTGCCTTGAGGGTGAGGTTGCCGCTGCCGCTGATCGGCCCGGAGAAACGTGGATTGGAACCTGCCGGATGAGAGGTGGCATCGATGGTGGCGCCACCGCCGCCCAGCACGAGGCCGCGGCTGCTGGTGAATGCATTCAACGGTGCCACCGGCGCGGTCAGCTTGAGGGTGGCGCCGTCCAAGGTGAGCTTGCCCGCCGTGCTTCCCGAGGCCCCGAGCCTGTTATCCTGGTTGATCGAGAGCGTGCCGCCCATGACGGAGATGGGGCCGGTGCTGGTGCTGGTGCCGCTGAGGACGACCGTGCCGCCAACCGGAGTGGTGCCGTCGGGGCGGTTGATGAACAGCGGGTCGTTGAAATCCCGGCTGCCGCTGAATTCGACCGTTCCGCCGCCGGCGGCGGCGAGATTGTAGCCGGTCACGGTTGGCGTCGCATTGTGACTCCAGACGCTACCCGTGTAGGTCACCACTCCGCTGGAATTCATCCCTCCGATCGTCGGCGAGCCAAGCTCACTGCCGATTACAATCGAGTTGGAGAAGTTTTTCCCGGCGTCCTGCATCCACAGCGAGCTGTTTTCGTAGAGCAGAACATAACTATTGCCCAGAGTGCCACTGGCCCCACTTCGAGGCGTCCGCCACCGGTGACGGTTGCATCGCCGCCGACGCCGAGGGCGAGACTGCCGTTGACCACCACCCGTTTGCCTTGGCGGATGAGCAGTTGTGGAACTTCGCCTGAGGAGCTCCCCTTGGTCAGGGTTCCGTTGAGATTGAGCGTGCGCCGGGTCAGGTCCTTGCCACCGACCGTTAGTGTCCGATGGTTATATGGGTCGGAGTCGATGTAAACGGTGGAATTGATCGTCAGATCGCCCTCATGGAGGTTGATGAAACTGTCGCTGTCCGAGCGAAAGGCGAACGCCGAAATGGAAATCGTCTGTGGATTGGCGCTGTTCTGGTTGATTTCCTGAGGCCAAAACCCCTTTGCAAAGCCGCCGTTCCCATTGGATACCGGGATCTGTCTGAGTTCGCGGAAGCCGAAGCTGTTGCCGGTGAGCGTGAACGAGCTGGCGCCGCTGGCGAAGTTCAGACTGTTGAGGTCCAGCGCCCAGTCGCCCAGATTGTTATTGGCGGTGGTGCGGGTGGCCCCGGCAAACTCAAGGATCGTGGTGTTGGAGCTGGCGGGCCGCGTCGGCGACCAGTTGGTGTTGGACGTCCAGTTGTTATCCGGACCGAAGCCATACCAGGTGTAGGTGGTGGTCTGGCCATGGCTTGGCAGGGCGGAGGCGGCGAGCAGGGCGAAGAGCGTGGCTTTGAATTTCATGAAGGGATGGGATCGGCACTGCGGGTGAGGAACGGCACGCCCGCGACGGGCGTGGAAACGATGAATCGCCAGAGCACCCCGGACGGGATCGGTAATTCAATGCGTTAACGGTTAACTCCCGCAGTTCCCCCCCGCGAGGGGTTCTCAGCGCGCGGTGATCCGGATTCCCGCGAGCCGCAGGGTGGTCACGATCAATTTCGCGTAATCCTCGTGCCACAGCCGGCGAAGGTGCCGGAACCCGCGCTTGGGAAACTCCGGGTAGAGCCGCAGCACATCATCCCAGCGCGCCAGGGCCTCGGCGGATTCACCGCGGCCGGCGGCGATGACCGCATCGGCCAGGCACACGCACCAGTAGTCCTGGAGCGGAAACCGGCGGATCTCGTGGGACGCGCCCTGCCAGTCGCCCAGCTCCATGAGGCGCAGGCTGAGGCACAGGTGGACCACCCGCGGATAGTGCGGGTGGTCCGCCATCGCCTCGCGGATGAACCGGTGGCCGAGCTCGACGCCGGATTTCTGATAGACCAGCCAGATCCCGGCGACCAGCCGCAGCAGCTTGGAGCTGCCGGGATCCGCGTCGATGCTGGCGCCCAGCCGGGCGAGCTCGTCGCGGCGGCGGTGGATCGCCGCGGCACACAGCAGGGCGATGGTGGACCAGGCGTTGCCGGGTTCCAACAGGAAGGCGCGGCGGGCGTGCAGGTCGATCTGCACCGGCGGCTGGCTGTAGCTGCAGAATTTCTCGTTGAAGGCGGAGGCCATCAGCATGGCGAGCGTGGCGTGCGGCAGGGATTCGTCCGGAGCCGCCTCAATCGCGCCCCGCAACGCCGCCAGGCCCCGCAGGTAGGACTTCTCCGAATAGTCCTCGAAAAATCCGCGGGCTGTTAGCAACGCTTCGTGGACGGTCAGTTGATTGACCGCCTTGACCCTGGCCAGGGCGGTCAGGTGGGCGTCCATCACCCCGAAGTCCGTGCCGACCTCGAAGGCCAGCCGCTCCATCAGGTCGGTTTCGATTCCCGCGAGATCGCTGTGGCCATGGCCGAAACTGTATTTCCGGGACCAGACCTGGCAGCCGTGAGCCCCCTCCAACAGCCGCACCCGCAGGACCAGCCCGCCGTCATGCATCTGCACGCTGCCGTCGATGATGAAATCCGCAGGATAGCGGGTGGCGAGTCCCGCGACTTCCACCCCCTCGTCCATGAGCAGCTGGCGCGACAAGGGGCCCATGACCCGCAGGGCCGTCGCCTTGGAGAGCAGTATGCTCAATTCCTCGGCAAACAGCAGTGGAAAGCGCGTCCAGGGTGCCTCCAGACCGATGCCTTGGAACTCGACCACCGCGACTACCGGCCGGCGGCCACCGGAGTCCGGCAATCCGCGGCCGGGCACCTTCATCGCCGAAAATGCGAGTGCGTAGGAGCCCGGCGGCATTTCAATCCTCACCGGATCCCCCGCACCCTGACCGGCGTAATAAAGCTGCAGGGCCCGTCGCAACTTCGTGGCATGCACCCGCACGGTGGCGTTCGAGGAGGGATCAAAATCTTTCTTGAGGTCGAAAACATCAAACGCGATCGAAAACTGGTTGATGAGCGAGCCACGCGCTGCCAGCGACTCGCTCAGCGTGTATTTGAACAGGCGGTTCAAGCGCGCCGAGGCACCGAAGGCACCGGACCGGGCGATCCGGTCCGCCTGGCGAATCACTGAATCGCGGTGGTTTTCCAAATCGGGCACTGGGCTGAGGAATGGCAGCGGATGGCGAAGGTCAAGTGGTCGGTGACGGATTCGTTGATCCTCGCGTGCAGCAATTGCAAAAGTGCTTCACCGTCGCCGGTCTGTGAGGCTGCGAGCCGTGGCCGGAGGGTCTGACCGGCGTCGCCAGGGGCTTCATCTTGGTGAAACAAGTTGCCGCGGGCGGAGAGCGGAAAGACCGGTTCAGGAAGCGGCAGTCCTTCCATTTTCCCAACCGCGGCGGTCTCAATTTTTCGGTCACCGCCCTCTTTTCAAGGGAGAATCGGCAGTGTGGCCCTGAAGGCGGCTCGGAAGCATGCGCTTGGAAAAATTGCGCGACTTGGCCTTGCAATTTTCCACTGCTTGCCACCGCTCCGCGGGAGGCTGTAGTTTCGCCGTCCGACCATGAGTGACGTCCCGAACGAAGCAGCCGCCCTGCACATTGCGACCATTTCCAAGGAGCTTGGCATTTCCGCCAGTTCCGCTGCCGCGACCGCCAAGCTGCTGGCAGAAGGCGCGACGGTGCCCTTCATTTCCCGCTACCGCAAGGAGGCCACCGGCTCGCTCGATGAAGTGCAGATCCAGGCGGTGCGCGACCGGATGGTGCAGCTTGCCGAACTCGATGGTCGCCGCGTTTCGATCCTCAAGTCGCTGGAAGAACGCAACCTGCTCACGCCCGAGCTGAAGAAGAAGATCGATGCCGCGCTGACGATGACGGTGCTGGAGGACATCTTCGCGCCGTTCCGTCCGAAGCGGGTCACCCGCGCCACCAAGGCGAAGGAGAAGGGGCTCGAACCGCTCGCCGACTGGCTGCTCGCCAATCAAGCCGCCGATCCCGCCGACGAGGCCGCGAAGTATGTCGATGCCGAGAAAGAAGTCCCCGACGCCAACGACGCGCTGGCCGGTGCCCGCGACATCATCGCCGAGCGCGTGGCCGACGACGCCGCCCTGCGCGGGCGGGTGCGGCGGATCTACGAGGAAGAGGCGACGGTGGCCTCGAAAGTGATGTATGGCAAAGACACCGACCCCGAAGCGTCGAAATACCGCGACTACTTCGAGTGGAGCGAGCCTTTCAAAACGATCCCGTCCCACCGCATGCTCGCGATCCGCCGCGGGGAGAAGGAAAGCTTCCTGATCCTGCGGATCGAGGTGCCGCTCGACCGCGTCAGCCGCCTCGCCGAGCCCGAGTGGGTCACCGGCCGCGGCCCGGCCGCCGAGCAAGTCCGGCTCGCGATGGAAGACGGCTGCAAGCGCTTGCTGATGCCCTCGATGGAGACCGAGATGCGCCTCGCCGGCAAGAAGGCCGCCGATGAGACCGCGATCCGCGTGTTCGCCGAGAATTTCCGCGAACTGCTGCTCGCCTCACCGCTCGGCCGCAAGCGCACGCTGGCGATTGATCCGGCGTTCCGCACCGGTTGCAAGACCGTGGTGCTCGATGCCCAGGGCGCGCTGCTCCATCACACGGTGCTCTATGCGACTGCAGGCTCTAACAACCAGATGTATGAGGCCGCGGTGGAGCTCACCGGCTTGATCGGGAAGCATAAGATCGAGGCAATCGCCATCGGCAATGGCACCGCCAGCCGCGAGACCGAAGCCTTCGTGAAGAAGCTCAATCTGCCGTCCTCGATCCCGGTGATCATGGTCAACGAATCGGGCGCTTCCGTTTACTCGGCCTCCGATGTCGCCCGCGAGGAGTTCCCGAATGAAGACGTCACGGTCCGCGGCGCGGTCAGCATCGGCCGCCGTTTGATGGACCCGCTGGCGGAGCTGGTGAAGATCGATCCGAAGGCGATCGGCGTCGGACAGTACCAGCACGATGTCGACCAGCGCGCGCTCAAGGCCAGCCTCGATGACACCGTGACCAACTCGGTGAACGCGGTCGGAGTGGAACTCAATACCGCGTCGAAGCAGCTCCTCGCCTACGTTTCCGGATTGAACGCATCGCTGGCGGAAAACATCGTCGCCTTCCGCACCGAGAAGGGCGGCTTCACGTCGCGCGACGAGTTGAAGAAAGTCCCGCGCCTCGGCGAGAAGGCCTTCGAACAGGCGGCAGGCTTCCTCCGCATCCGCGACAGCAAGCACCCGCTCGATGCCTCGTCGGTTCACCCCGAACGCTATCCTTTGGTCGAGCGCATGGCGGCCGATGTCGGGTGCGAGGTCGCCGACCTGATGACCAATGAGGCGTTGCGCAAGAAGATCGACCTCAAGAAGTATGTCGATGGCGACGTCGGCCTGCCCACCCTGCAGGACATCCTTTCCGAACTCGCCAAGCCGGGCCGCGACCCGCGCAAACAGTTCGAGCTGTTCTCGTTCGCCGAGGGCGTCGAAAAGCCGACCGACTTGAAAGCGGGCATGAAGCTGCCGGGCATCGTCACCAACGTCGCGGCCTTCGGGGCCTTCGTCGATGTCGGCGTCCATCAGGACGGCTTGGTCCACGTCAGCCAGCTCGCCGACCATTTCATCCGCGATGCGAGCGAGGTGGTGAAGGTCGGACAGAAGGTGCAGGTCACCGTGATGGAGGTCGATTTGCCGCGGAACCGCATCTCGCTTTCGATGAAGTCGAAGCCCGACATGGAGCCGCGCCGCGCGCCGGTCGGTGGTGGCGGCGACAGCCGCGGCCAGCGCCCGGAACCGCGCCGCGATGCGCGGCCGCCGCAGGGCGGGGGAACCAACGACTGGTTCAGCCAGGCGCTGAACCAGGCGAAGAAGAAGTGAGCCGCCATCGGCTACAGGACGATCATCCCCCGGGAGCGCCGGCCTGAAGACCGGCGCTCCCGGTGAACCAACGACGGGTTCAGCCACGTGCTGAGTCCGTCGAATCGGGAGTTCATAATCTCTCGCCTCGGGGCATTCGCGTCGTAAAGTGCGGCATCCTTTGAAAACGCACTCGTCCATTTTCCGGTCCCGTTTCAAGGGAGCCGTTCTCCCGTTGATCGCCCTCCTCGCGCTTGAATCGCCGGTGGGCGCGCGCCCTGGCGAAGATGAGGAGGGAGGCAAGCGGCGGGTTCCCAATGTGGTCGTCATCCTCGCGGATGACCTCGGCTGGTCTGACCTCGGTTGTTATGGCGGCGAGATCGAAACACCGAATCTCGATGGATTGGCAAAGAGCGGCCTTCGCTTCACCCAGTTCTACAACACCTCGCGCTGCTGGCCTACCCGCGCCGCCCTGCTCACCGGCTACTACCCGCAGCAGATCCGCCGCGACGCCCTGCCGCAGGTGCCCGGTGGCGGCGGGCGCGGAGTCCGTCCCTCATGGGCGAGATTGCTGCCGGACCTGCTCAAGCCGGCAGGCTTTCGAAGCTACCACAGCGGGAAATGGCACATCGATGGCAAGGTGCTAGCCGGCGGCTTTGACCGTTCCTTGAACATGGTGAATTTCGGCAACTTCTTCACGGCATCCGGAAGCCAGATCGACGATGTGCCGGTGAAGCCCCCGGCAGACGAGAAAGGCTACCACGCGACCACGGCCACCGCGGACCACGCCATCGAATGCCTGAAGGACCACGCCGCGAATCATGCATCGCGGCCCTTCTTCCAATACATCGCCTTTCTCGCGCCGCACTTCCCGCTGCACGCGCCGCCGGAGGACATCGACAAGTATCGCGACCGCTACCTTTCCGGGTGGGACTCCATGCGCGAGGCGCGCTTCCGGCGGCAGAAGGAAATGGGGCTCGTCGCCACCGGGCTCTCGGCGATGGAGCCCGCGGTCGGACCGCCCTATCCGTTTCCGGACGCGTTGAAGAAGCTGGGCCCGGATGAAATCAACCGGCCGCTGCCGTGGGTCGACCTCACGGACTCCCAGCGGCGTTTCCAGGCGACCAAGATGGCGATCCATGCCGCGATGGTCGACCGGATGGACCGCGAGATCGGCCGGGTCGTCACGCAACTGAAGTCGATGGGTGCTTTCGAGAACACCCTCATCCTTTTCGCCTCCGACAATGGAGCAAGCGCCGAGATCATGGTTCGCGACGGCGGGCATGATCCGCTGGCGTCGCCGGGCAGCGCGGCAACTTATCTGTGTCTGGGCCCCGGCTTCTCCAGCGCATGCAACACCCCGTTTCGCCGCCACAAGACCTGGGCACACGAAGGCGGGATCTCCACGCCCCTGATCGCGCACTGGCCTGCCGGGATCCCGGCAAGGAACGCGCTCCGGCACAGCCCCTCCCATGTCATCGACATCGTGCCAACCGTGCTTGAACTCGCGGGTGTGTCGAAGCCGGAGAAATGGCAGGGAGTCGCCGTGCCCCCGGCTCCCGGCAAGAGCCTCGTGGGGGCATTTGCAACGGATCAAGTGATCGACCGCGACTGCCTGTGGTGGATGCACGAGAATCACCGCGCGGTGCGGGTCGGAGACTGGAAACTGGTCGCCGATCCCGGCAAGGGTTGGGAGCTTTACAATCTGAAGAGCGATCGTGCCGAACAGAACGATCTCGCCGCGACCCAAGCGGAGAGGGTCGATGAGATGGCGCGCATCTGGCAGCGGCAAACGAACGCCTTCAACGAAGCCGCCCGCGGGTCACCGTCGGGCCAGACCCCGCAGGGCGGGCGGGATTGATTCCCATTTCGAGAACCGTGAACGAAATGGAGGTCGTTTTGGCGCGAATGCGCGTTAATAGTTCGCAATCGGACGACAGCTTGCGGTCAATCCGGCTGTAGTTTCAAAGGGCTGTGGGGTAGGGTATGCGCCGACGCTCTAGAATTGCGATTTCAAGTGTCACTCAACATCCACCGAAACGTGCGAGTCAAAATTGCAAATCACGCGGTCGCCGTGCTGGCCGCAACGGCGGTCTCCGGCGCTGAGCCGGCGTTCAAAGTCGATCCCGCGGCCGCCGAGGTGCTGGAGAGCCACTGCTTCTCCTGCCACGAGGAAGGCACGGAGAAGGGCGACATCCGTCTGGACAATCTCGGCGAACTCACCCTGAGCGCCCGACTCGATCTGATGAACCGGGTGCAGGAGCAGGTGTATCTCAAGCAGATGCCGCCCAAGAAGAAGGCCCAGCCTTCGGATGAGGAGCGCGAGCAATTGGTCTCATGGCTTTGGGCGGAGCTGCACACCCACAATGCTTCGAAGCTGGAGGACAAACTGCGCTATCCCTCCTACGGGAACTACGTGGATCACGAAAAGCTCTTCGGCGGCACCATCAAGGATCCCGCCTCCACACCCGCGCGGCGCTGGCTGGTCAGCCCGCAGATTTTCGACGCGAGGGTGCGCGATGTGTTCGGACTCGACGGTCGGGAGCGCAACACGAAGTTCGGGGGCGTCACCAACCCCTTTTCCCTGCCGGATGCCTCTGGGGTGCGGGACTACGACATCGGTTCGCTCGATGGCGGCACGCTGCTGGTGATGCTGACCAACGCGGAATACATTTCCGACCGCCAGATTCGCCCGGCGCGTGTCAAAAACGGCGAAATGAACGCGAATGATTTCCCCGACCCGAAGGACAAGTTCATGCCACGCGTGGTGCCGGTGGAGTTCGAGAACATCATCTTCAAGAAGTCGGAGCCGTCCGACGATGAGATGCGAGCCGCCATCACCAGGCAGTTTCAAAACGTCCTGAGGCGGGAGCTGACGGAATCGGAAATGGCGAAGTATCTCGATCTCACGAAAGAGGCGATCCGCGCCGCCGGAAATTCCGAAGGCCTGCGCCAGATGCTGATCGTGGTGCTGCTTGAGTCCGAGTTCCTCTACCGTCTGGAATTCGGAGCGGGCACGCCCGATGAACATGGCCGCAAGATGCTCGCGCCGCGCGAGGCCGCTTATGCCATCGCCTACGCCATGGGCGACAATGCGCCCGACAAAGCCCTGCTGGAGGCCGCCGGGCAAGGCCGCCTCGCTACCCGTGAGGATTTCAAGCGCGAGGTGACGCGCCTGTTGCAAGACCCGGAACTGTTCCGGGGGAGCGTCGATGAAACGATCACAACGGGGAAAGTGACCTCCCATGTGGTTTCCCATCCGCGCATCGTCCGTTTCTTCCGCGAGTTCTTCGGATACCCGAACGCGACCAAAGTCTTCAAGGATGTCCAGCGTGCCTACAACCAATACCAGAATGCCGATCGTGGCACCTTTGGCACGCCCGGCAGCCTCGTCGATGAGGCGGATCAGATCGTCTCCTATTACGTCGATCAGGACAAAAGCGTCTTCGAGAACATCCTCACCACGGAGAAGTTCTTCGTTTTCGACCGACCGGAAGCGGAGGAAAAGACCAAGGAGTGGCGGCGCATCTGGGAGCTTCTGAAGGATACCGAGTGGAAAACGAATCCCGACAAGGTTCTAAAGGAGCACGAGGAGTTGCTTAAGAGAGCATTCCAAATCTCGACGGCGAGCGACGGGGGCAGGCACGGGAACTCGCTGACAAGAGTAATGACCCATTTCGAGGCGCACTTCGGCAAAGGCCTTACCCCCTTCGTCGTTTTCCCATGGGCACACGGCTATCACCACGGCTACGCGCCGATGTACAACCTACCTCCGGTCCTGGGCACCGGGGGCTTCGAGGAGGGATCGCCCTACTTCAGCTACGAACCGGTGCAGCCCTTCAAGATTGAGAACCGTAAAGGCATCCTCACTCACCCCGCGTGGCTTATCGCCCACTCGCTGAACACCGAGAACGATCCCGTCCGGCGCGGTCGATTCGTCCAGGAGAAACTCCTCGCCGGCCGCGTCCCCGATGTTCCCATCACCGTCGATGCGGTGGTGCCGGAGGATCACACGAAGACCCTTCGCGAGCGACTCGACAAGGTGACCATGCACAACCAGGAGTGCTGGAAATGCCACGTATACATGAATCCGCTCGGGTTGCCCTTCGAGATGTACGACGACTTCGGACGCTTCCGCACGGCCGAGCCCATCGAGGCTCCTGAAAACATCATCGGAAAGCACCTCAAGCATTTCAATGTCTACAAAACCTTACCCGTCGATCCTCGCGGCGAGCTGCGGGGCACGGGGGATTCCGGGCTCGATGGCGAGGTCAGGGACGCACCGGACCTGATCGATCGACTTGCGAAATCTGCCCGCGTCCGCCAGTCCATCATCCGCCACGCGTTCCGGTTCTACATGGGCCGCAACGAGATGCTCTCCGATTCGCAGACCCTCATCGACGCCGATACCGCTTACGTGAAAAGCGGCGGCAGCTTCAAGGCGGTGATCGTTTCCCTCCTCACTTCCGATTCCTTCATCTATCGGAAGTGACCGATTCCTTTCCCTTCCATCCGATTTCAACCGACCCATCGATACACCTCACCCGAAAACCATGAACAACCGACGCGACTTCATCCGAAATGCCTTCCTCGCCATGGGCGGTCTCTCGTTGCCCGGCATGATGCCGAGGCTGTCCGCCAGCCCATTGGTCCCCGGCGGTAGCGGGGGCGCGCCGCCGATGCGCTTCATCTTCATGCATCGCGGCAACGGCCTCTACCCGAAGGTCATGGTGCCACCGTCGTTCACGCCGGAACAGATGGCGATGGAGAACAAGAAGCTCCCTTACGAGGTCGATCTGGATTCCCACACGCTGCCCGAGTGGATGAGCCCGCTGGCGGACCACAAGGAGAACCTCACCATTCTCCAGGGTCTCTCCGGGAAAATGTGCACGGTCGGCCATCACGGCTGGTGCTCCGCCCTCGGGGTTTACAAGGCGAACGAGCGCAACAGCTCGATCAAGTGGGCGACGGTCGATTTCGAACTCGCGAAGCTTTTCCCCTCGCCGCTGGAGCACATCGAACTCGCATGTTTCCCGACCGGCGGCGGCAATCCCCGCGGCGGGCTCAACGGGATCGCCAAAGGCTTTTCCGCCCGGGGTCCGCAGCAGCCGAACTACGCTTTCGGCGGCCCGGGCATCGCGGTCGATGAGATTTTCAAGTCGGTCTCCACCGACAAGAACGAGCAGGTCCACTACCAGCTCCAGCGCAAGGTGCTGGAGTTCGCCGCCGGCAACGAGACCGAACTGGCCCGCCACCTCGCAGGCATCGAGAACCGGAAGGTCAGCAACTACGCCAACTCGATCGAGGGGATCCGCGAGCGCAACCGGAAGATCGACATGATGACGGACATCGTCCGCCAGCACGTCCCCAAGCTGGAGAGCAAGTATCTCAACAACGAGATGGACACTTTCACCCGCCAGGTGGGCCACACCGAGGTGCTGCTGTCCTCGCTGATCTCCGGTCTGACCAACGTGGTCGCCTTCACGGTGGACGAACTCGGTCACGACTACACCGGGATCACGGGAATCGAGGGCGAGAAGGTCAACATGCACGACATCGGCCACGGCAAGCCCGTCAAGGACGTGGCCGCGGACGAGGTCCGCCGGCGCACGGAGGTCCACCACATGGAACTGGTGAACCGGATCGTGACCCGCCTGAAGAGCGTCCCCGAAGGCAATGGCACGATGTTCGACAACACGATGATCTGCTATTTCCCCTCATCCGGTGAGACCCACCACGCCCATGGCTTCGAGTTCCCGTTCCTCATCATGGCGGGGGACAACGCCAAGCTGAACTTCGGCCGCCGCTACATCCGCCTTCCTTACTGGGGCACCGAAGGCCACAAGACGCTCGGCAACCTCTACACCACCCTCCTCAACGCCTACGGCAACCCGATCAAACACTACGGAGACTTCGATCCGGCGCTCAAAGGCGACCAGACAGGGCCGATCAAGGAGTTCTTCATCTGATCACGGCGCTTGATTATGACCCGTCCCTTCCGCGCCTTCCCCTTCGTGCTCGGCCTGCTGGCGTTCGCCCCGGCGCTTTCGGTGGCGGTCAACGAAAAGGGCGACGGGCCGTGGAACCTCAAGCTCCACGGGTGGCACGACTGCGCCATCGCGGAGGACCTCGGCACCGGCTGGTTCATGAACGTCGGCCCCACCGGGCTGCGGGCCCGGATCACCCAAGAGCATCCCGAGTTTCTCACGATCAAGTATGTCTTCAAGAAGTCGCCTGCCGCGTGGCTGGTGAACATCGATGACATCGTGGTCGGCGCCAACGGCAAGCGGTTGACAGTTGCCCACACTTTCGGCCGCGGCAGCCGCGGGCGGGGCGGCTGGGAAGGCCCGATGCTCGACATGTCGAAACTGAGTGATCCATCCCAACTGCCGCCCCGATGAAAAGACTGCCTGCCGTTCTCGCCCCGCTTCTGTTCACGCTTGCCGCGCTTCACGCCGCGCCGCCGCTGAACATCCTGCTTTTCACGGCGGATGACATGAACTTCGATTCCAGCGGCGTCTATGGCGGGCCGGTGAAGGACCTCACGCCGAACATCGACCGGCTGGCGGCCGAAGGGCTCCGCTTCGAACACGCCTACACCGTCGTCGCCGTTTGCCAGCCGTCGCGGCAGGTCATGCTCAGCGGGCTGTATCCGCACCGCAACGGCAGCATGGGCTTCTTCCCGCTGAATCCCGAGGTGCGGACGCTCAACGACCAGCTACACGACGCGGGTTACCTGATTTCCACCCTCGGCAAGAACGTCCACCACCAGCCGGCGGAGAAGTTTCATTCCGATCCCGCCGACGACGCCATCAGCCGCCATCCATCGAAACTGGCGGAGGCCACCCGCGCTTTCCTTCGCACCGCGCGCGGGCAGGGGAAGCCGTTCTTTCAGAACATCAACTGCTACGACCCTCACCGGCCCTTCATCGGGATCCAGGGACCGGACGATCTCGCGGGCGGCGAGCCACCGAGCCGCCGCGTGAGTCCCTCCGAGATCACCCGCGTGCCGGCTTTCCTGGAAGACCTGCCGGAGATCCGCCGCGAGCTGGCAGGCTACTACACGAACGTCCGCCGGCTCGACGACGCGTTGGGTGCGGTGCTCAAGGTGATCGAGGAGGAAGGCTTCGCCGACAATACGTTGGTCGTCTTCTGGGGCGGCGACCACGGGATGTCGTTTCCGTTCGGAAAATCGAACGTGTATGAGAACAGCTCTCGTGGAGCGCTGATCATTCGCCGGCCTGGAGTGACGAAGCCCGGAAGCGTCGATCGCTCGCATCTCGTCAGCACTCTCGACTTCACGCCCACGCTGCTCGACGCGGCGGGCCTGCCGCCGATTGCCGGCGTGGACGGGCGCTCGTTCCTTCCCGCCGTCAAAGGCGAGGTGATGCCCGGTTGGGACAAGGTCTTCACCTTCTACAATGCCGCCTTTGGCAATCGCTGGCTCCCGATGCGCTGCATCCGGACCCGCGACCGTTCCTACATCTGGAACGCATGGAGCGATGGCAAGCAGCGCTATCAGACGGAGAACATGGCGGGTCTGACCTGGAAGGCGATGCTCGCCGCGGCCGAGACAGATCCCGCAATCAAGGCCCGCACCGACTTCTACCTGTATCGGGTGCCCGAGGAGTTCTACGACCTATCCGCGGACCCGGCCGAGCGCAGCAATCTCATTGCCGATCCCTCGCGGCGGGTGGAGATCGATACCATGCGCGATGAACTCCTCGCCCTGATGCGCCGGACCGGCGACCCCTTCGCCGAGGCCTTTGCCGCACGCGACGACAAGACGCTGGTTCCCGCGCTGCTCAAGAAGTTGAACGCGAAACACGCAAAAGCCCTGAAGAAGACCGGTGGGGAATGAAAGTGCGGTGCAAGCCGTCACCCGGAGTTCCACCAAAGCTGATCCATCCAACTTATCCGATTTATGAAACCGCTATTCACCGTCCTCTCATTGCTGGCGATCGCCTCGCCAGCCATCGCCAAGCCCTTGCAAATTTACATCCTGGCCGGCCAGTCGAACATGCAGGGACATGCCCATGTCCGCACCATCGAGCACGTCGGCATGGACCCGGCGACCAAGCCGATGTTCGATCAGATGCGGAACGCCGACGGGTCCGCGAAGGTCTGCGAGCGGGTGTGGATCTCGGCTCTCGGCTGCGGCAGCGATGAGAGCGCGGTGCAGAACGGGAAACTGACCACCGGCTTCGGCGCGGGGCAGGGTGGACCGAAGATCGGCCCGGAGTTCACCTTCGGCATCTACATGGAGAAGTCCACGGATGCCCCGATCCTGCTGATCAAGACGGCATGGGGCGGCAAGAGTCTCAACACCGACTTTCGCCCGCCCTCCGCCGGGCCCTATGTCTTCAATGAGGCGCAGTTGGCCGGGTTCGAGAAGCAGAACAAGGACCTCGCGGCCATGAAGGCGGAGAAGGAGAAGCAGACCGGTGTCTATTACCGCATGATGCTCGATCATGTGAAAAGCGTGCTCGGCGACATCAAGAGCGTGGTGCCGGACTACGATGCCAAGCAGGGCTTTGAACTGGCCGGCTTCGCGTGGTTCCAAGGCTGGAACGACATGGTGGACGGCAGCACTTACGCGGGTCGGGACAAGCCCGGCGGATACGATGCCTACAGCACGGTGATGGCCCACTTCATCCGCGATGTCCGCAAGGACCTCGGCGCGCCGAAGTTGCCCTTCGTGATCGGGGTGCTGGGAGTCGGCGGCCCGACTTCCGAGTACGGTCCCGGCGAGCAGCGCTACAAGTCCACGCATGACAACTTCCGCAACGCGATGGCCGCGCCCGCCGCGCTGCCGGAGTTCAAGGGCACCGTCGCCGCGGTCAGGACGGAGAAGTTTTGGGATCAGGAGCTGACCGCCGCGAAAGCGAAGGAAAACACCGTCCGGCAGCAAGCGAAGAAGCTCGCGGCTGAAAACAAACTGAAGCCGGCCGAAGAGAAAGCGGCGCTGGCAAAGCTTTTGTTGGAGGGGCTCACCGAACGGGAGCGAATGGTGCTTGAGAAGGGAATCTCCAATCAGGAATACCACTATCTCGGCTCGGCGAAGATCCTCGGTGGTATTGGCAAGGGCCTGGCGGAAGCGATGATCGAACTCAAAACAACTGGAACGACCAAGTGATGAAAAAAGCAGTTATCGTTCTCGGATTTGCCGCCCTGCTTTGCCCGACCCGCCCTGCCATGGCCGCCGGCGGCGGCCCGGCTTTGACTCTGCCCGATTTCACCAAGGGGGATGCCATTCCCGCGGCGGCGAAGCACGACTGGAACCTCGGTGCCACCGGTGCCCGCGGGTGGATGTTTTGCGACAAGATGGTCACCAGCGATGCCCGGCAGATCTCGGTCACCAAAGTGGAAGCCGGTTCGCCCGCGGATGGCGTGCTGGCCGTCGGAGACGTGATCCTCGGCGTCGGCGGCAAGCCTTTCTCCCTCGATCCGCGGACGGAGCTGGGCAAGGCGCTCACCGCTGCCGAGTCCGAAGCGGGAGGCGGCAAGCTCGGCCTCACCCGCTGGCGGGCGGGCAAAACGGAGGAAGTGACGGTAATGCTTCCCGTGCTCGGGAGTTATAGCGCCACCGCGCCCTATGACTGCCCGAAGTCCCGGCGCGTTCTCGAGTTGGGTCTCGCATCGCTTGCAAAGCGGGTCGGGGAGCCCGGCTATGGTGGAAGGCAGAATCCGATCCCGCGCTCGGTCAACGCGCTCGCGCTGTTGGCCGGCGGCGACCCCGCCCATCTGCCGCTGGTCAAGAAGGAAGCCGAATGGGCGGCGGCTTTCACCACGGATTCGATGCAGACGTGGTACTACGGCTACGTCACGATGCTGCTCTCCGAGTATGTCCTGGCCACCGGAGACCAGTCGGTCATGCCGGGACTCAAGCGTCTCGCCTTGGAATCCGCCAAGGGCCAGAGCGAGGTCGGGTCCTGGGGACACGGCTTCGCGTTGCCGGATGGACGTCTCCGCGGCTACGGGATGATGAATTCCCCGGGGCTGCCGCTGACGATTTCCCTGGTGATGGCCCGGGCCGCGGGCGTGAAGGATCCCGCGGTGGACCGTGCCATCGAGCTCAGCGCCCGGCTGATGCGGTTCTATATCGGGAAGGGTGCCGTGCCCTACGGCGACCACCATCCGTGGATCGAGAATCACGACGACAACGGCAAGTGCGGGATGGCCGCGGTGCTCTTCAATCTGCTCGGGGAGAAGGATGGTGTTGAATTCTTCAGCCGCATGAGCATCGCGTCCCATGGACCGGAGCGTGACTGCGGGCACACCGGGAACTATTTCAATATCCTGTGGGCCTTGCCGGGAGTGGCCCAGTCCGGTCGTCATGCCACGGGAGCCTGGATGGCGGAGTTCGGTGGCTGGTATTCCGACCTCGCACGGCAGTGGGATGGAAGCTTCGTCCACCAAGGACCGCCGGAGCCGAGCCCTGACAGCTACTCGGGCTGGGACTGCAGCGGCGGCTATCTGCTGGCCTGCGCGATGCCGCTCAAGAAGATCTATCTAACCGGCAAGGGCAAGGTTTCCGCGCCACAGCTGGATGCCAGTGCCGCGCAGTCGCTGATCGTCGACGGCCGCGGCTGGAGCAACAAGGACCGCAACAGTGCCTACGACAAGCTGGGGGGAGATCAGCTTTTCGAATGCCTCGGCAATTGGTCCCCCGTCGTGCGTGAACGGGCGGCGATGGCACTTGCCCGCCGCAAGAGCGACTCGCCGGTTCCGGCGCTGGTGAAGATGCTCGATTCCCCGGACCTCCATGCCCGCCTCGGTGCCTGCCAGGCCCTGGCCGCACTTGGCGGTCGGGGTGCGCCAGCCGTTGAAGCGCTCAAGAAATGCCTGAAGGATCAGGATCTCTGGCTGCGGGTCAAAGCGGCCGATGCGCTCGCTGGAATCGGTGCGCCTGCCAAGAGCGCGGTTCCCGAACTCCTCGACCTGCTGGCTCAGCCCGACCTGAAGGGAGATCCCCGCGCGATGCAGCAGCGTTACCTCTGCTTCGCCTTGTTCGAACAAGGCGGGGGACTGCTGGGCCGCTCGCTCGAAGGAGTGGACCGCGGGGCTCTTTCCAAAGCGGTCCGCGCCGGACTCAAGAATCAGGACGGACGTGCCCGCGGAAGCATCGGTTCCGTTTACCGGAACCTCCCGTTCAAGGACATCGAGCCCTTGCTGCCGGCCGTTCTCCAAGCCGTCGAGGAACCGGCACCGAGCGGGGAGATGTTTGCCGACAGCATCCGCGTGGAAGGACTCCGACTGCTCGCGACACACCAAGTCAAGGAGGGCATCGTCGCCTGCGTGAAATACACCCGCTATCAGAATCCGTGGGCCAGCCAGGAGCGGACCCCGGAGTTGATGAAGATCCTGCTCAGCTACGGTGCCCACGGGAAGGCGATGATCCCGGAGTTGAACAAACTCGCTGACTATTTCGAGAAGGACGAGAAGGACTTCCCGAAGAAGCTCATGCTGATGAAAGCGCAGTGTGTGCGTGAAACCATCCAAGCCATCGAGGCTTCGACCGACCTCCCGGAGCTGATCTCCCTGAAATGATCGGGCTCCGCAAGGCCCGACGCCCGCGCCCATCCACTCCATGAAAATTCCAAGCTACACCACGCTGGTAACCCTTGCCGCCCTTGCCGCCCTTGCAGCCCTCCAAGGGCCGTCCTACGCCGCGGCCGACGGTCCGGTCAAAGTCTACATCCTTGCCGGCCAGTCGAACATGGTCGGCATCGGCCAGGTCGATTCCGGTGGCCTGCGCTGGGGCGACGAATTCCTCGAGCCCACCCTTTCCGTGTATGAGGGGGCTTACGATCCGAAGGCGGACTACGACGCCTTGAAGCCGGTGAAGACCGTGGCTCTGGCAAGCTTTGGCGGCACGGAGCCGACGCCCTTTCCCGGAGGCGGCGTGCAGGTGGTGCGCGGTTTCATCCTGCCGAAGACCACCGGGGTCTTCGAGTTCAGGCCGGGATTCGGAGCGGCCGAGGACAATGTCATGTTGGTGGCCGGGGTGGAGGCGCATCGCCGCGAGCCGGGCGGAAAAGCGATCAAAAAGTCCGTGAAACTGGAAGCCGGGAAGAAGGTTCCCTTCAAGATCACGTTCTTCACGGAGAACGCGAGCGGCTTGGGCTGGACGGCGCGTCTCGACGTCCCGGGCACCCTCACCACGGTGGTGAAGGAGCAGGGCAAATTCCCCTATCTCATCGACAAGGACCGGAACTGGGTCTCGCGCGACGACGTATGGTACAAGGGAGTGGTCACCGCCACCGCGAACAAGTGGCTGGGCACCGGTTGCGGTGCCGGCGATGCCCAGATCGGTCCCGAACTCGGTTTCGGCCACATCATGGGCGATTTCCACGAAGAACCGGTCCTCATCCTCAAGACCTCCCAGGGGAACCGCGGCCTCGCCTGGGATTTCCTGCCGCCCGGCAGCGAGCGTTACGAAGTGGGCGACACGGTCTATGCCGGTTACAAGGACACCGCGCCCTCGTGGAAGAAGGGAGAGCAGCCCGGCAACGTGAACTGGTATGCCGGCAAGCAGTACGACGACTGCGTCGCCGCGGCCAAGGACGTGCTTTCGAAGTTCGACGAATCGTTCCCCCAATGGAAAGGCCGCCGCTACGAGATCGCCGGATTCGTCTGGTTCCAGGGACACAAGGACACCGGCAGCGGGGTCACCGCTTCCCGCTATGAGCAGAATCTCGTCCGCCTGATCCACTCCCTGCGCAAGGATTTCAACGCACCGGAAGCTTCTTTCGTGGTGACGGTCGGATGCGGCAACGAAGGCCGCGAAGGATCCGGCCTCACGGTCGCCGAAGCGCAGTTGGCGGTCGATGGCTCCAAGGGCAAGTATGCGGAATTCAAGGGCAACGTGAAGACCGTCGAGACCCGCGATTTCTTTCCCAAGGTGGAGGAGTCGCCGAAGAACCAGGGTTTCCACTATCACCAGAACGCCGGCACCTACATGCAGATCGGCGAGGCGATGGGGAAGGGGATGCTCGAGCTGCTGAAGGTGAAGCCTTAGCTGCCTGGCACTCCGGTTGTCCGCGGCAAGATATGGCGCAAATCGGCGTTTCAATTGCGCGTTCCAGTTGAAGGATTCCTGTCATCAAAACTGTATGAATCCATCGCACTGTTTCCTCGCGACCTCCCGAACCCGAAACCAAAGATCATGATCCATTCCCGTCTCTCCACCCGCATCGCCCGGCCATTCCGAGCCCGATGGGATTCCCGCCTCGCCGGAGCTGCTGCCCTTGCGGTCCTGCTTCTCTGTGGCGCGCAAGCCCGTATCTGGACCAGCTCGGATGGAGGGAAGACCTTTGAAGGCGAACTGAAATCCTACGACCCGGACACCGGAGCAGTCGGCGTGACCCTGGCCAACGGCAAAACCCTGAGTTTCAAACAGGACAAGCTCTCGGCCGCCGACATCGAGTTCCTCAAGGAGAAGGGCAAGACGGTAGCTCCCTCCACCGGCACCGCATCAAAAGAGAAGGTCGATGCCGATCCCAAAGTCCTTTTCGCGCGGCACGACGGGAAGCCCGCGGACATGTCCAAGCCGGTCAAGGTGTTCATCCTTCTCGGGCAGTCCAACATGGTAGGCCTCGGCAAGATCACCGGCGGGGAAGGTTCACTGGAGAATGCCGTGAAAGCCAAGAGCCTCTACCCCTATCTGGTGGACGACGCGGGCGGCTGGCTGGAGCGGAAAGATGCGCGCTTCGTGCGCATGATGCAGGGGAAGGGGCTGCTGGCCAACGAGTGGATGACCATCAAGAGCGGCACCATCGGCCCGGAATACGGGCTCGGACATCCGTTGGCCAATGCGATCGATGCGCCGGTCATGATCCTCAAAAGCTGCATCGGAAACCGGAGCCTCGGCTGGGATCTCCTGCCGCCGGGCTCGGAGCCGTATGAGTATGAGGGGAAAACGATGCCTGGATACCGTGGAACTCCAGGCAACCCCAAGGGCAACGGGGAGAAGGTCGAGGGCGAGTGGTATGCCGGCAAGCAGTACGACGACGACACGGAGGACGCGAAGAAGGTGCTGGCGGATCTCGACACCCATTATCCCGAAGCGAAGAAGTATGAAGTCGCGGGCTTCTTCTTCTGGCAGGGTGAGAAGGATTGCGGGAGTGCGGATCACGCGTCCCGCTATGAGAAGAACCTCGTCCACTTCATCAAGCAACTGCGCAAGGACTTCGAGGCGCCTGAGGCGAAGTTCGTGCTGGCCACCCTGGGTGAGTCGAAGAAAGGCAGCGGCGGAAATGGCGGCCTGGTGCTGGATGCCCAGCTCGCGGTCGATGGCAAGGACGGCAAGTATCCGGAGTTCAAGGGCAACGTCGCCACGGTCTATTCCAATCCTTTGTCGAAAGGCGGCAGCGGGAACAGCCACTACGGCGGCAACGCCGAAACCTACATGGAGGTCGGCCAGGCCATGGGTCAGGCCATGGTCGAGTTGCTCGCGAACGGGAAGTAGTCCCGGCACGCTTCCCGTAGACCCGCTTTTCCCTTCTAACAGTCATCCGATACCCATGATCCCGAACCCAGCCATGAAGCCCGCCCAAGCTCTCGCCCTGTCCTTTCTGCTGGCGATGATGCCGGCGGGCGTCACCACCGTTTCCGCCGCACCGCAGAAGCAGCGGCTTGAAGCACCGCTCACCGCGGAAGGGCAGCGGCTCGAAGCGAAGTACGCCGATCAGCTCAAGGCGCTGCAAGCGGAGATCGCCAAGGCCCTGCCCAAGACCGATGACAACAGAAGGACCGCCCTACTGAAGGCCGGCGAAGCCATCAAGGTGGCCGAGACGGCGGCCAAGGAAGCCCAGGCTTCCCTGGGCAAGATCCAAGGGGCGAAAGGCCTGGTGGATCATGCGAAGGGCAAGTGGATCGGCGGCGCGGAGAAGGGGATCGCCCAAGCGGAGGCGGCGCTGAAAAAGGCGTCCACCGATGCCGAGCGGGAGGCGGCGAAGAAGGATCTGGCCAAGTGGCAGGCGAACAAGGAGGAGGGCCTGAAGGCACTCAAGGAGCGTCAGGATGCGCTGGACAAGGCGAAGGTCGAAGAACCGGAAGCGGTTCGTGCCAATCAGGCCGCCCAGGCGGCACTGGCCGAAGCTCGAAACAAGGAGGTCACGGCGTTCAAGGCCATCATGGCGGGCATCGGTCCCAGCCTCGCGAGCGACAAGCTGGACGCGAAGCTGGTCAAGTGCGCCCTGCTGGCCGAGGCCACACCTAGCGGCCTCGCCGCCTTCGCCCAGCTTGGCAAGGAGCAGGAGGCGATGGTGGACAAGCTTCTCGCGGACGACGTTCTCATGAAGCAGATGCTCGAAGCCGGCGGAGCCAAGTTTAGCCACTATGGCAAGGCGATGGAGATCCTCGAAGCAATCCGGAAGGCCAGCCCGAAGTCCGCCGAAGGCACCCTGCAGCGCCTCGCGCTCGCCACCAGCCTGGAACATGCCAAGCCGGTCCCGCAGAACAACGCCAAGGAGGCGACCGGAGCCCCGGCCACCGTGGATCCGGTGAAGCGCTACCTTCACTATGAGAAGGCCTTCCTCGATGGCGAACTGGATGCCGCCTTCAAGAACCTGAGCGCATGGGAGATGCGCATGGTGGTCGACTGCGATGTGCCGGATGAGATCCTGGTATGGGGACGCGAGATGCTCCGCAACTACCGGCCCGACCATATTTACAACCCGGACTACGGCTGGCGCTACTCGGCGACCGTCAAAACCGAAGTCCCCTATGGTTCACAGAACGTCCAGTATGACCTGCCTTCGCTGCATCAGCACCAGAACATCATCCGGAACGGCGGGATCTGCGGCCGGCGCGCGTTCTTCGGACGGTTTATCCTGAAGAGCTTCGGTATCCCGACCTGGGGCGTCACCCAGAAGGCTCATGCCGCCTTGAGCCACTGGACGCCGAAAGGCTGGGTGGTCAATCTCGGCGCGGGCTTCGAGCATAGCTGGTGGGACAAGGACGAGGCCCCGCGCAGCGGCGCGGACTTCCTGTTAGAGACCCAGGCCCGCGCTCATGGCGGGGAATACTTGAAGGTGCAGCGGGCGCAGTGGATCAGCCGTGCCCTCGGCGAGCAGCCCTACAACCACCGCAAGGGAATCCCCGGCGGCTTCTGGAGCGGCATGGCCCGCCAGCAGGCGGCGGCGATGGCGGCCACGGCGGTCGCGCTGGGACCGCTCGGCCAGGAACTCGGGGAGGCGAACGAGCCGAAGGCGAAACAGAAGATCGCTTCCATCGAGGTGACGGACGAGGATCAGGAAGTGGTCGTCGGAAAGGACGGCGTCATTACGATTCCTGCAGTGGCCGGCGGCAAGCCGTCAAAGCACTCCGCGGCCATGAAGAGCTTCGCGGGAGGCATGCAACTGCACTGCACCGGCGGGAGCCGGGCCGAGTATGCCTTCGAGGCTCCCGCTGCCGGCAAATACGTCCTTTCCGCCAGGGTGGTCACGGTCCAGGAGGGGCACAAGGCGATGGTCGCCGTGAACGATCCGAGCGCTCCCGTCGAGATGGCAATTCCCTACACCATCGGCAAGTGGCAGCCGACCCGGCCGCTTGAAGTCACCCTGGTGAAGGGCGCGAACGTGCTCCACTTCGCGCTCCAGGATGGAAGCCGCGGAGTGACCTTGAAGGATTTCACGCTTTCCCCGGTGAAGTGATTCAGCCGATCCGACTCCCGATAACAGACCCGATTCCAACCCGAAACCAACCAGAATTCATGAAGCAACCCAACATCACACGCCGGGCTTTCGCCCTGTCATCCATCGGCATCACCGCGCTTGCCATGTCTTCCCTCGGTCCCGTCGCGGCCGAGGAAGCGGCCATTCCGAAGCACGATGGCAAACCCGCCGACATGACCAAGCCGGTCCAGGTTTTCATCCTGCTCGGCCAGTCCAACATGGTCGGCATGGGCAAGATCACCGGCCCGGAGGGCTCCCTCGAGAACGCGGTGAAGACCAAAAACAAGTATGCCTATCTGGTGGACGATGCAGGTGCGTGGGCGGAGCGGAAGGATGTCCGCTTCGTGCGCTACATGTCCGGCAAGGGGCCGCTCAACAACGAGTTTATGAAGGTGAACAAGGGCACCATCGGCCCGGAGTTCGGGATCGCGCATCCCGTGGGCAACGCCGTCGATGCGCCGGTCATGATCCTCAAGACCTGCATCGGCAACCGCAGCCTCGGCTGGGACCTCCTACCTCCGGGCAGCGAGCGATACGAATTCGAAGGCAAGGTTTACGCCGGCTACAAGGAGCGCCCGGATTCCTGGCCGGTCGACCCGGCCAAAGGCAAGGCGACCGAGCCGCCGCCGTGGCTGGACAAGAACGGCAAGCCGATCGAGTGGTACGCCGGCAAGCAGTATGACGACGACACCACGGACGCGAAGAAGGCGATTGCGGAACTCGACAAGCACTACCCCGGCGCGACGAAGTACGAGGTCGCCGGCTTCTTCTTCTGGCAAGGCGAGAAGGACGGCGGAAGCGCCGCCCACGCCGCCAAGTATGAGGAGAACCTCGTCGCGTTCATCAAGGCGCTGCGCAAGGACTTCAATGCCCCCGCTGCCAAGTTCGTCCTCGCCACCCTCGGTGAAGCCACCAAGGGCAGCACGGGCAATGGCGGCAAGGTGCTCGATGCCCAGCTCGCGGTTGACGGCACGAGCGGCAAGTATCCGGACTTCAAGGGCAATGTCGCCACGGTCTATGCCAATCCCTTGTCGAAGGGCGGCAGCGGCAATGGCCACTACGGCGGCAACGCCGAGACCTACATGGAGGTCGGCGAAGCCATGGGCAAGGCGATGGTGGAGCTTTTGAAGAACTGACGGAAGGGCCGGTTCCCGTTCAGAAGGTCAATTGCAGATCAGCGGTTCCGCGGCGGCTGACGGCCGCCGCGGAACAGGATCAAGCCGGGGGGATCAAAGCTTCCTCAGTTCGACACTGTCCTTGGCGCTTTCGATGTCTTCGATCATCGAGCGTAGAGCCTCGATCTTCGGCTTCAGGTTCTTCGCCTCACCATGAACCGTGAGGTCCTTTTCAAGCTGACGAAGCTTGGGAAGCAGTGGTTTGGCGGCACCGCCGTACATCGCGATGACCTTCAGGCAGCGGTCGATGCGGGTGGCCTTGCCCCATTTGTCGATTTCCATCACCTCCAGCGAGAGCTCCATGCCCTCGCGGATCCGGTGCTTGGCGAGGAGTTCCAGGCCGAGCAGCCGGATATTGCTGGCGAACATTTCACCGCTCGGTGCGGGCGTGACAATCGCCTGATGAATCGCGGGGAGCAGGGGTTTGATCTGCTCGTAGCTGAGCTTCTGATAGATGCCGCCGATCTCGCCGCGTGCGCGGCCGTCCTGGTTCTGAAGCCCGGCGACCACGGCTTTGCGGAGGAGGTCCTGATCCACGCCCTCGAGCGAGTTCTTCAGCATCTGCCCGAAGACGGAGAAGCAGAGGTAGCGCTGCTCCATGCCGCGCGGGTCCTTGGCCGTGGGCGGCAAGGCGAGGTGTTCGAGCAAGACGGGCACGGCCGACATGGCGGGCTTGCCGATGCTTGCCAAGGCCTCGGCCGCCTTGACCCGCAGCCACAGGTCCGGATGTCCGAGGAGCTTCTGCAAGGCCGGCACGGCGGGCGCTGCGGCGGCCTTCAGGGTCAGCAAGGCTTCGCAGGCTCCGTAGCGGGATTCGAGTCGCGGCGAATCGAGCAGCTTTACAAGCGCGGCGACCGGCTTGTCGCCCTTGCGGCGGGCCAGGGCCATCGCGGCACGCTCGCGGACGACAGGGGACCAGCTTCCGAGGCATTCGAAGAGCTGGTCGGCGCCTAGCGAGTCATAGGCGCTGTTGCGGTCCTTGTTGCTCCAGCCGCGGCCGTCGAGGATCAGGGAGCGAGCCGTGGCGGCATCGATCTGCGGCGCGATGCCGGCGACCTTGCCGGTCAGGCGGAGCTTCTTCAGAGGCATCGCATAGGCCAGCAGGTAGCCACCGGTGGCGTCCCAGCCGTTGGTGCTATCGTTGCCCATTTCCGGCGGACCCTGGTGGAGAAAGGTGCCGTCCCAGCGGCGGGCGAGGTCGAAATACCACGCGCCGAATTCGCTCATCCACGCTCCGGTGGCTTGCGGGCCGGACTGTGCCACGGCGGGCAAGGACCAGAGGATGTTCCAGAAATTCCCGGTGTGACCGCCATCGCGCTCCGCACCGTGGGATGCCACGCTCATCCGGGAAAAGAACGCCGCGCCATCGGCTTCGCCTAACAGGTTGAAGAGAACCGCGGTCATCCCGGATTTGCCATTGTCCTCGTGGGTCTGGGTCCACGGGTGATGGTCGCCGTAGGGGATGGCACCCTTGCCGATGTAGAACCTCAGCAAGCGGGCGCTGTTCTCGATGGCCTTGTCGATCACGGGCTCCTTCAAACCGGCCTCGCGGGCCAGGACCAGCGAGATGGTGAGCGGCACGCCGGGGGCGTTCATCATGCCGTAGCCGCTGAGCCGGCCGTCGGGTTGGGCGAACTTGTGGCCCCACGAGCCGACCGCGCTCTGACCGTTGGCGGCTTCGAGGGCGAGGCGCTTCAAGCCGGGCATCACCGACTCGTCACCGGTCGCCATTTGATACTCGGCGAGCAAAGTGATCACATAGCCGTAGTACCAGGTCTGGAAACTCTCGGCCGAATAGTCGGCCGCCCATTTCACCTCCTTCTTGATCACGGGCAGATAGGAGGGGTCGCCGCTGGCAAGCAGGGCGAGGGCGTTCAGCGAACGCGAAACCGGATTCGGTCGATAGTTCGGTGCGACGATGACCTCCGCCAACGACTTGCAGCCCTGTTCCAGGATCCGCTTCGACTTTTCGCAGTCATAGGGAGCGGTGGCGCTGTAGCTGCCGAGCACTGGAAGCTTCACGGTGACTTCCCCGGTCTTGCCGGCTCGCCAGCGGGTCAAGGCGAGCCCTGCGGTGCCCGGTCCCGCTTCGGCAGCGGTGAGGGCCTTTCCGAACTCGGTGCGCGGGTCATGGGAGAATGGCTTGCCGCCGACGCCGAGGATCACGTCGCCGACGGCGAGAATGCCATCGGCCGGAGAACCCTTGTCGACCCGGGTGATGGCGATCTGGCGGGCGTCGGTGGTCACCATCTTCTCGCTGTAAATCCAGCCGCGGAGTCCGGTGGCGCCCAGCGTCCAATCGTGCTTGGCGCCGGCGGGGATGGTGTCGCCCTTGGTGAAGTCGGGCAGGGTCATCGTGCCCTTCTGCGCGGCGATTCCAGCGCCGGGGATCGCCAGCAACGCCGCGATGGAGAAGGAGCGGACGAAGGCGGTGGTTTCCGTGCGGAAGGTCATGAGTGGTGATGGGTGCTGTTGGTCTAACGGAGCGAATGAATGGTGCCGTGCAGCACGCGGTCGCCGATCTTCAGTTCGTAGCAATGGGTCGGCGCAAGGTCCGGGATATCGAGAGTCAAGGTGCGGCCATCGGCGCTGGTCTTGACGGAGCGGATCGCCAGTTCGTGTTCGTCAAAATGACCGGATCCGTATTTCGCGCTGCGTTTGAGCGACCAGGCTTTCATGGCGCAAACCGGATCTCCGACCGGGTCGCTGAAGGTCACGGTGAGGCTGCCTTTCCTCGCCTCGACCGCCAGCGGCACTTGCGCGGGAGACTCACCCCGGCGGATGCGGTGGAAGCCGCCGGGCGCGGTCGCGTTGCCGGCCCAGGCGAACATGCCGCAGGTGTAGAGCGCGCCGTCGGGGCCGAAGCGGCCGCGCATGATGCCGGTGTCGAAGGCGGGCATCGGCAGTTCGCAGACCGCTCCTTGCCATTTCCCGCCGACCTCCTCGTTCGGCACGATGAACACGCGGCCGGTGCCATAGCTGAGGTTGAGCAGGCTGCCGCCGAGATTGCCCCAGGCGTTCTTCGGCACCCAGACGAGTTCCGCCGGACTGCGATCCTTGGCGTTGGTCATCCAGACCATCGGCGGTTCCATCGCGGAGTCGGCGGTGTCGGTCACGGAAGTGTAGCCGAACATGTTGCCATAGAAGCCGCCGGGCTTCACGCGGTTGATGCGGTTCTTCGGAGTCCAGAAGCCTTCCTGATCGGTGACGAAGAAGGGGGGGAATTTTTCTTTCCGTTAGAATGTTAGAATTCCGTCGGTCTGGCTGACAGACATTTGATAGGCGAATCCGATCTCCTTGGCAAGGACGGGCT
>Ga0247843_1000972_pt1 | contig 63176 bp, 45 predicted proteins | sample LaCruzMarch2017__FD_192420 | JGI IMG/M metagenome (GOLD analysis project Ga0247843, IMG submission 192420) | Freshwater microbial communities from meromictic Lake La Cruz, Castile-La Mancha, Spain - LaCruzMarch2017_8m | ecosystem: Environmental > Aquatic > Freshwater > Lake | place: Spain...
AGTTGGTGACAGTCCAGGTGTAGCACTAATACTCGGAGTTACAGTCGCAGTAGGTGTTGGAGTTGGAGTTGGAGTTACACACTCCAAGACAACTACAATACCATTGAACATGTCATTTCTTGTTGCGGCAGAATAATAAATTACATCATCAACATAAATGTTGAAAGGCCCTATTGCGTTTGAGTTAGAAGCAAGTCTAACGATATATGTAGTACAACCAGTGACCGTAAGTTGTTGCTCAATCTCGGTCGAGCAACCAGGTGCATTGTTCGTTACTAAAATAGAATATATAGACATTCGAGGTTTTTATTAAATAAATACCACAACTATTCTATTTCATTTACAATATACTAAAAATATAGAATGATTATTTTTTTGATTAAACTAAAACAATACTACAATTACCTTATGTACTATAAATCGAAAAATTACAATTAGATTCTTGAATATCAATATTAACAATACAAGATGCCAATTCGATTGTAATTTCAAACGCACATCCAAAAGTACATTGAAGTATTTTGAATACTTCACAGTTGTTGCCATCAACCAACTTTAACATTATTTCAGGTGCAGTTGAGAATATTGAAGGTATAACTGTATTATATTCAACAACAGGTGGAACTGGTCCTGAAGAAATAGTGCCTAAAAGTGTTTGGTTATTTCCATAGACATCTGATATGTAAACACTTATAGGATAAGTACCTCCCGATATGTCTGTTATTCTTACTTGTACCATTATGTCAAACAAATTATATTATATCCAATTACCAAATCGATTACAATTTCCTCACCTTCCAAAGAAGTATTATTTCTACTTGTCTCGATAGTAATTTGATTATTTAGTTGGTCAATTATAACATTCCCAACGCCAGGTATTCCCAATAATAAGGTACGAATTGTATCATACCATTGATTGTCTGTCGGTACTTGAACCAAAGAAGTTGATGTAAAAAAGTTTTGTGATGCAAGTATTCCTGATGGATTCACAGAAACTTTGGCAGTAAATGTTGCACTTATTAAATCACAACTCGTATTTCCTGAAGTTAAATCAAAAAATCCTTCGTTCAACATTTGTAATAATCCAAATTTAGTTGGAGATTGAATATTAAATACTTCAGCCCCCATAACATAAGTCTGATAGGAGGTCGAATTCGTGTTACAAGTTATGGTCGTATTTCTTGTTAATGAACAACCGTTAGAGTCCACAACAGTCAAAGAATATGTTCCAGCAGTTAATCCACTAACTTGAATTTGTTGTGGTTCATTTGGTACATTGTCTGACCAATTAAAGCTGAACGGAGGTTCACCCGAAGTAATAAACGCTGTAATCTTTCCACTTGACCCGCTACCACAAGAAGTACTATATAAAGAATAGTTTAAGGACTGACTACTTGGAACTAATATATTGGTTATTTGTACACATCCATCCGCGTCAGTCACAGTAACAACGTGAGTTCCTGATGATAAGTTATTAAATGTTACAGCGGTTAAGTTTGTATCAATTACGTTCTGTATTCCATCAACAGAATAATCCAAAGGTAAAGTTCCTCCTGTTGTTGTCAGAATTGTAACGGATCCATTATTTTGGTTACAACTTGTTCCAACTACTTGTGTTGAAATTGTAAATTTGTTTTGAGCGACTAAAGTTACTTCCTGTAAATAAGAGCAACCACTATTATCGGAAACACCTACACTATAAGTTCCTCCACTTAAATTGCCAAATATTTGAGTTGTTTGAGAATTACTTATGTTAAGTTGATTACCTGTTGGATAAATTAATGTATAAGTATATGGTGAAGTACCTCCAACCAAATTAACAGTTATAGAACCATTTGAACTTGAACAACTTGAATTTTGTCCTTGTACAGTTACACTTGTGATTCCGCCAGGTGTTTCAAGTGTAGTACCAGCGGTCATCTGACATAAACCAGCATCTGTCACCAAGAAATTATATTGACCAGCCGAAAGTCCTGAAATTGAAAACGTTCTTGAATATGATACTAAAACATCTCCTGTTGATGCTGAATAATAAAAAGGCTCAGTACCACCTGTGATGGTCATGTTAATAACTCCATTCGATTGAAGACAAGTTGGAGGTGTTGAGGTAAACAACCCAAGTCCAACTGGACTAACATTAGTTATTGTTGCGGATTTTGATAAAGAACATCCATATGCGTCTGTAACGTCAACAGAATATGAACCTGCAGTTAACCCTGTAATTGTACTACCCGTCAACCCATTACTCCACAGATAAGTGTAAGGTGACAGACCAGTTTGACCTGTAACAAAAATTTTGCCTATTGGTGTACCTCCACAACTTGAATTTGGTACCACATACAAACCAAAATCCAAAGGTTCTGATTCTTGAACTATAAATGTCTGAGTAAATGCCGTACACCCTCCAAGGTCAGTTACCCCTAAATAATATGTTCCAGCACTTAGTTGACCAAAAACAACTGCGTCTGTATTTGTTGTGGCTGAAGTAAGATAGTTGTTATTTACATCATACAACGAATAATTGGTTGATGAATATAATGAAGTTGATGAACCAGTAACCGACCCATTATTATCACCGCAAGTAGTATTTTGTACCGCAACTACAGATGCGCATACTCCACTCGAAATCGGAATGTTTATTAAAAATTCACTATTGACCGGTAAAGTACTGTCATTAACTCTTAATTGATATACATTACTTGCCAAACCAACTAAAGATGCTGGTTGAACAGTAATTGTTTGAGGAGCATAAACAGGATTATAAAATTCAACTGTGTATGGCGGTGTTCCTCCACTAACATATAGATTCAATGCCCCCGAATTATTATTGGAGCAATCACCTGTTACCGCTATGTTATAATCTAATACCGCCATTAGTTAATAGTACAATTTATACTTATATTTATTCCAGAATTCAAGGAAAGTGTCTCGTTAAGATTTCTCTCCGTACAAGTTAAACTTGTAATTGTTAACAAATTACCATTTAAGAAAAATGTAAAACCATAATCATATAATTGTGGAAGATATTGTATTAAAGCATTTCTCCACATTGTATTAGTTGGCACATCCGTTAGTCCATACCCAACATAATATAATTCTTTGATTATTATATCACCGCCAATTCTTAAGTCAACATACCAATTACTTTCAACTGAATTCTGTATACAATCATTTAATGTAAGTCCACTCTGTGACAGCATATTATTGACTCTGTTTGACAAGATACTATTGAAATTACTAACATCTACATCTCCATTCAACCAAGGGTATATGTTGAAGTCAGTATATTCAGTTGTACATGTATAATCAAAAATACTAGATATAATGAAACAAGGATCGACAGGAACAGGAATAAATTGACACCCTCTTTGTCTTCGATAAACAAACTTCTGTCTTTGGAAAATTGAGTTTTCCATTCTCACACCTGTATTCCATATTGTTGTTGCAGGAATCATTTGTTCCACCAACTTCATCCAATATGGACCAATACCATTTACATAATCAATTAATTTTTGATAGGTATATTTGTTATTAGGTAACCCAACTGTACTTTCGGATTCAATATACTTCCAAAAGATTGATTGTAATGTTGGGTACCCACCTGTTTTTCCATCAGTGATGTATTGACGGTTCCTTACGTTAATCATATTCTCCCAAAAAGTTTGAGAGAATTCAAAAAAGGTTTTCTTTTTTGGCTGTGGGTTAACAAAAGTTGAATCAACACCACCAGGTACAGGGTATCCAACTGTTAGTCCTGATTCAGGAATTGGATAGTCATATCTTCTTGATTGAGTCCAAACATCATATACTAACCCTTGCGCAGGATTCAAGAAAAGGTCTACGTTTTTAACATTCAAAACTAACTTTTCATTATCAACAAAATAGTATGCGTTGTAATCAGCAGTATTTGAAACTCTTATTCTATCATCCTCCGCTAACCAAGACTTATTATTATCAACCACCTTTCTAAGTTTGAACCCTTCCGTCATATATGGGAAGTCTCTGAACCTATTTAGATAAAGTTGTCCATAACTGAATGGTGTTAATTGTGTTTGAATATTGAAATTTTGTCCTGTAAATACCTGGCCTGTGACAGTGACTTCATCAGGGCTTCTATGTGATGGAGTTGATTCATACCAACCCGCACCCAACTGAAAGAAATAACTTTCAGTATTAACAGGAGCCTTTGGAAATCCTTCCAAATCTACAGGGTAATCATCCAATCTTGTTGTTACATCTTGATATGTATTCGTGGAAGTAAAGGCACTAAAAGTCTGTCCTTTTATTTTATAAGTCGATCCAGGAATAAAACCTGGTGTACTCTCAACATATGTTCCTCCTGAAATTGCCGCCCACTGAACACCAAATTGGTCCATATTTATTTTTTGGTCAGCCAAATAAATGTGTTCATTGAACTCGATTAAAGAATCAGGTGCCCCAATTAACCTTAACATGAATTCAACAGACCTTCTTGTCCCTTTTGATTTGAATAAATAAGATGCGTTCAAAATTAAATTACGATAGAACGCGTAGTTTAATTCTGTTGGTGTTAAGGCTCTAGCATATCCAGGATATGTTGGAGTTGAGGTATTTCCGAACACTGAACTTAAAAAATCCTCATTTGTTATTGGTGAAAAGTTTGAACTCCATCCAAGTGTTTGAGCCAAGTTGACTAAAAGTTGTGATGGAATATCATTCGATGGATTGTAATTAACTGAATTCATATATGCCAACGCATCTATGAACTGTTTGATTTGGTCAAAACTTCTTCCGTAAATTTGAAATATCTTCTCAACCTTACGTCCAAGTGTATCGAATTCTTTAAGGGAATCCGAAACCAAAAATCTTGAAATCAAATTGGTTTTGAATGAATCCAAGTTGACAGCGATTGATTCCAACTGAGTAAGGTAATCTTCAAAAAGAAATGATTTAATATCCAAATTCCACGGACCTTCTTTAGGCCATGTAACTTGTTGATAATCTGTAAAAAATTGTCCCGACTCATTCTGTTGTGGAACTTGAAATATCGCAGTATATTCAGGTCTTATAAGTCTGTTCAATAGAAATTTTTGTACCTCATCGAAATCTTCGGCAAATATTCTGTCAACAACAAAATCATTTGGCCTTACTTGAAATTCCTCATTAGTTGTAGTTGCGGTTGTGCCAAATGGTGTACCTGACACAATAAATTCAATAAATCCTGTTGATAATGTCTGTGATGGAGTGAATGAAATTACATTAAATATGTTATCATTAATTGCAATACAATAATCTAAGTATGTATTATATAAATTTCTATATGGGGAAACCGTAATCTCCCTTACTGATAAGTTTGTTGTTGCACTTAATGAATAATCAATATCAAATGGGTTATTGATTCTGCTTGTGTCTATTCTAAATGTAGTTTCATCTAATGTTGAATCGTAAGATATATTAGTTGCAGTTGATCCAGTAACGAAATCCTCATTATTAAATAGTATATCCAAAGATGCCGGAAATCTATGGATAATTTCGGTAATTGAAACTTGAAATCTCTTACTTAATGACCCATACATTGAGAAGTTCAGAACCTGTGACACATCATAGTTCGGATATACTCTGAACTGTGTTGCCATTATTCTTCTACTCTCAGTTAAATCAGTAATGTTTAACCCCTCCAAACTTATCGGTTCAGAGAATGCTCCTACATTAAAGTCTCTAGTTACTCTTTCTGTAACCGAAGTTGTGAACTCAAAGTTACCTTGCGTAAGCCCTCCCCCTTCAACTGTTTGTAATCCTACAATATTGTCAGAGAAGGTTGCAGCACCACTACCTGGCCGTGGTGGGTAAAAAAATTTGGTAGTACTTTGAGTCGTAGCCATTAACTAGTTATATTTGTAAAGTTTTTACTGAAATCGATATTATTACCTCTACTTTGTCTAACCTCATAAAGAAGAGCATTAAATTGGTCTCTAATTTCGTATAGGTTGTATTGTCTATATATGTTATCGTTAGAGTCGTAGATAGTGTAGATACCATCATCGATAGACTTGGTTTGATTACCATATAGAGCAATAGCAAGAGAAGAAATATCGTATTCAACCATTTCAATCTCAATTGATACTGGATTGAAGAAGGTGTTACTAATAATAATATCTTGGTCAGGCTGTCCGATGTACGGAGTTGCGTTTGGTTTGTTTGTTGGCGATGAAGATGGTGAAAGAGTTAAGAATATCAAATTTGAATCCCCCTCAACATATCTATATCTAATCGCTTTTTGTGTTGTATTAACTTCATTTGTTACAACAGGTTCACAGAAGAAACTTGATGTTACAACTCTGAAGAAATTAGGAATTTTTGACCCATCAGCATTTAGATATTCAACTCTAAATCCAACTAATCCTTGTGGAACAAATTTGTTTTGATATTGTGTTGGTACATCAGAAATGTCTATCACAATACCCTTCACGTTCGGTAACGCACTTAATACACCACAATCACTAATTACCGTTCTAATCTCTGCAGGTCTAATATATAAAGTGTAAATCCCCAACGCGTTGAACTGATTTGCGGGTAGTGTTAAATTATAAAGACCCCCCAAAACTTCAACTCCAGCATTCCCACCTGTTTCGGAGTTTGCAAAGTAAGGTCTTAATATTGTTTGCGCATCCAACTTTGTTAGGACAAATTGGTCTGTCACATCCCTTGTGGGTGTGTAATTCATAATGATATCAACATCCGCTGGTGAAACATCTGAAGGTCTTATTGTACCGTATGAGCCGATTGCCATATTCTCTTATTTAATTTATAAATACTTTATTTCCCTTTTTCAATTAGTTCTTTCTTTATTAACCACTCGAAAAAAACCGTACCCATAGTTTATCATGTCACCCAAGTTATCTACTTCACCTAACCTCATCACTCTTTCGTAAGCGCTATTCTTTCCTCTTTCTACGAATACGTTGGTTTGTATTTGAGCTTGGTCAATTACTTTGAGTAAAACCTCATCTTTTGTGATTGGTTGTGCGGTCAAATTATTCGATGTTAATCCTGATGATTCTTGAAAGAATATTGTGGTTCCATCATTGTAATCATAGTAATGAACACCAGTAATTGTATAGGCAGTAAAGACAGGATTTATATCTGATATTGCCCCCCATATTTGTCCATAACTAATTACAGGTACTCCAACTTGGAATTTAGGGCTACCATATAATGCCAATTCATTTATCCTTGATTTCGTATTTCCTGAAACCATGAATGGAACTATAACATAATTGTTTGAAGTTTGTGCTGAAACTACGTTTACCGCATCTCCCGAAAAAATGTAATCGTAAGATACAGGTGTCCCAATCCAATTTCCTGTAGAAGGTGCAAAAAATGCTTCCCCCTGTGGGTTATAAACTATGACATCTGTGAATGGTACATTAATTGTTTTTGATACCTTAGTAATACCCCAAGGATTAGTTTGCTCCAAAGTTATGGTATATTGTTTGGTTGCTGTTGGATAAGTATGATTTATCGAATTAGGAGCATAAGTTGTTATAGTTTGTTTTGGACTTCCATCTCCCCAATCCACTCTATATACTGACAACTCCAAAAACTTTTGGAACTCATCCGAAGTATTATAAACATTCCATACATATGGATTAGTTGTTGTTGATGAGAATAAAAAGTTTGTTACAACATCTTTTTGTAACACCGCTCCATCGAATGGACTATAGTATCCCGCATCAACCGCAGTTTGTCTTAATAATATCGGTACCGATAAATTAGTGAGTAATGATGTTCCATTAGGCCCTGAACTAACAACTTGGGTCATTGCAGAATAAACCCCAACAGGTGTCCCTTTGTAATCTACAACAGACAAATCTCCTTTGATATTCTCAGGTGAAACTATGAATCTATAACTATCCTGTGACATTATTATGTTGGATTTACATACTCATACCATTTTATGGGGATATTGGTACCCACCCTTTGTCCACTAGTATTTAACACTTGGTACGTCTGTGTATCATAATCAAGTTTTACGGTATAATAGAAAAACTGTGTATTATCAAAATAAAACTTGTTATTTCTACTCAAGTTGACTTGGGGTCCGTTAGTAAGATCGATTGGATTTAATCCTCTACCTGTCATCATTTTTGTGAACTGTCCCGTCTTCGCATTAAAAAACTTAGCGGTCATATAAAATGTATTTATGTTAAGAAAATTTCGTTTCTTCAACCAATACACAAAAAACCCTTCCTTATCACCAACATAATCCAAAACAAATTGTGGTTTTCTAATGTTAACCAAAGTCCTTTGCATTTGAGTTTCCATAAATAAACCTTGTTGTGTCGGTAATATAATTGTCAAATAATTTGTTTGTTGCTTCTCATCAGGGGTGTCATAAAAATCCAATTTGAAAAACGAGTTAGCGAATACATTCTCGTAATAATATACTTCTTGTGGAGTAAATCCTTCACTTAAGTAATTAATTCTCCAATTACTTGAATCATCAAGAGACCCTCCAGAATAAAAGTAAAATTCGTAATTAATTAAGGTGTCATTTGTAGTACCTGTAGCAGGTGCATGGGCAAATCTTGAGACTTCAAAATCTCTTCCTTTACCAATAACATCTCTGATGGCTTTCTCCTCATATTCATCAATAGCCAAATCTAACCCCAAATAATCCCACTTGAGTTCAACAGGTATATTGATTTGTTTGTCAACAAAGCCAGTTTGTTTAATTACAAATTTATTCACACTCATCTATTAGTGGTTTAATTGCAAAATCAAATCCATCGAGATTATCATTATAATTTATTCCTTCAGGTATCAATCTGAAAATCACTTGGGTATATGGATATTGTGCCGAATTCAAAAATGGATAATCAACCCCCCGACGCAAGTTGTCAATAAACCCGTAGGTATAAATATCCCTCCATCTGAACTCTTGGTCGGCTGTGGAATAAAATGCCCAACTTGGAACATTGTCAATAAGACCTAATGTAGCAGTTTCGATATAGTCCGAAAAAACTTTCAGAACCATAGTGTTATGTGGTTTATAATAATAACCTGGTGAATTTGTTGAAAAATTATCTGTCGTTTGGAATACAGTTTGGTTGAATTTTATTTTGTGATAATATGGAGAAACCACACGTTCAACTTGTTCATAATCATTCCATTCACAAAAATCACCATCCATAACATCACCGGGTTTTAAATCTGTGTTGTAATAGAATGTCTTTGTCGCGCCATTGGTGAGAGTATATCCCGAAACTGGTATACTTGTGTTTGACCTTTGATTATTCAAATCCCACCAAGGAGTTGGGGTTTTTGCCAAATTAAATTCCCATCCCTGTTTCAAACCAACTCCATTAAATGATTGATTAAAGTATCCCGAATAACCTTTATTAACAATAGTAAGACTTATTTCATTCAGTGGTCTTTTTTGATTATCCAAAAATCCAGCAAAGTCTAAGTCATAGTTAGATGTTACATCATATGTATTACTACTGGATTTTTGGGATATTCTTGTAACGTTGTTTGGAGTTATAGAACTATATTCCAATTTCTTTTCTTCCCCAAATACATTTTTTTCAAATCCCGCCTTAGTGATAGCAAGGTCAGTAAGGTTAGTTAAGACCTTATATTTCTTAACATAATATTTAGATCTTGTTTCTGTTAAATTGTCAGGATTAATTACCCTCCTAAACGTTCCAATTGTACCATTATTAAAGGTAGACCCAGTAAATCCAATATTGAATAAATTGAAAACGTGTGTATCACTTCCAAACAATCCATTACCAATGGAATATACCTGAAATATATTAGACCCCCTATAAGTCAAAGATAACTCAACATATTCTCCCGTAGTTAATCCATGAGGAGCAACACAGACAAATGAAACTAGTCCATTACCATTCTGTGTAGTATTTCTGATTGAGAATGGAATTCCACTAGATGCAATCCAATTAACATCATTATTTGTTGTCGAGTAGTATGTTAATTGTCTATTACTATCATTCTCATACGGATATGTTAAGTAATACATCCAATTATAAGTGTAGGCACTTTTTGCTTTGTACTGAAAGTGATTGTCACCTACATTAGGTCTATAAAAATCAAACTCATAATACTGAGGAAACCCTCTCCATATACCACTTTGTTTTGAAGACGTTGGGTCAGTATAATAAAGATTGTATTGAAATGGCAAATAAGTCGTAGATCCAGTATAAGTATTGTCATACAAATACGTGACCTTGAATGTTGGTCTGAATATCGTACTCGTCTGTCGTTCATCATCATAAATCTGAGCCAAATTCAAGGTCGAAGTCCTATCATACTCAGTAAGTTCTTGACTCTGCTCCTGAAGCGTTACAGAAAGTTCCTCATCTAAAGATGGGGCTCCCTTATATCTAAGTCCACTCGGTATTATTGTATACTTATTCATCTACAGAATACTTTGTTTTGAATTTATCCAAAGCGGTTTGTCCAACAATAGTTCCAAAATAAAATTGGAATGGAGCTCCTACCACAAACTTTTGTTTCAATGCCCCTGTTGCAATGTATTGACCGTTTGTTCCATTGACATTGAAGATATACCCACGTGCGTTCAAATCATTAGATTCTGAATTGTTACTCCAAAAATACGGAGTATCAGATGCATATCTATCTAAAGACTGATATCTCACATTTTGCACAATATCGGAAGATGCTGTCGCCCAGTCGTTATATTGATCGCCAAAAATAAGATTAGTGTTTTTTAATTTCCATTGGTAGAAAGGTACTACCTGTGATTTTATACTATAAGGGTATGGATAATAACCTATGTCATCGGTACCTCTAAAATTTATTCTACCAGGTGTTAAATAATCTTTAGTTTGTAAATCTTCTGTAGTTGATGAAAACCACACAGCCATCGTTGGATTTTCATCAGTTCCTAAAATTTGTGTAGGTGGATTAGTGTCTCCAGATTCAATGTCATAATATTCTGGAGAAAAATTGATGTTACCAATTTCACTATTAATTGACATCAGTTGAGCAAGGTCACCGTCAATTCTTCTATTTTTAATACTAGTTTCATTTCCTCTTGAAAACAACTGATTGATTGAGTTATCCCCTGCGGGTATTAATTGTTGTAGGAAATTTTCATCAGTAATTCTTGATATTACAAACAAATTAATCAAATCAGAAGTGTCACCATAACTTGTTGGATTTATGTTAGGTAATATAAATCCTCGAGTTGCAGGGTCAAAAGTTATCTCAGAATAGAAATAATCTTTCATTCCCAAATTTATGACAGTAATCGGGTATAATAAGTTCGTATCATTAATACCCCCATCTGCTTTGTTCACTATTTTTCCAACAAATTTGTTTGTTGTAAAACTGTATGGACTACTTCTATAATAAAAGTTGTTACTATCCCGATTATAATACACTACATCTTCACAGAATCGTACTTGGCTGATTTTATTTTGTTTATTATAAAAAGTATCAACTTGTATGGGAAAGAAATATAATGAACCATTAATCCAATTGTTCATAAATGATTGGGCAAGTACTCCTCTACACAGACCATAGAAAAATCTAAATCTATACCCCCACTCATTGAAGTTGTTTATATCTTTACCTAAATCTGTCAATGGTCTTCGTAAAAACATGTAACAACCGTTTTCAACTGCATCCTTTGTAGTACACTCTTGATTAACTTGAAAGTTACTTCCAAATCCTTGGTAACAGTCTAACCCAACCATATTTTCACAACTAAACGATGAAATTACAGTTGTGGCGTTTGGTAAACCTTCCAAGTCTGCAGTAGGAATCTCTGCTCCAAGACTATATGGTGGCAAACCTACTGATGGATCCAATTCAGGTATACCATAGAATATAAAGTTATTATTCTGTTGTAATAAAGCCGGATTGGTTTGCCACGAACTTCCATTAAGTGCATCCGATGATGGCAATCTATCAGTTCTCATCACATTAATAACTTTAGATGAAATTGACATAGGATTAGCCGACAACGAAGGATAAGCATTTGGTGTAAAATATTGATACTGTACATCCTTATAATTGAAATTAACTGCAAGTAATACTGAAATTAAAGCTCCAATCGCAAAAATACCAATAACAAAAGGAAATAAAAATGGAATGGATGCCAATGGTAATATTGAAGCTGATGAACCTAATATCACCGCAGATAGAGGGTTTAAGGAAAATGCCGTTATATTTGAGAAAATGTAAGAAGCCCCTGAAACATCTTCAGAAGAATCGTATTTTGCCGAATTTTGGTTTGGAGAATAAAAATCATTATTGGTTCTACTAACCATAGCGGTGACCCCTCCCATATTTTCGGTTTGTAGTCTGTTTATGTTAGAGTTTGCATCAATGCTTCCATAGTAACCAACAGTAGATGTTGTAAACCCTGAAAAATCATTACCAGGTGTGAAAAAATATGAAGGATAAAACATTCCATTCTGAGTGAATGGTTGAACTGATATACTAGTTTGGGTTAATTTCTGTATTGGAATATTCAATCTGGTTTGTGCTGTTATCGTCAAATCCGTGTCATCAATATTTTTTCCAAAAAGTCTTCCAAGTCGGTATTCATTTGTATATTTTGGAGAATATGGGTCAACTCCCCTTTGTAGAATAAGAATATATTGATTTTCAATGTCACTAAACGCATCCAAAGGACTAATAAGAAAATCATTATCATTTCTACGATATCCTCTAAGCCTTTTTTTAGCTAAAATTAATCGTGATGGTGCCGCTAATACATTTGGGAAAGCTTCTAACTCACCTATATTCCATATTTTAATGGCGTCAGCCACCGTGATTGCAGTAACAACTTGGAAATATTCTCTGTCTTGAGGATAAACTTGTCTTGACACAGTACTTCCCGTAGGTAATGCGTATAAAACAGTTTGTTCAGTAGTTTGTGTTACAGCATAATTGACGTTAACCGATGTCGCTTGTTGAATTGTTGTTCCAGTAATTCCATTAACGACCCCATTAACAGTTTGAGCTGTATATAAAAAGTTTCTGTCTGTTGTGGTACCAGGATTTACCGAGGTTAATAATTGACCCGATTCATATGTCTGATTAGATAGTACTGTTATTGTATTGTCAAAGTGAAATTTACCTAAGTTTGAATCTTTTGCAAAAGTGACTTTTATTTTATTAAGGTTATCAAAATATGATGGTCTCGTATTAAATATATTAATACGTTCTCCAACAGTTAAACTTTCAGAAAAAGCGAAGTGTTTGTCTTCATCGGATTCATCAGATAAAAATCTAACTACAGATGACTTTGGTGTTTTGAAAATATTCAAATCAGTTACTGAATCATTGTTTCCCGCAATTGCTTGTGCAAAAATGCCAGACTTTACTTGAACATCTTCAGATGGAGTACCATCAGCCCCAAAAATAGACTCTAATCCCTGAACATAACTTTGGGGAAATGAAACATATGATAAGACACCCGACGTGCCTCCTAACAATGCTTGTGAATCCAATTCAGATTCTTTACAAGAACATGATTGACAATCAGGATATGTAATCATTGGTAGACGTATTGTGAAATTTTTTGTTTCGCATTTTATGTTTAACACGTTACAAATAAATCCAAAGGGCCTTACCTTGATTACAGGAATTTCCACTCCACACAAGAAACATAAGGCTTGAATTACAATAGTATAAATACCCAAAAGTAAATGAGCAACTATCAATAATACTAAACCAGTAAACTGAATTACCGTGAATAGTATAGAAAATAAAAAGTATAACAAATCAAAGTTTTTGAACCCATCATTAACAGGAAACTTATTAATAGTACTATCACAACTGTCATCATCAATTTCTTTTATCCCAATAAATCTACCTCGCCCGAGTCCTTTTTTGTATTGGTCAATTAATGATGATACTGTATAAACTCTATTGAATTGAAATTCATAAAAAGTATCTTCACAGTCAATTATTTCATTTAATCTATCTATTTGTTCTGACCCGGTAAAACCATTTGTATATCCACTCCAAGCCAAACCAAAATAATAAGAACTTTCTTGAATATCTTTTTCCGTACGGGTTCCGTTGTTAGTTGGGTCTGTACCAGCATTTCTCCACCCATACTCTTTCACATTAGGAACCAAATAACTTGGCCTTCTAGTTTGTATGGTCAAATCGTTTGCTTGTGACCATTTTATTTTGAACCTGTACTTACTTTTTGTAGGTATTCCAATAGTAGAATCGTTAGACAAAACTCTCTCTCCAAATTCATTTGTTACAACATAGTCCAAATTCATTGGTAATTCTGTTAACCAAGTCCCATCTCCATCAATTACATTACCTGCTTGTTCCAACTCATACACCTCTAGTACAGGATTACCGTCTTCATCTTGTTGTATTGTTTGTCTTATTGCTAATATTTGACCAGGCGCAGAAGTAAGCCCACACAAATTACCCATATTATCTTTGGGTTTACAATTTCTCCTTATTCTAAATTTATCAGGAGAAGAAAACATTGACCCCATAAAAACTGAGGTTGGTTGGATATCGACATTAGCGTCGTCTCGTAAATCAAAATCTACTCTATTGATTGATATGTCACATATTTCAGGGTCTCCCCATAAAGGAGAAATTTCAACATTTTTGGTTAGATTAATAATTTGAGGTAAGGAATTCAAGTCAGTAGATGATCTGAATTTATTTCCAGCAACTTGTGCTTCAGTCGCTAAACCCATTCTTATTAAATCTTGTGGCGTTAAAGAGAACTCACCTATATCTGAAAGGTCAACGTCCATCACTATGGTCTGTTCTCCGAGTGGAACTCCCATTATCATATAGTCTCCACTATCATTTGTTTTAGAGGTGAACCTATAATACTTGTCGTAAATCTCAACAGTAGTACTACCAGTTAGAACATCTGATTTTGAAGGTAATGTTCCTGTTGCAGAGTGTTTTGAATATGATGGTGTATAAGGAAGTAAATTATATCTATATCCATCATCGTTCCTATCGTTTGGAGATTTGTATGGATATATACTTGTAATTATTGGGTTTGATTCATCAATCTCTTCGATTGGAATGAATATTGAAACTCTGGCATTTGGGACACCAAATCCATTGTTTGCAGTGACTCTACCTACCAAAACACCATAGTCCGCACAACTTCTTGTGTAGATATCAGTTTGTTGTATTTTAAGAGATAGTATTTCTAAGAACTCAAACTCTTGGTCTAATTGTACATTAATTGATTTGTTAATACCAAGTTCGGTCTTAATTCTATATGAATCACCCATGTAATATCTTTAGTTTATAAATAGTTTATGTGTAATTTTTAAGAATTAAAAGCACACACATTATAAATTATAACCCAAAGCTTTGGATAATAAACCGATTATGAGAAAGTAGTAGATTGGAAATTCTGAACCGAAACCTTAATATCTTTGCTTGGATATCTGATTTGGTATACCTGCGATGGTTGAGCAAAAATTGTTGAGTTAACTGGTTGAATCTCTCTTGTCTCAGGATTAGAATATTCCATAGAAGTTTCCGCGGACGAATACTGACCTCCAACATTATTGAAAACTTTAATACCCGAAACAGTTAGGACTCCATTTTGATTTTGAACAATACTTTGAATTTCAGATAAATAAACATTTTGCCCCAATTCCCTTACTTGTGGATTGAAGTAAGTAGAAATTCTATCTACAACATCTGCAATAACTTGTCCTGAATTCTGGGCCGATGTTAAAACAATAGAAACTTCAATACTCAAATCAATAACCTCAGCAGTAAGAATAGATATATAGTCATTCATCATTCTATAGTTAGAAAGATATGTCGCAACATTTTGCTTTAAGGTATTTGACACAATATTTGTTAACTTTCCTGAAGTATCATATGATAATAATTGAATCAAAATTTTGTTGTTGTTTTCAGTAACTGAAACTTTAGCAGGTGCACCAAACTCTGATGGCATATTTCTGATAATAGACTCATAATCTTGTACTGTAACGGCTCTTTTTTGGGCTGAGAAGTTGAATGAGACATAGTTTCTAATTTCTTCAAGTGACGGTAACCCCGCCCCACCGATTGCCGCTGTAACATTATTACATCTCAAAGAATTCACTACTGATGAGTTAGTAAGCTCGGATGGTCCATTAACAAAGAAAGACACGGTACCAATTTGAGTAATAACATTTGTCCCTAAGTTAGTACCTAAGCCACCACCAATTCTATATTGTATAAATAAAGTTGAGTTTGGAGTTAAAGCGGACCCTAAAGATATGTTGTTCGAATATCTCTGTAAATCTATTGTCGCTCCTAATGTCGTAAATTGGTCAAGAGCATCTTGTGCCGTATTTGTACCACCACCAAAAGTTAATTTTTTGAATCCTTCAGGTGTGTATTCAGTAATAAATCTATTTGGTGTTTGAATATACCTACCAACTTTAATACCTGGTTGGTCGGATACTTTTGTTGGATCTTCAATAAAGACCCTATCTTCTGCTAAAGCGTCTACTTCGTACCACTTATTAGATACCCCTAAAAATTCTGCAGTTGTTGGAATGTTGGTATAATCAGTTCCACTCTTAAGTAAAACGCTTGTTATACCCAACACATTTTTTTCGGGTAGGAATAATTCAAAAAATGGCTTAACATCATTTGGTGTTATAACTCTTTTGAAAACCTTAGTAATACCATTAACAACCAACTCTCGTTTGGTAATTGTATAATTTACTAATACGTTATTTGAATTGAAGTTAGGTATCTTGAGTCTATTAGGAAATCCTTGAGCATTGTATGGTGAAGTGAAATCAACATCATATATATTTTCAAAAACAATTCCCGCCCCTGAAACTTGTGACCCTCTAGCTAAAATTCCAAGATATCTTTCATCTTCTTTATCACCGAAAGCTGGTACTGTAATTGAAAAATCTACTAAAGATACAGATGGTCTTTGTCCCGGTAGTTTCAATCCATAAGTTCTTGCAATATTATATATTGAAGATCTTTGTTGAGCATATTGTAAAACTGTTTCTTGGATACTCCTATCGATGTGATAATGTAAGTTATCCGCAACCGCAGCATTCAAGTCTAAAAATACTGAGAATACAGATGCATCATTAAAATCCTGAATTAGTTCAGGATAATATGTTCTTACATAATTTAGTAACTCAGTTCTTATTCCTTGATAATCTCTAGTTGTATATGAAATTTTACGATTTGCCATCTATATTAAATATTAATAATAACAAAATCACTTTGAGCAAAAGTTGATCTGTTGTTTGAGTAATCTATTCTAATTTTTGCAGTATATTCTGAAGTACCTTTTCCAGGTAATCTATAAATTGGAGATTCACTTGTACCAATAGTATTTTCACCTATCATAGTATCAACTTCCTCCATTGGGTCTGCTGGAGTAATTGTTATCTGATTTAATAAAAGGTTTGGCATAAATTGTTGAACCGCGTCTCTAATATCTGATTGAATTGCGTCAAAAGTCAAACCATCAAATGGTTCAAATAAGAATTCGTATAATCTAGTACCAAATTCAGGTAAATAATATCTACTTCCCTTCCTTGTTAAAAGTAAGTGAATTAAATCAGATTTTACCTGTTGAGCTTCTAACTGAGTAAGTTCTAAAAAATCACCTCGTCTAGAATCTCTGAATGGAAAATTAATACCATATGTAACTCCGTTCGCCATAAAGATAAATATAAGTCCCTTGTTTTTCCTTATAAATAGCCCAAAATAAAAAATCCCGATATATATATCGGGATTAATTATTTAATTATGAAGAACAACCAAAGCATTCAATTTCAATTCCTTCAGGTTTTGGTGGTAAATTCATACTACTGTAATCAACCTTTGGAACTTCTACAACAGGTTTTGGTTTTTGTACCTTTGACATATCCAATGCTAAGTGTTTAGCACCTGTAGAAATTGCCTTTGTTCTAACATAATAACAAAGAGTTTTCAAACCTTTTTCCCATGAATGGAAATGTGATGAAGTAATCTTTGACAATGTCGGATTTGACATATAAATGTTCATTGATTGAGATTGGTCAACAAATGGTGCTCTGTCTGCCGCCATATTAATCAATTCTTTCTGTGAAATCTCCCAAATAGTTTTGTATTTCGGAATCAAGTGTTCAATCCTTTTAACTTTTTTGTTGTAGTTTTTATCTTCAACATCAAGATACTGATTGAAGTTAATATTTTGAATTGACCCTTCATTCAAAATGATTTCATTTTTCAAATCCTCAGACCAAATACCAATCTTCTCAAAATCATTAATCAAGTATTTGTTCACAATCATAATTTCACCACCTACAACTCGTCTATTGAATAACGCCGAGTGAGCTGGTTCAGTCATTTCGAATGAACCTGTAATCTTAGCCGATGATGCAACTGGCATCTGAGCGGTGAACAATGAATTACAAACACCATATTCTTGAACATCTTTTTTCAATGTTTCCCAATCTAAGAATAAATCAGAATCATTAAGACCCCACATATCAAATTGGAAAATACCTTTTGACATTGGAGAACCTTTGAAGAACTCATAAGGTTTTCTAATACCTTTCTTACACAAGTCATTACTCTCAGTGACTGCCGCGAAATAAATTGCTTCAAAGATATTCTTGTTCAATGTTTTAGCATCATCTGAAGTGAAAACGTAATCCATAAGACAGAATACGTCCGCTAATCCTTGAACCCCAATCCCAATTGCTCGTTGTTCAAGACCACCTTTAAGACCTTTTTCTGTTGAATAATTGTTTTTATCAATAACATTATTTAATGCTCTTACTGCCTTTCGTACTTCTTGGATTAGAAGGTTATAATCAAACTTACCATCAACAATAAAGTTTTTCAACACAATTGAAGATAGGGTACAAATTGCCGTAGTCTTTTCGTCAGTGTACTGATAAATTTCATTACATAGGTTAGATTGTTTAATCACACCAATGTTTTGATGATTCGTTTTCTTGTTAGCACTATCCTTAGCACACAAGTAAGGAACACCCGTCTCAATTTGAGATTCAATTACTTTACTCCATACTTCTTGAGCCTTTACCTTACGACCAATACCCAAGTCAACCGCCTTACGGTAGTTTTGTTCATACTCTTCACCATAACACTCTTGTAAAGGTTTAATACCAGCTTTGATAATGTCGTTAGGACAGAATAAGTACCAATCTTCATTATTCTTAACCGCTCTCATGAAATTATCAGGAATCCATAATGCTGTGAATAAGTCTCTCGCTCTCAATTCTTCAGCACCTGTATTCTTTTTGATATCCAACAAGTCGAAAATATCTTTATGCCACGGTTCCAAATAGATTGCTGCACTACCAGGTCTTCTACCTTGTTGATTAAAGAATCTTAGTGATTCATTAACAATCTTCAAGTACTTCAATAAACCACCTGCAAATCCACCTGAAGATGTAATTCGACTTTCTTTACTTCTGATGTTAGACATCGATAATCCAATACCCGCAGCATCTGATGAGTATGTTGAAATGTCATTCAAAGTTTTCAACAAACCTTCTCTAGAATCAGAATTATTATAGTGTAATACACATGACGCCAACTGTGGAACTTTTGTTCCTGAATTAATCATAATTGGTGTTGCCTTAGAAATACGTTGACTCGACAATGATTCATAGTATTTGACTGCCTCCTCAAAAGTGTTAGTTACCCACAGAGCAACTCTCATATACATATGTTGTGGTCTTTCGATAACTTTTCCTTTAGGTGTTTTCAATAGATACATCTCTTGTAATGACCTCCAACCGAAGTAGTCAAAATTATAATCGTTTTCATGATTAATAACTTCGTCAATTTTTGACGGACCATACTCTTCGATTTTCGCCATCAAATCATCGTGTACTATACCATCAACGTGTAATGTATGCATAACATTAGAAAAACTTGGGTCAGTCTCTTTGTGATACGATGAAATTGCAACTGATGATGCAAGTCTTGAATAGTCATAGTGACTACCAGTATATGCCGCAGCAATTTCATACACGAGTTTGTCCAACTCTTTTGTTGTAATACTACCTTCAGTTGGTACTGATGTAATCACCTTAATGAATATTTCGTCAGAGTTTACGGTTAACCCTTTCGCAGCTCTTTTAATTCTGTTGTAAATTTTTTGAGGATTAAAAGCAACATCTTCTCCACCTCTTTTTTTTATTTTTAATGACATCATAGATATAAAAATATTAAATTAAAAATCAGAATCAAATGATAACTCTTCGTTTAGTTTAGCCTTTTGGTATTCCATTGTTCTTGACTCAAAGAAGTTACCCTTTGTTTCAACTGCAATCTGTTCCATAAACTTAAATGGTTGTTCAACATTAAATTCTTTTTTACATCCGAATTTAACCAACAACCCATCAGTAACGAATTCCAAATATTGTTTCATAAGATTGGAGTTCATACCAATAAGTGATACTGGTAATGATTCAGTAATAAATTCTTTTTCAATTTCTAACGCTGACAATAGAATTTCTTTAATTCTTTTTTCTGATGGTTTAGTTTCCAAGTGGTTATTAACCAAGTGAATTGCGAAGTCACAGTGAAGATTCTCATCTTTGAAAATCAAACTATTAGCGTTACACAAACCTTGCATAATACCTCTTGACTTCAACCAAAAAATTGAACAGAAAGACCCTGAAAAGAAGATACCTTCAACCGCAGCAAATGCCACAAGTCTCTCTTGGAAAGACGCATTTTCAATCCAATCAAGTGCCCACTTAGCTTTCTTTTGAACTGCAGGTAAATTATCCAAAGCAGTAAAACATAATTGTTTTTCTTTCTCATTTGATATGTATGTATCAATTAATAATGAATACATCAAACTGTGGATATTTTCCATCATCAACTGAAACCCATAGAAAAATTTAGCTTCGGGGTATTGTACTTCCTTTAAGAAATTTTCTGCAAGATTTTCATTAACGATACCATCAGAAGCTGCGAAGAATGATAAAATATTTTTAACGAAATATTGTTCATTTTCAGTAAGATTATTCCAATCTCTAATATCGTTAGTTAGATCTACCTCTTCGGCAGTCCAAAATGCCGCTTGATGTTGTTTGTAAAATTCCCAAATATCATTGTGCTCGATTGGGAATATAACGAATCTATTGGGATTCTCTATTAAAATTTTTTCCATAATTAATTGTGTGTTTTTTATAATTGTTGTTGTTCCTTTTGTTTTCTCTTCTCCATCAACTCTTTGACTCTATCTCTCTTTTTCTCTTCTTGTTGTTCTTCAAACCCTAAGAATGTAACCGAACTTTCAGTATCAATTTCAAGAAGTTCATTGTTGAACTTACAATTCTCAAACACAACCCCATCTTTTCCAAGACGAGATTTTGTTATCGCGATTGTCGCCAAATTCATTTCTTTTTGTTGAAGTGTTTTTGCCACTGTAATGATGACGTGTCCAACTTGAGCCTTTTTAATTGACCCTCCCATTTGGTCAGTAGTAACTACCTCTGAAGAAATAGAACTTCTATTCCCTTGAGTCGCAGTCCATCCAACCAAGTTAAGTTCGTGACACATAGCCTCAAACCCTCTCATTACCGAACCTTCTGCCTTCCATTCGTCCTTTGATGATGACTCAGGTAATACACAGTCAATATAATCTAACATAATCATATCAAGTTTATTTCCATCCGCAATCATTTTTCTAACCTGATTTTTAAGTTGGTTCATTGTCATAGTATCCGACGCCAATTTCTTCAATACAAGTTTGTTTTTCATTGTTTCTTGTATTTCGGTAACTTTTGACATCACATCTTCTCTATGTTTTGCCAACTCATCAGGTGGAATCCCTGTCCAAATCGTAAAGTGTTTCCTCTGAACAATTTTAGGGTTGTCCTCAAAGAACACCTGAAGGACATTGTATCCCAAGTTAAACGCTGTGTTTGCAATCTTGGTTAAGATAGTAGTCTTACCAACACCTGTTGGTGCAAGGATTACACCAATCTCACCTTTAGCCAAACCACCCTTAAGTAGTTTGTCAATACCTGGTATTCCCATAGGTATTGGGTGTCTATAATCCTCATCTAATACTGTCTCTAAGTCCGAGAAAATATCTGTTTGACCTTTCTCTATTTCACCAACCTGTAACGCCTCTCTAACTAACCCCTCCACTTTATCATAAGATTCAAAATCACCTTGAGTGATGATTTTTTGAGCCTTATCCATAGCCTTCTGAAGTTCTTGTTGTTTACAGAATTTCAAAGCCTTTTCTTGAACAAACTGTGTTCCTTCAAATGGAGCTTCTTTAACTTGTTTAAGTGTATCTAAAACAATTTTTGCGACTAATTCTTGAGAAACTTCAGACTTGATAATTTGTTCGAGAGTTTCGAAGTTAGGGGTTGATTCATACTTTACATAGTATTCCTTAATCATCTGTAAAAGGATTTTGAAATACTTGTTATCAAAGTATGTTGACTCGATGACATCAAGAATAGACGATGAAAAATCTTTATCTACCACAATCTGATTCAATAGTTGAATCTGGAAAGTGTTCCCTAAGTAATCGAAATTTTTGTTCATATATTTGTAATGCTCCCCTGTGTATTATTAAATACTCACTTACTCAAATCAAAATCCAAATATTGATAAGATAATCTTTGTTCTGAAAAAATGTCAGTCAATTCTCGAAGAATGTCTTTCAAAAATGGTCGTACGTCAACGGTATAACGAACTTTGGGTGGAAAATATTTTCCATCAAAAATTCTATGACAAATTGTCGTGTCGCCATTTTTTACAAAAATGTTGAATATTTCTGGCCCATCAGTATAAGAAGTATCCATAACTGATGAGTCATGCATAATAGATTCACTATTATCCGTCATGTAAATAACAGTCTTCATTTTAAGATGATACTGTAAGTCATCTTTAATCTCATTAATAAGATTATAAAATTCAATTGAGTTTTTCGCCTTTGGATTGTAACCTCTTACATTGAAATACCTTTGAACAACAATGTTGTCGTTAAGAGTTAAAAGAAATTCCATTTTAGTGCTGTCTTGCTCTTTCATAAAGTTTTTTTAATTTTTGTTTGTGTTTCGTTTTTCTTTTCGTGTAAGTTTCATAAATGGTCGGAGGAAATTTACCCAAGCCTCGTCGTTCTTGGGAAGGTACTTGAAGAGTCCGTCCTCCATCATCATTCTCATCAAGTTTTTGTATCCACGGTCGGTGGGGTCTATTGTGTCTGTATGTATCTGTTCCACAAGTTCTTTCCCATCATCAGTGATTAAAGGATTGTGTAAATCCACGATTTTTTTGTTTGTTTCGAAGAATTGTTCTCCAAATGTACCGCTTTTAGTTTTACCAATCAAAATGTTTTCTAACGCCTTTGGTTTTTTCTTTTGTTCGATATTTCGTGCATTATCTAATATTTCCTCGATAGTGCATGATTTTTCCAACATTTGAGGGAATAGTTTAACCAAAGTCTTTTCCCCCAACATTTCAATACCATCTATGTTGTCGGACTTATCCCCTGTCAAAATTTTGGTTAATAAGACGTTTTGGTGGGGTATGTTGACCTTGTTAATGGTAATCATGTCTCCATACCTATAATATTGTTTGGAGGTCGGAGAATAGATGGTTACCCGTTCTGATATAAGTTGGGTTAAATCTTTATCCGCAGAGAATATTATTATTTCTTCATCGACAGAAATTTTAGTATAGTAAGCTATAAGGTCATCCGCCTCGTTATTATCCATTTCAACCTGACGAACAAAAATTTCCTCAAGGTATTGTTTAACACGCGACTTCTGTTGAAGATATGACTCGTACTTAAACTCGTTCATATCCTGCCGTCGATTTGCTTTGTATTGGGGGTATATGGATTTTCTTATGGAAGAGTTTGACTCACCATCCCAAAATACGACAACCTTGTCGTGGTTGTGTTCTTCAAGAAATTTTCGTAAGGTATTAATAAAATGGTAAATTCCCCCTAAATGTTCACCATTGTTGTATAAATCTCTAACTCCATAGAACCCTATTAAAAGGGCATTGTTTCCGTCTACTAATAATGTTTTAATCACAATTTGTGATTTAATTGGTGAATACTTTGGTTCCTTTACTTAAATTGTCTCCTGCCCATAGAGGTTGGAGATTACTATAATGACATAACTTATAAAGTTCTTCTTCAGTTTTTGCCGACGATAATGGAATGATGTGGTCAATGTGCCACTCACTGCGGTTATCCCAACTCATACCATTAATAAATTGGGTTTCTAAATGTTCTCTGAGAGATTCTGGCGTGCAACCAACAATATCAAATGTTCGTTTTGAACGATATTTCAAATACCTGTTAACCGAATTTCTCATATCAAAAATTAATCTAAACAATACATCTTGTTTTTTTCTTTGCTTATTATAATTATTATAATAACTAGGGTTTTTTTCTTTGAATCTTTTCCTTGTTTCTAAAACTTTATCATAATTTTCAACCATCCATATTTTACGATATTCTTGATAATATGTTTTATTTTCAGAATTCCATTTAGAATTATATTCTTTTATTTTTTTATTATTTTTAAGTTTATATTCCTTAGACCCAAGTCTTTGACACTCTCTACATTCCGCCTTTCTCCCATCTTTTACTCTTGAACATACGTTATATTCTAATAATGATTTTTCAATACTACACTTAGTACAAACTTTAGTTTCCATTTTTAATATATTCTTTTAGTAGTTTATTAACAAGGGAAGATAAGTTTATTGATTTGTCCTTAAAGTATTGTGGCATTTCGGGGTCAACCGATACTCCTATCTTAACTTTTTTTTCAATTTCTTCTTTTTTCTTTCTTCCCATATTAATAAATATCTATAAATATAATAAAAGTAGAATAATTACAACTTTTTTTTAATTATCTTCTTCTTTTTCTTCTTTCAGAGTAAAATCGCCATCAGTTCCGATAATATCTTTCCAATATTCAGCATACTCTTTTTTATATTTCTCCAATGAGACTTTCTCTTCAGATGCCTCTTTACCTCCAATGAATCCGTGAGGAGTCACAATAATTTTTCCGTCATCATATCCTAGTCCGTTGATGTGGTTTTTCATAACAGAAACTTTTGTCCTTGACGCAAACTTAATCGTTCTTTTGTCTTTGGTCGCAGTAATCTTAGTTGTTCCCGCCTCTTTTTGATTACCAAATAAAAATACTAAAGATGAATTTAACCAAATTGCTTCACCCCCTTTGGACTTGATGCGAGGTTGCCCAAATGGATTATCGGGGAGACTCACCCACGGTTGGTTTATTATAACCAAAGTATTTTCATACTTTGACTCTGATTTTCGAGATCCTGAAATACGCTGATTAATACCCATCCCAATTTTGTCCGCTAAGACACCAGCATTATGCATCTTCCCACCTTTACCCTCATAAGTCATTTTACATGGGACGCTGCCCACACTATCCCATAAGAATAATAAACTATAATCCAAATCACCTTTTTCTTGAGCGTCTAATAGTTCATTGATGTAGTCAGTAATTTGCTCAATATAACTAAAGTTATTGTTGAAGATGTAAAATCCATTCCAATCTAATTCACCTGTCTCTTCGTCAACAACCTCTTCACATTGGAAACCCATCAACTTACAGTGTTCGAATGACCACTTCTGTTCTGTAATGATGAATACTGGTAGAATTCCTTTCTTCTGAGCATCAACAGCAGTCTTTACTAAAGCAGTAGTCTTACCAGTATCGGAGTGTCCCAAGAACATGTTAAGATGTCCAATGGCAGGGCCAGGAAGTCCAACGGCATCCAAGAAATCTCCACCCAAATCAAAAAATCTTTGAGGTTTATATTTTGCTGAAGTTGAGAATTTTTTCTTCAAACTTTCGAAGTCGTTCTTTTTAATTGCCATAAGGAATGTGAGTAAAACTCGGACACTAAAATAGTATCCGAGTTGAGTTATTTAATTAGAATGGTAAATCTGATGATGGTTCGTCGTCCATCTGTGGATCTACATATGAGGATTTTTTGGAACCTCCACCGAATGATTCGGTTTCAACTGAACTGTCACCGTAAACGTAACCTCCTTTTTCTGAATCCCACTTAGGAGTTTCTCCTCTTGCAATTGCTTCAAGATAATCAACAGGTTTTTTGGAATAAACATCCAACCAAGTCAATTCATCTTCCATCCAAGCCTTTGCCTGTTGTTTATCTTCATGTACAGGATTTGGGTCATCATACATAATAGTCGATACTGTTGTGTATTCTTTACCCTTTGGAGTTTTTGCTTTAGCAAGTTCAATGACTAAGTCACGTCCTTTTTCAGGGTCAGTAATGTCTCCTTTGTTTCTCCAAATAGGAATAATTTTGTCAAGGATACCATCATTCTTGAAATTGTGTTTGAATCTCCAAAACTTTGGACCGTCTTCCTCGTGGTCTCTGTCAATTACTTTCACAATATAGAATTTTCGTGAACGATACTGAGCAGCCAATAATTTGTCAGACTCTTTACCTGTAGACATCAATTCTTCGTAAACCTCATTCAAAGGTGAACGTTCGTTGTCATTTTTTCCTGGATCGTAGAATTTCTGCCACTGTCCACCCACTTGAATTTCGTGGTACCACGCTTCTTTGAATGGTGAGGAACCATCTGGTGTAGGGAGAATTCTAACTCTTCTCTGTCCTGATTTCTCTTTGTCTCCTAAGATTAAAGCGAAATACTTTTTCATTCTTTCGTCTTGCGACATTTTCGATTGGGCCCCGCCCCCTTGCTGATTTTTTTCGTACTGTGCCAATACGGCGTCTAATGAACTCATAGTTTTTTATAGATTAAATTAATAAATTGTTTATACAAATATAAGTAAAACTGTGACTATGTCAAATAAAAAAAGGTACCATGAGGTACCTTTTATGTAGTTTGTCCGATATTACCTGAACGATGTCTTATAGACTTCGTTGTCCATCCCTCCACCAGGTTTGAAGGAATTTTTAATGTCATTTACATTAATATCAGTAACTTCGTCTGAAGTTAAAACATAATCATTTTTTCCTGTCTTTTCCATTTCTTCCGACTTATCATCGAAAAATTGTGAAAGTTTTTGACTGAATGGATAAGAGTCATATGTTCTTAACTCTAACTTTTCTTGTGGAGTTTTTTCCCTATATTTTTCAATCTTATTCTCAAGAGAGTTAAGTTTGTTCATAATGTTATCCATCTCTCCTAACTTAGATTGTAAATCATTAAGTTGGTTAAATAAGTTATTAAAATACTCTTCTTGTTTGGTTTCAATATTTTTTTGTGAATCAACTAATTCAGTGATGTCTAATTCTTCCGAACCTGATTCTTCTCCACCTTCTTGTGATTCACCTTCGTCATCAATCTTTTCGACATCAGGATCTGATTCAACATCAATAGGTTGTGGTTCAGTTGTTGGTGCTGGTGGAGGTGTTGCCTCTGCAGGTGCTGGTGCCGCTTCAGCTCCCGGTGCGGGGGCTAATGCTCCTAATACATCCTCTTCAGGTGCTGCTCCTACTTGTTCTAAAATATACTGATTGATTTTTCTATGTCTTTCAATCTCCTTGATAATTTTTTTATCTAAACTCATGGTTTAACCGTTTAATAATGTTTTTATTCCGTTAGGGGTTTCTACTCTAACCTTTCTGTTGGCTGTAGTTTGATGACCCGCTCTTTCGATAAGACCGTCTCTTTCTCTCACTGTGTAACAATCACCTGTGTCCAAGTCACAAACTTGTTTTGTTCCGTCTCCATTGTCTTCCTGTGAAAATCTTACAGATTTACCAAGATAATTGTCTAATGCTGATTTAATGTTCATATGAATCTTTTTATATAAATATATTGTTATGTTATAAAGTAAAAGTATTACTTGTGACTGTTAAGGTTGTATTTGGAATATTTGATTGGGTATAGGTTATACTCAATTGAAATTCTCCTAAATCCGAAACTTCAATCAAATTTGTATACTTGGTATCAGAATTTATTCTGATTATAAACGATGTTCCATTAAGTTGTGGAAATTTAAAAATTTTTGTTCTAATTCTATTCACTATGGGAGGAGAGGTACTTGTTTCAAAGTTAGGAACAAATATTTCATCTGTTGGAGTAAATTGATAGGTATAGTAACCCCCATTAGGTTTTACAATATTATAATAACTATTTCCGTCAAACTTAGGTAATCTTTCTGTATTAGTATCAGAAACTAAAGTCAATCGTCCTAAACCTTCTGTTGTTGTCGGAGGAACATTTATGACAAAAGTTTGAGGTGCTGTCACATCTTTAGGATTTTTTTCTTTATCTTCAGGTACAACCGATAAAATAATTTGAGTTTCAATTCTCAAATCGAAATTTTTATACAATTCCAAAACATCTTTAAATTCCTCTTCAATCAGTTTTTGTCTTGTACAAGTAAATGTTTGTTGGTCTTCCGAAACGAAACCTACAATACTGACAGGAGTTTTTGTTGTTTTTCTTTCTTGTTTAACAATACTATTATTTGCCCCGACACTTACAGTATAAACCGAATAAGACATTGTCGGCTGAGAATTTATTTTCCAAATACCAATATTAGGTTTAACTTTAACAACCAATTCCTCATCACCACCAATTGGATTTTTAGTTTGATTAGTCACTTCAGTTGGATATACTCCATTATTCTGAGGATTAAGATTGGATCCTGCTTTATCTTGTTGTGGAATACTTAATTGTTGTTGGGTTGTAGTATCCGCATATGCCCCCGGAGATGATGTTTCATTTGGTAATGATGGATTGAATGTAAAGTCAACCAAACTTTCGAATGTTCCATATTCTGTAGTAATACTTATTCTTCCAGTTGCAACACTTTGCCCCTCAGGAATTTGAACTGCAGGTAGAGTAAATCTCAATGTCTGAGGGTTGAACACAGTAATATCTTTTAACTCAACATCTTTGTTTATAACTCTGATTGATTTTACAGATTCAAAATTTCGTCCATTGACTTGGACAATTGTACCTGTATTTCCAGCAGAAGGAGAGAATGTAGATACCACAGGTGGAGGACAAGTTTGACCAATTTCAGGTGGTACAGGTGATGGAGTTGGTGTCACTCCAGGTGTACTAGCTTCATTCTCAACCTTTTTATCTACAGAGTTGAATTTAATTACAGTATCTTTACTAATCAAACCAGCATCTGTCGCTGACGTTAATGCCTTTGCGAATGTCTCTCTGACTTTATTGAACTCTGTTTTATTCGTGTCATAATACTGTTCGGAAACGTTACTCTTAGGCCAATAACAAACATAATATTTTGCAAGTCCGAGTTGAACAATTCTATCAATGTTTTGTTGTAATCGTCCTGCCATGAATGTTATATACTTATCTAATGACTCAAAATGCGCAATCGGTTCCGATGAGGTTGTCGATGGATTAGTTCGTATATTAACACAACTATAATTTCTTTCTATCAATGAAACTTGACCACCCCAATTTTGATTTAAAGATAATGTTCCTAAATTATTATTCCATCCATTAAAAGACCCTACATTCGTATTAGAATTTGACTGATAAGTTCTAATGTAGGATATAGTGTATATAGCAGTTTGTAAATCTACCTGATTAGGGTAAAGTCGTTTCAAAGCATTTGCAAAATCAATAGGAGTAACTTTTGTTACTTGCCCAGCAACCGAAACATATCCAGAATTTTCATTCAAATAAACAGGGTCAGTAATTTTTGAAGTACATGAATTTGTTGTATCCAAAGTGTTATCCGCTTCTTGAACAACTTCAGTCGATTTAATGTTATCACTTGTTGCTGGTAATTTTACTTGGTCTTTTTTAATTTGTAATGCCTCCTCTAATTTTGTTATCAGATTTTGATTAATACTTTGTAATAAATTATCTATTTTTGGTAAATCAAAATAACCTTGTCTAGTACCATCAAAAGTAGTTTGAAAACTTCCAGGTTGTATTGTGTGATTCACACTAGTAATCATATATGAACCATCAAACATTGGTACGTGTCTCAAATTAAAATACATCATAGGTTGTAATAATGCATTTCCTAAACATGTTATTGTTGACTTGTAAGACCTATATTTGTATAAGTCGTATAAACTAACATTTTGTGTTGACACAGGACGACCAGATACTTGATTTGACATATCAAGTGTGGCGTTTATTGATTCAGACGTAGCCTTTCCATTTTCTTGTGAAACTGTCATAGAATAAAAAATATTTTGATTTCTTATTCCAACATCAACATTAAATCCTACACATCTATTAGAAAGCGCCCAATCCTTTTTACCTTGTTGATTTTCAATTAATGGATTAGGTTGTCTACTCATATCAAATCCATCACTCCTAAACTTGAAAGTGTTTTTTTGAACATTCGGATATTGTGATGGTTTTCCAACGTAAAAACAAACTAATTTTGGAGCCGAGTTTGTATAATCAACATTCAAAAAAGTCCCCCATAAATTATTAGCAAATTCAGAAGAAGGTTGTGTTCTAGGTGCTGAGACTCCATCTACCTCTTGAATACCATAGAAGTTGACGTAAGCAGGAAGTGGCATCACAGTAAAGTTATTGTTCCTCAGAATTGTGGTGATAAAGGTATAAACACTCATTGTTTGATTCAACGAGTTTTTATTAAACATATCTTGGAGACTGAATATATCTAATATGATTGTTTCACCTATGTTTCGTGATGCCCTATCTAAAAATAAAAAATCTTCAAACAAAGTTTTTGTACTGTAGTCTCCGCCCGCAATCCATTTATCATTCAGGGCTTTGAATACTTCATACATTTCCACTTTACCTTGTTCTCCTGAAATTACACTATTAATTACCCTTTCAGGTAATTGTTGTTGTTTTGGAAGAACACTTCTCAATCCACTTAATACACCATTCAAAAAGTTATCTTGAATTCCAGATTCTCTTTGTAGATATTGACTTAGTTGATTTTGAAATTGAGCGGCACTTAAATTTGGGTTTACTAACTTTTGAGTGGCATACATTTTAATAATTGGAGCCAGCAATGTAATATTCCGACTTGAAAACTCAATATTATTATCAATAAAGAAATCTGTAATATATGACCCTAAAGAACTATATCTAACATTAGGAATTGTTGAAAACCCTACCTCAGTTTCTAATGTGGTCCATGCCTCCCTATTATTAATTTGGGATTGACTCAATGTCAAATTACTACCCGCTTGTGGTAATGAATTAGGAACGTATGGCTCAAACTCGATTGGGCTAACAACAACTTGTTGATTATTGTGAGACAAGTAAGAATCAAAAATTCTTCGTTCATAGTTTGATGGATTACCATATTTGAATATGATATCATAATCCATAAATGATTTTATTCCATTTTGGAAAACTGCAAATTGATTGTTGATTGTGTTTGTAAAATATTGTTCCTCTGTTTCTGATTGTGTCTTTCTTGGCACTGTCATTAAACTTTTAAACAACGACTGGAAGTTTGTGAAGTTTGCATTAGTATTGACTGTAGATTGTCCAAATGTAGTTACATTAGAACCAACAGTGGCGTTAGCCATTGGTTTACAGAAATTCAAGAATTCAATTTCAAATGAATCCAAAATCTTCTTTTCAAAAACAGAAAAAACTTCTTCAATTTTTGTGTAATCGTTTTGAGTTAGAAAATATAATGGAGTTTGATTACTTCCATTTGTAATTAAATTTAAATAAGAATCCGGATCAGGAAATGCCAATTGGTTACTATCGAAATAACCATAGTTTGGCGCCGACCATAAACATCTGACCGTTCCGTTATACATATTTGGATTGCTAGTCAAATTTACTTTGGTTGTAGGTATTGTCGTTTGATTAATAACACAAGAATCAATTGTTTGATTGAATGGTGTACCAAACGAAGGTACTACAAAATAGTCCTCTCCTTTAGTATTGTCATTAGGACTACACTCAATTGGAGGTTGTGGTACTGTGTTAGGTAGTAAAACTGACCAAGTTATTAATCTTAAATTTTTATCACCCTGTTTTACACTATTAATATTAGAAGAACTGAAATTGTATAATTTCATACCAGAGTTAACACTATTCTGTATTTCTTCATCTGTGTAGAATTGATACAAATCATAACCAGTATAAAAAACATTCAAGTCGTTTATCAATTTGGGATAAAATCCAACTTGCATTCCTATATCTGCTACCCCTTCACTTTGTAATTGAATACTTTTTGTATTCCCCTCATATTTGAAAAAATATGTTTCGGTAGTTGAACTTGTGGGAGGATAGTAATTTCCAGCGTAGTCAAAGTTTTTCCAAGCGCTTTCTAAGATATCAACATTTGTTTCTTTATATTTTTTGTATCTATGCCAAATTGAACCATATTTCAAAATCCAAGCATAAGGTAGTTTGTGGATTGCTCCAAATTTTTTCAATGCCGACGAAATGTAATCCAAATCACTTGTAACATCATTTGTTAAAGATTTGTATTTTTCTCTCAGTGTCGCCAAAGGTAATGAGTTCAAGAACAAATACGCCGCTTGTACATATGGATAGGTGTTCCCTGATGCTCTTGAATTATAAACACCGTTTTGTATTGCGTTTATAAAGTAAGGTGTATTCAACATTGAAGTAGTACTTCTTGGACTAAACGCTCCTGTTGGTGTGGTTCCGTTAATGTATCCTTCAGTTGCAATAAATTCGTTTGGATCTCGAGTTAAATAAAAAGCGTTAAGTCCAACTGGTCCTGATGTCAAAATTCCAAGTGAAGATACAATAATCGAAGGGTTCTGATTAAGTATATATGAAAAATTTGTTACAGGTCTATTAGTTGTATAATTATAAACGTCTGTAAAGTTGGCAATTATCTTTCTTGGTTCAAAAATAGTCAATGACTTATTTGTATTATAAACCTGATTAGAAAGGGCTGTGTTGCTTTGATTCAAATTGTTCAAGCACCAATTTGGGTCAGTATAAGGTAAAGTATCAACAATAAGTGGGTCGTTTGATGCATTAGAAATTAAAAACCTTAAAGCTTCAGACTTTGTTGTGACTTGTGGTATCTTACCAATATCCAATGTGTCTAGGATTGCAAAAGAATTTTGTGTAATTCCTTTAATATATGGAGTAACAAAGAAATCTCTGATATAATCTTGATATGCTCGTCCTGTACCTGAGTTCGAAATATTTTGTAAAAAATCAGGATAATTCTCGGAATTAAGATTAAAGTTTTTTAGTTTTAGCGTTAGATACGGAGAGCTAACACCAAGTTTCTTTTGTATGTTATTAGTTTCAGTTTCAATATTCAATCTAAGTAATTCATCAATTTGATTGGAATTAGCTCGTACAAATCCTGAATAATGAGAAGTCAAAAATTGACGTTCCCAAATTTCATAGAAAAATTTGACTTCTTCTTTGTTTGAGTATGCCAATCCTATAGATGGAAATTCGATAGGATTAATATTAATAATACTTGTGTCTCTTTCACTTTCCAATGGTGGAGGAGAAATTGGGGATTGAAATTTTTGTGTTAATCCTCTGAGATATTCTTCAACAAACTCAACTTCAGGCCACTTGTCAAAAAGATATCCTTGTGTCAAATTAACAACAGAAGGGTCTGCTATATATTTTAATTCAAATTTATTTTTATCGTCTGAAGACTCCACAGAAAATTGAGGCCAAGGATAAACAGGTATCTGAGAATTGACCGCATCGGCATTTAATTGATCCTCATTGAATAACAGAAACTCATCTCTAGAAACTAAATCTCTTGAGTCGCTACTAGGCGCTGATGATGAATTATAAAATATTGCACGACTACGAATTGGGTCATATTTTACATCCCAAGCCTTTGTATGTACATCATCCAAAAGACGAATGAATCCTTCTGCAGATGCCATTATAACAGCAATCATATTTCTTACAGTAGGTTTGAATCCAATACCCGTGTCAGTGTCTTCAATTTTCCTTAAAAGTAACGCTGAAATTTCACTTTCATATTCGGATAATTTTTTGTTTGCCTGTGACTCAATTGAAGAAATGTCTTTAATAAATCTTTGTTCTCCTTCAAATATAAACCAAGATTGAGGAACTGGTTTTAAGTTCAATAAATTAAAAATTGTTGCAATAGCCCCCACAGGATTTGTTGCGGATTCAAATTCAGTTGGTATAAACAAATAAGAAAGGCTATTCTTTAAATTAATTTGGTCTTGTAAAGTTGGATTACTAATACCTGTTTGTATTCTAACCGTTTCAACCCAATTAATACTACTCCCGTCAGGAGGAGTTATTGAAATAGTGTCGTACTTTATTGGATTGGGAATTGGTGCGGTACCCTTTGTTCCTAAAGTGGGGTTTTCGGATAATCCCTGATTAAATTCGGTAATGTCACCTTGTAATTTGGAAATTGCAGTATCTTTAACTTCACGAGATAAATCTTTGAAAACATACGCTCTCTCTCCCGATTTTAACACAATCGGTTTTGGATTGAGGTACGTCTTGAACCAAGATGTTTCCCCTCCAACAATAGCATTAAAATATCGAGTCAACGCATCTTTATAAGTTCTGATGTTTGTTAAAGGTTCTACGTCAGCTTTTTCAAAAGACCTGAAAATGTTTGCTTCAAATTGTTGCAACTTATTCATTAACTGAACCAACGTAAGTTCAGGAAAATTGGGGGGAATTAACCCCTTGGATTTGTACTCACTGTAGACTTCAATTATTTTTTGATATCCTTTTTCAGCAATAATTTGTGTTACCACAGCAGTATCAGACCCCAAATTGTTAGCTCCCTTTTCTGCTTGTGTACTCGCTTGTGATTCTGCAGCTTTATTTGGTTGTTGTGGACCCTCTAATGTTTGAGTAATATCAAACCTTTGTCCGTACATGTGGGGAGCCGCAATGAGATGCCCCATTGAAATTTCCCCCAATATGTTAAATTTGAATCCAAAAAATTTTAATCTAACTTGATAATTTCCACTAAATCCGTTGAATGATGCGTGGAAAGTTTCTAAGTTAAGTTGATATCTAATTGCTTGCCCATAATACCCTTTTAGTGTAAGATAGAATGGGGGGTATGGTTGATTAAAGAATGCCGCATAAGGTGAACTATCACCAAATTCAAAAAGACCTTTTCCTTGTACATCCTCCAAAAGTATTTCAACTGTTGGAACGAAGCTTGTATTTGTAGTAACGTTAATTGAAGTAATACCTAACAATCCAGTATCAATAATTTCTCGTTGATTTACGGACGTATTAAGTAAGTTAGGGTCTTGAGAACTATTAGTAGTATTTGCAATTTCGTTTGGTTGATTGACACCATTAAATTGAGTTGTATTTTCTCCAGTCAATTCATCATAATACCCTGTACCTAAAGATGAATTTTTTGTTGGCTTGAGAAAATTCATTTTAGCAACTGAAATAGTTACTAATCTCATGTCGGGACTCCCTCCAACGGCTAACTTAGTTCTTGGAATTACATCTGCTTCCAAATTGGCATACATGACAAGATTTTCGTGGTCAACAAGTCTTTCTCGAATGTTACCAAAATTATCTCTTGTTTTGTTTGGGTCGACTACAATAATATTGTTTTCGTCAACTTCAACAAAAATATCTCCACTTGTGTCTGCTTGTATATTACCTACCATAATAATAAAAATGATTTTCTAACGCTCCCTTATAGTCCTGTAATGATGGTAGAAGAGGAAATGGAATAATCAATACCGCACCATCATAAATGTTGTTTTCAAGACCTCCAAATTGTGGATTCGCCTGAAGAATTAACCATCCGAAAACAGGTGAGTTATAATATTCTTGTGAAACTTTATCTAATCTACTTTTAGCAACTTTATAAATGTAAGCCTTGTCAGTTGGTTTTTGGGGCAAAGAAACATAAGGGACTACTGTTTGTTCCCCATTAATAATAAAATCACTATACCTATTCCAATATTGATATGCCATTAGTTAAGTTTTGCTTTTGATATATATGCATTAGGTAGATTTCCATTCAAATCATTCCAAGTTAATACATTTGTATTTTGGTTTGTTGTGTTAGCTAACCCTTTTATCAGATTTTCTTTTGTTTGTTTTTCTAATGGGCCCGAAGAGTCTATACTTGTAAAAGTAAAATTCCTCTGCTTGTTTGAATCGAATGGAGTATAAATTAAATAATTTTTCAAATCGTTTTTTTCCAAATTTTCAATAAATGATTTTGTAATATTATTTTCCTCCAAGAAAATTGGTCTTGCAGTTCTAATCCAATATGTATCAAATATTGCTTCAATGTCAACAGACCCATCACCAAGTAATGCCTTATTTCCAAGAACATTCCCAATAAGTTCTTGTTTGAAAGTTTCATATTTCTTTTCATCAAGAACATCATCAGAAACAATCATATAAACTCTTCTGAATGGTTGACTACCAAACTGTGGATTTTTACTAAACGGATTAAAAACTTCTTGAACCGATACTTCGTTTGATTTTCCATTCTCAGTTTTAAACACCAATATTCCTTCATACTCTTTGCTATTATCCGGATAAATAAACTTTGTCTTACGTTCAATTACAGTATTAAACTTTTTAATATCGTCTTGAATTTTTGCAGTATCTTGAACTAACTCCAAATAAGTATTTGGGCTAAATGATGTATTATGTACATCTGCTGTTCCTGAGGTTACATATATTGTTACAGGTCCATTTTTAGATTGAAGACCATCAGTTCCAGTGCTGCCAGTCACAGGACTATAAAGTATAGTATTTAACCTACCAAGAGTTTGAAGATAACTTTGTTCTTCATTTACTAAACTTTGAGTTATTGTTGATATTGCATTTTCAAACGACCCTCGTTTTCTTGACACGAAATTGGAATAATTTTCCTTAATCGCTCTGATTAATTTTGGTGATAAGTTTTTAGATGCCTCAGAAATGTATTCGATAAATCCTTCCTGATTATCTTTTATATTTTTAACTAATTCTCCAAATATGGTATCAAACCTTTTTTCAATGTTACTAGGTTTACCAAATAATATTACATCATCTGTATTAATTTCAAAATTACCTTTAGCATAATTTCTTTCCAACATCCATTGTTGTCTGACCGCGTTATTATACTGATTAACACTCTCTTTAGTTTTATTAACTATATTTGTAAAATATGTTTGAGTATCGCCGACTACTTTGTTCATAAATGTACTGTAACTAAGGACTCCTGTAGTATTTCCACTTGTATCCGTAACATTACTAACAATATTTCCAATGGTACTATTATTATCTTGTCCGTTATTTGGTGCAGCACTATTAACACCTGGAATTGGTGGAGGAGTCTGTCCTGCTAAAAATATTTGGTCTAGTATCTTTGAAGACTCAATATCTGTTGCATCAGCTCTATCATCATAAATTTCTGTGTTAGCATAGTAGTTAAAGGTCAAGGCATTCTGTAACTTGTCCACCGATTCTTTTAATCCACTGCCACCAACAAATTTGAAATTCATTGAAATAGTGGCAATCATAGGTTGTACGCCAATCCCTTCAGGGTTAATATCTAACCCTTCGTATGATATTGAAAGTCCATCAGGAATAATTTTTGTATTATAAAAATCTCCTATCCGTAACACCAATACCGGAGGTGCCCCAAATGATGTATTATTAGCATCTTTGTTATAGTTCAAGGTCTGTGTCTCACCATCTTGTTTAACCGTAGGAATAGTATCACCCGGTCTCATGCATTGTTGTAAGAATGTTAGTCTTGAATTCAACCCTTCTGGTGTTATTGAATGGAACGAAGGTTGAAAAAACTTTAATTTATCCTTCAAGTTATCAAAAACCATAGGTGTAGTTTCTTTGATAACTTCAAAATAATCACACTCAGTCAATAATGCTCTTACCACTTTTTTAGTAATATTATCTCTTGGTTTCCACTCTGGTACAAGTACATCCACAGATTCGGTAATTGCCGTCAGTGTACCGACCAATCCTATAAGTGGACCAGACCCTGTAGTTGGGTTTGTTTGTCCTCCTGGTGTTCCTTGACCATTAGGTCCTGTTTGTGGTGCTTTCAAGTTTGGAACTATGTTAGAAATGAAAGCCCGTCTACAAGCCATGGCTCCAGCTGTAAAAATTTCTTTTGCCCCCACTTTAGTATCACCACCAACCACATTCGGGTCTTCGTCAGTACAATTAAAAACTTTTCCCATCCGAGGTGGAGTGCCAGTTAATAAACCTTCAAAATTAAAAACTTTAGGTTCAGAAAGTGTTTGTTCACCAAGCGCCTTTCTCTTTTGTACCATCAATCTTTGTGGTGAAGAAGTCATATACTCTTTAGTATTAGAGTTTTCCGCAAAAAATTTAATCATTGCCGCCACCCTTCGTTCTGACAATTTTAAGTTATAACCAATAGATGCGGGGGCAGAACAACTAGCGTCAATTTCTATTGTGACCGTACCCTCATTTGTTTTAAGAGCATTTCCCAATTTTATTGCCAATTCATTTACAGCGTTATAATTTGGTATAACTACTGTATTAAAGAATGTTTCGGTTTCACCAGAGTTAGGTTTTGTTTTATATAAGTTTCTATCAGTAGTAGTATATCTGTTGTACTCCGTTGTATAATTTATATCGTCTCCTTCATCGGGGATGTCGTTTCCGAAATAAAACCCAAGTTGTTTATAATCATCAAAATTCAAGTTGGTATTACCCCCTCCACCTGATTGGGCGACCGGCACGTCATATCCATAAGGAGAATTATTACCAGATTCAATTGTAACTCGGCTATAGATTATTTGTTCTCTAGTCATTTCTTTCGTAGAAATTGCCTGTTGTAATTCGAACAAGTCATTCGGATTTATTGTTACATATTTTTTAGCTAGTTCGTAAACATCATATTTTCTACATCCAGCAAAAAAAGATTCCAATATACTATCAACACGTGTCTTGTTTGTTTCGTTACCCAAAACTTTATTTACGATGACATTAAGAATTGATGGATGGTCCACAACAATTTGCCATTGAAGAGTTCCGGACCTCGATGTATTTTTGTAAGTATAAATTGGTTCAGGACGACCCAAAAAATCAGATTGATTCCAATTCGATGATATACTTTCACTAAATGTTAATCCGTATGGTGGAAACCACATAACTCTACCACCATTAGGTCCTCTCTCACAAACAGGTAAATCAGATGTTGAAAATCCTGGAGTACTTGATGTTCTCCATGCTAAGTTCTCTAATGAAAACATATATTTTTTGGCAACCGCATTATTTATTGTACCAACAATATTCGTTGAGTCCTGTCCACCTTCTTGTTTATTTGGTGCAATATTAAGGTTATAAGTCTTATCTAATACTGAATACGCAAATCTTCTACCTTCAGTAGTAATACCATCTTGTTTCTGTAAATCGTTATACTGTAGATATGGTAAATCTTTAGCGAATACACGACAATATTCTGTACCTACCTCTTGACCAATCGCTCCAATGTATCTATAAACTCTCGAACCTTTGGTAAGCTCTTTATATCCATCATTGAATACTTTACTTACTTGGTCTATTGCATTTCCAACGTGTTGGAGACGCTTACCACCTTGTGGTTGGCTATCAATCAATCTCTGTGTATCATCGAGAATTGACCCTTGTCTAAACTCATTATTAACAGATTCTGTATTGACATAAGATGAAGGCCTGAAATCTTCGTCTTCGTTGGTAACTTCTCCACCAATACCAACTTTCTTACCAGCATTACCTCTATATTTTGGAGAGACCCAAGTGAATCCACCTTCAATTCCTCCTCCATTACTGTAAGTAGGTCCATTCGCACCAAGTCTTACAGATTGACTTGGTCCTTCATATAACTGAGCTAACTCTGAAGGACCATAAACTGGTGATTGTTGTTCAACACCAAATTGGTTAACAGGAACATCTCCAACCGGAGAAAACACTTGAGATGGATTGGAAGTTATACTTCCTACATAAAAATTACTATTATCTGATACGGTTCCTAATAGGGCACCACCCACCCTTTGAACAAAGTTTCTTGGGAAATTTGGTTTGTATCTGTTAAAATCTATGTTTTTGAACAACCGAGACCTCTGTCCTGCTCCCATGTTGTTAAACATGATTTGGGAACCAGTCTCTCCACCACCCATCAATCTATTGAAAAACTTACCAACACCACTTCTTCTGAAGGCATTGGATAGTTGTTGTATAGTTGTAGGTTGTCCTAAAGTTGTATTAGGGTCAAAATATGATCCTGGTATAGGAGATACGGGTAATATACTTCCTCCAAGTCTTAAAGCAAAGTTTGTTGCAGCAAGTATTGGGTTAGCGGTTACTGTGATAGTATAAACAGGTTCAATTATAGGAACAACACCTGTTAATATATTGACAATGTCAGTACCACTAGAAACATTAAGGATATTTGCTCTACCTAATGTATCTTGTCGTATTTGTGAAGCAATCCTATCTTGGAACTCTCTTCTAAGAGTTTGTGCTCCTAAACGTGCAATAAATGAATCTTGACTTAATAAACCGTTACTCCCACCTGGATCTGGTGATAATAAAATAGAAACTGGTGTATAAGTCGAAGATACAAACGTTGTTGGATACGGTTGATTATTTTGTGTATTTGTAGATACAGGACGATTGAGTGACCCAAAAAATTCTGCTCCATCTAATGCAATTTCACTACCATTAGAAAAAACGTTCAGAGGTTTCCACTTTTGTGACTCGGGAATAGATTGGTCAACTATGTTTGCGTCTTGATACCCATATTCACCCTCATTTGATTTTGTATTTAATAATGCTCCAGGGTCAGGTACTTGCTTATATCCACCTTCATTTCCATATTGATTTAATGGAAATAATTTATTTGCAAAAGAAGGCTCATCAATCAATTTATCAGGACTATCTTGAACTGAAGAATTCGATTGAATATATTCCGTATCGATTGGTTGCGTAGGCCTATTTGGGGCTTTCGCATAGGGAGTTAAATTCCTAGTTAAAAGTTTTTTTCTAAACCCTTCTGAATTTGTTAAATCTAATAACGGACTTGCCATTTATATTTTTATTAATAAATAGGTTGTGGTTGTTTTTTTATTTTAATAAGTCGCCATTTCAGTACCACTTGGTTCCGTAACTTTTATTAAATAGTTTCTGAAATATTGTTCATTAACGACTGATTGAAACATTTTCTTCCACTCGTCTATTTGTTGGGGACTCATATTAAGAGGAGGGTTAGTGAAATTGAAGTTGAAATCAACTTTTCCTCCAAATTCTACATTCGAATTTTGTGTCTTTGGTTGTGTTGTACCAAAACCCATATTTGGACTTGATGCTTGTAAACCCTCTACTGATATATTTGTTGAATTGACAGGAGTGTTTGTACGACTCACTTTATCTTCTGTACTTGAAGTAGTGTTTGATTCGAATTGTCCATCACTAAATTTTTCTTTTAATCTCTCTCCAATTTTTATGGAAATATCTTCTATCTTATCTTTAGTTTTTTGTGATAAATCCTGCAATCTTTCTCCAGAAATTAGTTCTTCAAATATTTTTTCTGGCTCAAAATTTCCTTTCAAAACAATCTTAGACAAGTCTCCTTCCAAATCGGAAAATATTCTGTCCACTTCTTTTCTTATTTCAGGTGTTTGAAGGTCTTTATCTTTAGTTAAATCAGTCCCAACTTCTTCAGTCAGTTTTCTAATCTCTTCATTCAGACCTTGTAAGGTTGGTGCGGTTACCACTCCCCCAGTTATAGCCGTCCTGATTGCCGCCACGTCAGCAGCAACAACTTCTTGCAAGGTCATTTGGTCTCTTGTTAATTCTTCTATTGATTTTTCACCCTGTTTTTGTTCATCAATTAATTTATCAAATTCTGTTTGATTAATTTCACTTAATTTTTTTATTTGTTCTTGACCCCTTTCATCTCTAAATTCAACTTCATATTCTCCTCCATCTCCCATTCTAGCAATGTTTGCCAAATATTGTTTGTCTTCTTCATTTTTGAATTTTATTGATGGACTAATTTGAGATAATCTTTTGTCGACTTCAAGAGCGGCAACTCCTAACTTAGACATTTCAGCCGCGGAAATCCCTGTGGTTTGTTCTAATTCTTTGAATCTTAAGATACCTTCTTGACTTACTTTGAAAGATTTTGTTTTATCGTCAAAATATGTAAATTGTTTGGAGATTTCAATTAAACTATCTTGAATTCCTGATGGGTCGTTAAGTGATTGACTTAGTAGTTGTAGTGGGTCTCCTAAAGATCCTACGGCAACACCTAGTCTTTGAAATGCTGAGGCAGCTTCAATAGCCACTTCTGGAGACGATAATTTATCTGCAAAACTAAAAGTTTTAGACATGTCGAATCTTAACATTGAGGCTTGGGCGGCCATTTTGGTTAAACCTTTTACACCGTCTTCAAATTGAAATCGGTTCATTTGTGACATGTTTTTGGTCACATCACCCATAACCTGTTTAGCGTTACCTCCTATACTTTGGATATACTGAATAGATTCTTCTAGTGACTCAGGTATTGACTTAATTGACATACCAACGTCTAAAAAGGTGGTTGCTAAAGTTTTCGCATCACCTCCAAGTACTTGGGTTGCAGCATATAATTTTGTAATTTGTTCATCCGTAGCGACAACATTTCTCGCCGATGCCTCTGCAACACCAATTATAATTTCAGCAACATCTTTGATACTACCTCCAAGTCTGGCAACTTTTGGTGTAGTATCCGCTAAAGCGGTTTGTAACTCATATACCCTTTCTCTTCCTTGAGTAAAGACACCTAAAATCTGATTACTAAACTCTGAAAGTTTCTCTTGGGATTTTACAAAATCTAATCCTTCTTTTCCACCGCCATAGCCCGCACTTGGGTCTGATGATGAAGGATTACTTGTTGGACCTGTTTGAAAAAACATAATTTTACTTTATATATAAATACAAAAGGACTGAATTTTCAGTCCTTTTTATTAAGTTCAACCCATTTATTTAAAAGATACTTTCGAGTAAACACCGGCATTATTAAAAAATCTGAGTATGACACGTTCAAAAGTGTTTTTAGATAATAAAATTCATCGATTTGTCCTTTCCTATAATCAGAAGAAAGGGCGAAAAAAGTCAACCCCAAACCCAACATTAACTGTTAGTTGCTCTCCTGATGGGGTCATTACTGTTCTCTTTAAATCTAATTTTGGTTCATTATCGTCCATGAACTTTCTTATGTATTTGGAATCTGCAATTGGCATTTGGTCTACAAATTTAGCAATTTCAGATTTATCAGTTATTCCATTTGCTTCAATAATTTGTTTATTCAATCTCCAAGTAACTTTTGGTGCGGTTCTACCCTGAGGATAAGACTCTGACATTCTTTGTATTTCCAATATTTCACCGTAAGTCATTGGTTTAATTTTCACAGTTGTTTGAGATTTTGGTAACTGAGTGATAAATGTTCCATCATCCGACGGTTGTTGTCCTTTATTAATATCTAATTCATCCAATCTGACAGTTGCTTTGAATGGTTTTTTTGTAATTGGGTCGGTCAAATTCAATTCCATTTCTGGTCCGAATGCCGTGTTTCTTAAAAATATAAGTATTGCTTCAACATCCCCTTCTAACAAATCATCAATACGAACATCAGGTTCGTAGATTTTAGACCTCAATAAAGTTTGAGTCATGTCGTTACCTCCACCCATGAGAATATTTTCATCATTTGCGGTAAGGTATCCAACTTTGATTGATTTTTTCTTATTCTTGTAGAAGAGACCTTGTGTCGGTAAAGGCACAACGTCGTGAGGTAACGTAAAATTAGATTGTCCGTGTTCTCTTGCTTGATTATCCATATAAAAATTTAACCGTAAAGTTTAGTTCATTACGGTTAAATATAATTGTAATTATTTTTTTATAAAGACAATTTTTTTCTTAAATCTGAAATAACCCATTCTGGTCTTTCATTAATGTCTTTTTCCCAATAACGAATTAAAGTAATGTTATTACTAACACATAATTCATCTTTATATCTATCATTTTGCTTTGTTAATTTTTGAGTTTCATAAATAATTTCATGATGTTTTGAGTCCGGATTACAATGGTAAAAATCACCATCAACTTCAATTAGAATATTATATTTTTCAAGATAAAAATCGAACAATCTATGTTGATATTCGTATTGATACTCAAAATTAAGATTAATTAATCCCAAAATTTTTTCGAATTTAGTTTCAATTTTACTTTTTTTATTACTTAATTTGGTTTTCAACCAATTAACCCTACGTTTAGACGCGTTTTCTTTTAATTTAGGATTATCTTCGTAACGTTTTTTTTGTGAAATTGATAACTTTAGTTTTGATTCTTCTGTTTTTGGAACTCCTTTTAATTTTTCAGATATTCGTTTCCCTCTATCTTTGTTGTTTCTTAATTTTTCTTTAATACCTTCTATTTTCACTAAAGTCTCTTCTGACTTGTTTTCCCACCATCCTTTATACTTACCCTCTTTCCAATTTTTCTTTTGGGTCTCGATTGCCTTTTTGTGGGTTTCAGGATTTTTATGGTAATTGTTTTTACCTAGAACCCTATTATGGTGTGATTTAATAAATCTTGAGAATCCTTTCCCTATTGAAATAAAGGGGGGTATACCTCCACAACCACATTCACACTTCGGTTCTACACCTTTCAAAGCATATTCGATATAAATTTTATCACCACTTATATTGTGTTTTTGTACAGAATGACTTCTTAATGAATTAAGACTGTCACATTTTTTTTGACATATATTACAAACAAAAATTCCCATATAAATAAATATATGGGAATTTAACAACATTGTAAATGGTTAGATATATTTGATTAAAAATCAATAAATCAACACGCAACGATCCATACGAAGTGTAGCATTGATTGTTGCTAAACCATCTTGTGCATAACTCAAGGAGTTGAAGTTCACGTCAGTTAAAAATGTTCCATAAAGAATCCATTTTTCCACAACAACTCCGGTTGGGTCCAACATTTCGAGGTCAACATCTTTTTTGTAACCTGCAGCATAACCCATACGACCTGTCACAGATTCAGCATGTAAACGTACCCACTCCATAAGTGCCTGAGCGGCTGAAGGTCCAATCGGATCTCTAAACACCGCTGGAATAGTTTGCCAAGTAAACTTACCTGCCACATATGTTTCAGTATTCAAGAAAGGAATTGGAACGGGGTTTATAACAATATGTGGTCTCGCTGAAGATTCAACAAACCATTCATTTATACCTAGTGATGATGGAAACCTTAAGATAAAACGATTCTGTCGTTTTGGTTCGTAAGGTATCGGCATTTTCATTAACAAATCAGCCATGTTTTTTTAATTTTTTTTGTTTCTGTTATTTTATAGATAAATATATCCGTTCACAAAAATTTTTCTATTTACTTTTTTTTTGAAATCGGTATTCTTACTTTACTTCTCGCTTAAATCCTCCAGCTGTAGAATAAGTTTTTACTATATTATCTGGTTTATTTTGGAAATGTTTTTGCATTACTTCTATATTTTTTGGGTCATCGTCACTAAATCCTATAGATAAGTTGCTTGGATTAAATTTATTGGCAATATCTTTTTTTAGAAATGCTCTTTTATTAAGAACTGCTGCCATGCCTTTAATGTAGTTGACAAAATTTTCCATCGCTTCCACTTTTGCTTCTTCAGGATTCACCGCTCCTTTGTCATCACCGAAAGAAACTGGATGATACTTATTAAGTTCTAAATAAGACTTAATTAGTTCTTCATCACTCATTTCATCCTCTCCCACAAAAGACCTATATTTTTTGAGGTTTTTAATTAACTCATCTTTATCTATCCCGTTGAACCCCTCTATAATATAGTTATAAATCGCTTCTTTTATAGTGTTTGGGTTATGTCCCCTCGCAGTAATTATTGCAAATATTGAACCGTTATTAATGGCTTCTTTGAAATCATCAAACGCTGGTCCTTTTTTTGCCCTCATTGCATCCACCAAAAAATCTTTGTCCCCATCAGTTCTAAAGTTTCTGAACGGAGAGTCACTATAACCCACAATCGTATTACCTTTATAACTGAATGGTTCTTTTCCTATTTGATGTCTAAACTCGGCGAAATCATCAGTAGACATTCCGACTTCATTACCACTCTCATCTTTAACTAAAATTTTAGTCGGCATATGAACTATATTATCGTCCCAATCAAACGCATAATATTTTAAGTCTGGAGTACCTTTACTTATAAATCCTTCTGTAAAAACTTTTCTCATTTGGATAAAGGGGGGATATTATCCCCCCATATTTAATTTGTTAGATATTTTCAAACGAAGCTCCTGTTGGAGTGATGAAGAATTCGATATCGATGAATTCTAACGCCTTCGTTGGTTTTAAGTATATCTTACCTGTTAATGTATTTCTATCTAAGTCTTCAGGTGTTGAAGAAACTGTTACTCTGAAGTCATAAAGACCTCTGTCTCTTCTAATTGAATCTAAGATAGGGTTAACACTATCCAAGAATTGTTGTCTAACGATTTGGTCGTTTTGTTCGAACAACAATCTTACTGCTACTGCTGAAATTAATTTTCTTGCTTGAAGTAACAATCTTCTTACGTTCAATCTGTTAAGTGCGGTATCAGCAACTTGTAAAGTTTTGTTACCCCAAATTACAGTTCCTACATCAGAGAAAGTTGCGATAGGGTTGATTCTACCTTGATACAATGTATCTCTGTCTTCCTGAGTCAGTTTAACTCTCGCTTTGATTGAGTTCACAAGACCTCTTGTGTAACCCGCTGATGCGAACCAAGGGAATGCGATGTTATCTGTCAACGCTAAGTTTCTACAAACTTCACCTGTTGCTGGTAAGTAAATTTGTGTATTATTAACAGTATCTCTTGTAAGAATCCAAGGATAGTAAGTTGCAGTGTAGTTAGAATCAATTCCTGTGTTATCCAAGTTATCAACCGCTTCTTGAGGATAGATAATATCCTGTGGATTAGTTGCATCAGGAGTATACATGTTGTAATCAGGAGTAGTTGCGATGTAAACTGAATCCGCTCTTGAAAATTGTACCATGTCGATAGCTTCTTCCACAAGGTTAGAGTTGTTTACATAATCAATACTTGATGTTGCAAATACGTTGATGTTAGTTGATTCAGGATTTGCGAATGTCAAGATACCAAGTAAGTAAGCGTAGTAATCAGTGTTTGCGAAATCTTGAGTATTGTTTTGAACTACAATTCTTTTGAATAGACCATCACCAGTTGCATTTGGATATCTTGTTGAAGCGGATGCTCCTGCCAAGTAACCTGTAGCTCCTAATTGGAATCTATCTTCGTTAGTTCTGAACTCTCTATAAATGTCCCATCCATCAAAACCACCAGCAAAACATATTGTATATTTTCTTGAATAAATGAAGTAGTAAGGGTTTTCTTGAGTTTCAGGATCTCTTGTGAAGTCAGCAACACCACATTCAAATGCTGTTTGCCCACTTGTTAATGAAGAGTTAGAAATCGTAACAACAGTTGCTCCCGAGTCCATGTGGAATCCTTTACTTAAATAATTCCAAGCCGCTCCTTCAACAGGAAGTGGAGACGCCACCCAATTCAAAGGATTTTGTGTTCCTTTATATTGTAAGAATGAATCATCAATTCCAAACTGACTTGAGAAACCTAAATAACTTCTTCTAACAATATCTCCTGAAGATTCAGTTACATCGGTTGGTGCTCCAAATGGAGGGTTATAAATTACTTCACCAGGGAAATAATATTTTGTTTTGAAAATTGGAACTGGTGAAGGGTTACTTACTGAAGCGTATTCTCTTTGAGTGTATCCGTAGAAACCACAAGGAATTGCATCGATTGGTGCTTCGTCAGCCAACTCAATCATAATGTAACGTGAAATTAATGCATACTCTCCGTCACTTGAACCGATTTTCTTAGCAACGAAATTATTAGACGCTGGATCCATGTTACAGTTTGTAAATTTCTCAATTACCACAGGGTTAGCATCAGTGTCGAAGAAATTTCTAACCAACACATCAAATGTCATATTATTGAATGACAAGTTAGCAATAGAAACTTTTACTTCTGTGTTTGCGGCATTACCGTCAGAAATTGATATAAACTTGAATAAGTTATAAACCTTATTACCTCTAAGTTCAGAAACTAAATAAGGTGTACTTGGTGACTTATATTGAGTTACATTGTAAGCAATTGATTGTGAATTCTCACTTCTAGCATCTTCAAGTGCTATCAAATTACAATTCAAACCACGAATATAACCTTGGTTATAAGCGTAATTTAATGTATTTGGATAAATTTCTTCAACATATACAGGTACTTCGTTTCTTGACTTACCGAAGTTATCAACGCCCAATACTTTTGTAATGAACTTAGAAGACGATGCCGCCATTGACGTTTCAAAAGAGAAATTATCTCCGTCTTTTGTTACACCTGAAATTAAGAATGATTCAAAAGGAGATTGAGTAACTCCTGAGTATTGCTCAGTACATACTAATTGTAAATCGGTTAACCCGCTAACCTCATAAATTGGTCCGTGGTTATCACTTGTTGAACTATTAGTATATAATGATATACCTCTAGAACGTAAAGTCGCAACAACCATGTTGTTGTATTCTGAATAAGCATAACCTGAATAGGTGTATGTTTTACCTGTAATAGTACCACTGAATGTTGATGACGCTCCTGAAGTTAATGAACTAACATTATAGAAGAACGAATATCCTGAATAAGCATTTCCTGATGTAATATCAAAGTTAGCATAATACCATGGGTCATTTGCATCTGAGGATAAGTCGTTAGTAGCAATATTAACTGTATCACATCCGTACTCGTTAATAACGTTTGAATAAGTTGAGGTTAAGTCATAATAATCACTTTCAGGAAGAACTCCATAAACAACTGCGGTATTTGCAGATAATGATGGAGTATCCATAATATCATTAAGGTTACTTGTAAAATCCAATCCCAAAGTTGATGTACTACCATCTGACAATCTATATTGATTATTGATGTATGCTTGAACTATTGGAGGAAGTGCCCCACCAACAAATTCTACAGTATTTCCTGTTGAAGACCCTGTAAAGTTTGCCGAAAATGTTGTTCCTGTTGCAGGACTTAACCCTACGGTTAATGGGTCAACGTTCGCAATCACCTTAATACTCCAAGATGGTCCAGCATCATAACCTGATAGACCTAAAATTCTTGTAACAAAAAGTTGATTAGATTGTTGTAAGTATGACTTTGCAATATATGCCGCCTCATACTTAGGGATTTGTGTGTTTATAAATTTTGTAGGTTCAGTCCCCCCAAAATATGCTTGAAACTCATCGTAGTTTGTGATAAAAATAGGTTCGAATGCTGGGCCTTTGATTGTTTCCCCGACTAAACCTAACGTGGTAACACCCACACTTTGAGCCACAAATGATAAGTCAGTTTCAGACGTATATACTCCAGGCGATACGTATACCTTTTGATTTACTTGTGTTGATTGAAAAAACATAGTTCAAAATTATTGTTAGCAAATTTATTTTAATGATAAATATTCATATCTAAGTGAAAAAACTTGACTTTTGAATATCTATTTGTAAGTAGTATGAATTTATTCTACCTTTTTTCTACCTATGAAAACAACTAAAGAAATAAAGAATATCAAAATATCTCCTGAATCACACGAGATATTAAAAAAGTACTGTGAAAAGCGTGGGATAAAAATCTATAAGTTTTTGGAAAATCTTATAGTGGAGAAGTGTAAAGAGAAGAAAGATATCTATGGAGAGGATTAAACCAACTGAGATTCAAACTTAATGGTGGACTCTAAGGAGTTATTAGTTTTGACAACATCAATCCTTAAAATATCATTTGTGGTGATTTGAATTTCCGAGACATCACTACCAAAATAATCACCATTTATATAGACATCGAAACTATCAACATTGGTCGACCCAACTAAAGATAAATTGGCAGTAAAATCAATTATCTCACTTAAGGTATCATTTCCAACTATGTATAAAAAGTTGGATAAAAATTCATCAGGATTTTCAGGAAACTTTGGTCTCCTTCTTTTTAATACGGTAGTATCCAATTCCATGATTTGAGCAACTCGGGCAATTGCAGGTTTAACTTCAAATTCTTCTTCATCAATCAAATAACCTAACATAGTGAAGTCATAATTTTGAACAAAGTATTTTCTAGCGTCCATCTGCATTTGTGACTCATCAGATATATTGTTAAGAATAATTGGAACATATTGACCTTTAATAAAAGTATATGCTTGTCTTGAAGAAAACTTTTGCATCACAATTTTATTGAGTTGATTAAGTTCTCTCATTCTATTACAAATAATTTTAACACTGTAATTAATATCGACTGGAACTGGTTGTGGGATTGTATATATATCCATACCTTGTTCATTACCATTCCAAGTTGGAACAGAGGCGTAGTAGAATTGTTTTCTGTTAGGTATAGTATATTGTAAAGACGGATTCGTTCCGAATTTAACTTCAGGCTGTCTAACAACTGTTATGAATGGAGGTTCAGGATTGAAATCCAAGTTGGTAAATAATGCCGTTTCAACATATTGAGACCAATTTTGTGTTGTAATTATAATATCAATCATCGGAATAATTTTTCCAGCGGTCACAACTTTAAGATCTTCTTTGACAAAATCCAACATTCCTCTATCCAAATCAGCATGTAATACTGACTTTGGTAAGTAAGTTCCATCTTTATTTATATACTCAAGGAGTTGTTCTCTTCTTGCATACAAAGTTTTCTTTGGAACTAAAGGTAATGTAGGTTTAACTTGTTTTGGTAATGGCATCTTTTTTTATTTTTCAGAATTATCATGTCCACATTTATGACACATGTAAGGGTCTTTACCTCCTTCAGATAATTTCCAAGACCAACCACATTCATCACAAATAACTTTCTCTTTGGTGACCTTTTCAATGATTCGAGTCAGCTGAGTTTCCCTAACAATAATTTTCATTATATTCCCCTAAATTCGTTTTCACTTACATAAGTGGCAATAACAGTTCTATAGAAAGGTTTGTATCCACCGTATGTATGTTTATTATCCGATTTTACATATCCATCATCACTAACAACATAATATCTAACTCGGTCTTCGGACTCGTAGTATCCAATGTAATCACCCATAAATATTTCGACACCCATATCATCCAAAGTTTTTTGATAGATACTAAACTTCATGTTACCAGGTTCTTGTTGTTCTATCTTAGAAGTTCCAATATTTTTATTAGTCGGAGCCATAACTTGAACCAACCCTTTTAATTCAACAGGTGCAAGAAACTGTATCCCATCTTCCAACACTTCTCCATATACATCATCAGTTTTTGTCTTTCTTCTATCAATACGGTAAAGTACTATAGTGAAATTCATATCACCTATTAGCCATTCTTCACCCATGCCGATATCTAAACTATAATCTTCCGCACCGAAGAATTTACCTAATCTTGTTATTGGAACTAACTTTTCTGCCATTATATTATATGATTACCTATATGTTGATAAATACTCAGTTTATAACTATATTTTAATCAAATATTTTTCTTATAGATGGATGTAAGTCTAGAATCGAAAGCATTATCACTATTGGAATCTTATGAAGGTGGAAATAACTATTTGCTTGAACTCAAACGAAAGTCTCAAATAAATAAAAGATTCTACCCAACAAGAAGCCAATCTGAGTATATTATTAATAACCATAACAACCAACCAAAGGTTGCAAAGAAGTGGGTTATATTAGACGCATACTTTGCCAAAAAGTTAGCCGATGATAAATTATACACAGTAATACCTGATAAAGTATGGGTGGAAAAATTATTGTGTGATACAGAAAAAGCATTTCACATTTGGGGTAAGGTATTTGAAACTGAAGAATACCATGACTTTTGGTTACCAAAAGCTGCGATTATAAAAGACAATTCAGTTAAAGATGTTGTCATAGATTACAAAAAATATTCTCACAGACCCCCACTTCAACATCAAAAAGAAGCAATCCAAAAACTTGTTGAAAATAAAAAATTCATATTGGCTGACGATATGGGTTTGGGGAAAACAACATCAACTATTATTGCTGCGTTGGAAACAGGAGCTAAAAAGGTTCTTATCATCTGTCCCGCCACTTTGAAGATTAACTGGAAACGTGAAATAGAAAATTATTCCGACAGGTCCATATTCATATCAGAAGGAAAAACTTTCAGTACTGAACACGACTTTGTTATCATAAACTACGACATTATTAAAAACTTTCATGACACTAAGAAAAAAGATGAATCGCAAGTTATTGCTGCCAATTTTGATTTGGTGGTCGTTGACGAAGCACACTATATCAAGAATCCTACGGCTCAAAGAACAAAATTAATAAACGACATTGCCAAGGGGGTTGATAGATTATGGTTGTTGTCAGGAACCCCAATGACATCGAGACCTATGGATTATTTCAATCTATTACATCTTATTGAGTCACCTGTAGCCAAAAACTGGATGGCTTATGCTATCCGATATTGTAGTGGATATCAATTCAATGTTGGAGGACGTAAAGTTTGGAACGTAACAGGTTCATCCAATTTGGAAGAATTAAGAGACAGAACAATAGGTCTTGTATTACGAAGACTCAAAGAAAACGTGTTGGACTTACCCGAAAAAATAATAACCCCCGTTTACCTTAGATTGAAATCCAAAGCATATGAAGAAGTTATGGGAGAGTATTATGATTGGTATGATAAGAACCCTGAAGAATCAAAATCACTGACAGTTCAGTTTACCAAACTTACCAAAGTACGTCAAATAATCGCTGACGAAAAAATACTTCAAACAATAGAAATCGCAGAAAACATTATTGAACAGGGTAAGAAGGTAATCATCTTCTGTAATTTTACTGACTCTCTAAATAAGATTTGTCAACATTTCGGAAAGACAGCCGTCAAAGTTGATGGTTCGATGTCGAAACCTGAAAGGCAACACAGTGTAGACAGCTTCCAAGAAAGTGACAAGGTTAAAGTATTTGTCGGAAACATTAAAGCCGCGGGGGTGGGTTTGACTCTCACGGCTGGCGAAGCGGTAATCATGAATGACCTATCATTTTTACCATCCGACCATGCTCAAGCGGAGGATAGAGCATACAGATACGGTCAAAAAAATAACGTACTAGTTTATTACCCAATATTCGAAAATACAATCGAAGGAATTATTTATGACATTCTGAATAACAAAAAACAAGTCATAGCAACCGTAATGGGGGATAACCTTAATTCATCTGATATGGCTGAAGAAATTTTGAAGAGAATAAACGAAATCAGAAAATAAACTGACTTTGTGTTATTTATAGTAAATTGAAGCCAACAATGAATAAGACAGAAGAGAAGATTCAACAACTCGAATTACAGATTGTAGAACAAAAAGTAACTAGAGAAAAAGAGTTGTTAATCACAGAAATGAAAAAAATTGGGATAGAAAAATTACCCTACTCCTACTCCGCCCTCAAACAATTTATCGACCCCGAAACAATGGATTTCCATTACAACAAACATTACAAGGGGTATGTTGATAAATTAAACGACGCTCTCTCCAATAAAAAATATGGAGATTTAGAGTTAGAACAAATAATCAAAACTATAAGTCGATTTGACAAAACAATTAGAAACAACGCAGGTGGAGCATTCAACCACGCATTGTTTTGGAACATGTTAACACCTGAACCAAAAAGACTCAAAGGAGATTTACAGAAAAAAATAATTAAAGAATTCGGTAGTTTTATTTTGTTCAAGAGAAAATTCGAAGAGATTGCCAAAGAAAGATTTGGTTCAGGATGGGTTTGGTTAGTTTTGACAGGTAGAAATAGTTTAAAAATTATGTCCACCCCAAACCAAGATAACCCTTTGATGAATATTATTGAAGGTGGAGGATTTCCGTTATTAGGTTTGGATTTATGGGAACATGCATATTATCTCAAATATAAAAACAAAAGAGACGAATATATTTCTAATTTTTGGAAAGTGGTAAATTGGGACTTTGTTTCCAAACTTTATGATATGAAAACAGAAACAAAACTTTTGGAATCTGTTGAAATGAAAAAAATTATCAAAGAGTTCGAAGAACCAAAATTTTGTGATTCAAATGAAATTACTTTTTATAAGGAATTAATCAACAACCCTAAGATAAAAAAATTATATCAAGATGGTGTGACTGATGTTTTGAAAAAAGTATTTCATGAATATTGGGTGGAAGGTACAGATAAAGAAATGTCAGGATTTTATGGGATTGAATCAGACAGTGCTAGATCGGTTTTGAATAACCTGAATACCAACTTTAATACTTTTTGTTTATTAACAAAAGCAATCAATAGACAGATAGAATCTATTAACAAGCCGAACAAAAAATTTGATTTTTCCATCAAAGAGAAACGAACAATTAGTGAGGTCAATAGACTTATCGCAGCATTAGATTATTTCAAAAAAGAAATTTTTACAAAAAACAACGAAGATTTTGTTAACATAATCAGTGTTTTGTTAAAACTTTGGGATAGAGGACAAAAATCTGAAGACAAAGTTCTTTCTAAAATAGAACAATATTTCGGTAAAGATTCTTCAGTTGAAAAGATAGGTGGACATGGTCAAAAGAATGACGCATTCAAAGGAATTGATTTGATTGTTAATGTTGGTGGTAAAAAACACACCGCTCAAGTCAAACCTTTTTCTTTTATTAAAAAAGATGGGGACAAAATCACAATTATGGATACAGGTAATGTTAAGCCGTATAACGTAGATTGGATGATATTTATAAACACTAAGTCTAATAAAATTCTAATTATTGAGAATAATCCGATTGAGAGTCGTGACCAATATGTATTCAATGCGTCATCTCTAATTCACGAAATAGATTAATAAAGATATTTATATTATATGTCAGCAATACCAGAACCAGAACGAAGTAGGATATACACTAGAATTAAACACCAATTAGGTGCACCACTCAGAAGTGTCGAACTCGAAGACGAAATGTTGGATTCACTAATGGAATTGGCCATAGGGGATTATGAAGAATATATTCTCCAATGGTTAATTGATTCACAGTGGGTCAGTCTCGTAAATTTGAATATGAACGAAAGGTCAGTCGCCAGAGCTTTGGTAACTCGAACTATGGATTTTGAACAACAATTCAGCTACTCATATTCTAAAATTGTAGGTCTTCAGACTGAAGGTCCTTGGGTATTAAAGAAAGATTATTTCATTTTAAGTGCTAACACACAAACTTATGAAATCCCTGCGGGACGAGAAGTCAATGAACTATTATGGTTCTCAAATCAAGCTTGGACAGCGTTTGGATTGGGAGGTCTTGGTGGATTTGGATTTGGTGGTATTGGTTTAGGGGCCAATGAGGCAGGTTATGCTCAAATGGGTTATCAAGGATCTTATTTTATGATGTCAGGTTTTGATTACTTAATCAGAATGCAAGAGGCAAACATCCTAAACAGAATCTTAGGTGGTTCCTTAACCTATAGAATTACAGGTCTTCCTGATGGTAAAAAGCTTATTCATTTATACAATACTCCTGGTGGTAAATTCAACTGGTCAAATTATAACCTATACGTTGGTAAAGCGGTATGGTATTGGTATTATGATGTTGAACCAGATAGTAGAGCCGATTGTTTGAAAAATAATCCTGATATTATTAAACTACCAACAGACGTACCAATCGAAGAACTTACTTGGACAGACATAAACGTACCAGGTCAACAGTGGGTGAGAAGATGGTTTACTGCATATTGTAAAGAAACTTTAGCAAGAGTTAGAGGAAAATACAGTGGTAACCTTAAAACACCTGATAGTGAAATTGTTATGGATTATCAAAGTTTACTAACAGAAGCAAAGGATGAAAAAACCAAATTGATTGAAGAATTAATTGGGGCTGAGGGTTGGTTAACAAGGCTTAGACCTGACAAAGTAATGGAAAGAGAAGCATTAATTGCAGAGAATCTAAATAAACAAATGAAATTTAGAGCAATGCCTCGACAAATATACGTAATTTAATTTTATGGCGATAGTAAAATCAATACCTTCAAGAAGAATAATCAAGGGTGAAGTTATAAACACTTCAGAAATTTCTGTGGTATCTGAAACCACATATAAAACCAACGGAGAAAGTTGTGTTATTGTTAGGGGTGTTGCTCAAGCAGTAATAATTTTAGACTCATCTAATACCGATCACGTTGTTGTTAAAGCAATGACCAACCTCACCATTCTTCCTGATGTGGGACTAATCGATGAAGAATACGATGAGGTTGTTGTTGATAAGTTTGCTTGTATTGAATTTAGATTTGTTGGTGGTAACTGGTACGTGCTCTCGTCTGATGGATTGAAACAATCTTAGAGTATTTTATCCCCCTTCGCCATATTATCTTCTGACCAAAGGGGTTGTAAATTACTATAATGACAAAGTTTATAAATCTCTTCCTCGGTTTTAGCCGATGATAATGGGATAATATGGTCAATATGCCAACCATAATAACCATAATTTTCCCAACACATTTCACCAATAAATTGTTTTTCCAAATACTCTTTTAGAAATTCAGGTGAACATCCTACAACATCAAAAGTTCTATTATTTTTTGTGATGTTATTTGATTTTAAAAACTTATTAATTCTCCTCCTCGTATTATCGGTTAACTTACATAATGAATTGTCATTTCTTTTTTTTCTTCTATATTCATTAATGAATTTTCTATTGTTTTTTGACCATGCGTTTACCCGATTTCTGTCCCTCTCAATATTTTTTTCTCGGTATTGTCTTTGTTGTTCCCTTACCAAATTATAATTAAGGTAATAGTAAATTGAATTTCTTTCTTTTAATTTTTCTTTATTATTTTTCCGATATAAAGATTGTGTTTGTTTATTGTTATCTAGGTTAGAATGATAGTTTAAATTTGAGTTTTTACATTTACATTTTTTACACTCTTTTCTACCGGTATAAAATTCACAAACATTTTTTTCCTCGTCACACTTACTACAAATTTTTGTTTCCATTTTTTCTATAATCTTTAAGTAATTGACTAACTAATGAAGATAAATTAATATGAAGCCCTCGATAATAAGTTAATAGTTCAGGGTCTAACGCCACTGATACTTTAGTTTTTTTTTCTTCTTCCGTTTTTAATTTTCGTCCCATATTAATAAATATCTACAAATATATCAAAAGTGTGGTTATTCACAATTTTATTTACATAAAATTTTCCCATCCTTCTTCCGCCAAATCATAAATGTAATTAGGACTTAGACCTCTTTTTTCCCAATACTTGAGTTCCAACTCAGTAATATTCAACACGTCTTCTTGTAACCTGTCTTGGTCTCCATCACTTAATGGATGACCATTAATAAGTTCACACTGAGATGTTGTAAAGATGCCTCTTTCTGATGGGTTATTAACAATTAATCCATTTCTTACCTCGTCCTTGAAAACAACCATTAAGGGCTCAATTCTTTTGTTAAATGTTACAATTGCTCTTGGAACATTATAATCCCCTGTTAAATCAGGGTTATTGTCTAAAATATCTTTATCCAACATATAACAATTAATCATAACTCCATCCGTAATGGGTTTTGTTTTAATCCCATTAAACTCATTAAGGGCATTAATATCTTTAATTTGTTTTGGAGTCATCTTCTGAACATCACCTTGTGATGCTTTAGTTCCATTATTAACATACATAATAACATCACCTAAACTCACATTCAAATTATTTTGTATTGCCAATTCCAAATATGCCATCCGGCTCATACTATTACCCGATTTAGTTTTGGTGTTTAATCTTTTTTTATATTCTTCAATAGTCAATTTAACCTTGGCTCTTTGGGCTATCTTACTTAACGGAATCTTTTTATCATAAATGGTTTGAAGATACTCATAATAGTATTCAACGAATGCTTTCCCATCCCCTTGTAATAACATCTTAATCCCCTTATCTAAGAATGTCTCAATATAAATCGGAAGTTTTTTTGACTTGATACTGTTACCAGTAAGTTTGATTTTACCCTTCGCATCCATAACCGCATAGTTCTTACGAGCCAAGTTAATACATGAAGGCCAAACACCATCAGTATCCAAAGCCATTTCTCCTCTCATGAAGATGTCGTTATATTCTGCAACATCCGCCTCAGGTCCGAAATATTCTTTACCCAACTTAACCTTCCAATTCAAACCACGTCCAACATATACTCGATTCTTAGCATCCTCAGGTGTAGAGAAGTTTACACCGTCAGTATCCATTACCAACGGAACATATCCTTTCGACATAAAAAACTTAATCATCTGACGAAGATATTGTCTTCCAGTGCAGGTAATCTGCTCTCCCATGTACATGTCACCCCAAGCATAAACCTGAGGAGCAGATAACGCCCCAAATAATGAATTTATGAACACCTTAATCGGTAATTGTTTATTACCATATGATTCGGATTTCTTTCGATCAGTTGCGTAGAATTCCTCTGCAAGTTGTTTGTATTTAATACGAGTATTACGAAAATAAGTCAACATACCTTTCATCGCTCCTGTTACGTCACAATCAGGAAATACGTCATGTACCAACTGAATGGAGGGGTATAGAGACGAGAAGTCAAGCTTGAGTACGTCCTTACTATATCCCACCTTAAGTAGTCTTGAGAGACCTCCTACGAAGTCAGTCTTGGATTCTTTAGCGGGGATTGCGATGTTATATTTATATGACCACGCTAAAAGTAACATCTTCCACAATGTTGCAGTGCCCATAGTGGATACTCTTTCATAGGTAGTTGGAATCATCGCAGCTAACAAGAATGAACCTTGGTTGAATTCTTGATCAACTTTCAAGGTTTCGTCCAAGTCATCGTCAAGGTATCTTTCAACCAAGTTATCACCAGTCACTTTAAGATATACGTCACTTCTCTGTTCACAAATATTATCTATCTTAGGGTCTTGTCCGACCTTACGGTAGTTTCCATTCTGTGTATTCAACCAAAACTCTTCTTTCTTGGTATAGAATGGAGCGATGTCCAAGTGGTCAATATACACTCGGTCAGGTGCTTCAGCATTGATATACTGTGTAATATATTTCAAACCCGCAGACTTAATACTTGAATTAATCGCTTGTGCTCTACGAACCGCATGAATGATATCAATCACATTATATCCCCAAATTGAAGTTTGAGTATATAACTCAACTTCGTTGGCAAGTTTTAACATACCTTCTTTTCTTGTAAATGAATGGTCAGGATGTAGGGAACGACAAATCTTCTTTGGGTCAATCCCCAAAATTTTACATCGTTCGAATATCCAATGCCAGTCGAAGTTTGCAGAATTGTATCCACCAATAATACTTGGTTTCAATTCATTAATAATACTGAAAAACTCTATGATTGCCCCCCGTTCTTGAGACTCATCAATGCATTCGATAACTTTATGGTATCCTTTGTTTGTTTTAATTCCAATCATGAATATACGACCGTCTTTGGGTTCCAATGCGGTCGTTTCCAAGTCAAATACAAGGCGGGTAACTTGATTATAATCTTCAAATCCTTTGAACAATCTTTTTTCCTTTTGAACCAAATACTGTTCAACAGGAGATAGAATCATAATTTTTTCTTTGGTTCTTTCTCCCCAAGGGTCACATCCACCTTCTCTAAAAAATTGGACAAGTTCACGATAACCTTTAAGAGATTTGACCATAAAGGTCATGCCCTTTTCTAATCTTTTATTACCGTGTGTTTCGAGTTTATCAATCATAATACCATGTTTGGTCATGGCTTCCTTCTGTGCGGCTTTTGAACCACCATAGAAGTTAATATCCCGTAAGTCACCTACCCAAGCGAATGGAGTGAATGTGTCCTTACGGATTTCTTTACCTTTGCCAGATATTTCTTTGATTTTGTAAATGGAGTTGGAAGCGTAGTCGAACTCGATTGCGACTATAAATTCTTCGGGGTCGTTTCCGTGTAGGAACGATTCAATTTCTTGTTCTGTAAACATTTTATATATACGAGTGGTTTATTGGCTTTCACACTAACGTGAAGTTTACCTTACTCATCGTCTATAAATATAAAATAAATCCCTGACTTGTCAAATTGAGGACTATAATAAAAGTTTTGGACTATTTTTGTTTTCCTTCGTCGTCATCAAATAAGAACCATTTTTTGAGAATGCTGAAGTAATAATTTTATAATTTTTCAAATCATCTGCTAACACAATAAACTCCAAATAATTCATAAAGTACGGTAACCCCAAATCATCTCCCACTTCTTTGATTACTGAAATAGTATTATTTGGTCTTACCAAATCTAACTTTGACATTTTGTTCTTTATTTTATCAAAGTCGTCGATAAAAATACTTCCAATTAATTTATTGGGGGCTCCGACTCTTTCGAAAAATTTTGGATTGTTTGCAAAATTATAATCGTAAATTTCCACAATTTCATCAAGAGATTTATTTCCCTGTCGTTGGTTCCATTGATGGTATGTTGCGGATAAATTTATTAAAAATTTATCATAAACAAAACTTACAATAGGTAATGACCCATCAGGTTTTACTTGCTCTAAAATTAAATCGGATAATAGTCGGGTTAGTTTCATATATTAACAACATGCTGTTTCTGATATGAAACTATCTTGAATGTTTATGTATAATTCTTCCCTAATTGGTAATATTAAATTACCTTCATCGTTCTTGATTAAGAATTGTCCCTGATATCTGCCAGGTGTGTTTGTATCTCTTGAACTAAATTTGAAATAAATATAGTACTCGGGAGCCGCTCCGAGAGGTAGAATTAAATTAACAATCTCACAAGGAGCAGAAACAATCTTAGGAATACCTGTTTCCACATCAATCATGGTAAAAAATATTGTCGAGACCTCAAGGTCTTCCATGAGTTGCTGATAGCCTGATCTTCCGTCCTTTACCACCTGCATTTTTAATACAGGCAAGGTTGCCCCTTTTTTAATATACCATTCCATTTTTCTGTTTAAGTATAAATATATAGTATTTTTCTTTTGATAAAGTGAAACTTTTACTGAGTACGAGATATTTATAATATATGGCGAGACCTACAAAATTAGAAGAAGACCGAAAGGTAAAATTCGGTATCAGTTTAGACCCTGAAATATTTAACCGAATGGTTAAAGACAAAATAAAAAAATCTACTTTAATCGAGAAGTTATTGAAAGAATACTATGGAAAAAAAGATTTGTAGTAAGTGTAAAATTGAGAAGGAGGTTTGTGAGTTTAATAAAAAATCGGTATCGAAAAATGGTATGCAATACTACAAAAGTAGATGCAAAAAATGCCAAAGTGAGGACGAAAAAATTAGAAGGGATTCGAATCCTGAACAATATAAAATTTGGTATGATAAAACCCGTGTTGATAGAAATAAATGGAGGTCAGAGTATTATCAAACAAATAAAGAAAGAATTAGAGATTACAACAAAAAATTCGATAAACAGAAGAGTAGTAATTTTATGGTAAAATATCATAATGATACAATTGTAAAGTTACGGCATAGGTTAAGTTGTCGACTTAGAGAAGTATTAAAATTTAAATCAATGAAAAAAAATAAAACCTACAACGATGTCATAGGTTGTCCTCCAATTTTTTTAAAAGAGTATTTAGAAAAACAATTCACAGATGGGATGTCTTGGGAAAATCACGGATTATATGGTTGGCATATAGACCATATAATACCATTGTCTTCGGTAAAAACTGAGGAAGAAATATATAAACTTTGTCATTATACAAATCTTCAGCCACTTTGGGCTGAAAATAATTTGAAAAAAAGTAATAAAATTTTATCTTAACATTCTTTCCTTAAATCACGAGAATAGTGGTCAACCCTATCGTGTTCGGTTGGGGTTAACAATAAAATTCCAGAGGTAATTACTCCCTTTTTAGTTTCTTGATACATAAAGCTCATCCACGTTTGTTCAAAAGGTGATTGAAATTTTGTATCTAAAAACATTTTTTGATTACCAGTTCTGCTAACAATTTGTGGCCAATTACAGTAAAAAATTTCACCTTTAGCATAAGGAACTCCCTTATGAGATAAAACTTCATTAAATTGTGTTTTAGGAGCATTGGGATCTAAACCAATTTCAGGTAGTCTAGGTTTACCTGGCCAAAATTCTGTCCTAATATGTTGTGGAACATTGTACCAAGCCCAGCACGTTCCATTATCACCATAAAATTCAGTGTAATTTAACTTTAAGAAATCTAAATTTTCTTTTTTGATAATTTCTAAAGACTTACTGTATAAGTTAGGAACATATCTATTGAATCCATTTCTACAAACCTTACCTTCATTTGGATAAAAATTCATGTCATCCTCAAAAAATAAATAATAGTCCAAATCAGTTTCATTTTGGAAGTGTTCTGCAATCCATTGTCTACCCCCGCATATTCCCAAATTATCTTTTTTAATATGTTCAAATCCAAATTCTTTGCAAATCTCCGAGTATTCCGCGGTAGTTGACAAATCACTAGAGTTATCAAGTAAAAATTTGGTTGTTTTGTTTAGATAATCTTTATCGTAAGCCAACATCGAATCAATTAGTGTTCTAAATTGTTTTGGACTGTTAAACGTAATTACGTAAAGACCTACTTTGTTTGTATCTAAATTATTTACAACTTGGACTGAACTTTCATTTTTAACTTTAAGTGTGTCATTCTTTAAGTCTTCAAAAAACTTACCGACTAATCCATTGCCTTCAATTTCAAAATAATTGAATAGGTCTGAATGTTTATAGCACATGATACTGAATATTGATTCTTCAGTACCCATGTATCCTTCTTCTAAAGTGCTTTTTAACAATCCATAATAAATTCCATTAACATCACTAATTGTGTGTTTAGGACCTCCAAAAAAACCACCTCTTGCAACTTTGGTTACTTTATTACCGGCGATGGAATTTAACTTGTTATATTCAAATCCATGAATTTCTCTTTCTGCATCATAAGGAAAACTAACAAATGAAAATTTGGAGATATATTTAGATAAGTTGTTCAAAACTTTATCATGAGTAAAATAACCTGGATGTACGGTATTTGTTAATCCACCATCAATCCAAAACATATATTCCGAATTGAATTGGTCCATGATTTTAGCGTCATGTAACAAAAACATTTTTGACATTACCAATGGATTGTAGTTTTCCAAACGACCTTGTGTAGATTC
>Ga0247843_1000973_pt1 | contig 63172 bp, 59 predicted proteins | sample LaCruzMarch2017__FD_192420 | JGI IMG/M metagenome (GOLD analysis project Ga0247843, IMG submission 192420) | Freshwater microbial communities from meromictic Lake La Cruz, Castile-La Mancha, Spain - LaCruzMarch2017_8m | ecosystem: Environmental > Aquatic > Freshwater > Lake | place: Spain...
GCCGCCACAATTGTCCGTTCCAAATGAACTGTAAGGTCTTAACCAGGGTCCTCAGGGGCGGATATCGGCTGTAATTAACAGCGCTAAGTTCCGTGTGTCGGGCACCAGTCCAGCTACTCAGCCCAGCCCTGTGTGGAGATCAGCCGCTGTAGGGCGTGTTTGACACCCGCTTGACGCCCAAGCAAACAATCAGGTGTGCGCTGTGGGTTGCAGCCTGGCTAAATAAAGTATGAACACTTTCGAAGCCAGCGTGCGAGTCCAGGTCAAGGGCGCCGTCCATATAGTGCGCACTGAAGTCCGCGCGCCCAGCGCCCATGACGCTCGTTGGCTCTTGTGGGCACAGTACGGATTCCACAGCATCCTGACTGGACCGATGCAGGTTCGGGTCAAACAGTCGCCGTAAAAGCGGGCGTTTTACCCGTTCACCCTGGTCCCCGGATTGAGGAAAGCCTCCAGCATCAACTCGTAGTCGCTGGGTGGCTCTGCTGGTGGCTTGGCTGCAGACTTTACCTCTGGCGCCACAAACTTCACCAACTTAGGATCCCGCTTGGACACCACCTCCAGCATGCGCGCTCCCATGTCAGGTTCCAACTGCGGCGCGTCAATGTCCGCAGGTTGGTCGTCCAGCGCATCCGTTGTTGAATTGCAACGCAAAGTGAGCCACTATTTGCAACCAATATTGAGCCACCGGTTTTTAAATAATTTGGCCTAGTCGGTTGTGGATAAGTTTAACTGTTCTGAGTTTTTTGATCCTTTCCCTTTTGATTTCTTTGCGTTTTGATTGCTCGCTTGGGACTGCTTGAAGCGCCAACTCTCATTGCCGGTTTCAACAATGTGACAGCGATGCGTCAGGCGGTCTAGAAGCGCTGTGGTCATTTTGGCGTCTCCAAACACATTGGCCCATTCAGAGAAGTTCAGGTTGGTTGTGATCACCACGCTGGTTCTCTCATAAAGCTTGGACAGCAAATGAAACAGCAGTGCGCCTCCAGACTGGGTAAAGGGCAAGTACCCCATCTCGTCCAGAACAACCAGGTCCACGTACATCAAACGGTGAGCCAGTTGGCCGTGTTTGCTTTGAGCCTTCTCAAGCTCCAGCGCATTCACAAGCTCCACCGTTGAGAAGAAACGAACTCGCTTGCCCTTGGCCCTTACCGCTTGAATGCCAAGGCTTGTTGCAAGGTGCGTTTTGCCAGTGCCCGGGCCGCCCACAAACACCACGTTTTGTGCGGTGTCTATGAACTGCAAGTCATGCAACTGCTTCACAAGTGCTTCGTCCACATGCGCTTGCTCAAACTCAAAGCCCACAAGGTCTCGGTGCGCGGGGAACCTGGCAGCTTTCTTTTGATACGCCAAGGAGCGAACTTCCCGCTGCGCTGTCTCTGACTTAATAAGCTGGTGCAGCACCACCTCGTGATCTAGCGTCTTCATGTTGACGCCGATAACCATTTGATCAGGGCCGCCGATTTCAGTTTGACCAGCGCGTGCCCAATGAACGGTCTGATCACAGCAAGATCGGCACTACGCCCTCAAGCTGGTCAAATCGCGGTCGGCAGGAACACCTTTAACCAAAAAGAAGAATTTTCAACCATATATTTCGCATGTGGATTTCGAGGCACATAGTGGTTAACCAAAGAAACAGCCGTATTGGTCTGTCTCAATGACCATCAGGGCATCGTTGAGTTTGGTTGCCTCGGGCATGGGTTCATACGATTGCCATTTACCGCTTGAGCGCATCCAGTAAATTTGCCACTGCTCAGTCGCTTTGACGAAGCGGAATTTGGCCATGGGCTGACGCGTGACTTCGCCAGGTGCCCCTTGCCAAGCGGGCCGCACTTCAATGATGGTCACGGCTTGACCATCTATTTCGTAGTCGTAATCGACAGATGTTTTCAGGTGAGGGGGAACACGGTTGAGGCACCACTGGCCGACTACCTGATCGATTTCCCCGATGTCTTTAATGCTGAGTGCCATGAAACCCTTACCTTACGCGATTCAAAGAGTTGGAATGTTTGGTGTGGGCTTAGCTGACTCAAGCTCGCGCATCTTGATCAATTCAGCAGCAGTGATTCGGACAGGCTTACCGTCAACGGCCACGATGATGGCTGTGTTGGTCTTGATGGCAAGGTCCTCAGCAGATTTTGCAGCGCGTTGGATGGCGGCATAGGAGCCAGCTAAATCAGGATCAGAAGATGTCCTAATGTCTCACATGTTCATTTTTTGCTCCAGTCAATCAATTTTGGAGACCGTAAATTGTTATCGTACAGTGCCCATGAGTCAACGACTTTGCAGTAGTGCTCATGAAAGTTTTCAAGCCCCGACTTGAACCGCCTGCGAATGACTTGCTCGGGAATATTGTGCCCCCCTTGGACAACCCGTTCAGCCACCCGAGAAATGGATGCGGACTCGGGATTGAAAGGCGCCAGGCCCGCAGCGATCAAGTCAGCATTGATGAACCGGAGCGTTTGGGCTTCGGCTGGCACAAAGTCCCGAGCGAAGGTTGTTTTGCCTGCGCCATTTGGTCTTGCAATGATGATGATCTTTTTCAAATGACTTGAGCCTCTGGTTTGACCGTTAGGGCAATGCGGGGCTGTGCTTTTTACGCTGGCCGAAGATATACGTAATTTTGTGCTCAACGATCCAAGGTCGCCAACCAATTGGCAGGTGCGCGCTTAGATCTGATCACTATTGCAGTGCTGGACCCACTTGAATGCTGTGAAACCCATATATAGCCCAAAGCAGCCAACGGGCGTCTTGCGCATTGGGTGCCCGGATTTCCTTGGCAATGACCTGACTTCGTCCGTTGACCTTGACCCTGACTGATGCTTTGCATGTGCGCATCAAGTGTTTATCCAGACCCAAAAAAGACCATGCGGACAGCGCGTTCTCGCACCTCGGTTGAGAAACGGTTTGAACTTTTGCGCATGTCTTCATCTTCTTAAAGTGTGGAGCCTCCAGGAAACCCGGGGCGCTTCAACGAGCAGCTTGGGTGCTCTAAGTTCGAGTCTGCTGCTAATTTTGTGAGACAGTTTTATCCAGCACTTGTTTGGCCACCCGTTGTTAAAATGAATACGCGTAACGTCGCGTTTTATTGAAGAGTGACTATGAGAAAAATCCTTCGACATGCTTTAGCAATCGTTTTTTTGGCAAGCTCAGCAATCGCAGGCGCGCAGGCTTTCCCATCCAAGCCGATCAAGATCGTCGTGCCTTTCCCAGCAGGCGGCACGGTTGATTTCTTCGCAAGGGTTGTCAGTACAAAACTGACCGAATCTCTGGGGCAACCGGTTTTGGTGGAAAACCGTGCAGGTGCGGGCGGCAATATTGCCGTTGAGGCTGTAGCCAAATCAGCGCCGGATGGTTACACCCTCTTGATGGGCTCAGAAATTGTGGCCATCAACACGTCTCTCTACAACAAGCTGGCATACGACCCTATCAAGGATTTGGCCCCCATCACGCTGGTTGGGACTGTTCCCAACATTTTGATTGTTCATCCCTCATTGCCTGTCAATTCAGTGAAGGATCTGATCGCACTTGCGGCTAAATCTCCAGGCAAAATTTCTTTTGCATCCACTGGTCAGGGGACGTCGAGTCATTTGTCTTCTGAGTTGTTCAAGCTCTTGACCAATGTAGATCTGTTGCACGTGCCCTACAAGGGCGGTCCACCCGCTGTAGCTGACTTGATCGGCGGCCAAGTCAACATGATGTTCATCAACATGCCGACTGGCATTACCCATGTCAGATCGGGTAAGGCGAAAATCCTTGCGGTCAGTAGCATCCGTCGCGTCCCCCAGTTACCGGATGTTCCTACGGTCGATCAGGCGGGGGTCAAGGGCTATGAGACCAGTGCTTGGTCTGGTTTGTACGCCCCGGCCGGTACACCCGCCGAGGTTATTGCCAAAATCAATGCCGAAGTGGTCAAGATTTTGAAGATGCCCGCTGTACGTGAACAACTCGCTGGCCAAGGAGCTGAGGCTGTGGGAGACACCTCTGAAGAGTTCTCGCGTTTCACAAAAGAAGAAATCGCAAAGTGGGCCAAGATCATCAAGATCTCGGGAGCCAAAGTTGAGTAAAACAAGCCTGCAAATTGCTGTTGGTGATTACGACCGCACGCGACCACTGATTGATGGGGTGGTCCGTGTGGAGGGCTGTGACTCTGAGGTCATCACCGGTGACCTTGAAGAAATTTTTGAGCGCGCATTCGAACATGCAAGCTATGAAGTCACTGAGCTGTCGTTCAGTAACTATCTGATTGCTTCGTCACGCAACGAATGCGAGTACGTGGCGCTGCCTATTTTTCCATCGCGGTCTTTTAGGCACTCAGCCATTTATGTGCGTTCAAGCAGCGGCATCTCATCCGCTAGAGACCTTCAAGGCAAGCGCATAGGTTGCAGGGAGTACTCAAACACGGCTTCACTGGTTGTTCGCGGCATCTTGGCTGATGAATACGGACTAGCGCCTGAAAGCAGTGAATGGATCGTGGGTGATGTGGACCGCGCCGAGCGTCAGTCCATCAATGAGCGAAATTGGCCCAAGGGGCGCGTCAAAATCCAAGGCCTCGTTGGCGAATCTTTGACCGCGCTGATGGAACGTGGAGAACTTGACGCATTGATTGCGTACAAGCCACCATCTAATTTTGGGCTTAACTCCGGAATGGAGCGCTTGTTCCCACAATGGCGTTCGGTTGAACAGGACTATTTTTTTCGAACCAAGCGCTTCCCCATCATGCACGTCATGGCAGTCCGAAAGGACGTGTTGAAGGAGCGTCCAGAAGTGATTGGCAGCCTCATGGACGCGTTCTCCAAAGCCAAGGCCATTGCCCAATCACGTCTTTCGATTCATCAAGCGCATCCCGTGATGTTGCCTTGGTTAACTGCAGAGCATGAGCAAACGCAAGCCGTGATGGGGGATGATTTCTGGCCTTACGGCATGGACGCCAACTTTGATATGGTCAAGACGCAAATCCGGTGGTCGTTCGAGCAAGGGCTCATACCTCGTCAATACGATGTCCAAGAGATGTTCGTATTGGGATCGCGCTGAGCCAGCAGAGGGGCAAAATTTTGAAAATTGGCATCATTGGCTACGGAGCGATGGCGCAGTCGCTTTGTAGACTGTTAGCGGTGCATGCGCCACAGATCCAAGTCGTCAAAGTATTGATTCGAAGTGGAAGCAAGGCTCAAACCAAGCCTTTGTCGCTAGGTGCAGAATTTGCCTTCACTACAGAGCAATTTCTAGCCGCGGATTTGGACATGGTGGTGGAATGCGCCGGCCACGCTGCGCTGAAGCAAGTCGGTCCTGATGTGCTCAAGTCTGGGGTCGATTTGTTGATTGCCTCAGTCGGGGCCATGGCCGATGCACCGACTGAACAGGCTTTAATTGAATCGGCGCTGCAATCCGGTGCAAAGCTGCGAATTCCAGCTGGTGCAGTCGGAGGCCTGGACGTTTTAGGAGCCGCGAAATTGGCGGGCATTGAATCTGTCATTTACAGTTCGCGCAAGCACCCCAACGCATGGAGGGGTACGCCTGCTGAAAAGCTGGTTGACCTTGAGCATTTGACCAAGCCTACGACATTTTTTGTCGGTGACGCACGTCATGCTGCAATGACATTTCCCCAGAATGCCAATGTGGCAGCGGTTGTTGCACTGGCAAGTATTGGTTTTGATCGCACACAAGTGACGCTGACCGCTGATCCTTCGGCAACCGGTAACACGCATGGCATACACGCCAAAGGCAACTTTGGTGAGGTCACGCTGACCATCAGCGGCAAAACGCTGGCGGACAATCCGAAGACGTCGATGCTTGCACCATTGAGCTTGGTTCGTTCTCTGATGAACTTAGAGCAGACGGTGGTCGTTGGCTAATGGGTCAAGTCTGTCCAGTCTGTCCAGTCTGTCCAGTCTGTCCAGTCTGTCCAGTCTGTCCAGTCTGTCCAGTGTCATTTAATCGGTCATCTGTGCATATGGGGCTTGCATGAAGATGGGTGATTCATACGACGACCCTATCCTCATTGGGCGGGCTCGGGCAAAAGGCGCTTTCTCTCTTGTTTTCGTTGCTCTTTTGTTTGGCGCGACCTTGGCAGACACGATCAGCGGCCGTGTGGTGGGTGCGGCCGATGGCGACACCCTGATGGTTTTGGATTCGAGCACGCAGCCTGTCTATCAATTCGTAGCTTACGGTGATGGTTCATCTTTCTGGATGTTCGGCAATTTCCTGCTATTTGACCATCTACACAACACTCTGTACACCCTTCCAACTGACGTAAGTTGTTGATCCATATAGGTCCAGCTGCAAACTTGCCATTACAAGAGGGCCATTTGAGCGTTTTACGTCGACTTTCGCTTTTTGCCATTTGATGATCCAATTGCGATTGTGATAAAGCAACGGAATGATCATTTTTGGCATGCAGAGAACCGAGTGATCTGCAATTCTTTTGGTGCTATTTCTTTCTATCGTGCACAAACTCAGTTGCCACCTTTTTTCAGCCAAGTCTTGCTGCAAACGCACCTCGTGGGTGAGTTCACCAACGAGCAATCAAGAACCCACTTTTCGCCGCCCCGGCTAACCAGGCCGGTGGATTGAATTTCATTGCCCTCAGGAGACACCGTGATAGGTTCAGACATCGAAATCGCCCAGGCCGCTACCTTGAAGCCCATCATCCAGATGGCTCAGGACCGGCTCGGTATCCCGCCCGAAGCGCTGGAGCCCTACGGTCATTACAAAGCCAAGATCGACCTGCAGTGGCTCAGCAACAACCAGACCCCCAACGGCAAGCTGGTGTTGGTGACCGCCATCAGCCCGACGCCAGCGGGCGAAGGCAAAACCACCACCACAGTGGGCTTGGGCGATGCGCTCAACCGAATTGGCAAGCGCACCGTGATTGCGCTGCGCGAGCCCTCGCTCGGCCCGGTGTTTGGTATGAAAGGTGGCGCGGCAGGGGGCGGTTATGCCCAGGTGGTGCCCATGGAGGACATCAACCTGCACTTTACTGGTGACTTCAATGCGATTGCGCTGGCCCACAACCTGCTGTCCGCACTGATGGACAACCACATCCACCACGGCAATACGCTGGGTTTTGATGCTCGGCGCATCGTCTGGCGACGGGTGATGGACATGAACGACCGCGCCCTGCGTTCCACCGTGGTGTCACTCGGTGGCCCGGGCAACGGTTTTCCGCGCGAGGACGGTTTCGACATTGTGGTGGCGTCTGAAGTGATGGCCATCTTCTGCCTTGCCACCTCACGCCGCGACCTCAAGCAACGCTTGGGCAACATCATCGTTGGCTACACCCGTGAGCAAACAGCCATTCGCGCCAGTGACCTCAAGGCACATGGCGCCATGGCGGCGCTGCTCAAAGACGCGATCAAGCCCAACCTGGTGCAAACCCTTGAGAACAACCTGGCCATCATCCACGGCGGCCCGTTTGCCAACATCGCCCACGGCTGCAACACCGTCACCGCCACTCAAGCGGCGCTCAAGCTCGGTGAGTATGTGGTCACAGAGGCCGGATTTGGTGCCGACCTGGGCGCCGAAAAATTCATTGACATCAAGTGCCGCAAGTCCGGGTTGCGCCCCGATGCGGTGGTGGTGGTGGCCACCTTGCGCGCCCTCAAGCACCATGGCGGCGTAGATGCCAAAGACCTCAACACCCCCAACCTGGCGGCCTTGGAAAAAGGCATGGCCAACCTTGAGCGGCATGTGGACAACATCCGCAACCGCTACGGTCTGCCCTGCGTGGTGTCGATCAACCATTTCACCTCGGACACCGAGGCCGAACTCGACCTGCTGCGCCAAAAGATGGACCAGCAGGGTGTGCCTGTGGTGGTGGCGCGACACTGGTCGCAAGGTTCTGCTGGTGCCGAAGATCTGGCGCGCATCGTGGTGCAGCTGGCCGAGTCTGGCACTGCCAAGATGCGCTATGTTTATGAAGACGCCGATACGCTGTGGGACAAAATGAAAGCCATTGCGACCCAGGTCTACGGCGCAGCCGACATCTCTGCCGACGCTGGGGTGCGGGCCAAAATTGCCAAACTACAGCAAGACGGCTACGGCCACTACCCGGTGTGCGTGGCCAAGACCCAGTACTCGTTTTCCACCGACCCAAATTTGCGTGCCGCGCCCTCGGGTCATGTGGTGAACGTGCGCGAGGTCCGGTTGGCCGCAGGCGCCGAGTTTGTGGTGATGATCTGCGGTGACATCATGACCATGCCCGGTTTGCCCAAAGAGCCGGCCTCGATGCGGATTGACATTGACGACGACGGGAAGATTTCAGGTTTGTTTTGAGGGTATCGTCAAATTCACTAAGACAGATGAAGTTGCACGGCCCGGCTTTGGAATTCCAGGCCAAAGCGTTGTGCTGCGTAAAGGTTGTTACTTTGCAGTACTGCGCCAATCTTGGATAAAGCAACTTCTTTTCTGTAAATTCCGCGAACTGGTTTTGGGTGTTGCGAATTCGAATCGACTCAGGGCTTCATGGTCAGGTAGATTTTTGCGCTCATCCACTTCTTATCATGTTCTGCCAGGATGGCGCTCACCAGCCGCAGGCAGCTCGCCAAATTCGCAAACAAGGTGGCGCCCGCGTTCTACGTTTGATCTCCTTGTTCAGGCGCTCCACACCCTTGGTGGTACGCATGCGCACCCGGTGCTCTGGCAGTGATCCAAACAACGCAAATCCTTCAGGCAGATTCTCCTCACCCCAAACTGCCAAGCTGGGGTAAACCCCCCCCGGATCTCACCTGAGGCACCTCAAAGGTGATTTCGCCCATACGGGTGAGCATGGTCTTGGACTTGTAGCCATTGGCTTGGTCGACACGCTGGGCACTGCGCTCATGAGGCATTGCTTGCAAATGCTGGGCACGCGTAATGCTCGGAGAAATTACAGAAAGGATGTTGCACTAACCCCAGGCTGTTGATTAATCCAGTCTTTTGAGCTTGATCGAAGCCGCTCGCGCTCACCACATGAGCTAGCAAAAACTATTTGGGTTGTGGACTCATGAAATGAGCCCATGAAGCTGTTTGCGCATACAGCATTTGATCGGAAAAATGACGATCAACAGGCTTAATGCGAGAGCCTGCGGGGCTGTTCAGGTGAACAGTGGATAAGGTGTTTCAACAGTGCAGATGGCAGAAATTGCATTCCTTAACCAGATGGGGCTGCATGCACGGGTGCTGAGGTTGGTGGAAAGGCAACACGTCCAGCTGGAGCCTGCGGCTGGAATCCCAAATCGGAACCGTCAAACGCAGTCGCCTCGAAAACCGCACCCGCAAAATTGGCCGTGTGTTTGACGACTACCGCCAGTGGATGCAAGATAGCCTGACGACAGAGCCCAAGCCATGGATACAGGTGCTGGCCGCTCTATGCAACCCTGTTGTGCATTGAATATGCGACAATTTTCAAATTAGCATATATAAAAAGCGACAATTCAGGCCATGCTTGACTCCTTATCACGCAAAAACGCGACAACAGACACGGCGTTGATCCTTTATGCCGAGATCAGCCCTGCCCAAAAGCGGGCAGCGCAACGTGGCGTCCAGACTGGTCAGCTTTCGCGCATCGCGCCCGGCATTGTCAGCAGCCTGCCGCCCTCAGACTGGCCGGCCCTTATGGCCCGCGAGCGCTTGCGGGTGCTGGCTGCTTTGTTTCCGGGTGCCGTGCTCAGCCACCGTAGCGCCTTCAACGGTGGTCAAGCCGAAGATGGCGTGATACACCTGACGAACAACTCCAAGCGCACAGCCCAGCTGCCTGGCCTGACCGTCATGCTCTGGAAAGGCCCACCGCCTGCGCCCGGCGACACCGCCATGCTCGGGCGCGAACTTTACTTTCCATCGCTTCCCCGCCTGATGCTTGAAAACCTGCAGCCCACACGCGGCCCCAACCGCCGATCGGTGGGGCGTGAAGCCGTTGAAAAACGCCTGCTCGACTCCTGCGACGCCCGTGGTGAAGAAGCCCTGTCTCAATTGCGCGAACAAGCCCGTGCCTTGGCCCCCAGCTTGTCGCTCGAAGCCGAATTCAAAGTGCTCGATGACCTGGTGGGTAGTATTTTGGGCACCCGCGCCTCGCAGCTCACCACCCCAGAAGGCCGCGCCCGCACAGCGCCCATGCCCTACGACGCACAGCGCCTGGCCCTGTTTGAGCAACTCGCCGTCGCGCTGCGAGCCACCCCCCTGGTGCAACCGCCTGCTGTGGCGCAAACCGAAGCTGCGCGGGCCAATTTTGCGTTTTTGGAGTCGTACTTCAGCAACTTCATCGAAGGCACCGAATTCGACGTGCAGCACGCCCGCGCCTTTGTGCTGCAAGGCCAGCCCATTGCCGAGCGGCCCAAAGACTCGCACGACATCTTGGGCGTGTACCGCCAAGCCCTGCAACCCAGCTGGGCCTTGCAAACCCTGGCCAGTGGAGAGCCCGTGCTGGCGCAACTGCGTGCCCGCCATGCCGACCAAATGCAAGAGCGCCCCGAAGTCGGCCCCGGTGAATTCAAGGTTCTGGCCAACCGCGCCGGCAACACCGAATTTGTGGCCCCACAACGGGTGCGCGGCACCTTGGTGCAAGCCACACAAATCTTGCCCAGCGTGCCCGCAGGCGCAGCGCGTGCAATGTTGGCCATGTTCATCGTGTCCGAGGTTCACCCCTTCACCGACGGCAACGGCCGTCTGGCGCGGCTGGTCATGAACGCCGAACTTTCCGCCGTGGGTGCTTGCCGAATCATCGTGCCCACCCTGTTTCGCGAGGAATACCTGGACAGCCTGCGAGCCCTGAGCCGCCAGGCTGACGCTGCCCCCTTTATGGCCGCCATGCAAAAAATCCACCGTTGGACCGCCGCTTTCAATTACCAGGACCTGGACGACACCATCGCCCAAATGGCCGCCTGCAACGCCTTCGAGCGCTCGCCCGCGCAGTTCAAGCTGATCACCCCATCCCAGAACTCATCTTGAGCCAGAGTCTGAACACGCCCGTCCTCGACGCCGTCCAAAACTTCGCTGGCATTGCCAACGAAAACGAGCGTTCTACCACTAAGGCCAGGCGTTTGGGCAAATGGGTTACAACCAGATCGGCAAGGCGGTCAGGCGCCTGCACCCGCAGCAGTTTCTCCAGCGCACCGCCTGCTGCAGGCACATCCGCTTGCAGCAGAGAAAAACAATCGTCGTTTGGGTCATCGAAGGCTTCTTGGGTTGGTGAAGGCCATGCTGGAACGGGGGCGGGGCTCAAGGTGAGAGCCTGATCAAGGTTACAAACTTTTTTTCGGGCTTTGCCTGCTTGTTGCAAGGTGCAAACTGTTTGAATCCGGGCCTATCCAGCGCGGTTTATAGTGAAACATGAGCAACCGTCTGAGCATCCATCGGTTCAAGGTGGATTTGCCATATTGTTGAACGCGATCCGATGTTTTGGAGTTGAAAATGCAGGAAATCAATTGCCCACATTGCGGCAAAGCCTTCAAGATTGATGAGTCCGGGTATGCGGACATCCTCAAACAGGTGCGAGACAGTGAGTTTGATCAGGCGCTGCATGAACGACTCGCATTGGCCGAAAAAGACAAGCAATCGGCCGTTGAACTGGCCACGGCCAAAGCTGCCAGTGAATTGCAAAAAAAGGCAGCCGCGAAGGATGCTGAAATTCAAGAACTGAAAGCCAAACTGGATGCCGGTGAGATCACCAGGCAGTTGGCGGTCAACGAAGCTTTGAGCCAGGTACAAAAAGAACGTGACGCTTTGGCCAACCAACTGGAGCAAGCCAAGCACGACCAAGAAGCGGCCGTTCAACTGGCCAAGGCCAAGTCGCTCAATGAACTGCAAAAAACAGCCGGGACAAAAGACACTGAAATCCAGGCTTTGAAAGCGCAACTCGATGCCATTGAGACCGCCAAAAGGCTTGCCATCACAGAAGCTGTCATGGCTGTTGAGAGAGAGCGAGATCAGTTCAAGGTTGGACTTGAGCGTGCAGAGCTGGAGATGAAGCTTGCAAAGACATCCCTCAAGGACAAATACGAAACCCAGATCAAGGACCGGGAGGACACGATCGAGCGCCTGCGTGATCTCAAGGCACGCTTGTCCACCAAGATGATTGGCGAGACCTTGGAGCAGCACTGCGAAACGGAATTCAATCGCGTGCGTGCGATGGCGTTCCCACGAGCGCACTTCGAGAAAGACAACGACGCGCGCTCAGGCAGCAAGGGTGACTACATTTTTCGTGAGTCGGATGCCGCTGGTACAGAAATTGTCTCGATCATGTTCGAGATGAAAAACGAGAGCGACACAACGGCCACCAAAACCAAGAACGAGGATTTCCTCAAAGAGTTGGACAAGGACCGCAACGAAAAAGGCTGCGAGTACGCCGTTCTGGTGACGCTCCTGGAGCCAGAAAGCGAACTCTACAACACGGGCATCGTGGACGTCTTCCACCGGTATACCAAGATGTACGTGGTGCGCCCCCAGTTTTTCTTGCCCATCATTTCATTGCTGCGTAACGCAGCCATGAACTCTTTGCAGTACAAATCGGAATTGGCCCTGGTCAAGAGTCAGAACATCGACATCACCAATTTTGAGAACGAACTGGATTCATTCAAAGCAGCATTCGGAAAAAATTACGAATTGGCGTCCAAGAAATTTCAGACGGCCATTGATGAGATCGACAAGTCGATTGACCATTTGCAAAAGACCAAGGAAGCCTTGCTCGGTACCGACAGGAATTTGCGGCTCGCCAATGACAAGGCTCAAGACGTGACCCTCAAGAAATTGACGCGAGGTAACCCGACCATGGCACAAAAGTTTGCCGACCTAAAACCTGGTGAGTAGAGCGTTCAAAGGCTTAGCCTGAGTCAAATGGGATTCGATAAGTTCGCTGGTCTGACCTAAAGGTCATGGATCACCCCAAGCCTTTTTCCACATGTGCTCCAAACCCTCGCATAGTTTGTACTCAGGAGTGACGACACAAGCAGAGGCATCAATGTTGGATTAATAGGATAAATTATGGGCCAAAGAATGATATTTTTGTTATCTTAAGTGTGTTCTGTCACAAGGGGTATGTGTTGCCGCCGACCCGGATTTGACCAAGTGTGCCGAAACTCAATGAGCAGCCATGAAGCAAAAATAAAATTGTCTATGCAGGTGTCCGGCTATCTCCCTTGGTCAGTCAAAAGTCAGCTCCTCGTTCAAATCTGCTTCGGCGGTTAGATGCTCGTCATCACCAGGTCATCGAGGCGCGTATCATGGATGCGTCATTCAAATGGAGCCACAAATGATCAAATCCACCGTCATCCTCGCCGCTGCATTCATCAGCTTGAGCGCCTTCGCTCAGGCCCCCGCAGCCGCATCAACATGCACCGCAGCAGCAGCCGAAAAGAAGCTTGCCGGGGCCGCGAAAACAGCGTTCATGAAGAAGTGTGAAAGCGACGCAGCGGCGACGTGCGAATTGGCCGCCACCGAGAAGAAGCTCGCAGGCGCTGCAAAGACCGCCAACGTGAAGAAGTGCACCAAGGACGCGGTTGGCGGCTAATTACTCCAGATCGAGCTGGGCCTGACGGGTGCCGTTGGTCTTCACGAACGTGAAGCGAAATTGCAGGCTGGTAGTGAAGGAGGGTGGCTTACGGGTTTGCGCACGAGCCCAAGAAGCTGCGCCACTGCCACCGCCTGCTTACGTTTGTGCGTGTGAAACTTGGTGTTAACAGTCCGCCGCTGGTTGCGCACGGCGATGTCCGAGGCGAATTGCTTTCGAACATGGCGCTATTGGAATAGCCCTTAGCCAGTAATTGAACGGCCCGAACTTACTTGCGCCTGAGCGGTAACGCAATCTCTAACAGCAGATAGAACGCGTCAAAGGTATTCATCAGGCGGCGGACATAGTCGCTGAGGACTAGATCACGCTGCGACCGCGTCCGGCCACTGGATAGTGAGGCTCGATGACCTTCAGCAGTGCGATCCACGGCACCACCTGCTCCATCTCTACGAGGAAGACCTCACGCCGGGTCTTTTTCCTCTTACCCGCGTACTCCGCTTCCGAAAAGCTGATCTTTGAGCCCGGTGACAAGCTCAGGGCGTTGGGGAAAATTAAAATTTTGTTGATGGATAGCTTTGCCACTTCAAGATGCCATTTGGATCAGGTGATTTTTCAATTCAATGATTGAAACGACTATGTGCATGTGACTTTTTCGCTTCTGCTGGCATCTGAGGTCGAAACGAATGCGCTGATGTTTTCAGATGACCGTACATGCTTGTTCGAAGGACAAGCGTGGGTTGCGCTTGAACTCTTTGCTGCGATCGGCATAACCCAGATTGATCAGGAAATTTGCACTGCAGCGACCGTCCGGAAAGAATTCAGCATTGACCTTGACCAAGTCAACACCACTCATTGGGCCACAGTCAAGACCGACGGCACGTGCTGCAAGGAGGAAATAACCGCCGCCCAAGGTTCCGTTACGGATTGCAGTGTTTGTGGCCAGGGTGGTGTTACTTTCAAAATTTTCTTTTGCACCAGCAACATGCCAGATCTGCGGCATGTGCTCATAAAAACGCGTATCGGTGGCGACGATGACCGTTACAGGTGCAGACCGGGTCTTTTCTTGGTTCCCCGGCGAGAGGGTCGGCATGAGTCTTGCCTTGGCTTCTTCGGTGGTCAGGAACACGTAGCGTGTGGGCTGGGTGTTCATCGACGTGGGTGCCATCTTAGACAGGTTATAGACCTCTTGTAACAAGTCCAGCGGCACTGGTTTATCGAGGAATCCGTTGGCCGTTCGGGCCTCGAGAAACAACTGGTCAAGGGATTGCTGTGCGATTTTCATGGTTAAACAATCTTCAAAAAAATTTATCAAATCCCGTTGGTTGATCTTGCCGGGAATTTATGACATGGTGTTGAGGTACTTCAGTCAGCTTTAATGCCGATGTCTCGCACGAGCTTGGTCCAGCGTTCAACGTCTCTTTGGACCAATGCTTTGGTCTGCGCGGGATTCAGGTTCAAAGGCTTGCCGCCACGGCTGCGAAATAGGTCTTGCAAATCAGGCTGTGAGATCAACTTGGTCAGCTCGTTGCGCAAGCGATCTTGAATGGGTGCAGGTGTTTTGCTGGGGACGAAATAGCCAAACCAGGACTCAAGGTCCAGTTGTGCTACCCCGCTTTCAAGGATGGTCGGAACGTTGGGATGAGCCGGATTACGCTCGGCACCTGACAAGGCCAGTGCTTTCACTTTGCCACTGTCTACCTGGGGGCGTGCAGTAGACGAGAGATCGAAAAATAGGTCGATACGTCCACCCAAAAGGTCTTGGTAAGCGGCCTGTGCACCTTTGTAGGGGACGTGCGTGATGTCGGCACCACTTAGGTGCCACAGAGCTGCAGCCAATACGTGCTGTCCTGAGCCATTGCCGGCCGAGGCGTAATTCAGTTTGCTCGGATTGGCTTTAGCGTAAGCAACCACCTCCTTAAGCGAGTTAAAGGGCAAATCGTTACGCGCCATTAGGGTGTAGCTGTAGCTGACTGCGATGCCTACAGGCTCAAAATCCCGCAGGCTGTCGTAAGAAAGCTTGTCATAAAGCCCCATGTTGAGAGCGATGTTGGAAACCGAGCCCATGAGGAGTGTGTAGCCGTCAGGATCGGCCTTGGCCGCCGCATCCGTTCCCACCAGCGTGCCCGAGCCGGGGCGGTTCTCCACGACCACGCTCTGGCCGATTTGCTTTGCTAGTCGCTCTGCCAGGGCGCGAGCCACAAAGTCAAAACCTCCGCCTGGGGGCTGAGGCACAATCACTTTCAAAGGCCGGTTCGGATATGCGCTTTGCGCCCAGCTCATGGGTGCCAGGCTGGTCATTGCCAGCGCAGGGACAGTCATTGCAAGTTGTCGGCGATTCAGGGTTGTCTTGTTCATCATTGCCTCCTTTTTGGAAAATGGATCGGTGCTTAGCGTTGGAGCTGGCCACCTGAAAGCCAGTGCGCACCTCGCTTGTAAAGCTCCTCGACAACTTCCCCCTTGAGCATGGGCATGTCCATTTTGACGTTGTAACCGATACGAGTCTGGATATAGGCGAGGTGGCGATAACCTTCAGGAAAGGTTGCCAATACTTTCTGATCAAGATTGAGCACTGCAGTCGGGTCAACAGGGTCGATGCGGTCCTTCTCATAAATGGGCTGACGGTGAATTAGCTTCCATTGCCCGTCATGGCGCGTGACGAAGTCATAGAAGCGCCCGGTGCAGACCACATCGCAGAGGACGGGACCATTTTGGCCTTCGACCATACCGCGCTGTGAAATAGTCATTTTGGTTTGGGCGATGGCACGGTCACCGGCGACCTCGATTGCGGAACCCCCAAGAAAATGCAAAATGCTGACACCTTTGGCCCACCCTTCCTGGGTAACGCGAATGAAGTCAGCATAGGCCCCCTGAAACCAAGTGGCCATCATCACGCCCTCTGGGTGCCAGACCGTGGCAAAACGATCCCAATCGCCCGCATCTCGCCATACGGCCCAACGCTCAACCATCCTGCGAATTTGCATCTCGTCGTTTAAGGTTTCATTCATATTTTTTCCTTTCTCGTAAATTTCAAGGTTGCTCCCTACGACCACGATTTGACCAGCTGGAGGGGGTAGTGCCAATTTCCTGTGACTAAGCACGATGACCTTGCACCCGCCGCTGGGTGCGCGATATTTGCCGCCATTGACGCTGTGTATCCGCATGTTCAGGTCTTCTCGACTTTCGGTTGAGGCTGAGCTTGAAGCTGTGACCTCGCCTTTGCCGGTAAGCTCAAAGCCATCAGTGCGCCCAACAGGTTCACGCCAGCGGCAATGCGCATGGCTTGGTCGTAGCCCTGGGTCTGGTCGTACAGCCAGCCCGCCAGCACCGGCAGACTGATGGCCGCGATGCACCAGGCAATATAAAGCTGCCCGGCCACCCTGCCAAAAGCATTGGGATGCCAGTAGCGCGCAATGGCACCAGCCGTCAGACCCGAAATGAAGCCATAGCCGCAGCCGATCAGTGTCATGGACAGTACCGCCATGCCTGGCCCTGGCCAGGCCAATAGCAGACACGAGCCACTTAGAGCGATCAGGTGGGCCATGCAGGCCACTCGAGGCACCGCGAAACGATCAATGAGCCAGCCCCCACCAATGCGTGCAGCAGCAATCGCACCTGTGATGAATGTGGTGCCTCCCAGCGCAAACAGGCTTTTTGCGCCATAGGCCTGCAAAATGCCAGCGGCCTGGCTCATCACCATCAGACCCGCCGAGGCTGCGAGAAAGAAAACAGTAAACAGACGGGCAAACAAGCCCCAGTGGCGGGCCTCGCTGTCGGCTGCACTTGCGCCAGGATCTTTCATGCGAACCCGGGCACGATGCCAGAGCATTGCAGCAATTGCGCAGCAAGTCAGCACCGTGAGGGCAAGACCGACCAGGGTTGCGCGCAGACCGAACGCCTCGATGGCCCAGCCAAAGACCGGTGCGCCCAGCATGGCACCCATGGGATACAAGCTCACCACGTAGCCGTTGGCCAGCCCGCTCATCGGGCTGATGGTCTGATTCAGACCCTGCTGCATCATGATAAAAACGACCCCGCCGCTCATTCCGAACAGAACGCCGTAGCCCAGCAGCAAATGCTCGATACCTTGTGCGGCGGAGGCGATCAGCAGGCCAGAGGCGCTCAGTGCGCCGCAAACCAGCAGCAGGGGCACAGGAGCGAAGCGACGGTAAAGGGCGGGTCCGATGAGCATGCCGATCGTGAGAGAGATCGACGCCATGGAAAACACGATCGCCATCTCTGCCCGACCGATACCGAGCAGCGCCTCCATCGGCTTGAGGAAGACCGAGAACGCATAGACGGTGCCGAATGGAAGATTCACCACAGTTGCCGCCGCCAGGACGAGGGCCCCTCGGCTGATGCCTCGTGAGGTGGGTAAATCGCTCATCGCTGCCCCGCGAGACGGGTCCGATCACGACAAGCGAGACCCAGCCGATTGGACAAAACAGGATAGGGCATGCGTCGCGTTTTCATTTTCTATTTGGAGACCCAGTTTATCCGAGTGAATGAGGCGGGCATGCTTATTTATGGGGATGACTATGGTAAAAATCAGCAATAAAAAAACCTGAGCTTTTGAACTTTGGCGAGTAAAAATTATCAGGTGAAGGTATTTTTTTTCTGCGCCATTTTGGCCGGATTACTTGCCCACTACAGAGGTTGACTCGACCGTGGACTCGGTCGACTTCCTTTTCAGCCCGAACGCCATCAACAGCATCACGAGCATGCTCAACCCCAGGCCAAGATAAGCATGGCCAAAGCCTGTCAGCTCGCCGCCATCCAAGTCAGCAATGGCACTGATGCAGGTGACAGCCAAGAGCGTCCCCACGGCATTGAAAATATTGATCAGTCCTTGGGCTGTGCCGCGCAGCGCCGGCGGCGCTTCATCAATCGCAATGGTGCGCAGCGCGCCGCTGACCACCACACCCAGGCCAATGCCGACAAGCACAGACGCCACCACGAAAGCGGTAAAGCCGGTCTGAGGCACCGCGCTTTGCAGGTAGCCCAGTGTCAACAGCCCGAAACCAAAGATCACCATGTTGCGGGCACCCAGACGGTTCAGCAGCCGCCCAGCCGCCATGGAGCCCACCATGGAGCACAGCACCAGAGGCAGCAGTGCCAGCCCCGCATACTCAACGCTGACCCCATAAGCCAGCGTGGCGATGGTGGTCAAAAATACAATGCCACCCATGGAGAACCCCACGCCCAGCGTCAGCACATAGGCAAAAGCCAGTTGCCGGTTTGCAAACAGGTCAATCGGAATCAGCGGTTGTGCTTGGCGTTTCTCAATGATCACCAAAGCGGCCAACAGTAGGCCACTGGCAGCCAAAAACCAAGGCCACAGCAGCATCCCGGTGGCCGAGTCCGGCAGGCGTGAAATACCCAGCACCAAACACAGCAGAAACAATAAAGTCACGGTGATACCTGTCAAGTCAATGGGCCCAGGTGCCGCTAAGCTGTGCTGGCGGGGCAAGCTACGAGCACCCAACCACAGCACGACCAGCGCGACGGGTAGGTTGACCAGGAACAGCCAGCGCCAGCCCAGCGTGGAAGTGAGCACGGTCGCCAGTGGCGGGCCGAGCACAAAGGCCATGCCATGGGTGGCGCCAATCAGCCCCAAAATACGGCCCCGCCGCTCGGCGGTGAACACATCACCAATTACGGCGCTGGCCACCGGCGCAATGCCCCCTGCGCCGATGCCCTGGATGACACGGCCGACCAGCAGCAGGTCAAAGCTGGGTGCAGCTGCGATGCACAGAGAGCCGAGGGCAAAAAGCGCCACACTGGCAAGATAAACCGGACGGCGGCCATGGCGGTCGCTGAAGTAAGCCATCAGCGCCGTGCTACACAGCGAACTCAAAGAAAAAACGGTCGTGAGCAGTCCGGCAGTGCGGTTGTCGATGCCAAAGGCTGCTCGCAATGCAGGCAGAACCGGTCCCACGATGGCTGAATCGAGCGCCGCCATGAAGACGCCGATAAACAGCACCTGCACCAGGCGGCGTTGTGCTGCATCAGCAGCAGGCAAGGGAGTAGGGGGCTGGGTCTGCTGGCTCATCAAAGTGACTGAATTGGGCTGATCATTTATTCGTTGCTCGCGCACTGACGTGCAGCGTAATCGACGCCATCAGCCTCTTCAGGCCAGGGCAGTGCGTTGATGCGACTCAACTGGGTGGGTATCCACACACCCACATTATTGACGGGAATGCGGGTCGTTCAGATAACCCACGCAACAAAGCCAGCACCATGGGTGCTTGGAATTTAAAGCGCTTCGTATAGCCGCGATAAGAAGTCTCTCAGGATTTTTTTTGCATGTCGTACGCGTTCGATGGAGAGTTTTGCTGCTGGCCAATGGATGAAAATTGCCCAGCTGGGAGCGCCAGCGTCAGTAGGATCAAAGCGACGATGGTGGCAAAACTTACTCAGACTTTGGGGGCATGCAGTCCCCACACATGAACATGCGTTGATTGATCATCATCTTGAAAACGCCCAATGCCCTGGGCTTGTGCACCCCGCATTTGTAGCAACTGATCGAGGACATGTTGGCAGAGTCTTTGAAGGGCGAGCCACCTTCCTTGCTCTTGTAGCGCAAACCGTCTGTGGCGATTTGGGATTCTTGATTGTTGCTCATGAAGGCATTTTGGACCTGAGCTGAAATAAAAGCTACGTTTGTTTTTCTGCGCTCTACTGTCGCTGGCAAGCGAGGCATGGAAACAACACGCTGCAGGGATGATGGATGCCCTCTGATTCTGCAGAAACTCTGATTTCGAGTGGACGACTAACACCGTTTAACTGCCCAGATACATGGGTCGATTGCCCCATGCCATTCAACAAGATCGGTAACGTTCAATCACGCTGCGGTCGAGCTCAACGCCAAGCCCAGGTCCATCCGGTATCGTCACCCATCCATCGCGTTGTTGAATGGGTTGAGTGATTAAATGTTGTCGAAAAGGATGAGAGGAGCAGTCAAATTCCAGGACAGGCTCCTGTGCGAACAAGGAGTGATGTGTGACTGGTAGCGCTGCAATCAGTTGCAGAGATGCCGCCTGTGCAATAGCCGATCCCCATACATGAGGATTGACCGCAACGCTGTGTGCCTGCGCCAGCGTCACGATGTGGCGCGCCGCACTGATTCCACCGCAAGAACAAAGGTCTGGTTGAGCAATGTCGACGGCGTTTGCAGCAAAAAGGTCTCGATAGCCGAACAGCGTGTGCTCATTTTCGCCGCCTGCAATCGGCATCGTTAACTTCGCGCGCATCTCCGAATACCCCAGCAGGTCCTCCGGGACTACGGGCTCTTCGTACCAGCGCAAGTTGTAGCCATCAAGTGCACGACCGAGGCGCAGCGCCTCCGCGCGGCCGTAGGCATGGTTCGTGTCGATCATGAGCGTGATGCCACGACCATCGATGGCATCTCGGATGGCTTGCATGGACTTGATGTCATCGTCTACGCCGTAGCCCAGCTTGACCTTCATTATCTTAAAGCCCGCTTCGTGGTGACGAATGGCCTCGTCCGCCAGTCGTCCCGATTCACCCTGACCTTTGATGCGATAAAAGCCGGTTGCATAGGGCTGAACGCGCATTCTGAACGCGCCGCCCAGCAAGACATGGATTGGGACGCCATGCGCTTTTCCGGCGATATCCCAGAGCGCGATGTCGACGGCGCTGATTGCAGCGATCACCGAGCCTTTGCGGCCGTAGTCGCGTGTGGCGTGGTACATCTTGTGCCATAGCACTTCGGTATCCAATGCGTTGGCGCCCAGAATTAATGGCTTCAATGCGTATTCAATAGCAGCCGCTGCAATTTCTGGCGGCTCCAAGCCCTGTGCGAACGCTTCGCCCCAGCCGGTAATTCCCTCTTCGGTCAACACTTCCACCAGTGTTGCACTGCGCTGGCGAACCCAGCCTTGAGAAAATGCGAATGGTTCCGCAAGCGGGCTTTTTAAAACATGAATCCGGATGTCGACGATCTTCATGGCGCTGCTTTATAAAAAAAAACCGGGTCAGTTTGAGAAAACTTTATTTGATCGTCCGATTTAACTCTGGCGGATTGGCTGACTTTTCCCGAAATTCATCGATGCCGCTGGCAAATTTCACGCCTGCTCGCTTGATCGCGCCATCGTCGACCTTGTCGAGCGGCGTGTAAAAAGGATGGTGATGCTCCAAGTAAGGGTTGTTGCGCGCAGCGTTGTAGCAGTGCAGCACAGTCCAGCGGCGATTTTCTGAACGATTTTGGTCTGAGCGGTGCAGCACGTTGCTGTGGAAGAACAGGCCATCGCCGGGCTCCATCTCCGCATATTCAATCGGCATCAGCTTGAGCATCTCTGCAACCCGCCTTGGATCGGCGCCTACCTGCTCTCCAGGCAGCACGCCATGCTCGATGCGGCCACACTGGTGCGATCCCTTGACAACCTGCAGGCAGCCGTTCTCGCGCGTGCTGCGATCGAGCGCGACCATCACGCTCGCCATGTAAGGGAATACACAGCCATTGTGATACCAATAGCCGTAATCCTGATGCCACTCCCATGCCCCGCCTTCGAACGGTTCTTTGGCCGTCAGCTTGGAGTGGTAGTGATACACCTCGCCGCCAAGCAGATCCTCCATGGTGTCAACCACGCGATGCGAACGCGCTGCAAGGCCATAGACGCTGTCGCCCGGATGATTCCAAGTCGCCATTCGGGTCGATTTGCCCGATGAATCGTTGCGGTCGTACAAGCGGCTGCGCATCGAGGCATCGTTCTCTATTGCCGTTCGCAGTATCGCAATTTCTTCATCATCGAAAAGCTTTCGGACCATGATGTAACCATCCTGATCGTACTGAGCACGCTGATTCGGTGTAAGGATAGAACCTGGCATGGTGTCTCCATGAGTTTTGTAAATTCAATCACTCGCGTTCATCTGGCAGCGCCCATTATTGCTCAAAAATTAAGCAGATGTTGGATTGGTGGCGGCTCAAAACGGGCAGTGGTGTTCACTTTGACTTCGGTGGCGGCCATCGGCTTGCCAACGCAGATTTGACCAAGGGTGTCGAAAATCAGGGACAAGCAGATTCGTCTGATAATGTTGAAACTAAACCACTGCGCAGGAGAGTTCGATGTCGATAAAACGAATCATTGATGTGACTGAAAAGTGTTTTCTGGTCATCATCGCCCTTTTTACGGTGGGCGCCATGGGACAAGAAGTCATGGTGTTGATCGAGCAGCGCAGCGTTGCGCTGAAGGACTTGCTGCTGATGTTCATTTATGCGGAAGTTTTGGGCATGCTTGGCGCGTTCTACAGCAGTCACCGAATCCCCATCACCATACCTTTGTTCATTGCCATGACGGCTCTGAGCCGCCTGATCATTCTTCAGGGCAAGGACGGAGACCCCTCCATACTTTTGTATGAAAGTGGCGCTATTTTGCTGATTGCGTTGGCTTGTTGGGTGATTAGCCATTTGAATGACCGAAATTAACTGCCAACTCTGTGGACGAGTGGGGCAACGCCTGCAAAAATTCCAAGCGTGTGCGAAAATTATTTACATCAGCAACAGACATCCTTAACAGGCATCTTCATGACCAGCGTAAAAACATGCTTAGCGCAAAAGCCCCAACCCGTCGTCGTCATCAGCGTCAGGCCCGATGAAAAAGTGGTCGTTGCCCTGCAACTCATGCGGGACAACCGCGTTCGGGCGATCCTGGTCATGAACGACGACAAGTTGGTCGGGATACTTACGCAGGGCGACTGCGCCATCAAGGTGCTGTTACCGGGCCTGGATGCCAAGCAAGTGCAGGTCAAGGAAGTCATGACGGTCGATCCGGTCTCGGTCAAGCTTCAGGACCCCATTGAGGCCTGCACGGGCTTGATGGCCTCTCGCAATTTTCGCCATCTGCCCGTCGTGGAAGCCGGGCGGGTTGTCGGCGTGATTTCGATTGGTGATGTCGTTAAGGACAGCATTCGCCAAATGGGTCAGCAAATCGGTTTTTTAGAAACTTACATCAAGGGACACAGCGTCGAGATTTCCTGACAAAACCACATCACGCCAGCCAACCTATGCGCTGAAGTGTCCAAAATGTGCCCAAAACTACGATAGTCACCGAACCGCCGACGACCACTACCCAACGGTAAAACGCGGTATGGCGCAGCAACCATGCCATGGGCAGAAAAACACCCACAATGGCCAATTGACCCAGTTCCACCCCCACGTTAAAGCCTCCCAACGCGGCCATCAAAGCGCTGGCGGGCAAACCCAGATCAAGCAACACGCTGGCAAAGCCGAAGCCATGCACAAGACCAAAGACAAAAGCCAGCCGCCAGCGCTTGAGTGCACTGAACCCCAGCAGGTTGTTCAACGCGGCCAACACCACCGACAAGGCGATGGCTGGCTCCACCAGATCGGCTGGCGGGGTGAGCCAACCGGTGATGGTCAGACCCAGCGTGATCGAGTGCGCCAGCGTGAATGCGGTGACAACGGCCACCACATCCCGCAACACGGGTCGTGCCTGCACGGCCGCACCCCAGTGCATGACGCGTTGGCGTGATGACTGCAGCGGCGCCAGCACCAACAGACTCAGAAGAAAGACGATGTGGTCGATACCGATCCAGATGTGCCAGATCCCCTCCAGCACATACCGCCCAAACACCCGCAAAGGGCGGCTGTCGCTGGCACTGACCTGGGCCTCTGGCCTGTCTGGACTGAGCAGCGCACTGCTTTGGTAGTCTGGAAAATCCACCCGAAGCAGGCCCCGATGTAAATTGTCCTGCGCAAAAATCAGCTCATATCGAAGCTTCATGGTGGTTCTGTCTGCCGAGCCCAAAGCAGCAGGACACAAGGGCGTCCATAAAGCGCTCAAATACAGGCCGTCAGCATGTTGGCTGGCTTTTAAATCGGCCTCGCCCAAGGGGCAGCTTTGCCCCGCGGCGCTCAGCGCGATGCCCTGCAGCAGCCAGGCGTTCAACTCCGTAAGGCGGGACTGGGTCTCGGCCCAAGTGACTTGGCCATCACGGTTGCCATCCAAATCAAAGATCAAGTCAAGGTCACGCAAGTGGATGTCTGCGCGCAAGCTCAGTTGCTCAGAGGGCATGCTGAGCGTGAGGTAGCTGTTGCTGCTGGAGTGGGCCCACAAGTTGCCTGCGATCAGCAGGCTCCAAAACAACACGCAAGCCATGGCCGCATGGCGCAGCGATGGAAAACCGCCGGGGTATGACCAGCGCGCGTTCATGAACGTGGCCCCGACCAACCGGGGTGTGCTTTGAGTTGCCGGATGAGCGGCCCCAATTGCGGGTCGGTGTAACCCGTTTTTTCTGCCCAGATCACCACCGGCTCTGCGGCCCGGGGCTGCGCAAGCGCCAGCGCTGCTTGCGCAAACAGGAGTGCATCAGGGGGTTCTTTTTGCAGCTGCCAGTTGTCAATGGAGAGGGCCAGGCCCGCGGCCATGTCTTGACCGTAGGCAATCTGGTAAATCAATTTGGGGCGCTCGATCAGCGACTCTTGCCGCAGCGCTTGTGATTTCAAACGCGCAGCCATCTGGCTGGCCAATCGGGTTTCATCGGCGTCTTTCAGGCTGCGACAGGCCAGCAGGGCTTGCATGAGCAGCGCATCGGTGAGGCTGCCCAAATCGCGCTGGTTCATGGCCATCGCTTTGGCCTGAATGAAGCGGCCTTGTTGATTGAGCAACTCGGCCAGCGAGAGCCTGAGCAGGTGGGACTGCGCGCTGACCTTGAGCCGATCGCTCCAAACGGCGATGGCCAGGGCAGGCTGCCCAGCCACGCGGTGTGCTTCGCCCAGGTGAAAGCCCAACCAATCTTGGGAGGATGCATCTTGGTAATTGGGTGAACGGACAGCCCGGTTCAGCATTTGCACGGCTACCAAGGGCTGTCCGGTGCGGTAGTGCAAAACAGCGCGGTAAACATCGGCTTCTTCTGCGCCGAACAAACGCTGCATCTCTTGCGTATCTTGCTGCGCGGAGTCCATATCAGCCAGCAGTAAGTGGAGGGCAAAGCGCCAAGACCAAAACTCGGCACGACGTGGCTCCAAGGCAATCGCCTTATTGATGTCTTTCAAGCCCGCATCGAATGCGTGAAAGCCCTGCTTGACCAACCCTCGCAAGAAAAGGCCGTCAGCTGGCAATTCTTCGGCTTGCCACCAAGGCTGCAAAGCCGCTTTGGCCGAGCCGAACCAACGCAAATCGCTCTCGGACAGACCCAAGGTGAACACGGCGCGGGCATAAGCCAAAGAGGCATTCAGGTCTTCGGGGTGAGCGCGCCAAGCCTGGTCGAGTTGACGCAAGGCAGCCTGACGCCCACCTTGACCATGCACCGAAGAGGCCAAGACCACGGCAGACGCAGCAGGCAAAAATCGCTCTTGTGCCCCAGCTGAATTGACCAAGGACCCCAGGATAAAAATCCAAGTCAGGCCCATCGGCAAGCAGGCCTTGGCAATTGCTTTTGCGTGCATCTGGCGATTGTCCATAATCAACGTGTGGCTTTGATACTTGCTACGATATTAGTGTGTCTGTTCGTTCTGACACGTGTTTTTGGCGTTTTAATTCAACCTCTTACCCAGAAGGTGTTTCTATGAAAATCGTGATGACCGCTCTCGTTTCCGCTTTCATGCTGATGTCGGCTCCTTCCTTCGCCGGCAGCCATGGTGGTGGCAAGATGGACGACAAAAAAGTCGACTGTTCCAAAAAAGAAAATGAAAAGAACGCTGCCTGCGCCAAGAAGTAATCTTTCTTTAGCGTCGATAAAAACCCCTTTAAAGGGGTTTTTTTACGCCCTGCAGTTTCTCCAACTTAGAGGCAGTTCAGCTTGGTGATGCCAATGGTTTTGAGTTCAGCATGGTGAGTCCCAGGTGTTGAGGAGGATGGTTTATTGGGTGCCTTGCTCAATGTGTTTTGAGTGATACCGGCGCGCTGGTGGCTGTTCTGCACATGCTGCCTTGGAATTGAGTCTGGTCGGTTAATTTTGGGTGCCACCACGGCGCTCAATGTTGAATTTTTTGGGAAGGTTGATCAGTGTTCCAGAAAAGGTCGAGCTTCTTGGTGAAAGCGGTCAAGTCCTCAAAAAAGGGCAGTGCGCCCCCTTCAACGGCATGAAACTGCCAGTTTTTCCTGTCTTCAACTGTATGTCGGCCACGGTAATCGGTGAAATCTCCGCGAGTGGCCATGGACACCCAGACTGGACCGTCCAGACGCTCATAAAGTTGGTTGATGTCGGTGCTGAACAAAAAGGCCGAGACAAAATAAAAGGCTGCGTTGGCAGCGCCCGGCTGTCGCGAGGTCAATAAACAATAACGCCAAAATGTCTCGTCTATATTTTCAGTACCCCAAGTGCGCTTTAAAAAATACCGAATGACGCCAGGTCGGGTCAAGGTATCAAAAATGCCTTGGCGCCAGAGGTCCATCGTCAGTAAACGGTATAGCCATGGTAAACCCAGCGTTCCACCATCTGGCCCATAGCGCAGTTTTCTTCCGCTAAAACCGGTCGGGCTGACCAGTGCAAGCCGCCGGATAGTTTGCGGCGCTTCGCATTTGGCACGGGCTGCGAATTCGCTTGAGAGCGACACCGCCAAGACATCCGAGGCTTCACCACCATTTTCAGATTGAATGAGGTCCATCACAGCATGCAAAGCGTCGGTCATCAAACGCGGCGTGTAAGGACGGGCACTGCGGTCAGAAAAACCAAAACCCGGAAGTTCAAGAACGTAGACCGGACGCTGTTGCCGGTAATGTTCAAAAAGGGGTGCAAGCTCGGCTGCTGAGGCCGCAGCGTTGATGCTGTGGACCAGCAACAGCGGCGGCAGTCCACGGGTTTGGTCTTGAGGCCCAGCGCTGTAAAGGCTGATGCGGCCCGCTGGCGAGTCGATGTCGCGCCTCAGAGCGGACAAGGACAGAGGCAGAACCGGCGATGTTGGAGATGAGAGAGTCACCCCCCCATGCTAAAGGCAATTTGTTGAGAATGTTAAGAATCTGATCGGGTTTTATTTGTATCTTCGGTAAAAATCCAAAGCGTGCGCCAGTCCAGCGAGGGCAAGGCAAACAAACACTTCGATGGGCAATTCTGGGGGCGATGCAAATCGAAGTGCAAGCATCAAAAGCCACCCGGGCAGCAGCCCTGCGCTGATATCGGCAAACCGTAAACCGTTTTTTCTTTGGGTGCTTCTATAGCTCAAAAAGAGCCACTCGCAAAAGGTGAAAAGCAAAATCGCATCGACCCAGATGACAGGAAGGCTGCTGGCGGTCAAGGCGATTCTCCGGTATTGGTTGTCTTCAAAATTTTTCTATTATCGGTTGAGGAGGGCTGTTTGAAGCTGTCTTGGTTGTCCATCCGCAGGTCGCAGCGTTGAAGCCAACGCTGATTAGAAGAGGGGGCAATTCAACGTCGGCCTCAACACCCCGTGGTCAAAATCAGGTGTTGGGGGTTTTGTTGTTTCAAATTTGGTGGGGAAGTTGACCGACGGTTTTTTCGCGCGCTCGCAAGAGCAGTAAGGCCACAACGCCGCTGGCAATGAGCCACAAAGAAACGTGAATGGCTTTTTGAGAGATGGCGTAAGTGACGCTGGAGTAGGTCAACCATGCGCAGGCGGCACAAAAAATCAGGGGCAGTACTGGGTACAGCGGCACTTTGAAGGGACGCGGGGTGCTCGGATCCGCCTGCCTCAACCACAGCAGGGCCAGCCCGACCAGGAACAGGAAACCCCAAAACACGGGGGCAGTGAATTCGACCATGGCAGAAAAACCGTCGGCTTCTTGGGTGCCCAATGCAATCAAGCCCATGCTGATCAGGGCTTGCAGGGTCAATGCTTGTTTGGGGCTGCCAATGTCCAGTTCCCATTGTCCCAATTTGCGCAGGGCTTTCCAGTCGCTTCCAACAGCAAAGTTGGTCCGAGCACCGACAAAAATGGTGGCATTGATGCTGGTCAATGCGGCAATGGCCACAAACAAGCCCAGTGCTTTTTGCGCCCAAGGACCAAAGGCCAGGCCCAGCAGGTCGCCTGCAGCGGTTTTGCTTTGGCTCAAGCCATTCAAGCCCAGGCCAAACAGCAAGGCTGTGTTAACCAGCAGGTAAATGGCCGTCAAGGTGAGCATGCTGGCCAAGATGACCCAGACCATGGTGCGCGGTCCGCCTTTTAATTCGGCCGAGATGTAGGCGGCTTCGTTCCAGCCGCCGAAGGTCAGCAAGACAAAGACCAGGCACAGCCCCCATTGCGCTGGCGCTGGCGCTTGTGCAAACCATTGAAGGGCGCCCGAGGCTGGAGCATCGACCCAAAATCCTGCTGCGACAACGGCCAGCAAACCGACAATTTCAATCAAGGTCAACCAGGTTTGCATGCTGGAAGACGCGTGAATGCCGACAAGGTTGACCACCGTCAAGACAATCACGATCAGCAGTGCCCAGACGGCACTGGAGTAGGTGCCCAGGTTCACGAGTGTGCTCATGTAATCGCCAAAAACAAAGGCCAGCAAGGCAATGGAGCCTGTGTTAATGATTGTTGCGCGCGACCACCCATAAATGAAAGAAATATTGCGCCCAAACGCCCGGTGCAAAAAGTGGTAATCCCCCCCGGCATTGGGGTAGGCCGTGCAAAGTTCTGCATAGCAAAGCGCTCCCGCAATGGAGATCAGGGCGCCTACCATCCACAAAACCAGCGCCCAGCCGGCATCACCGCTGATGCCAGTAACCAATGAGGGGGTTTTGAAAATGCCAGCTCCAATCACGATGCCCACGATCAGCGCCACGGCTGAAAAGGGCTGCAGCAGACGGAGTATCTTGGCGGGGGGAGCGCTATCAGGTTTCATCTGGATCGTCCAACTCGTTGGTGTGTTTCAAATGTATTTCAAGGTCGGGTAATTTCGACGGGCGTCTGCATGTAATCAGAGACAACCGTGCCCGTGATGCGGCGATCTTCCACGCGACCAGAAAAGGTGTGCACTTTTTTGTCTGGGGTGATGAATTGAAACTTGACCTCATCGCCACGCAATTTGGCGCCCATCAGGGCTTGGGTTTGGCCGCCGCGAGTGAGTATTCCGCCAATGTGTTGAAAGGATTGACTCATGTTCAGACGCATGGGCCCACCATCCAGCCCGGCCATCACCCAATCGCCCTCAATTTGCGCTGGGACCACCCAGAAAAAGCCCTGTGAGAATTGGTACGACATGGTTTCGTCGGGCTCCCACTCACCCATGTTGAAGGCATGTGAAACCACCCGCGTGCCGGGTTTCATTTTGAGCAAGATGGGACGAAGCTTCAAGTTCAGGTGAGGCATCAGGTAAAGGGTGACCACAGTGGCAGAACTGAAGTCTTCCTGAAAGATGTCGCCGGTGATGATCCTAACTTTGTCGGACATGCCCGCTTCGGCCACTTTGCGCCGGGCAAATTGGGCCATGTCCGGGTTGTATTCGATGCCCACCGATCGCGCACCGTATTTGCGCGCGGCGGTGATGGCGATGATGCCGTCGCCCGCACCCAAATCAAACAACCTGTCTTGATCGGTCACCTTGGCGGCTGTGAGCATTTTGTCAATCAGCCCTTCTGGGGTGGGGATCCAGATCACATCTTTACCGGCTTGACCGCGCACAGGTTCATAGGCCGTTGTGGCTGCTTGGGGGGGGGCCGTGTTGGGGGCAGGTGTGGCAGTGGTGGATGAGCAGGCCACATTCAGCCAGCTGGTCAGCAGAATCGGCAACAAAACAGAAAACAACTTCATGATCGACTCCATATGGGATGAGTTGGGCTGGGCTCTGCAGATATGAGCAGTTGCAACCCTTTGGTCAAAACACAAGATTAAACATTTTTTGAATTGATTTTTGATGAATCGTGATTTTTATTCTCTTATGAGTGTTTATCCTTAATTCGATCGTCATGGTCTAGTTGTGGGTGCGGTAGGGCTTGGCACCCACAGCAACGTAGGGTCATGGTTCAAATAGACACTTGTAGAATCAGCGCCATTCAAGAGTGGACAAGAAAACTCGCTGTTTGTACGAACGGCATGGCATTGTCTTACTCACCTAAATAAAAGTGCTGGTTTTCTGGCCAGTCAAAGTGACATGACCCATCCCCTGCCCAGTCCATCTCCCAATCCGTGGAGTTTCTTGCCATTTGCGCTGACAATATTCACCAGCGCTTTTTTGTTGTTTCAGGTTCAGCCCCTGCTCAGCAAACAAATCCTGCCATGGTTTGGTGGCAGTCCCGCAGTTTGGACCACGGCCATGCTGTTTTTCCAAACCCTCTTGTGCTTGGGCTACTTGTACGCCCATGCTTTGGCGGCCTTGCCCTCCCGGAAAATCCAGGCGCGTATCCATGTGGTCTTGTTGGTGCTGGCGGCTTTGTTGGCTTCCAGAGTGCTGCCCGGGGCGGAGCTTCGACCTGAATCTCCTGACTCGCCGGTTTTTCAGGTGTTGCTGATTTTGGGGGCCAGTGTGGGCTTGCCGTATTTTTGTTTGGCGACCACCGGGCCTTTGGTCCAGCACTGGTTCACCAGCACGGCCCACGCCTCATCGGTTTTCCGTTTGTATGCTTTGTCCAATGTGGGTTCTTTCTTGGCGCTCTTGTCTTTTCCGTATGTGCTGGAGCCTTGGCTGGAGCAGCAGGAAATGGGGCGACTTTGGACGGCTGGCTTTTGGTTGTTTGCCTTGCTGTGTTTACCGGTGGCTTTGGGTGTGTGGCAAAACAAGACGCCCGCCGGCGCAGCCCATTCCGATGCTGCCGAGGCCGTGCCAAGGCAAGCGACCAGCGCACTGAAGCCTTCGTGGATCCAGCGCCTGTCTTGGGTGGCTTTGCCGGCCTTGGCCTCGTTGGTTTTCATTACAACCACCGATCAGATCAGTCACGACGTGGCGCCTGAGCCAGGACTTTGGGTTTCGACGTTGGGTTTGTATTTGGTCACTTTCATCTTGACTTTTGACCACCCCCGTTGGTACCGCCCCAAGTTGTTTGCATTCCTGACGCTGGTTTTGTTGTTGGTTGCTTCAGGATTGAGCGACATACCTCGTTGGCTCGGTATCGATTGGGACTATGGCGTCAATGAAGTGCGTTGGTCGCATTTTGCTTTGTTGTTTGTGGTGTGCATGCTGTGCCATGGCGAGCTGTACCGCCGCAGGCCGTTAGATACGCGTCGCTTGACCGAGTTTTACCTGTGCATGTCGATTGGCGGGGCATTTGGTGGTTTGTTCGTGACCCTGGTGGCCACACAATTCTTTAACGACTATTACGAGTGGTTGATGGCCTTGGTCTTGGTGGCCTTGTTGGCTTGCCATGTCTTGTTTCGCTTTGAGGTCCAAACCCGTGGTCATGTGCGTCAAGTTGCGGGTGTTTTGACGGCGGTGGTCATGGTGGCTTTGTTGTTCACCATGCAAAACCCGTGGTCTTGGCGTGAGGTCCGCAAGGACGACCGCACCGAAGTTTTGCTCGCCCAAGTCCGAAATTTTTATGGCACCGTGTCCGTGAACGAGCGCCGGTATGACTCGGAACCCGAGCGCAATGACCGGGTGTTTTTCAGTGGCAATGTGACCCACGGTCAGCAGTTTCTTTCGGACGAGCTGCGTCATGTGCCGACCACCTACTATGCCCGCGACAGCGGTATTGGGGAGACTTTGCAGTGGGCCATGGCGCAAAAACCGTCGCTGTCCGTGGCCTTGATTGGTTTGGGCGCTGGCACCTTGGCTAACTATGCACGCCAAACCGATGCGTATGACTTTTATGAAATCAACCCAGCAGCCGTTCGGTTTGCACAGGATTGGTTTGACAACTTGTCCACCTGCAAAGCGGGTGAGCAGAATATTTTGTTGGGTGATGCCCGGTTGCGCATGGAGCAGCTGCCTAAAAACAAGTTGTACGACGTGATTGTGCTGGATGCTTTCACAGGCGGATCGGTGCCCATCCATTTGTTGACCCGTGAGGCGTTTCAAATTTATCGCAACCACCTCAAGCCGGATGGGCACATCGCGATCAACATCACCAATGCCTATCTGAACCTTTACCCCATTGTGAAAGCCCAAGCCGAGGTTTCGGGCATGGCCTACCGGCACAAATACCAAGCAGTGGATGAGGTGCGCAATGTGAGAAGGAATTTGCACTTCATCATGACGAAGGACCAGGACTACCTGAAGGCGTACCCATCAGTCAATCGTGCAATGCAGGACGAGCAGGGCCGTTTGCTCGGAAACGAGCCCTATGACCAACCGGGTTTGAGATTGTGGACGGACCAGTTCAGCAGCATTGCGCCGATTGTCCGGTGAGGTCTTCATTCTGTTTTATCGCTATGGCCTGCTGCACTTCAAGACCATTCTTTTATCTCCTTGATCTGTTGTTGCTTGGCCTCTTTGCCCGGGTGAGGCCGGTGGGCTTGCTTAACGCCGCCATGGAGTAGCACTGCCACCTGTGATCCGTCTTCCTCATGCACCTCTCCGTCCAAGCCATTGGTCAGCGCCTCAAGATCTGAAATTTTGATGTTGACTTTTTACACCCTTGGCTCGGGTCTCCCGGTTGGAGCGGCGGGTTGGTTATCGCCGACGCCGACGACAATTTTTTAATATCCTATATTAACTTGCTGGCCGTGGGTTTGCCACGCAGTGCAACCGAGGACATCGCATGACGACACAAGACGATTCCACAGCTGAAGTCGCCGACTGGCTGGCGAATTTATCAGCCGCGCTGGATCGGGGCGATGTCCCGGCCGCGGCAGCGCTGTTTGGCGACGAGGCCTATTGGCGCGATCTGATCGCCTTCACGTGGAACATCGCCACGCTCGAGGGCCGCTCTGGAATCACCGCAATGCTCTTGCACACGCTGGCGCGGGTGCAGCCCCGAAACTGGGTGCTCGAAGGCGAGGCCAGCAAAGGCCAAGGCGTAGCACAAGGTGTGGTCCAGGCCTGGTTCAGCTTCGAGACTTCGGTGGGCCGAGGCAAGGGCCATGTCCGGCTCAAGCATGGCCGCTGCTGGACGCTGTTCACAACCTTGCAGGAACTCAAGGGTTTCGAGGAAAAGCGCGGTGCGACCCGCGAGTTGGGTGCCGAGCACGGCGCGATCCGCGGCCGCCGCAACTGGTCTGACGCGAGGGCTGCCGAGGTTGCTGAGTTGGGTTACCAACGTCAGCCCTATTGCCTGATCGTCGGCGGCGGCCAGGGTGGGCTGGGTCTGGGCGCACGGCTCAAGCAATTGGGTGTACCCACGCTGATCGTTGACAAGCACGCTCAAGCCGGCGACGCCTGGCGCAAGCGCTACAAGTCGCTCTGCCTGCACGACCCGGTCTGGTACGACCACCTGCCCTACCTGCCGTTCCCAGACCACTGGCCGGTTTACACGCCGAAGGACAAGATGGGCGACTGGCTCGAGGCCTACGCCAAGCTGATGGAGCTGAACTACTGGCCTTCGACCGAATGCCTGAGCGCGTCCTTCGACGAGGCATCGCAGCAATGGTCGGTTCAGGTCATGCGCGAGGGCCAGCCGATCACGCTGCAGCCACGCCATCTGGTGCTGGCCACCGGCATGTCGGGCCGGCCCCGCGTGCCAGAATTTCCCGGCGCGGCGCTCTTCCGTGGGCGCCAGCACCATTCCAGCCAGCACAGCGGGGGCGAAGAATTTGCCGGCAAGCGCTGTGTTGTTGTCGGCTCGAACAACTCGGCGCACGACATCGCAGCAGATCTGTGGGAGTACGGTGCCGAGGTGACAATGCTACAACGCTCGCCCACGCTGGTGGTGAAGTCCGAGACCCAAGGCCGCTACGGCCGCCTGTTGTACTCGGAGGCTGCGCTCCAGGCCGGAGTCAGCACCGACCTGGCAGACTTGACGACCGCGTCGATCCCTTACAGGCTGGTGCCGAAATTCCAAATTCCCGTTTGCGCCCAGATCCAGCGCGACGACGCACTGTTCTACGACCGGCTGCGTGCGGCGGGTTTCCAGCTGACCTTTGGCGAGGATGAATCAGGTCTGGGGCCGATGTACCTGCGCCGCGGCTCGGGCTACTACATCGATGTCGGTGCGTCCGAGTTGATCGCCGATGGCCGCATTGCGCTGAAGTCAGGTCTCGAAATCGACAGGCTGACCGAGAACTCAGTGGTGTTGAGCGACGGCAGCGAACTGCCGGCCGATCTGGTCGTCTACGCGACAGGCTACGGTTCGATGACCGGTTGGGCCGAGGCACTGATTTCACCCGAGGTTGCCGAGGCGGTTGGCCCCTGCTGGGGCCTGGGGTCGGGCACGACCCGGGACCCAGGCCCCTGGGAGGGCGAACTCCGCAACATGTGGAAGCCGACGCGCCAGACCGCGCTGTGGTTCCACGGCGGCAACCTGGCCCAGTCGCGCCACTATTCGCGCTACCTTGCGCTGCAGATCAAGGCCAGGATGGAGGGCATCGACACACCGGTCTACGGGTTGGCCTAGCCGCCAGCCTGAGTCTGCCCTTTGTGCAACACGCCACGCACCGCAAAGTCCACGCCATAACAGCATGCCCTGGTGGTCAATCTATCCTTTTCCAAGGGTTTGAACTAATTACAAGCGTCCCGCGCTGAGTTATTTTGGACATGTCAACGCTGTTTGCTATGAGGCCACTTTCAAGGAGCCCAAGATGCTGATTTCGAAAACTGACAAGATGATCGCCGAGAAGGACGGTCCGATCGGCTGGATCACGTTCAACAATCCAGAGCGACGCAACGCCGTCTCTCTGGCCATGTGGGAAGCACTGGCCGACATTGTGCGAGATTTCGAAAGCGACAAGGCCATCCGCGTGATCGTGCTGAAAGGGGCTGGGGACCGTGCCTTTGTCTCCGGAGCGGATATCTCAGAGTTCGAGGAGAAGCGATCTTCCCCCGAGACGACCCGTACCTACAACGAGGCATCGGGCAAGGCAACTGTTGCGCTCAAGCATGTGGGTAAACCCACCATCGCCATGATTCGCGGCTTTTGTATCGGCGGCGGCGTTTCGGTGGCCTTGTCGTGCGACATGCGCATCGCTTCCGAGGGGGCGAAGTTCGGCGTGCCGGCGGCCAAGCTGGGGCTGGGCTATGAGGCCGAGGGCGTGCGCAAGCTGATGGACGTGGTGGGCCCTTCCTTCGCCAAAGAAATTTTCTTCACCGCACGCCAGTTCACAGCCCAGGAGGCAGTGGAGATGGGATTGGTCAATCGCCTTGTTCCGGATGGGCAACTGGAAACGTACGTGCGGGACTATGCGGGCACCATCGCTGCCAACGCCCCGCTTACTGTGGCGTCGATCAAAACGATCGTCGGTGAAGTGGCGAAAGACGAATCTGCGCGCGACATGGTGCTGTGCCAGCAGGTCGTCGACCGATGTTTCAACAGCGAGGATTACGTGGAAGGTCGCTCGGCCTTCATGGCCAAACGCAAGCCGATATTCACGGGCCGCTGAGCTTTTTCGATTGCACACACGCTAAATTTCATAAACATCAAGAGACGTTCACTTCCCTAAAGGAGATTCCATGAGCCGTAACATGATTCGTTTTTTTCTGGCGCTTGTTGGCGCAGCACTGACTCTTGCCGCTGTCCCGCTGCGGGCACAGATGCCGGCTTGGGAGCAGCAGTTGTATGAAGCGGCGAAGAAGGAGAAGCAGTTCACCGTCTACACCGCCCACTACAACACCGAGGAGGCGGCCAGCTTGTGCACGGCATTCGAGAAAAAGTATGCCGGCATTAAATGCAACTTTGTGCGCACGACGGCGCAGGTCGCCTTACAGCGGTTCCAGCAAGACCTGCAGGCCAACGTCGCGGTGGCATCTGTCTTCAGCAGCACCGATGTGAGCCACTATCCGGACCTTAAGAAAAAGGGATTGTTGCTGCAATACCGGCCCAATAATCTTCCCAAGATGGTGGATTCTCTCAAGCAGTACAACGACGCGGAAAATTACTACTCCGTCACTGCAGCAGCCTTGATGCTGATCACCTACAACAACAGCCTGGTGTCCGAGAAAGACGCGCCGAAGAACTGGCCCGACCTGCTTCACCCCAAATGGAAGGGAAAGGTGTCCATCGGGCATCCTGCGTTCAGCGGCTATGTCGGAACCTGGGTGGTGCAGATGCGCAAGCTCTACGGCTGGGATTACTTCGAGAAGCTGGAAAAGAACCAGCCGCAAATCGGCCGCTCGGTCAACGATACAGTGACCATGCTGAATGCCAAGGAGCGCTGGGTGGCCGCCGGCCCCGAGGCGACGACCCTGCTGAGCCGTGATAAAGGAAATCCTTTGAGTGTCATCTATCCGACGGACGGCGCCTTGCTCATGGTTTCCCCAAGCGCAGTTCCGAAGAACGCCCCATCGCCAAACGCCGGCAAGCTTTTCATTGAATTCTTGCTGGACAAGGAAGCGGCCGAGACCCAGGTCAAGAGTCATTCGCTTTCGGTCATCAAAGGCATAAAACCAGGTCCTGGTGCCAAGCCACTGGAAGAGGTCAAGATCATTCGGCCCACAGAAGATGAGATCACCAAGGGCATCCCGGAAGTGAAGGAAAAGTTCCGTGACACCTTCGGTGTCTAGATTTGAAGTGAGGGACCTGATATGACCTCCCTGAAGGAAACTGCCAGTTCTTCGACATTCGGTCAATGGTGGCGGCATCTGGACAAGTCGGCCTGGGTCTGGGTACTGGCCATCGGCTTGCTGCTGTTCCTGGTCGTCAATCCCTTGCTGCGCCTGCTGGTGGTCAGCTTCCAGCAACCAGATGGGGCCTTTACCCTGGCCAACTACTTCGTCGCCTACGGTCGCGCGCGGTATGTCGAAGCGCTGCTGAATTCACTCATCCTGGGGGTATCAGCCGCGAGTCTGTGCCTGGTCTTTGGTGTACCGCTGGCGTGGGCCCTTTCCCGCACCGACATGCCCGCCAAAGGCCTGATCTGGGTCGCCATTCTGGGCACATTCATCATTCCGCCTTATTTGGGGGCTGTAGGTTGGATTCTGCTGGCCGGTCCCAATGCCGGGTGGTTGAACCAACTGGTGGTCGAACTGACCGGCATGGAAAAGGGGCCGTTCAATATTTACTCCATGCCTGGGCTGATTTTTGTCATCGCCTGCTACAGTTTTCCCTACGTATTTGTGTTCACCAAGTCAGCGCTCGATCTCGTCTCTTCGGAAATGGAGGATGCCGCGAACATCCTTGGCGCCGGTAGCTTGCGCACGTCCTTGTCCATCACACTTCCGCTGGTGATGCCAGCGATTCTGGGGGCCTTCATCTTGGTGTTCCTGGAAGCCATTGCGCTCTTCGGTTCCCCCGCATTGCTGGCACTGCCTGGCCGATTCCATGTGGTGACGACCCAGCTGTGGCAGTTCTTCGAGTACCCGCCTCGAGTGGGTGTCGCAGCGGCTTATGCGATGCCGCTGTTGGGCATCACGGTGCTGCTTTTCTGGCTGCAGCGGCGCATCACCAGTCGCAAAGGTTACGCCGTTCTGTCGGGCAAGGGTGGCGAACGTCGGTTGATACCCCTGGGCCGCTGGAAGTGGCCGATGCTCGGCTATTGTTTGGGCGTCTGCACGCTGTCTTTTTTTATGCCGATGGTCGTCATCTGCCAGGCTGCGTTGGCTAAGGCCTGGGGACGCGGTTTCTCGCTGGACAACCTGACGCTGGACAACCTGTACTTCACCATCTTTGAGAACAACCTGACGCGCAATGCAACGCTGAATACCTTCATGTATGCGGGCGCAGCCTCCGTCATTGCGATCGCACTGGCGCTGTGCGTCGCGTACATCGTGAACCGGCAACTGGTCGGCAAGCACGTTGGCAGTCTGCTGTCATTTCTCACGATGGCACCGTTCGTCATTCCGGGTATCGTTCTGGCGATTGGCTTCTATGCCGCATATACCAACCCACCCTTGTTGTTGTACGGAACTGCGTGGATCTTGATCTTGGCCTTTGCCACTCGCTTTTTACCGATCGCCTATGTCAACTGCAGCTCGGCTATCCGCAGCATCAATCCTGAACTTGAGGATGCGGTTCGCATCCTGGGTGGCACCCGCTTTACCGCGATTCGCAGCGTGGTGATGCCGCTACTCAAACGCAGTCTGGCCGGCGCGTTCATTCTGGTGTTCATCCCGGCCACACGGGAGTTGAGCACTGCCATTTTCCTGTATTCGATCAATACGCAGGTGCTCTCGGTGCTGTTGTTCGATAAGAGTGACGAGGGAAATTTCGAGATGCTGGCGGCCATCGGGCTGATTCTGGTGTTCATTACCGTGGTCTTTATCCTGATCGGTTTTCGCCTGATGGGTCGTGACTTCATGCTTCGGAGGGCCCCCACATGAGCAAGCTGGTGCTGCGCAACGTATCCCGTACGTTCGGTAACTTCACTGCTGTCGAGAATTTCAATCTTGAACTCGCGGCAGGTGAGCTTGTTTCATTGCTGGGGCCTTCGGGCTGTGGCAAGACGACGACGCTGCGCATGATCGCGGGATTCATGACGCCCACGGCCGGCACCATCGAGTTGGATGGGCAGGTGATTTCCTCTCCCGCCTCCAGCCTGCCGCCGGAAAAGCGGCAGATGTCGATGATCTTTCAGAGCTACGCTATCTGGCCCAACATGACTGTGGCGGAGAACGTGGGCTTTGGTCTGAAGATACGCAATTTCAAGACCGACGAGATCCGCCGTCGCGTGGGTGAGATCCTCGAGGTGGTGCAGATGGGCGATCTGCGCGACCGTTATCCGGCTGAACTGAGTGGCGGGCAGCAGCAGCGCGTGGCCCTGGCGCGGTCCATTGTGGTCAAGCCCGCCGTGCTGTTGCTGGACGAACCGCTCTCCAACCTCGATGCGAACTTGCGCGAGGAGATGCGCTTCGAGATCCGCCGGCTGCACGACGAATTCAAGATCACCATGGTGTACGTGACCCATGATCAGGCCGAGGCGATGGTGACCTCAGATCGAATCGCCGTCATGAACAAGGGCCACTTGGAACAGATCGACGCGCCGTATGCGCTTTATGGCCGACCGAAAACGCGATTTGTCGCTGGATTCATCGGACGCACGAATTTTATCGATGGAAAATCCACTGGCAATGACGTGCACTTTGGCGGCTTTTCGGTGTCCAAGCAGTCATTAAAGACCGAGGCCCCTCTGCCAGAGGACGTACTGGTGTCGATCCGACCGCAAAGCATTCACCTGCTCAAGCAGAACCCTGGCGTGAACAGCGCCAGTTGCTGCGTACAGGGCAGCGTGCAGCGCCGCGCCTACCTCGGAGAATACTGGGACTATCACGTGACTGTGCCGGGGATCGAGCAAGCCCTGCGGGTCACCGCGAGGCCCCAGGATGTCTTTGAAGTGAATGAGCCGGTGTGGATTGAAATTGACACCACGCAGCTGACCGTGATCGAGTAGAAAAAAAAGGGAGCCGACCTCGAAGGGGCCAACCTACTTGCGTGTTTCAGCTCGCTTGATGCGCTCGCTCAAACAGCCACCTAGGCCATGCCAAGCAGCGAGGTCATATTGACGGAACCCTCCCTTGGCCGACTTTTTTGAGGTCCCCGTTCAGCAGCATTGCGCCGATTGTCCGGTGAGTCAACGTTTGCTTATCGACCACCCGCAACATCAACGATGCTGCCGTGAACGTAACTGGCTTCAGGTCCCGCAAGCCACATGGCCACCTTGGCAACTTCCTCTGCAGTACCGGAACGCCCCAAGGGGACGGCTGTTTTCGCCATGATTTTCATCTGATCAATGCCGCCATGAACGTTGTGGATGTCAGTGGCAATCAGGCCGGGTCGGATCGCATTGACTCGAACACCTTGGGCGCCCACTTCTTTGGCCAAAGCCAAATTGAAACTGTCCAGTGCCCCTTTTGAGCCTGCGTAGGCGCTGCCGCCGGACAAACCGCCAAGGCGCGATGCGACCGACGACATGTTGACAATCGCACCACCCGACCCACCATGCGAGGTAGACATCCGAAGCACCGCTTCACGCGCACAGTAATAAGCGCTGAATACATTGGCACCATACAGACGATTGAGCTGGGTTTCGTCCGCTTCCGTGATCAAAAAGCTCGCCAGAATCCCTGCATTGTTGATGAGCGCGTGCAAAGGACCCAAAGCCTCATCGAACTCACGAAACATGCGCTGCACTTCCGATTGTTGGCTGACATCGGCTTGCAAACAAACGACTTTGGTGCCCATTTGCCGCAACTCTTCGGCCAGGCTCAAGGCTTGGCTTTGACTTTGGTTGTAATTGAGTCCAATCGACCAGCCCTGCTGCGCCGCTTGGCGTGCAATCGCCTGTCCAATGCCTCGACTGGCACCCGTGATGAGGATGTTTTTGGAGGGGTTCATGCGGTCATTCAGGTTGGATATTGGCTTCTTTGACCAAGCGAACCCATTTGCTGACTTCGCTGGCCATGAAGGTTTTCAGTTGGTCGGGCGTCATGACCACAGGCTGAATGCCAATGCCCGCCAGTTTTTCCTGCGCATCCTTAGACTTCAAGGCTTGCCCCATGGTCGCATTGAGTTTGTCCACCACGTCTTTGGGCATACCGGCTGGGCCCACCAAGGCGAACCAAGCGGTGATGTCAAAGCCGGGCATGGTCTCGGCTAGGGATGGCCAGTCGGGCACCAGCGACGAGCGTTTGTTGGCTGTGATGCCCAAGGGGCGCAACTTGCCCCCTTTGGCTTGAGCCATTGAGTTTCCCAAGTCGACAAATGTGAAGTCCACCACACCTGCCATCACGTCGTTCATGGCCAGAGGTATGCCTTTGTAGGCGACCCCCATGGTGTCAATGCCGCCCAACTTGTTGAGCACGGCAATGCTCACTTGCGAGCTGGAAGAACCATAGCCTGCGTTGACTTTGCCAGGACGCTGCTTGGCGTAGTTGATGAACTCCTGAATATTCTTGGCAGGATGATCTGTCTTCACCATCAAAACCAGCATGTTTTCACCCACGGCAGCGACTGGTGTGAAGTCCTTGAGTGGATCATAGGGAATGCTTTTGAGCAAGGCGACATTGGAGGCGGCAGCAGAATTGGAGGAAAACAAAAGGGTGTGGCCATCGGGCGCAGATCGGATGACATCCATGGCCGCAATCGAGCCACCTGCACCCGGCTTGTTTTCCACTAGGAAAGTTTGACCCAGTAATGTTTGCATTTGCTGAGCCATCAGCCTGGCCGCTTGGTCAGTGGCGCTACCTGCTGGAAAGGGCACGACAAATTTGACGGGTTTCGAAGGGTAAGCCTGCGACCAGCTCGCAACAGACCATCCGAGCAGGGCCAAGCCAATGGCGAAGCTTTTTAAAAAAATGCGTGTTTTCACGTTGTCTCCTGATGGTTATATAAAAAAATTGATCTCAAGGTCTTTGAACAGGGAGGGTTAGCAAATGGAAGGACAAAGATTTGCCATGCATGTCGAGGTTGAGTGAGTCGTTGACGCCCCCATCCAGTACGTTGTCCAAGACAAAATTCATGGCACCCAAGTTGGGTAAAAGGTAGCGGCGCACTTCACTGGGGCGGCGAGCGCCAAAATGAACGGCCACTCTTTCAGGCGTGACCTGATCGACCAGCAAAGCAAAGTCTTCTGGCTTGTAGGCTATTAGACTGATGTTGGCATGGTTGCCTTTGTCACCCGTTCGGGCGTGTGCAAGTTCATAAAGCGCAATGTTGTTCATGGGGCAGTGCCAAAAAAAAATCAAACAAAATGGACGGTCGCAGGGATCATCTCGCGTGGAATCAAACAAGCCAAGTTGGACAGTCTTTGGCGTTTGGCAACCCGAACACCCCCACCTCCGGCAGGGCCTCCTGTCCAAAGAGCAGTCAGTTCTTGCAATAGCAATTCAATGATGGCCAATGATTCGTGCTTGGCGGCAACCCGCAAACGAACATCACTTGCGCGCGTCACGGGTGTGTTGGTCAACATACTGCCACCATCATCGCCCAGAATGCTCGTCAGGCCAATGAGGTCAAACCGAAGTGGCATGTGACGCCCCATGCGTTTTTGCATGACTTGCATGGCCAGCCGAGCCCTTGCTTCGGCATTGGGACCTGCGTATGAAATTTCACCTTCTCCAAACCAACCGCCATCAAAATAGGCCAGTACTTTGAGAGTGCTGGTTCGGGCGTGGCCCTTGACTCCCGAGAGCCGAACACGGTCCGGCCCTATTTGCTCCACTTTGGCTTGGGTGATGTCAGCCACCACATCGGGGGTGATGTAGGCGGCAGGGTCATGCATTTCATAAAGCAGTTGTTCTTTCACGGTTCGGCAGTCGACCAAACCGCCCGTGTGATCAGCCTTGCTGATCACACAAGAGCCATCCTCAAAAATCTCTGCAATAGGAAAACCGACATCCTCAAGACCGGGGACTTCTTTTTTGCCTGGATCGGCAAAGTACCCGCCAGAGACTTGAGCCCCGCACTCCAGCAGATGCCCAGCCATGGTGGCCCCCGCCAGTTTGTCCCAATCTGTCGCACTCCACTGGTAGTGGGCGATGGCGGGCCCCAGTAACAAGGATGGATCGGCCACTCGACCGGTCACCACGACTTGGGCGCCTTGCTGGAGGGCTTTGGCGATCTCAAATGCACCCAAATAGGCGTTGGCGCACACAAAACGAGCTTCGTCAAACGCGCCGTGCAAATGCTGTTTGACAAGGGTACGGCCCTGCTGGGTGGATAAGTCATCGCCCAAGACCACAGCGATCCGAGGTTTTGGCAAGCCCAATTTTTCGGCCAATTTCAATATACATAAGGCCGCACCCTGTGGGTTGGCTGCGCCGAAATTACCAATGATGGGGATGCTGTGCGCTAAGCAATCGGCCAAGATGGGGCCAAGCTCCAATTCCAGCAAGGGCTCATAGCCAAGGCTTGGATTGGCCCGGCGAATGAGCTGCTGATGGGCCAAAGTTCTTTCTGCCAAATTTTCAAACATCAAGGCGGCAGGGCCTCCTCGGGCGATCAGCGTCTTGACCACTGGAAGGGCGGCATCTACACGATCCCCTGAAAAACCTGCACCGCAGCCCACTGCCAATGTTTGCATCTGAAGTCCTGTTGTGTTGAAAACATTCGTCTATTTTGCGGCTGTTCAATTGGTTTGTAAAATTAAATTAACTGAATCATTATTAAGCTTATCTTATGAAAATATCGGGTCGATTGATAGATGCCTTTTTAGCGCTTGAAGAAACCCGGCATTTCGGTTTGGCGGCCCAGCGCTGTCATGTCTCTCCCTCGGCACTCAGCCAGTCCATCAGTCGCTTGGAGGCGCAATTGGGCATCAAACTTTTTGACCGCGATACGAGGAACGTATTTTTAACGCCCGAAGGTGAAATATTTTCTTTGGGCGCCAACCGGATTGCCGCCGAAATACGAACAACCTTAGACGACATCAGTGATCGGCTACAAAAAAAAGCAGGACGAGTCAGCTTGGCGGCGCCTCCTTCCATCGCTTCAAATTGGTTGCCTGAGCGGATGGCTGTTTTTAAATCAAGGTTTCCTGGTATTGAACTCAGGCTGTCGGACGTCGTTTCGGATCGGTGCCTGGATTTGATCAGGCAAGGTCAAGCTGACATTGCCATCAATGCGCAACCAGGAAACCCATTGGAGTTGGACTCGCGAATTTTATTCAATGAACCCATGTTTTTGATTTGCCACAGCAGTCACCCATTTGCCAGTGAAGCAGAAATATCTTTGAGAGAACTCAAGAAGCAGCCTTTCATTCACACCATCCGCAGTGGGAGTGTCTGGCAGCATGTGCAACCTCTTCTTGGCAGCGTGGGGGTTGTGGATACGGGCTTGAAGGTCAGCCAACTTGGTACGCTGGGGGGCTTGGTCGCGCACGACTTTGGCCTGAGCATTGTTCCCCAATTCGCCTTGACTTTGTGCATCCGAACGGGGGTGGTCGCTGTCCCAATCAAGGATAAAAAAGCCGTTCGGCCGATCTACCTGGTCAAAAGGAAAAACCACAGTCTTTCTGCAGCTGCTCAAAGCTTCTATGAGCAGTTGTTGCTGGAGGCCTTAGACCCCAAAAATACATTGATGAAGTAAGGTGGCTGATCGAATTGACGCCGGGGGTACTAGCAAGCTTAAATTTTGTTGATTTTACGAGGTGATGTGCTTTGCCGACTTTTGCGCAAAGTGGGCAGGCCGACACCCGAGGCATCAAACCCACCGTCTACCGCGATGGTTTGGCCGTTGATGTAACTGGCTTCACGGCTGCACAGAAAGGCCACTGCGTTGGCTATCTCCTCTGTGCTGCCATAGCGGTTCATGGGGATCGTGTCGTGATAGTCTTTGATGATGGCCTTGCTGTGAACCAATTTGGCCATTTCTGTGGCCACAGGCCCAGGCGCGACACAGTTCACACGGATGCCTGCATCTCCCAATTCTGCTGCTTGCTGTTTGGTCAGGTGGATGATGGCCGCTTTGCTGGTGCCGTAGGCCACCCGCAGGGTGCTGGCTCTCAGGCCCGAGATCGAGGCGATGTTGACGACACTGCCACCCCCGTTTTTGAGCATGACTTTGGCGCACGCCTGCGTGCACCAAAAGGCACCGTCCAAATTGGTGTCCATAACGTATCGCCAATCCTGCCAAGTCACTTCCAGTATTGGTTTGAAAATGGCGACGCCCGCGTTGTTGACGAGTGAATCGATGCGGCCGAACTTTTTCTCGATCCGAGTGACAGAGCGTGTCACCTGAGCGGGCTTGGACACATCACAGTGAATCGCCAGAAAATCCGAGGTGTTGAAATAGGCTTCTGTTTTGGCCAGCGTTTCCCTTTCTATGTTCAGAGCCGCCACTCGGTAGCCTCTTTTGAGGAAGGTGTTGCAGATTTCCAAACCAATGCCGCGAGCACCTCCGGTAACGACAACAACAGGGTTGGAATTTGGGGGTGTTTTCATAGTTAATGGAAGTTTTTGAATAGGAGGCGTTAAGAATAAGTCGATCTCAATGGCTGGTTTCGTATCCAGATGCGAGCCGCTTTGCCCGCTCTAATGTTCGCAACGCATTGCGGTAGGTGGGGACTTCCACCCAGAGCCCTTCTACGAGGGTCCGATCATCACCCCGTGCGCGTGCAGCCTCAAAAGCAGTGACCATGGCGCTGGCGCGGTGGACATCCTCGTCGCTGGGTGTCAAAGCTGCATTGATGAACTTGGCGTGGTCTGGGCGCACCAGGGACTTGCTGCGGTAACCAAGACGTCGGCTGTAGTGCGCCTCTTTAAAGGCACCTTCTGCATCGGTAAAGGTATAGGGGGCATCGATGGGCTCTATCCTGGCCGCACGGCACTCAAGTATGAAGCGCCGTCTGGCGTAGTCCAACTCATTGGCATCGGGTTGACGCTCGGCGCAAAGGTCGGACGCGAGGTCTTCAGCACCCAGCAAGGCGCAGCGGATTCTGGCGCTTCCGACGACGATGTTGCGCACGTCCACCACGCCAAGTGCCGTTTCGCAAACTGGCAGTATTTCTGTCGATCCCAGCGCGATGCCCAGGGACTTCTCCATGCCGGTGATGGCCTCGTCCAATGCTCTCATTTGTTCTGAGCTTGTGGCCATGGGGTAGGCGACGACGTGGGGTCGGCCTGGCATGGCGGCATTCAGATCGACAAGCCCATCGGTAGCCAGGTCGTTGATGCGAACCACCGCTACCTTGCCCGCCGTGCGCCAGTGAACCAGCAGCGCGGCGATGTTGTCGCGGGCTTGAGGACGGCGCTGCGGCGGGGTGAAGTCTTCAAGGTCCGCGATCAACGCGTCTGCAGGACTGGCCAGCATGGCCTCGTGGGCTGCAAGGTCCGCCCCTGGACCAAACAGCCAGGTGCGTCGAAGTTCAGGATCCATGGGGGTCATAGTCACCTAGGTGAAGTTGGGTCTGTCTGCAGGCAAGTTGCGCTGTTTTTCAGGCAAGTGGTGACTTAATTTCCAGGCTCTCGTCTGATGTGATCGGGCTCAGGGGGAATCGGGTTTCAGCATGGCATGTCAGCGACGAAACCAGCGCATCGACAAGCCCATGGCCAAGAGCACCAAAACACCCGCCAGTGCCGCCAGCAAAGCGGTGATTTCAGTGTCACGCCGCTCGAGAGTGAACTTGGATGACAGGTGCTGGTAAATCGTGGCCAGGTCGCTTGCGTTGGTGGCCCTGAAAAATTCGGCCCCCGTGGTCTCTGCCACTTTTTGTAAGGCTGCTTCATCGACCTTGGCGTAAAAAGAGAAACCTTCAAAGCCCGGAATAAAACCATTCGGCGTTCCAAAGGCCACGGTGTAAACGCGCACCCCCTTGGAAGCTGCCCACTTGGCCACCTCAGCCGGGTCCGGTCCAGTGGTGCGGCGCCCATCGGACAGCAAGATCACCGCACCGGCCGTATACGAACCCACGGGGACGGGCTTGGCAGACTCTGCGGCCCCCGGCGAAGGACGCTGGTCCAGCGAACGCCCCGCCAAACCGCCCCCTTGCGCGGTCAGGCTGCCTGACTTGAACTCGGCACCGTACAACACCGACTCCAGGTCAATGGCCGATTCGGGCAACAAAGTGTTGAGCGCAACCAGCAAGCCACTGCCGGTGGCCGTGCCGCGCTGCAATTGAAAGCTGTCGATGGCCGCCAACAATTCGTCTTTTTGGTCCGTCACGCCCTGCACCAGTTGGGCGTTGCCCGCAAAAGACACCACAGCCACGCGCACATGGCCAGGCAGTTCTTGCAAAAAGGATTTGGCCGCCTGCTGGGCCGCGACGATGCGGCTGGGCGGCACGTCTTCGGCCAACATGCTGCGCGAGACGTCCATGGCCAGCACCAGGGTCAGGTAGTCGGCGGGCAAAGAGACCCGGGCACTGGGCCTGGCGGTGCCGAGCAAGACCAAAGTCAGGGCGCACAGCAGCAAAGCGGGGGGAATGTGTCTGCGAATCCGGTGCCCTGGTCCCAGAGCAGGCCGGATCAGGTCCAAGCTGGAGTAACGCACCACTGCAGTGCGTTTGCGGCGCAATGCCCGGGTGTACCCCACCACCAACAGGGGGATCAACAGCAATAGCCAAAGCAGCTCGGGCCAGATAAAGTGCATGTTGTGTGGCGTGCAATGAAGTCTGGCCACTGTATCACCGAAGGCCCCAACAACGATGAAACGCGCCGCACTTTACAGCCGAAAGCCCTCTGCACAAGGGGCTGACAGACTGCCTCCTTCAGCAGCAACACCGGCTGTCGCACTTCCCTCAGTGAAGGCTTCACACAACGCCATCCCCGTGGCCCAGCGCTTGCAGCGCCTGCCCCTTTGGGCAGCTTTGCTGCTGTGTGCCTTAATCAGCGCCACGCTCACTTGGGCCCTGACCCGGCAGGCGGGTACTCCCCAGCGGCTCACCCAAGACGACATCAATGCGGCGGTGCTGCACACCTTGAACACCCAGGACCTGCCTTCGCGGGCGGCGCGTGCAGCGCAGCTGATCGCGCCTTCAGTCGTGCGTGTACACACCCAGGACGAAGATAAGAAAAACCCCAAAGGCGACATGCAAAACACCGGCGTGGGCTCTGGTGTGGTCATCTCGGAAGAAGGCGTCATCCTGACCAACTTGCATGTGGTGCAAGGCGCCCAACGCATCATGGTCACTTTTGCCGATGGCACGGAATCGGAAGCGCTGGTGATCGGCGTGCAACCCGAAAACGATCTGGCCGTGATCAAGGCCAAGCGCCTGCCCGATGACCTGCAGCCCGCCACGCTGGGCAGCAGCCAGAACCTGCAGCCGGGTGACGAGGTGGTGGCCGTGGGCTTTCCGTTTGGCATCGGACCCTCGGTGTCGGCCGGTGTGGTCTCGGGCCTGAACCGGTCGTTCGGCTCCGAAGACAAAACCATGATGCGCGGCCTGATCCAGGCCGATGCCGCCGCCAACCCCGGCAACTCAGGCGGGCCACTCATCAACATGGCCGGTGAAGTGGTGGGCATCGTCACTGCCATCCTCAATCCCACCAAGGCCCGCACCTTCATCGGCATCGTGTTTGCCGCCACCATTGAAAGTGCAGGCGGCGGTATGGGCGTGTCGCCGTTTTGATTTTTAATGAACCCAGCAATCTTGAAAGGCTTTGTGCATGAACCCCTCTGAATTGGCATGGAACCAGGGCCAGACACCCCAAAGCGCTGCCGTTAACGCTGCCGTCAACGCCGCGCTGATGGAACGCGTGCTCTACGAAGTCAAACGCGTGGTGGTGGGGCAAGACGCTTTCCTCGAACGCATCCTGGTGGCCATCCTGGCGCAAGGCCACTTGCTGATTGAGGGCGTGCCGGGGCTGGCCAAAACCCTCACCGTGAACACACTGGCAAAAACCGTGAGTGGCAGCTTCAAGCGCATTCAATTCACCCCTGATTTGCTGCCCGCCGATTTGGTGGGCACCCGCATCTACAACCAAAAAAGCAGCGAGTTCAGCACTGTGCTGGGGCCGGTTTTTGCCAACTTGCTGCTGGCCGATGAAATCAACCGGGCACCCGCCAAAGTGCAAAGTGCCTTGCTCGAAGTGATGCAAGAGCGACAAGTCACCATCGCAGGCGAAACCCATGCCGTGCCCCGGCCCTTTTTGGTCATGGCCACTCAAAACCCGATCGAGACCGAGGGCACCTACCCCTTGCCCGAGGCGCAGGTGGACCGCTTCATGATGAAGGTGCTGGTGGGCTACCCCACCGAGGAAGAAGAGTTTGTGATCGTGCAGCGCGTGACCGGCATGCCTGCCACCGCAGCGGCCGTGGCCGACACCGCACAGCTGCTGGCCTTGCAGGCGCAATGCCGCCAAGGCTATGTTGACCCGGCGCTGGTGCAGTACGCCGTGAAACTGGTGGCCGCGACGCGCGATCCGGTGCGCTGTGGCTTGCCCGAACTGGCACCCTATTTGACTTTTGGTGCCAGCCCCCGCGCCACCATTTCCCTGATCGAAGGCGCCCGTGCGCTGGCCTTCTTGCGCGGTCGCCCCTACGCCCTGCCGCAAGACCTGATCGATCTGGTGCCCGACGTGCTGCGCCACCGCCTGGTGCTGAGCTACGAAGCCTTGTCCGAGGGCATGACGGCCGATGCGCTGATCCTGAAAATCCTGCAGGCCGTGCCCGCACCGAGTAAACCCCTGGACCGCCATGTTCAGCTGGCTGCGCAAGAAGCGAACTGAGGCTGCGGCTGCATCGGGCAGCGGCCAGCCCCAGGCCCCGGCGTCTGGCGTGCCCGGCGCAGACACACCTTGGCCCAATGCAGCGCAATGGCTGCAAAGGCTGGAATGGACCGTGCTCAAAAGGCTCGACGGTCAGCTGCAAGGCGACTACCGCAGTCTGTTTCGAGGCAGCGGCCTGGTGTTGGCCGATTTGCGCGAATACCAGGCCCATGACGACGTGCGCCACATCGACTGGAACGTGACCGCCCGCATGCAGACCCCGTATGTGCGCGAACACCAGGAAGACCGCGAAATCGCCGCTTGGTTTGTGGTGGACTTGTCCGCCTCGGTGGCATTTGGCTCGGGCCTCACCAGCAAACGCCAATTGGCCTGCAGCATCGTGACGGTGTTGTCCAAGCTGCTGTCACAACACGGCAACCGCGTGGGACTGATGCTGTTCACTGGGCAAGACCGCGCCCGCAGCGTGGTGCCCGCCCGTTCGGGCAGGCGGCATTTGTTGCACATCGTGCACCAGATGCTGCAGGCGGGACAAACCTCAATCCATGCCAAGAACGTGCAGACCAGCGCGCTGGGTCCATGGCTGGCGCAGGCCCAGTCGGTGCTCAAGCGCCGCTCGGCTGTGTTTGTGGTGTCCGACTTCATCAGCCCACCCGGCTGGGAAAAAAACCTGGCCCAGCTGGCCAGGCGTCATGAAGTGGTGGCGGTGCGTCTGCGCGACCCGCTGGAGATGGCTTGGCCCGACACCGGTATGCTGCTGGTGCAAGACGCCGAGTCGGGCGAGCAACTGCTGGTGGATGGCAACGATGCAGCGTTCCGCCTGCGGTTTGCTCAGCAGGCTCAAGAACGTGAAGCCGCTTTACTGGAGAGCCTTTCCCAAGCCGGTGTGGACTGCCTGGAGCTGAACACCGACGAAGCAATGGACCAGGCCCTGCTGCGTTTTGCACAGCTGCGCAAACGCGCCAGCCAGTTGAGCACAGGTGGCCGTGCAGCCCCTTTGGGCAGTCAGCGGCCCGTTCAAACCGGGGGTGTTCATGCCTGAATGGCATTCGATTCAGTTCGTCTGGCCGCGCCTGCTGTGGCTGCTGGCCAGCTTGCCGCTGTGGCTGGGCTTGTATGTCGCCTGGCAGCGCCGTGGCGTGCAGCGGGCTTGGCCCACGGCCAGCATGAACACCGGTGCGACCAACATGCGCTTCACGCGACACGCTCCTGCGCTGCTGGTGTTGCTGGGCCTGGCCGGGATGCTGGTGGCGATCGCCAGGCCTCAGGCCATCTTGCTCTTGCCCAGCCGTATCGACACCGTGATGCTGGCCATCGACAGCTCGGGCAGCATGCGCGCGACCGATGTGCAACCCAGCCGCATTGAAGCGGCGCAGGCCGCCGCCAAAAGCTTTGTCCTGGGACAGCCTGGCCAGGTCAAATTGGGCGTGGTCAGCGTGGCGGGGGCAGCAGCGCTGGTGCAGGCACCCACCGATCAGCGCGATCTGGTCATCCAGGCCATCGACCAGCTGAGCCTGCAGCCGGGCTCGGCTCTTGGCAGTGGCATCGTGATTGCGCTGCACGCCATGCTGCCTGGCTCGGGCCTGGACGTGCGCGGGCTGATCGAGGGCGAGACCAGCCCCCAGGCCTCAAGCGGTGCGCCTCTGGGCGGCGCAACACCCGCCCCTGCAGAAAATGCAGGCACTTCGGGCGCTGCCCCTCGCAAGCCGGTCAACCTGCCCAAGGTGCCACCTGGCTCTAACACGGCAGCGGCCATCGTGCTGCTCAGCGATGGCCAAAGCAATGCGGGGCCTGACGCCCTCAAGATGGCCCAGGTGGCCGCCGACCTGGGGGTGCGCGTTTACACCGTGGGGGTGGGCACGGCGCAAGGCACGGTGCTCAAAGTCCAGGGCATGCAAATGCGGGTCAAGCTGGACGAAGCCAGTTTGAAAAAAATTGCTGAGATCACCAAGGCTGAATACTTCAGCGCCGACAACCGCCAGGACCTGCTGCAGATTTACCAGTCCCTGAGCAGCAAGATCGTGCTGAAAAAGCACCGCCGCACCGAGGTCTCCGCTTTGTGCGCTTTGCTGGGCATGCTGCTTTTGAGCTGGGGATGCGCCTGGGTCTGGTGGCGACACGGCCGGATCGTTTGAGTCTGCAGATTTTTAGTCGAAAAAAAGCCCGCACAGGGCGGGCTCTCAAATTAGGGAGACCCCTCCTACATCAACGCTGCACGTCGCGGCGCACAGAGCCGGTGAACAGCTGGCGTGGACGGCCGATTTTGTACTCTGGGTCGCCGATCATTTCGTTGAGTTGGGCGATCCAGCCGACGGTTCGGGCCAGGGCGAAGACGCCGGTGAACAGATTCACCGGGATGCCGATGGCACGTTGCACGATGCCGGAGTAAAAATCCACGTTGGGGTAGAGCTTGCGGCTGACGAAGTAGTCGTCTTCCAGGGCAATTTTTTCCAGGGCCTTGGCCAGTTTGAACAGCGGGTCGTTTTCCAGGCCCAGTTCTTTTAGCACTTCGTCGCAAGTTTCTTGCATTAACTTGGCGCGGGGGTCGTAATTTTTGTAAACGCGATGACCAAAACCCATGAGTTTGACCCCGGAATTTTTGTCTTTGACCTTTTCCATGAATTCGCCGACTTTGGAAATTCCCCCCATTTTCTGAATGTCTTCGAGCATTTTCAGGCACGCTTCGTTGGCGCCACCATGGGCAGGGCCCCACAGGCAAGCTACACCCGCAGCTATGGCAGCAAATGGGTTGGTGCCAGACGAACCGCACAGACGCACAGTGGATGTTGACGCGTTTTGCTCGTGGTCTGCGTGCAGTATGAAGATGCGGTCCATGGCGCGCTCTAGCACCGGGTTGACCACGTACTCTTCGCATGGCGTACCAAACATCATGCGCAAGAAATTGCCTGCATAGCTCAGGTTGTTCTGAGGGTACATGTAAGGCTGGCCCACGCCGTACTTGTAAGCCATGGCCACGAGGGTGGGCAACTTGGCGATCAGGCGGATCGCAGAAATGTGGCGGTGCTCGGGGTTGTTGATGTCGGTGCTGTCATGGTAGAAGGCCGACAAAGCACCGATCAGACCGGTCAAAACGGCCATAGGGTGGGCATCACGGCGGAAGCCGCGCAGGAAAAACTGCAACTGCTCGTTGACCATGGTGTGGTTGTTCACCAGCTTGTGAAAGTCTTTGCTTTGCTGGCCGACGGGCAATTCACCGTTCAAGAGCAAATAGCATGTGTCCAGGTAGTCCACGCTGTTGGCCAGTTGTTCGATAGGGTAACCGCGGTAAAGCAACTCGCCTTTGTCACCATCGATGTAGGTGATGGCGGACTGGCAAGAGGCCGTCGACAGGAAACCCGGGTCATACGTGAACATGCCGCTTTGGCCATACAGCTTGCGGATGTCAATGACATCAGGACCGATGTTGCCGGAGTACACAGGCATCTCGATGCTGGGGCTGCCGTTGGAGAACGACAAGGTGGCTTTGTTATCGGCGAGTTTCATGGTGGGTTTCCTCAAAAAAACAGGGGGGTGAATCTGTGGGGTTCACGCTCTCAACATGTCCAGGACTTCACACACCTCTTCGGTGCTGATCTCGGGCTGAAGCTCCTTGCGGCGCAGCAGCAGGTCCATGAGATCGTTGTCTGACAGGTCCATCAGCACATACATGCCCCGGGCTTGGCCAACCGACAAACTTGAAGCATGTTGATTGAAAAAGCGCTCGATGAACAAATCATTTTCAAGCAGGCCTCGGCGGCTGCGCCAGCGCAGCTTGCTGAGTGACCGCTCGCTCAAGGGGGCGAGGCGGTCAGCGCCAACCAGCGACGCGTCTTCCAGGATGGGCGTGACGGTCATCAGGCAGCGCGGCGCAGCATCATTTCTTTGATCTTGCCAATCGCCTTGGTGGGGTTCAGACCCTTGGGGCAGACGTCGACGCAGTTCATGATGGTGTGGCAACGGAACAGACGGTAAGGGTCTTCCAGGTTGTCCAGGCGCTCGGCCGTGGCTTCGTCGCGGCTGTCGGCGATGAAGCGGTAGGCCTGCAACAGGCCGGCTGGGCCCACGAACTTGTCGGGGTTCCACCAGAAGCTGGGACATGCGGTTGAGCAGCTGGCGCACAAGATGCACTCGTACAAACCGTTCAGCTCGTCACGCTCTTCCGGACTTTGCAGACGTTCGGTCTCGGGCGGAATGGTGCTGTTGATCAAGTAGGGCTTGATCGAGTGGTACTGCTTGAAAAACTGCGTCATGTCCACGATCACGTCGCGGATCACGGGCAGGCCGGGCAAGGGCTTCAAAACGATGGTGCCGGGCAGGGTGTTCATGTTGGTCAAACATGCCAAGCCGTTTTTGCCGTTGATGTTCATCGCGTCCGAACCGCAAACGCCTTCACGGCAAGAGCGGCGGAACGAGATGGTCGGGTCCACGGCCTTGAGCTTCATCAAGGCATCCAGCAGCATGCGTTCATTGCCGTCCAGTTCGACCTGGATGGTTTGCATGTAAGGCTTGGCATCCTTGTCTGGGTCGTAGCGGTAGATCTGAAAAGTGCGTAGGGTCATGAAAGAACTCCGGGTGTATTCGGGTGGTGGACCGCCACTTGAGGTGTGTGGCCCAGACAATCTTTAGAACGTGCGAACCTTGGGTGGCACAGAGTCCACCGTCAGGGGCTTGAGCTTGACCGGCTTGTAAGTCAGGCTGTTGTCGGCGCTGTGCCACAGGGTGTGTTTCATCCAGTTGGCGTCGTCGCGGCCCAATGGGGCCACGGCATCGTCCACTGGACGCTCGTAGTCGCTCACGGTGTGGGCGCCACGGCATTCGCGTCGGGCGGCGGCAGACACCATGGTGGATTGCGCAGCTTCGATCAGGTTTTCCACTTCCAAGGCTTCGATGCGCGCAGTGTTGAACACTTTGGATGTGTCCTTCAGGCCGATGGCATTGACGCGCTCGCGGATGGCCGCGATCTTTTGCACGCCTTCGTCCATGGAAGCCTGGGTGCGGAACACGCCAGCGTGTTGCTGCATCGTGGCGCGCATGTCGTTGGCCACGTCTTGAGCGTATTCGCCGCCACGGCCTTCAAGCTTGTTCAAACGCTCAAGGGTGCGGTCTGTGGCATCGGCTGGCAGGTCTTTGTGCGACTTGGTTTTGGAGGCGAAGTCGACAATGTGGTTGCCCGCAGCGCGGCCAAAAACCAGCAAGTCGAGCAGCGAGTTGGTGCCCAAGCGGTTGGCGCCGTGCACCGACACGCAAGAGCATTCGCCCACAGCGTACAAACCGTTGACCACGGCATTGTGGTCGGTTGCGTTTTGTACCACCACCTGGCCATTGATGTTGGTCGGGATGCCGCCCATCTGGTAATGGATGGTGGGCACCACCGGAATCGGCTCTTTGGTGATGTCGACGTTGGCGAAGTTGACGCCGATCTCGTACACCGACGGCAGACGCTTGTGGATGGTTTCCGCACCCAAGTGGTCGAGCTTGAGCAGCACGTAGTCTTTGTTGGGGCCGCAGCCACGGCCTTCCTTGATCTCTTGGTCCATGCAGCGGGACACGAAGTCCCGCGGTGCCAAGTCTTTCAAGGTGGGCGCATAGCGCTCCATGAAACGTTCGCCATTGCTGTTGAGCAAGATCGCGCCTTCACCGCGGCAGCCTTCGGTCAAGAGCACACCAGCGCCGGCCACACCGGTGGGGTGGAATTGCCAGAACTCCATGTCTTCCAAAGGAATGCCAGCACGCGCTGCGATGCCCAAGCCGTCACCGGTGTTGATGAAGGCGTTGGTGGAGGCCGCGTAAATACGGCCTGCGCCACCGGTGGCCATCAGCACGGTTTTGGCGTGCAAGACGTGCAGGTCGCCGGTTTCCATCTCGAGGGCGGTCACGCCGACCACGTCGCCTTCGGCGTCGCGGATCAGATCAAGGGCCATCCACTCCACGAAGAAGCTGGTTTTGGCAGCCACGTTTTGCTGGTACAGGGTGTGCAACATGGCGTGACCGGTTCGGTCAGCCGCAGCGCAAGCGCGTTGCACGGGCTTTTCGCCGTAGTTGGCGGTGTGGCCGCCAAACGGGCGCTGGTAAATCGTGCCGTCGGGGTTGCGGTCGAAAGGCATGCCCATGTGCTCCAGGTCGTACACAACCTTGGGCGCTTCGCGGCACATGAATTCGATGGCATCTTGGTCGCCGAGCCAGTCGGAACCCTTGATGGTGTCGTAGAAGTGGTAGTGCCAGTTGTCGTCGGACATATTGCCCAGCGAAGCACCGATGCCGCCCTGGGCCGCCACGGTGTGTGAACGGGTGGGGAACACTTTGGAGAGGACAGCCACATTGAGGCCCGCGCGAGCCAGTTGCAGCGAGGCACGCATGCCCGAACCACCGGCGCCGACGATCACGACGTCAAACTTGCGGGTGGTGATTTTGTCTTTGGTATAGCTCATGGGTAAATGGGTAGGTGTGGTTTCAGCGCAATGAAAATGAGGGCTGACGCATCAAAGGCGCCACAGGGCCTGAACAGACCAGCCAGCACAGCCGATCAGCCAAACGAGGGTGAAAACATGCAATGCCAGGCGCAAGGCCAGGGGCTTGATGTAGTCCATCCAGATGTCACGCATGCCCACCCAAACGTGGTAAAGCAAGGCGATGATGACGGTGAAGGTCAGCACCTTCATCCACTGAGAGGCAAAAATGCCCGCCCACTCTTCGTAGCCGATGGGCCCGGAGGTGAAGATCACTTGGGCCAGCAAGACCACGGTGAAGAGAGCCATCAGGACCGCGGTCACACGTTGGGCCAGCCAGTCACAAAAGCCGTAGCCAGCACCGGTCACGATGCGTTTGGAGCCGTAATTCACGGACGACATAGGTCAGTTTCCTTGTTGTTTCGAATGAGGGGCGGAGAAATCAGTACAGGCCAAACAGCTTGGCACCCAGCACGGCGGTTAAGCCCAGGCTCAGCACCAAGGTGGCCACGGCGGATGACTTGCCGAATTCTTTGGTCACGGCGTGGAAAGCGTCCATGTAAATGTGCCGCACGCCAGCGATGAAGTGGTGGAGATAGGCCCAGATGAGGGCCAGAGCCAACAACTTGAAGAACCAGCCGGGCACAAAGCCGATGCCGATGCCGAAAGCGGCTGAGAGCTTGGCAAACGAAATTTCGGAGGTGATGGAGTTGTCAAACATCCAGATGATCAGGGGCATCAGCAAGAACATCAGGAAACCACTGATGCGGTGCAGGATGGACACAATTCCGGCCACTGGAAGGCGGTAGCTGGGCAAGTCTTTCAGGGCGTTGATGTTGCGGAATTCAGGCCGCTTGCGGACGAGTTCGGTCATGTGGGTACTTTCTTGGTGTAACGCGTTCTTGACATGTGATGCTGACCACCGGATTCTATTGCAATGCAGCAAACTGACGCGAGCATTTCAGCGACAGTCTTCTACAAGACGTCGAAGGCGGCTTTCGGTCAGTTCAAATCGTTGTGGTAGTGGTGTTTGTCGGTGCGGTAAAGGCCGCGCCGCAGCTCCATCGGGGTGTCTTTGTAGGTGTAAGCAATGCGCTCCACACTGAGCAAGGGCGTGTTGGGGGGCAGTTGCAGCAATTCCCTTTGGGCCTTGTCGGGTAACACAGCTCGAATCTTTTCTTTGGCACGTACCATGCGCACACCGAACTCGGTTTCAAACAGGGCGTACATGGGGCCGTGGTGATCGGCCAAGCGCTCGGCCGTCAAACCCTTAAAAGGGGTGGCCGGCAACCACAGGTCTTCCAGGATGGTGGGCATGTTGGCAAACGAAAGCACTCTGCGTACCTGCAGCACGCTGTCGCCAGAGCGCAAAGCCAATGCGCGTGCGATGTCAGCCGAGGCGCGCAAGCGTTTGCAGTCAACGATCTCACGCTGTGCGGGGCCTTCGGTGTTCAAGTCGCCGTGATCTGGCACCAGTTTCAAAAACCGGTACTGCACCTGGTGCTCGGCGTGTGTGGCGACAAAGGTGCCTTTGCCTTGTTTGCGGATCAGCAGGTGCCCGCTGGCCAGCTCATCGATGGCTTTGCGCACGGTGCCCTGGCTGACCCTGTAACGCACGGCCAACTCCATTTCACTGGGAATCGATTCGCCGGGTTTCCATTCACCGGCCTGCAGGCTTTGCAGGATCAAGCCCTTGATCTGCTGGTACAGCGGGCTGAACGCGGCAGTAGCGGCCATGGATTCGGCAGCCGCAGGGGCGTCGGTGGGTGGCAAAGTGGTGTTCATGGACGAGAGCTAGACAGGCGGGTCAGTTGGCAGTCAGGTGTCAGATCTTATCTTATATAAGACATAAGACAAATTGACGTTTCAGGGTTTTCGCGGGTACACTCGAAGGCTGTTTGCTTGCGCTTTCGGCTTTCACGATGAGGCTGGGTGCGTGGGTCCGGTACGCCGGACGGCCTTGCCGACATGGGTGTTGGCGTTGGACCGTATCCTTGTTTTCAACACTTCGGAGTTTTCCACCATGAGCAAAAAGCCCGTCCGCGTTGCCGTCACCGGCGCAGCAGGTCAAATTGGTTACGCATTGTTGTTCCGCATCGCCTCGGGTGAAATGCTGGGCAAAGACCAGCCTGTCATCCTGCAGTTACTCGAAGTGCCGGTCGAAGGCCCACAAAAAGCCCTCAAGGGCGTGATGATGGAACTCGAAGACTGCGCGTTCCCCTTGTTGGTCGGCATGGAAGCCCATGGCGACCCGATGACCGCTTTCAAAGATGTGGACTATGCATTGCTCGTCGGTTCACGTCCACGCGGCCCCGGCATGGAGCGCGCCGAGTTGCTCGCTATCAACGGCGCCATCTTCACCGCGCAAGGCAAGGCCTTGAACGCTGTGGCTTCGCGCAACGTCAAAGTGCTGGTCGTGGGCAACCCCGCCAACACCAACGCCTACATTGCCATGAAGGCCGCGCCTGACCTGAAGCCCGGCAACTTCACCGCCATGCTGCGTTTGGACCACAACCGCGCCCTGTCGCAAATCGCAGCCAAGACTGGCAAAGCCGTGGCCGACATCGAAAAACTGTGCGTCTGGGGCAACCACTCGCCCACCATGTACGCCGACTACCGTTTCGCCACAATCCAGGGCGAGTCAGTCAAGGCCATGATCAACGACCAGGAATGGAACGCCAATGTGTTCTTGCCCACCGTGGGCAAGCGCGGCGCGGCCATCATCGAAGCGCGTGGCTTGTCCTCGGCTGCCTCGGCTGCCAACGCGGCCATCGACCACATGCGCGACTGGGCCATGGGCACCCACGGCAAGTGGGTCACCATGGGCATTGCGTCGCAAGGCTGGTACGGCATACCCAAAGATGTCATGTTCGGTTTCCCTGTCACTTGCGAAAACGGTGAGTACAAAGTTGTTGAGGGTCTGGACATTGACGCCTTCAGCCAGGCTTGCATCGACAAGACGCTGAAAGAGCTGACCGATGAGCTAGCTGGCGTCGCTCACCTGATCTGATTCAGGTCGAGAAGTCCAAGTGAGCCATCCTCGCGACGTTCTGTTGGGAGCACAAGCCGCTAGCGTGCAGCTGCCGGTGTGTGACCACTACAGCGGAGTGGAGGCGAGGATGCGCAAAAGCCTGCAATTGCAGGCAGAAATGATGCAAGAGTTCGGCGCTTGCGTTTTTGATGTCACCCTGGATTGCGAAGACGGCGCGCCAGTCGGTGGCGAAGCCGAGCATGCAGCGCTGGTGACCGAACTGGCACTGGCCGCAAAAGCTGCTCGCGCCGATGCGCGCATCGCGGTGCGGGTCCACCCGGTGGACCACCCCAGTTTTGAAGCCGATGTGAGCCACATTGCGGGCCGGGCCGGTCGCGTTTTGACGCACATCATGGTGCCCAAAGTCGAGAGCGTGGCCGATGTGGACCGCGTTCAAGCGGCCTTGATCACGGCGGGAGCCGGCCATTTGCCGGTGCATGTGTTGATCGAGTCGCCCGCAGCCGTGCACTGCGCCTTTGACATCGCTGCCCACCCGCGTGTGCAGTCGATCAGCTTTGGCCTGATGGATTTTGTCTCGGCGCACGGCGGTGCGATTCCTGCCGAGGGCATGGGCATCCAGGGGCAGTTCACCCACCCGCTGGTGCTGCGCGCCAAGCTCGAGATCGCCAGCGCCTGCCATGCGCATGGCAAAGTGCCCTCGCACTGCGTGGTCACCGAATTCAAAAACACCGATGCCATTCGCCTGGCCGCCCAAAAAGCCAACCGCGAGCTGGGTTACACCCGCATGTGGAGCATTCACCCCGACCAAATTCGCCCCATCCTGGAGGCCATGGCCCCCAGTGAGGCACAAATTGACCAGGCGAGCCAGATCATTTTGGCGGCGCAAGCGGCCGACTGGGCGCCCATCAGCCATGCAGGTCAATTGCACGACCGGGCCAGTTACCGTTTTTTCTGGCAACTGATTGAGCGCGCGCACCAGACCGGCCGCCATTTGCCCGCCCCAGTGCAGGCTTTGTTGGATGTGGCTCCTCCGAGCCCGCAGCGCAGCCTGTCATGATGGCCGAATTATTCAAGGGGGTGCCCATGCTCAAGAACCTTGTTGTTCTGGTCTGCGCTGCGCTGCTTCTGCCTGCTTGGGCACAAAGTCAGGGCCAGTTCGGTGCCAAGACGCAGCCCCACTCGTTGCCTGCGCAGGCCAAAGCCCGCGCTGATGCCGATATCACGGCACGCCTGCAGGCCCGAGCCATTGCCGAGGCCGCAGCCCAGGCGGCAGCTTTGGACAAGGCCTCCAAGCCAATGACCGCACAGCTGCCAACCGGTGCAGCCCCCCCAGATGGCGTGCCTGCCTTCGTCTTGCCCTCTCGGCCCACGGATGCCCAGGCTTTTGCGCCCATGCAGCCGCTGCCTGCTTGGACCGGGGTTCAGTCCACACAAAGCGAGACGCCTGTAACTCCTTCTTTGACGTCCATGCCTGCCTCCGTCCCGGCGCTGGCAGCGGTACAGCCTCTGCCTCCTGTGGCTGCTGGTTTGGCTGCGACTGCTCCAGTGGCCCAGAGTGCGTCAGATCCAGTGTCGCAAGAATTGGCCATTGCCCAGCAAATTCACCTGGGCCTCATGCCCTGTGAAATGGGGGCCAACGTGCGCGTCGAAGCCGATGCGGCGGCGCCCGGTTACTTCCATGTGCAGGGCAAAGGCTTCCGTTACCGCATGTACCCTGTACGCACCAGCACGGGCGCACTGCGTCTGGAGGACAAAAAGGCCGGTGCCGTTTGGCTGCAACTGGCCAACAAGTCCATGTTGATGGACCAGAAAAAAGGCCGACGTGTAGCAGACGAATGCGCACACCCTGAGCAATTAGCCTATGGCCAGGACATGAAAACCAACCCACCGCCCAGCCTGTTTGACAAAACCGGCATGGGCAGATCCAACGATTGACTTTGACTGACCGGAGAAAAAACCATGTTGAAAACCTACCGTGAACACGCCGCCGAACGCGCTGCCTTGGGCATCCCACCTTTGCCGCTGGATGCCAAACAAGTGGCCGAACTGATTGAACTGATCAAGAACCCGCCTGCAGGCGAAGAAGACTTTTTGATGGACCTGCTGACCCACCGCGTGCCACCGGGCGTAGACGATGCCGCCAAGGTCAAGGCCTCTTTCCTGGCTGCTGTGGCGCACGGCGAAATCAGCGTGGGTTTGGTCTCCAAAGCCAAGGCCACCGAGTTGCTGGGCACCATGGTTGGCGGCTACAACGTGCACCCGCTGATCGAATTGCTCGACAACGCTGAAGTGGCTGCCGTGGCTGCTGAAGCCCTTAAGAAAACATTGTTGATGTTTGATTTCTTCAACGATGTCGCCGAAAAAGCCAAGGCCGGTAACGCCAAGGCCAAGGAAGTCATGCATAGCTGGGCCGATGCTGAGTGGTTCACCAGTCGCCCTGAAGTCGAGAAAAAAATCACCATCACCGTCTTCAAGGTACCCGGCGAAACCAACACCGATGACCTGTCGCCTGCGCCTGATGCCTGGAGCCGTCCGGACATCCCATTGCACTACCTGGCGATGCTCAAAAACACCCGCGAAGGTGCACCGTTCAAGCCGGAAGAAGATGGCAAGCGCGGCCCCATGGCCATGATTGAAGAGCTGAAGAAAAAAGGCCATTTGTTGTCTTACGTTGGCGACGTGGTGGGCACCGGTTCCAGCCGCAAGTCGGCCACCAACAGCATCATCTGGGGCTTTGGCGAAGACATCCCGTTTGTACCCAACAAGCGTTTCGGCGGCGTGACCTTGGGCGGCAAGATCGCTCCCATCTTCTTCAACACTCAGGAGGACTCCGGTGCATTGCCCATCGAAGCCGACGTGACGGGCTTGAATATGGGCGATGTGGTCGACGTGTTGCCCTACGAAGGCAAGATCGTGAAGAACGGTGAAACCATCACCACCTTCCAACTCAAGAGCGATGTGCTGTTTGACGAAGTGCGCGCCGGCGGCCGCATCAACCTGATCATTGGCCGCTCGCTCACCGCCAAGGCGCGTGAGTTCCTGGGCTTGCCAGCCTCCACCGTGTTCCGCCTGCCTACCGTGCCTGTGTCGACCAAAGCCGGCTTCACGCTGGCCCAAAAGATGGTCGGTCGTGCGGTCGGTTTGCCCGAAGGCCAGGGCGTTCGCCCCGGCACTTACTGCGAACCGAAGATGACCACCGTGGGTTCACAAGACACCACCGGCCCGATGACCCGCGACGAGTTGAAAGACTTGGCTTGCTTGGGCTTCTCGGCCGACATGGTCATGCAATCGTTCTGCCACACCGCGGCTTACCCCAAGTCGGTGGACGTCAAAACCCACCGCGAACTGCCAGCGTTCATCAGCAACCGAGGTGGTGTTTCATTGCGCCCTGGTGATGGCGTGATCCACAGCTGGCTCAACCGTTTGTTGTTGCCCGACACCGTGGGTACTGGCGGCGACTCGCACACCCGTTTTCCCATCGGTATTTCCTTCCCAGCGGGTTCCGGTTTGGTGGCCTTCGGTGCGGCCACAGGCGTGATGCCCCTGGACATGCCCGAGTCGGTGTTGGTGCGCTTCAAAGGCGAGATGCAGCCCGGGGTGACCCTGCGCGATTTGGTGCATGCCATTCCGCTGTACGGCATCAAGCAAGGCCTGCTCACGGTGGCCAAGTCAGGCAAGATCAACGAGTTCTCGGGCCGCATTTTGGAAATCGAAGGCCTGCCCAACCTGAAGGTCGAGCAAGCGTTTGAATTGTCTGATGCGTCCGCCGAGCGCTCGGCCGCCGGTTGCACGATCAAGCTGAACAAAGAGCCGGTCGAGGAATACCTGAAGTCCAACGTCGTGTTGATGAAGAACATGATCGCCGACGGTTATGCCGATGCCCGCACGCTGGCGCGCCGCATCGAGAAGGTCGAACAATGGTTGGCCGCGCCCAACCTGCTCGAAGCCGACAAGGACGCCGAATACGCGCACGTCATCGAGATCGACATGAACGAGATCAAAGAGCCGATCCTGTGCTGCCCCAACGACCCGGACGACGCCAAGTTCTTGTCCGACGTGGCGGGCACCAAGATCGACGAAGCCTTTATCGGTTCGTGCATGACCAACATCGGCCACTTCCGCGCCGCAGCCAAGCTGCTCGGCGGCAGCCGTGACATCCCGGTCAAGCTGTGGGTGGCACCACCCACCAAGATGGACGAGAGCGAGTTGATCAAAGAGGGCCACTACGCCAACTTCGGAGCCGCCGGTGCCCGCACCGAGATGCCCGGCT